>VFQQ010000048.1_pt1 | contig 302570 bp, 241 predicted proteins | sample 3512341 | NCBI WGS metagenome assembly VFQQ01 (sample SAMN10412373, study PRJNA504923) | tailings metagenome | isolation source: Relicate 2 Philex TSF1 revegetated site | place: Philippines: Tuba, Benguet | collected 2017-08-29
TCCGAAGTCCGAAGTCCGAAGTCCGAAGTCCGAAGTCCGAAGTCCGAAGTCCGAAATCCGAAATCCGAAATCCGAAGTCCGAAATTTGAAATTCGGAGGCGGGGTGGGGCGGGCTTCCTGCTTGGCCGGTGTCTGGGCCGTTCCTCGTCGGTGAACACTGGCCCGCGGGGAAACGGGGTCAGGCAAATACCTGACAAACTGCGCGGGCGAGTCGATGTATCAAGCCCCGCCAATCCAAGGGCTGGGCATCCATGCCGGGGCTTAAGTGCCAGCCATGCCTGACCCCGATTGTGCGACTAAACCCCTGCGGGCGCGCGCCCTTTCCGGTTGAAACCGCGCCGCGCCGCGCCCACGGTCGCCCATGCTCAAAGGTTCAGAAAGTCGCATCCTCGTCACCGGCGGCGCCGGCTTCATCGGCAGCGCCCTGGTGTGGGAACTCAACCGCCGCGGCTGCGAAAAAATCGTCATCGCCGACCGCCTCGGCAGCGATGAAAAGTGGCGCAATCTCGTGCCGCTGAAGTTTGCCGATTACCTCGACGGCCTCGACCTGATCGAGCGCATCGAGCGCCAGCCCGCCTCCCTCGACCGCTTCGACGTGGTGCTCCATCTCGGCGCCTGCTCCGCCACCACCGAGAAGGACAGCGACTACCTGATGCGCAACAACTTCGACTACACCCGCCGCCTCTGCCAGTGGTCGCTGGCGCAGAGCGCGCGCTTTGTTTATGCCTCCTCCGCCGCCACTTACGGCGACGGCAGCCAAGGCATGGACGACAAAAACGAGGATCTGCACCGCCTGCGTCCGCTCAACATGTACGGCTACTCGAAGCACCTCTTCGATCTGCACGCCAAAAGCCAGGGCTGGCTGCGCCGCATCGTCGGCCTCAAGTACTTCAACGTCTTCGGTCCCAACGAGGACCACAAGGCGGACATGCGCAGCGTCGTCCACAAGGCCTTTGGCCAGATCAGCGCCAGCGGCCGCCTGCAGCTCTTCAAATCCCACCGCCCCGACTACGCCGACGGCGAGCAGGAGCGCGACTTTCTTTATGTGAAGGACGCCGTGCGCATGACCCTGCACCTCGCCCAGGCGCCACTCGCCCACGGTCTCTACAACCTCGGCTCAGGCAAGGCGCAGACCTGGCTCGATCTCGCCCGCGCCATCTTCGCCGCGCTTGCAATGGAGCCGCGCATCGACTTCATCGACATGCCGGAGACCCTGCGCGCCAAGTACCAATACCACACCTGCGCCGACATCGGCCGCCTGCGCCAGGCCGGTTATCAGGACGAGATCACCCCGCTCAACGACTCTGTGCGCGACTATGTGGTGAACTATCTCAAGCACGACCGCAGGTTGGGCGACGAAGCTGCCGCCTGAAAAAAGAGCCTCATCCGCTCCTGCGCTCGCCCTTTGTGTTTCGATCCTCCCGCCTATTGCGTACGATAGGCACACTCACAAACGGGTTGTCCGCCGCCAAAAAACGCCAGGGCAGCTCGACCGCCTGATGGATGCCGATGCGGGTGTCCGCCACGACCTCGCCGCGCCAGTCGGTGGCGCGCAGACCGCTGCCGGCGGGCCGCCCGCGACCCGCCATCGGCGAGCCGTGATCGCCCCCATCCAGACCCAGCGCCTTGCCCAGCTTGCCCGGCCCCGAGCACAACTCACGCGGCAGCTCGCGCCCGCGGCGCTCCCGCATCAACGGCAGTCCCGCGCGCGGCTCCAAAGCCCGCACCAGCACCAGACCGTCCTGGCCGCCGCCCTTCACCAGCAAATTGAAAAGCCAGTACATGCCGTAGTTGAGATAAACGTAGGCGGCGCCCGGCGGACGCTCGCGCACAAACGCCCGCGCCGAGGGCCGCGACATCGTGTGGCAGGCGGCGTCCCCCGCCGCTGCGTAGGCCTCCGTCTCCACGATCACCCCGGAGCAGCCGCGCCATACGAGTTCCACGCCGACCAAATCGCGCGCCACCTCGACCACCCCGCGCTCAAAAAAATCGCGTCCCAGAAAAGCCATGGCCTTGAGTTCAAGCGCGTTTGCCCAGTGCCGAGGCCAGCAGCAGACCCGTCAGCAATCCCGCCGCGCAGACACCCCAAAACAGCGCCGGCTTGTACTCCAGACCGCTCGCGAAATCCATGCCGAAGACACTGGCCAGCGCCGTCACCGGCAGAAAAACCGCCGCCAACAGGTTCAGGCGATGCGCCGTGCGCGCCATCTGCCGCGCCGATGCCGCCTGCGCTTCCGCCTGCCGCGCCACGGTGAAATTCATCCCGAACTCCGCGTCTTGCAGCAGCAGCTCCGCCGTGCGCTCGATGCCCGCCGCCTGGTCGCGCAAGTTGATGAGTTCGCGCTCCCCTTTGACCATCTCCCGCGCCTGCTGCAAGGCGCGATGCAACCCCCGCGAGGTGCGCAACACCGGCGCCAGCCGCTCCAGCACGAGATGGTATTCGCTGGCTGTCACCGCCTCATTCTCCTCGTTCTCCAGCGCCGCGAGTTTTTCGTCAAAGCCCTGCAAGTGCGCGTTCAACGCCGCCAAACCGTTGCCCATTTGATTGGTCAGCCACACCCCGTCCGGTTTGCGCCAAAAGAGCGCCGCCTGCCGCCGGTGCTGGTCCGGCTCCGGGATCACATGCAGGATGATGAGCAGATGCCCGCCCTCAAACATCGCCCGTTGCGGCCCCGGCTCGCGTCCCAACCGGGCGCGAATCGCCTCCGGCACTTCCCAAGTCTTTGGCAGCAGGTTGTCGGCTTTCATCGCCGCCACGTTAGCGAAACCCGCGCAGGTTGAAAAGGATGAAGAAACGTGTGCTTGCACTTCTCTGCCGCCCGCCTCCGATTGCCCCCATGCGTGTCTTGATCGCCGTGGACAAATTCAAAGGCTCCCTCACCGCCGCCGAGGTCGCGGCAGCCGTGGCGGCGGGCCTGCGGCGCGGCGGTTTCGGGGGCGAGATCGAATCCTGCCCCATCGCCGACGGCGGCGAAGGCACCACCGACGCCCTTGTCAGCGCACTGGGCGGGCAGCGCCTTCAGGTTCCCACCAAGGACGCCCTCGGCCGTCCCTTGACCGCTTCCTACGGCCTGATCGCGACCGCCGCCGGCCGTGTCGCCGTTTTGGAAATGAGCGCCGCCAGCGGACTCGCCCTCGTCGCCGACCAACCACCGAATCCACGCGCCGCCAGCACCTTCGGCACCGGCTTGCTTCTGCTCGACGCCGCCCGCCAGGGCGCGGACAAAATCCTCATCGGCATCGGCGGCAGCGCCACCAATGACGGCGGCATCGGCATGGCCCTCGCGCTCGGCTACCGCTTCCTCGACCACGCCGGCCAGCCCGTCTCCGACCTGCCCGCTGAGTTCGAGCAGGTGGCGCAAATTTTGCCGCCACTCGCGCCCCTCTCCCTCCCCCCCGTGGAGGTGGCCAGCGATGTCGAAAATCTCCTGCTTGGCCCCCACGGCGCCACCCGCGTCTATGGACCGCAAAAAGGCGTCCGCGCGCCCGAGATCCCCTTCTTCGAAACGCGCTTGCAGCACCTCGCCGACCTCGTCGCGCGCGACCTCGGCGCGGATCCGCGCGACGTTCCCGGAGCCGGTGCCGCCGGCGGCCTCGGCTTCGGTTTGATGGCCTTCTGCGGCGCGCGCCTCGCCAGCGGCTTCGACCTCGTCGCCGACGCCGTCGGCCTGCGCGAAAAAATCGCCGCCGCCGACCTCGTCATCACGGGCGAAGGCCGACTCGACGCGCAAACCCTCCACGGCAAAGGTCCCGTCGGCGTCGCCCGCCTCGCCCGCGCCCACGGCAAGCGCGTCATCGGCCTCGCCGGCGCCATCGAGCGCCAAGTCGGCCTCGAAGCCGAGTTCGACCACCTCATCGCCACCAAGCCCGACCCCATGCCCCTCGCCGAAGCCATCGCCCGCGGCACCACCCTCATCGAAGAAGCCGCCGCTCGACTGGCTTCACGGATTTGAGGCGACTAAACGATCCTTTGCAAAGCCAATCAATACGCGCATTCTCCGGATGACCAAACTCTCTCCTTTTTACGGCCAGATTACCGGCTTTCTGCGACCATCATGTCCTTGATCCAAACCGAATTCTTCGCCGCGCCTGATCTCGCAGCGTGCGACGCACTGGATTTTTTCTCGGACGCTCACGCTGAGCAACGCGGTGCGATTCATACACGGCCCGAAGTCGCCGAGTTCATTTTGAACCTGGCGGGCTGGTCTGAAAAGAATTCGCTGAATCAACTGAGACTGTTGGAGCCTTCCTGTGGAGAAGGTGATTTTCTTCTTCCCGCCGTTCGCCGTCTGCTCCATCAAACGACTCCTAACGACGTGAGGATTGCTCGGTGCATTCTTGCGGTAGAAGTCAATCGAGCTGCACTTGACCATTGCAGAGAGCGACTCACGGATCTTTTCCGAGAGAGTTCTTGGAATCTCAGGGCCACCGACACCGTGCTCGACCAGTGGCTTGTTCACGCGGACTTTTTAACGCTCCCTCTTCGCGCCGACTTCACTCATGTTGTTGGCAATCCACCCTACATTCGCCTTGAGGACCTGCCCAAAACATTGCTGGCGATTTACAGGGCGAGCTGGACTTCCCTCTTTGATCGCGCCGATTTATACGTAGCCTTCATCGAGAAATCGCTCGGGCTACTCTGCGAGGGAGGACGTTTGGGGTTCATCTGTGCAGATCGCTGGATGAAAAATCGCTACGGTGGTCCGCTTCGTGCCATGGTGGCGGCTAACTACCACGTGGAATCCTATGTCGACCTGACGGGTTGTAACGCCTTCTTCAGTGAAGTGGATGCCTACCCCGCCATCACCATCATTCGACGCGGCCAGGGTGAAAGCACGTTCGCCAGCTTTCGACCAGAAGTTTCTGAATCGAATCTGAACCAACTCACTCCAGCGCTGCGAGGCGAGGCCAAACATCCCGCTGTTTCTGTACTGAAACGCCTCGCGCGCGAGGATGATCCTTGGGTCTTTGATGAGCACGGACACATGACTGTGATCCGTCGTTTGGAGGAAAGATACCCCGCATTGGAGCAAGTCGGAGTGCGTGTCGGTATTGGGGTGGCAACTGGGGCAGATGCCGTCTTCATTGGCAAAAATTTGGATGTCGAGGAAGAGCGGAAGCTTCCGTTAGTGACCACCCGAGATATTCGGGATGGCTCCATCAATTGGCATGGCCACTGGGTGCTGAATCCTTTTGAACCCGATGGCACTCTGGCATCACTGCAACGCTATCCCCGATTCGCGCATTACATTGAAAAGCATCGTGAGCGGATCGAAGGACGCAACGTGGCCCGGCGCAATCCTGCCGGCTGGTGGCGGACCATTGACCGTATTCACACGGATCTCACGCATACGCCTAAGCTGCTTATTCCTGACATCAAAGGCAGTGCCCACGTCGTTCTCGATCCAGGCCTCTACTATCCGCACCACAACCTCTATCACATCACATCAGCCACCTGGAACCTCAAAGCTCTGCGCACCGTCCTCTCCAGCCGCGTCGCGCATGCTTTCATGACCGCCTACAGCCCGCGCATGCGTGGGGGGCACTTGCGGTTCCAAGCCCAATACCTCCGACGCATTCGATTGCCAGAATGGAAGGACGTTCCACTCACCTTGCGCAAGGCACTTGCCAACGAAGACCAATCGACCAACGCCGCCATTCGGGAGCTGTACCAGCTCAGCAAACCGGATTGGGAACGGCTCGGTTCTTTGGGTGTCGCCACCCCTTATGCTCCATGAACCCGCCCCGCATTGGCTTTGACAAGCGTGTTCAACAGGCCGTCCGTGCCTTTTGGCGCTCCCGGCTGACCGCCGTTGAAACTCAACGCAGCCGAGGTCGGCAGGATCAAGGAAATCGCGCTGCCGTGACCAGCGGCAAAACGCTGGATAGTTTTCGAGAGATGATCACAGATCTCGTCAAACGACACGCTCCTCGGGGCACCGAAATCCACCGAGAAAAATCAATGGTTGTTGTGCCAGGTTTTTTTCGTCCAACCAAATCCTGGGACCTGCTTCTTACTTATCAAGACCGGTTGTTTGCTGCCCTGGAGTTGAAGTCCTTATGCGGACCCTCTTTTGGCAATAACGCGAACAATCGCTGCGAGGAAGCCCTCGGCAGCGGCTTCGATTTTCGCAAGGCACAAAGCGAAGGCCTGTTCGGTGTCGGGGCGGCTCCATTCCTGGGTTATTTCATTCTGGTTGAGGATGCCCCGGGCTCCCGCTCCGCCGTGGCCGCCAAGTCCCCACACTTTCCGACCGACCCCCAATTTGAAGGTGCGTGCTATCAGACCCGGATGCGACTGATGTGCGAACGCCTGATCCAGCATCAAATCTACAGTTCGGCCTCCGTCATGACGGCTCCCGCCTCCATCACTTCAGGCGCTTGGCAAGACCTCTCCATGCCGACTTCATTTCGAGCTCTGCTCGCCCGATTGGCAGCCCATTTGGATGCTGAACGAAATAGCCTGGATTCCAATGAAGGCCGTTTGGAGGAAACGGCGACACCTTATGCCTCGGCGTTGAACCTGGATGGGGAAATCTTTGAGTCCACTGAAACGGAACGAGATGACACCCTGTAACGGTCGAAGATTGGATATAGGAAGGCTATCACGTTCATCAAACACCTGCGCTCAATCAGCAAGTCGATCAAGACTTGCTTATGGTCATAGGAAGACTCGTTTTCGGGTCGTTGTCCTTATTGAGGGGTCGAGAATCAAGACACCAAGCTTGCTCTTTTGGCCCACGCTTCGAACATCACCCCCGATACAGCACCGGCCTGCCATCCTCCACCACAAAAGTCGCTCGCGTTTGCAGCGGCGCGCCGGGGCGGCTGACGTATTCCACGGTCTTGAAATCCGTGCGCCAGGTCTTTGGAGTCACCTCGCAGGTCACGTAGCCGCGCTCGGCGTTGTGGAATTTGACGAAGGGATTCTCGCTGTAAGTCTCCGCCAGGCTCTTTGGCTCCGCCATGCCGTCGCCGCTTGAGGAAATCGAGGTGCCGACGAACTCCGTGGCGACGCTTTTTGATTCCGGGTCGTCGAAGTCCGCGATGAGTTCGTTGGCCCAGTTCGAGTGAATGTCGCCCGCGAAGGCCACCGGATTTTTCACCGGATGATCGCGCAGGAATTGCAGCAGGCAGCGGCGCTCCATCTCGTAGCCCGGCCATTGGTCCATGCTGTAGCCCACCTCCTCCCCCGCCTTGCGATCCACCCGCGCGATCATGACCTGCTGGGCCAGCGCGTTCCACTTCGCGGTGGAGGCGTCGAGGTTGCGGAACAGCCAGTCGCGCTGCTCCAGGCCCATGAGCGTGGCGTCGGGATTCATCTCCTCACCACACGGCGCCTTCGTACCGTCCCCGCAGGGCTGGTCCGTGCGATACTGGCGGGTGTCGAGCACATAAAAGCTGGCCAGCTCCCCGAAACGCAGGCCGCGATAAAGCAGCATGTCCGGCCCCTTCGGCAGCGCGCTGCGGCGCAGCGGCATGTGCTCGTAGTAGGCTTGATAGGCCGCCGCGCGACGCAGCAAAAAGTCCTCGGGCGCCACGCTCGACTCCTCCGAGATGTCGCCCGCGCAGTTGTTGTCGAACTCATGATCGTCCCAGGTCACCGCCCACGGCGCGCGCGCGTGCATCGCCTGCAGGGCGGGGTCGGTTTTATACTGCGCATGGCGCGCGCGGTAGTCGTCCAGCGACGTGATCTCCAGCCCGTGATGTTTGCGCACACGCTTGTCGATGCCTTCGTACTCGTAGATGTAGTCGCCGAGGTGGAAGACCAGATCGAGGTCCTCCCGCGCCATGTGCTCGTAGGCCGTGAATAGACCGGTCTCGTAGTGCTGGCAGCTCGCAAAGGCAAAGCGCAGCCGCTCCGGCAGCGTGCCGTCCGCCGGCATGGTGCGGGTGCGGCCTTTTTGACTGACCTCGCCGCCCGCTTTGAACTGGTACCAATACCAGCGATCCGGCTTCAGACCCGCCACCTCCACATGCACGCTGTGCGCCCATTGCGGCACCGCATTGGCCAGCCCTTGCGCCACCACCTTCGTCATGCCCTCGTCCTCCGCCACCATCCAGGACACCTTCACCGGCGCGTCACTCATGCCGCCGCCGGTTTCGAGCGGCCTCGGTGCCAGCCGCGTCCACAGCACGAAGCCATCCGGCGCGGGATCACCCGAAGCCACGCCCAGTTGGAAAGGGTAATCGGAAAACTTCACCCCCTCCTGCGCCACCCCCAGCGCCCGGCCCGACCACACCGCCGCCGCGGCCAGGGAGGTGGTGTGCAGAAAAGAACGGCGTTTCAGCGAGCTGGAAGTCGGGATTTGGAACATCGAAAAGATACAAGCCTGCGAGCGCGGATTTTGCGAGCAAAAGGAACGTCACAAAAGCGTCGGCTGAATTGAGCCAAGTGTTTATCATCGACTTGGCTGACAGGATCAGACTTTGCCGTAACAGAATCAGGTTCGGCCATTATCCGCATTGCACTTCCGCCGCTTTCCCTGCATAAAGGCGGCGTCATGGAACCGAATCCCTACGCACCGCCCGATTCGTCGACGCTCACCGCTCCGGTGAGTGATCTCGCCGAAGCCGAAGCCCTGCGCCGCGAGCACATCGGCACGGAAACAAACATCAAATCGGTGGGGCTGCTTTATTATTTGGGCGCGCTTGGGATGTTTTCGATCGCTTTTTCGTCCACTGCGGTAAGCAGCGAGGAGCAGGAAGGATCGGTTCTGCTGCTAGTGGCGGGGTTTGCTGCCCTGGGCTTTGCTTATCTGTTCATCGGCTACGGGCTGCAGCGGTTGCGCGGCTGGGCGCGGATTCCGACGATCATTTTCTCCGGTCTCGGGCTGCTCGCCTTCCCCATCGGAACGCTGATTAATGGCTATATCCTCTACAAGATTTTAAGCAAGCAGGGCCAGTTCGTGATGAAGCCAGACTATCAGCGCATCATCGCCGCCACGCCGCATGTGAAGTACAAGACACCCCTGCTCGTCTGGATCCTCCTAGCTCTGGTGATTGCCGTCGTTATCGTCGGCATCTACCTCGGCACGCAAGGACGTTGAGGACGATCTCACTTTCAAACATTCCGCCGCCGCGCCCTGGACAAGCCGCCGACTTCCGCCACCGTCAAGCTCCGTGAATTGGGCTGACACACCGCTCTGGCTTCGCGCGCTGCTGAGCGTGGCGGGGCTGGCGGCTGGCATGGCGGCGCATCTGACGTTGCACCCGCAGCGGCGGCAGTTCTCCGAAGCCTTTGACTTGCTCAAGTTCCGCCCGCATGTGCTGGTCATCGGCGGTGTCTTGATTCTGGCGCAGCGGCTGGCGGGCACGGATGGCTTTCATGCCCTGCCCGATCCTCATGCCACCGACTGGGTGGACTGGACCACGCTGGCGCTGCCGCTGGCGGCTGACTCGGCTCGGCGTTTCCTGCTGCTGCTGCACCAGGCGCTGCCGCCCTGGCCCGCGGCGCTGCTGCTGCCGGCGGTGCTGACGGTGGCGGTGTTTCATCTGGCGCGCCAACCTTACCGCGCGGGTCTGCGGCAGCGTCCGCGCGCGGGGGCGCTGGCGGGATTGGCGGCGCTGGCGGTGGTCTTTGGCACGGTGACCGGCATCGAAAAACTGGCACCGCATGAGCAGTTGAGCGAGTGGCAGGTCAATCTCTTCCTGGTGGCGCGGCTGGCGGCGATGTCCCTGCTCACCGCCGGCACGCAGATCTGGCTGCTGCGCGTGACGGTGCGCTGGCAGCAGCCGCCCCCGGCGCGACGCGGGCCGAAGCCGGCGGGCAACGCGTGGTGGGAGATGCTGGGGCGCTGGCAGTTGGTGCTGAGCTTGGGAGCCTTTAATCTGATCTGGATCGCGCTGCGCTTCTGGCAGGTGGTGGCACCGCCCTCGCGCGCGCTGTCATGGCTGGCCGCGGAGTGGCTGCTGGTGTTCGCGGCGCTGCCGGTGGCGGTGGCCTTGGCGGATCCCGGCAGCTCGTTTTTCCGCGCCGGCGGGGAGAGCCTGCGGCGGCTCGGGCGCGCGCTTTTGCCACTGCTGGGCGTGGGCCTGACGGCGGTGGTCATCCTGGCGCTGGCGGCTTACGCGGACGGCGTCGCCGCCACCCTGCCCGTCGGCGCGCCCGCCCTGCGGCTGGCTCTGGACACGGCCTGCGCATTCGCCCTTGCCTTCATTCACATTTGGCTCTTTCTAGCGGCGGCTCTGACCCTGCTCAAGCCCTTTCCAACCGCCCTCTCTGACTCGTCTCCGTCCCCACCGCAAGAATGACCGGCCGCCCCTCCACCGCCGCGGAAATCACCCAGCGCGCCCGCTCGAACCTCGCCTTCGCCCTGCTCTCCCTGCCCGTCGAACGCCGGCGAGACATGGTCAGCTTTTACGCCTTCTGCCGCGTGGTGGATGACATCGCGGACGACGACAGCGCGCCGGAGTCCGCGCGCCGGGAGCGGCTGTGCGAGTGGCGCGCGGCGGTGGCAAGCCAGACGCGCGGCGTCGATCCGCTGCTGGATGAGGTGCTGGCGCTGGCGCCGAAGTACGACTTCGATCCCGCGCTGCTCATCGAGATCATCGATGGTGTCGCCAGCGACCTCGGGCGCACCCGGTTTGAAACTTATGATGAGCTGCTCAAATACTGCTACCAAGTCGCCTCCGCCGTCGGTCTGGTCAGTATCCGCATCTTCGGCCATCGCCATCCCGGCACGCGCGACTACGCGGTGCACCTCGGCTACGCTTTGCAACTGACCAACATCCTGCGCGATGTCGGCCAGGACGCGCGCGAGACCGGCCGCATCTACCTGCCACTGGAGGACCTGCGCGCCTGCGGCGTCAGCGAGCAGCAAATCCTGGAGCGGCGTCATGACGCGCGCTTTGTGGCGCTGATGGAAAAGCAATACGAGCGCGCCAAGGCCTTTTACGAACAAGCGGAGCGCGAACTGCCCGGCGAGGACCGCCAGTCCATGGTGGCCGCCGAGATGATGGCGCAGATTTACTTCGAGATCCTGGAGAAACTGAAGCGCCACGACTTCCACGTCTTCGAGCGCCGCCTCGGTCTCCACCCCCTGCGCAAGGGCCTCATCCTGCTCGGCTACCTGCTGCGCGTGCTGATCCGGGCGGTGTGAGGGGAACACTGCCCAACGGCAGAATTGACTCGGAAATCCCCCCGTTTCCAAAGGCGGACCAGATAAGACAGGATTGACAGGATTTCAGGATGAACAAGATGGATTCCAATCCAGTTAATCCTGAAATCCTGTCAATCCTGTTTCAAAAAGCCTCGCTTTCAGTTCAGGCTCGGCCAGGCCCGTCACCTCCTGTTCCTGCTTGCACTCAGCCGCAGCGGGCCGCATTTTTTAATTGGGCATGATTCAGCACCTATACATACGCAACTACGAGTCCGTCCAAGTCGCCAAACCGCGCCGCCACGGGCTTGATCGATCAAGACCCAGGCCAGCCCCCTCCTCCTTGCCTTCGTCAGTTTGAGCTGGTGCAGCAGGAGGCGGCGCTCGGACTGGCGCTTTACCAGCACCCCGCCGAAGGCAAACGTTTGATCGAGATTCAACCCGACCTCGAACCCTGGTTGTACCAGTTCGGCCCCGCCGTTGGCATTCAACCCTCCGCGCACCACCTGCCGGAAACCCATCAGGGTCTGCATCAAAACGCCAGGAAACACTGGCAGCATCTCCTCGATTACCTCGCCGCCTGCCGCGCCGCGGGCAGCCCGCATTTGTCAAAACTGGCGGAATGGCTTTGACCAAGGCCCGCCGCACAAAAATACCGGAAGCCGTGACAAGCCGGGGAGAAAGTCTGCCGCTGGCTCCGTACTATGCGGACCATGAAGTTGCGTTGTCTTCTCCTTCCCGCGCTGGCCGTCGGCGCTGCCGCCGCGGAACCCCCAGCCGGTACCGAGGCCGTCGCGGGATCGGATCAAGTGCGGGAGGTCATCGAGAATTTCGGTGGACGCGGCACGCTGGCGGATGACACGCCGCCCACGGATCCCCAGAAGGCGTTGAAGCAGTTTCAGGTTCGCCCCGACCTCGCCATCGATCTCATGGCCGCCGAGCCGGACGTGGCGCAGCCGCTCTATGCGAGTTGGGATAGCAAGGGTCGCATGTGGGTGACGCAATACATCCAATACCAATTTCCCGCCGGTCTCAAAATCGTCAGCTACGACCAGCATCTGCGCGCGAAGTTCGACAAGGTGCCGCCGCCGCCGCCGCGTGGGCCGAAGGGCGCGGACAAAATCACGGTGTTCGAGGACACGGATGGCGACGGCTTTTTCGACAAGCACACCGATGTCATCACCGGCTTGAACATCGCCAGCGCCGCGCTGCACGGCATGGGGCGCATCTGGGTGCTGAACCCGCCCTACCTGCTGAGCTATCCCGACGCGGACTTCGACGCGCTTCCCGATGGCGAGCCGGAGGTGGAGCTGAGCGGCTTCGGTTTGGAGGACACCCACAGCGTCGCCACCAGCCTGCAATGGGGCATGGACGGCTGGCTATACGGCGCCAACGGCAGCACCACCACCGGCAACGTCAGCAGCGCCAACAGCAAAAACGTCAAATGGGAGGGCCAGTGCATCTGGCGTTATCATCCAAAGCGGAAGGTCTTCGAGATTTACGCCGAAGGCGGCGGCAACACCTTCAGCCTGGACATCGACAGCAAGGGCCGTGTCTTCTCCGGCACCAACAACGGCAGCACGCGCGGCATGCACTACGAGCAGGGCAGCTACGGCAGCAAAAACTGGGGCAAGCACGGTCCGCTGACGAATCCTTACGCCTTCGGTTACTTCGAGCACATGAAGCACGAGGGCGACACCAAACGCTTCCCGCAAGCCTTCACAATTTATGAGGGCGGTCTGCTCGGCAGCGCTTACGAGGGCAAGATCATCGCGCCGAACTCGCTGCAAAACCTGGTCTATGTGAGCGAGCGCCGGCCGGATGGCTCGACCTTCCGCACCAAGGACGAGGAGCCGCTGCTGACCAGCCCGGACCGCTGGTTCCGTCCGGTGTGGGCCGGCGTCGGTCCCGATGGCGGCTTCTACATGGCGGACTGGTACGACACCCGCCTCAGCCATGTCCGCCCGGTGGATGACTGGCACAAAACCAGCGGGCGCATTTACCGCGTCCGCCCCGCCAGCGGCGCGCCGAAGTTAAAGGCATTTGATTTGAGCAAGGCGAGCGGGGAGGAACTGCTGGAGTATCTGAGCCACGACAATGAGTGGTTCCGCAAGCAGGCGGTGCTGGAGATCGGGTGGCGCGGGCTAACGGATTTGATCCCCCGACTTGGTGACATTTTGAGGGACGAAAAGCATCCTCACGTTCTTGAGGCAATTTGGGCCATGGACTTGCTCGCGCAAAGTGCCAGTGGCAAGCCGTGGGAACCGGACAAGTTCGACGCCAAGCGCAATCTGCTTGAGGACTCTGATCCACATGTGCGTCGTTGGTGCATCAAGCTCGTCGGGGAACGCGGCGCTGTGGGAGCTGCCATCACGACGCTTGTCCACCTTGCCACTTCAGAGAAAAACCTGGAGGTTCGGGCGCAATTGCTAGCCACGGCCAAGAAACTCCCGGCATCAGTCGCTCTAATGCTATTGCGAGCTGCCGATGTGGAAGACTCCAGCGGTCATTTGCCTTTGCTGGCTTGGTGGGCGCTCGAATCGAAAGCTGAAAAAAATCGAGAGGTCGTCCTGGGGTATTTGAAGTCCGACCAAGACTTCCTCAAAACAAAACTCTTCCGCGACCACCTCGCCGAGCGTCTGGCCAAGCGTTACGCATTGGCTGGGGGCGAGGAAAATTTCAATTCGTGCGCGGATTTGATCGCCCTCACCGACGACGCCGTTTTGCGCGGCAAATTCATCGCCGGCATCGCCACCGCGTTCGAGGGCGCGGAGATGCCGAAATTGCCGGACGCACTGGCCGCCGCGCTCAACGATTACCTTGCCAAGCAAACCGATGGCGACCTCACCCTGGCGCTGCGCAGCGGTAGCAAGGATGCTTTGAAGAAGGCGTTGGCCCTGCTCAAGGACGACAAGGCCGCCAACAGCGCGCGCATCGCGGTGGCGAAGACCCTTTCCGAACTCGGCAAGGACGAAGCGGTGGAGCCAATGGTGGCGATTTTGAAAAGTGGCTCCGCCTCGCCCGCGCTCAAGCGCGGCATCCTGCAGGCGGCGGCACGATTTGAGGACAAACGCATCCCGCAAGCGGTGCTGGAAGGTTACGAGGGCCGCATCGCCGGCGATCAGGCATTGCGCGAGGACGTGCTGCGCACGCTGGCCGGGCGCAAGGAATGGGCGGTGCTGCTGGCCGCTTTCGTCAATCAGGTCAAGGTGCCCGCCAAGCATTTCACGCTCGACATCGTGCGCCAGCTCGCCCTGCACGACGACGCGGAAATCCAAAAGGCCATCGACAAGCATTGGAAGAACCTGCTTGCCGTCGCCCCCACCGAGGAGAAGGAGCAGGAGATGGCCCGCATCAAGTCGGTGCTGCGCGGCGGCGCTGGCGACGCGGAGAAGGGCAAGCTCCAGTTCACCCTGCGCTGCGCCGTCTGCCACAAGCTCTTCGACGAGGGCGGAGCCATCGGTCCCGACCTTACCGGCTACGAGCGAACCAACGTGGATTTCTGGCTCGATAACCTGTTCAATCCCAGCCTGGAAATCCGCGAGGGTTTCGGCGCCTACATCGCGCGCCTCAAGAGCGGCCAGATATTGACCGGCCTGATCGACGCGCAGGATGCCAGTGGAATTGTCATCAAGGACATGGCCGGCAACAAAACCGCCGTGAAACAAGCGGAGATCGAGTCGCTCGAAGCCAGCCCAGTCTCCCTCATGCCGGAGGCGCTGACCACAGGCATGAGCGACGACGATCTGCGCGACCTTTTCTCCTACCTGACGCGGCCCTGACCGGCAACGCGGGGCTCAACCGCGCTTCCACCAGTCGTCAGGGCGCTCCCACGGCGGCGTTTCTGGCTTGGCCTCATGTGAAGATGCCCTGGCACCGTTGAGGCTCGCCTTGGCCGCGGTTTCCTCCAACTCCATGAGCAGTTGCACATGCGGCGGCGGACAGCAGGTGCGCCGCCAGATGTTCCAGGCCGCCCAGCCAAAACAGGCGAAAAGAAAAAAGAAAAAACCCAGGTGCGCGAGCACGAACCAGTCACCCGCCAGCGTGTCCTCGGCGCGCAGTCCGAACACCGGCTCTTTTTGCCAGACCGGGAAAGCGGCGGGCGCCGGGAGATGATCCGCAAGGCCAACGATGCTCATGGGCCGGTCAAGCGTTCTCCACAAAGACAAGCCGCATCGGGATCATGCTGGAGAATTTGAAGCCGTGCCGCTGGAAGAAAGTCTGGCTCTCGGCGCTGATGCGATCGGTGAGCAGGGTGATGCGCTTGAAGCCCTTGCCGCGCGCAAAGTCGATGGCATGATCGAGCAGCCGGCCGCCATATCCCTGGCCGCGATGCTGTGGATGCACGATCACGTCCTCCAGCAGCACCACCAGGCCGCCCTCGGCGGTGCTGATGGTGAAGAGCAGGTTGCACATGCCGATGGCCATGTGGTCGGTGCGCAGCACGAAAATGCGCCCGCGGTTCGGCTGCTCCAGGATCATGCGCAGGCCGTGCTCCTGCTTGTGCGGGTCCGGCACGAAGTCCTCCTCCTCCTCAAACAGCGCGGTGAGCAGCTCCACCAATTGCGGCAAATCCTCCAGTGTGGCCGCCTCGATTCGAGGCAGTTGGCTGGGGGAGGTTTCGGAAGCGGTCTCGCTCATCGTGTGCCATGATAGCCATTCCTGTGCCGGGGCAAAGCGGAAATCGAAGGCCGCACGGAGTCCGGCGCAAAGTTTGCGCATGACGGGCGGTGCTAATGACTTAGCTTGTCTTTTCACCCCGCCGCCTTTTCATTTGCCACCCCCGCCAAAGCCGCCGGCCGCGGCCCGTCCACCGACTCAGATGAAACCTCACCGCCTTTTCTTGCTCACACTCTTGATCGCCGCCTGCGCGGTGGAACTGCGCGCCAGCGCCCCCCCCCCTGCCGGCCCGGAGGCCTGGGCGGCGGAGTTTCACACCAGCGCGCTGTGGAGCGTGGGCGGCAACGCCTCGCCGATCCACTACACGCTGCTGCCGCAACTGCTCGTCGTCAAAACCCCGGCGCACTGGCGGCTGCCGGTCGGGCAAACGGAGTTGCTCATCCGCTCGCGCGGGGCGCTTGAGATCAGCCCGGTTGTCGAGGGGCCGGAGAGCTGCTTTGCCGGCGTCACCTTCGCCCCCTCACTGGAATGGTGGAACGAGTCGCGCAGCTTCACCGCCTTTTTTAGCGCTGGCGGCGGCTTCGGCTGGCTCGACGCACAGGGCGACCGCATCGAAGGCGCCCAGGGGCAGGATTTCAACTTGACTTGGTTCATCCACGGCGGCGTCAGTTGGCGCATGCATCACAATCTCATGCTAAGCCTCGGCGCACGTTTCCAGCATATCTCCAACGGCGGGCGGAATGACATCAATCCAGGCATCGACGCGCTCGGTCCCACGCTTGGGCTCTCCTGGACTTGGTGACAGCCGCGCGCTTTTCGACCGTTTCTCTGGCTCCTCAAAATGCACCGCGCCTTCTGGATCACCCTCAGCCTCATCTGCGCTTCTTATCTGCTGTTCTGGGCCTTCATGCTGGCCTCCACCGCCACCTTCACCACCCCGGCGGAGATTTGGAGCGTGCTCATCTCGCGCGAAATCCGCTACGCCACCGGTCTCTCCCTCGTCACCTGCACCGCCGCCGCGCTCGCCTCGCTCGTGATCGCCGTGCCTGTCGGCTATCTGATGGCACGCACGCGCTTTCGTGGCAAAGCGCTGATCGACGCCGCGCTCGACATCCCCATCGTGCTGCCGCCGATGGTCGTCGGTCTGTGCCTGCTGATCTTCTTCCAAACCCGCTTCGGACAGGCCATCGAAACGGTGATCCCCTTCACCTACACCGTCGCCGGCGTGGCGCTGGCGCAATTCGTCATCGCCGCCGCCTTTGCCATCCGCACCATGCGCGGCGTGTTCGAGCATTTGTCCGCGCGGCCCGAGGAGGTCGCCATGACGCTCGGCTGCAGCCGCGCGCGCGCGGTCTGGCATGTCACCCTGCCGGCGGCGCGGCGCGGCATGTTCGCCGCCGCCAGCGTCGCCTGGGCGCGCAGCCTGGGCGAGTTCGGACCCGTGCTCGTCTTTGCCGGCGCCACCCGCATGAAAACGGAGGTGCTGCCCACCAGCGTCTGGCTGGCCTGGAGCGTGGGCGAACTGGAGCAAGGCGTGGCCGTCTCCCTGCTGATGATCGCGCTCTCCATGGCCGTGCTCATCGGCATCCGTCTGGCCGGTGAGCGCGCTTAAAAATCTGCAATACCGCCTCTGCCCCGTCCTTATTCGTCTATTCGACTCCGCCCCTCCCGGATTTCGATTTTCGAGTTTTTCCTGATTGTCATCCCCCTCACCCTCATTCAGCCTAGCCCCTCCATGAGCCAGCCCTCCGCCCTCTCCCCCCACACTCCCTGGTACAAAGCCCTGACATCCTACCACTGGTTCGTCTTTTCCATGGCCTCCCTGGCTTGGTTGTTCGACTGCCTCGACCAGCAGATTTTCAATCTTTACCGGGCCACCGCGCTGCAACACCTCATGCCCGAGGGCACTGATGCCTCCGTGATCAAAGCCTACGCCGGCTATGCCACCTCCATCTTCGTGGTAGGATGGGCCACGGGCGGGTTGATTTTTGGCTCCTTGGGGGACAAGTTCGGACGGGCCAAGATGCTCGCCATCACCGTGCTGCTGTACTCGGTATTCACCGGATTGTCGGCCTTGTCCCAAGGCTGGATGGACTTCGCCATCTATCGCTTCATCACCGGCCTGGGCGTGGGCGGCGTGTTTGGTCTGGCGGTGGCGCTGGTCGCTGACTCGTTGCCGGATCGCTCCCGCACCGGAGCGCTTGGCATGCTGCAGGCGCTCAGCGCTGTGGGCAACATCGCCGCAGGCCTCATTGGCCTGTGGATCAGCGGCATGGTCTCGGCGGAAAGCATCACCTCGGATCAAGCCTGGAAACTGGCTTTCCTGCTCGGTTCCGTTCCCGCTTTCCTCTGCGTCTTCATCCAGATCCGGCTGCGTGAACCGGATAAATGGGTGGCCGTCAGGGACAGCAGCCATGCCGCCGGTAAAAAGATGGGATCCTACCGCAGCCTTTTGGGCGAAGCGCGCTGGCGCAAGCCCGCCTTGCTCGGGATGCTCCTCTGCATCTCCGGCGTCATCGGTCTCTGGGGCATCGGCTTCTTTTCCTTCGAACTGGTCGGCGATGTCATCACCATCTCACTGAAGGAAAAAGGCTTGAGCGATGCAGAAGTAGCCGGCGCGGCGGGCAAGTGGAAGGCCATCAACGGCATCATCCAGAACACCGGCTCCTTCTTTGGCATGGTCGCTTTTGCCTGGCTGGCTCAGCGCACCGGGCGCAAGCCGGCCTTCACCATCTCCTTCATCGGCGCGCTGGCGGCCACCTGGGGCTTCTTCGCTTTCTTCAACGGTGTCGGCGATGTCTGGATGAGCGCGGTGATGGGTTTCTTCCAACTCGCGTTGTTTGGCGGATTTGCCATCTATCTGCCCGAGCTTTTCCCTACCCGGCTGCGCAGCACTGGTACCAGCTTTTGCTACAATGTGGGCCGCTTCATCGCGGCCAGCGGTCCTTTCACCATGGGCAAGCTGCAGGCCATGCTCGCCACGGGGGCTGACACAGCCGAGGCCAAGCTGGCTGCCTTCCGCGAGGCCTGCCAGTGGATGAGCCTGATCTTCCTCATCGGCTTGGTGGCCGTCTATTTCCTGCCGGAAACCAAGGATCAGCCGCTGCCAGAGGACTGATTCATGACTCCCGCCGAGTTGAAATCCTCCGCCCTGCGCGACGCCGCGCCGCCTGCCGGTCTCAGCCCGGAAGCGAAAGCGCTCTGGCACGCCAAAAAAGGCGAGTGGGATCACGCGCACGACATCGCCCAGGATATCCACACCAAGCACGGCTCCTGGATTCACGCCCTGCTGCATTTGATCGAGGGCGATGTCGGCAACGCGCATTATTGGTTCGCACGCGCCGGCAAGGCGGCGGTGAAGATTTCCGAGATCGAGGAGTTGTGGGAGCAGATCGCCGAGGAAATTTTGGAGGGGGAGTGATCCACCGACAATTTGCAACAGGGTAAAAGATGAGAGGAAAACGTCCACAACCAACCCTCCTACTCATCTCTACTTTGGCCGCGCTCTGCCTGCTCCAGGCGGCCGACAACTCACCACCACAGCCGCATCCGCACGCATTGCCGAACAGCCACGCGCCCGGCGAGGTGGATCGCCCCGAGATGGTGCCGTTCATCATTGCCGACCCGACCACCCTGCCCGGCATCGTGGTCGATGAAACAAGCGCCGAGTTGCAAGGCGAATGGCAGTACTCCACACACACGCCGCCTTATGTCGGGCTGGGTTACCTGCATGACATGAAAGCGGGCAAGGGCAGGAAAAGCGTCACCTTCACTCCCGATTTGCCCAAGGCCGGCTGGTACGAGGTTCGTCTCGCGCATTGCTACAACGTCCGCCGCTCCACGCGGACACCGGTCACCATCCGTCACGCCGATGGCGAATTCGCCCTGCGCGTCAACCAACAAGGGGAGCCGGAGCATGGCCGACTTTTCCGCACCCTCGGCACCTTCCGTTTTGAGGCCGGCCGCGCCGGCTGGGTGCGCGTCTCCAACGCGGGCACCGAGGAAAACAAAGTCGTCATCGCCGATGCCGTGCAGTTTCTTCCCGTCAAAGCCCCGCAGTCAAAGTGAGGTCAGTCAATCAGTCAGTCTTGCGCCAGGCGTGGCAGGCATGTGAGTGCAAGGCGGATCAATCCTCACGCACCAGGTCCGCCGAAAACCGTCTCCGGTTGGCCTGCCACCAGGCGCGCGCCGCGCTGGCGGAATCGAACTCTTGTTCGATCAAAAAATCAATGGTGGCCCGCGCCTCCTCGCGCGTCTCCGCATAAGGGGAGTCGAGCGCGCCAAACAAGACTTCGAGCGCGCGCGGATTGGACATCAACTCCAGCTCGCTCATGCCCGCGTCACGCACGTCCTGGTGCGGGGCCGCCAGCGCCTTCTCATAAACACGCATCAACAGCGCGTCGGTCTGGCCCTCCTGCTCATGAAAGAAGGACAACCGCACCGCCGGACTCAGATCGCGAAACGCCTTCTCAAGAAACCCCGGCAAATCGCCCGTGCGCACTTGCGAGGCGGCGCTGACCGCCGCCAGCCGCACCTCCTCCTCACGATGCCCCAGGCAGCTCTCCAGGACCTGCAAAATTTCGCCGGAGGTGTTGCCCGCGAGCAGATCGATGGCATGTCCCACCCATTCGTCGTTGCCGGATTTCACCAGTTCTTGCAGAAAAGGCAGCAGATCGCGGGTGTAAAATTCCGCCTCCAACCGCTCCAGAATGGCCTCGCGCTCGCCAGGATGCTTCCAAAACCGGTCCGTCAACGCCTTGAGCGCGCCGCTGTCCGAAGCCTCCTCCTCAAACTCGCGCGCCTGCCGGCTGGCGGCACTGAAACCGTCCAGTGACGGCAGCCCCGTGATGGTGGCCGGCCGTGCTGGCGGCACCTCCCCCGCCTCCGGTCCTTTCGTTTCTGGCGTCCTTGGTTTGCAAGAAACCACCGACAACGCGCCGGCCAATAAGGCCGGCAACAGCTTGTAGTGACAAAATCGGGACATGACAGGAGTTGTATCAGCGAGTGAGAGCATGGGTCAACCGCCATCGCCTTGATGGCGGCGCTCATTGAAAGAAAGGACTTCAGCGAGCCCTCCAGCTTCAGAACACTTCGGTGTAGCCCTTGCTGACAAGGAAGGCTTTGAGGTCGGCCAGCTTGGTGGCCACGTTGACGTTGTCGGGGAAAGTCTGCGCGTCCAGCCGGATGTTGCCCGAGCGCCGGAAGAGATCCGAATTCTTCCTCACCGCGGCCCCTTTGTACTTCAGGGTGCGTGCTTCCCCGGTCAGGCTCTGGCCGGCCAGCTTAAAGCCGTTTTTGGGGATCGGCCCATGGAACAAACCGGCATAGGTGGTCGCCGCATTGTTGACGACATGCTCCCCCATCTCGTACATCACAATGGTGTCGTTGCCCGGGATTTTGTCGAACCGGTCAACAGGCAGAAACTGGTTCCAGACCTGCTCTTTGAGCATGAGGCTCAGAGACCCGCCCGCCACCTGGAATTTTTTGCCTGGCAGCAGGGTGATGGTGGCAAAGTTGCCGCCCGCCTCCGGCCCCGCCGGATCGACGATCAGGTACCCCCGCCCCCGATGAGTACTGCCGTTGGGCGAGGTTTTGGGATACAGCACTCCCTTGCTTTGGAAGCTGATCTTGTAAACCCGGGTGACTGCCTCCGCGGTGGACGCGGAGCCCAGGGTGAACAGGCTGACAAGAACTGAGCATATTACTTTGTGTTGTTTTTTCATGGCTTTGTTTCTGATGCGCGGCCTGTGCAAACCGCTCAATTTATTTGCGCACATTTTCTTGATCTCATGGTTGGTGTTGGAATGGCTTGGCCTAAAACTGCTTTGAATCTTTGTGTGTGAATGGCGGCGAATACGCCTTCATCACGGCAACCCGCGCGCCATCTCCACGCTGCGGTCGCTGTAAGTCAGCGTGATCGCCGCCACGTTGAAGCTGTTGATAGGCGATCCCAGGCCCTTGTGACCGGCGCCCGTGGCGTCGAAATAAGAGGAGCCAATACGAATACCATTCACGCTGGCGGCACCACCAAGCAGGCTCTTGAAAGCGCCGCCTTTGCGCATCACCAAATAGGGGCGGCGCAGCGGAACCGCCATTGGCATCGCGCGGGTATTACCGGCAAACAGGGCCTGGTTCGCGGCCGGACTTGCGCCTGCCAGCGAGGCCAGCACCAGATACAGTCCGGTGTCCGGGCGATACACGACGCTTTGTATGTTCCTGAGGCGCGCCCCGCTGTGGTCGGGCACCGCGTCCCCCTCGCGCAGCAGCAACACCAATCCACCGTCCTCGCGCACCAGGCAGAGCACTTGATCATTCGCCGCCGTGACGCCGACGCCGCGCAACCGGGCAAGAAAAAGCAATTGTTTGTTCACTCCAAAGTCGCCGGTCCAAAAACGGGTGAAACCAGCCCAGACCACGCCGGGCAGTCCCGGCACCGCATCCCCGGCGCGCGCCACTTTTTGCAGCGAACCGCTGTGGTCACTCCACAAACCGGTGGCGTTGGCGGCCCTCACCTCTTGACCGGACAACGCCGCGCGCAGCAGCACCCGTCCGCTGTGGGACACCGTCTCCCCAAGGAAGCTGCGAAATGCCGCGCCATTGCCACCGGCGGCCATTTGACCGCGGCGCGCGATCAAAGCCGGCATCGCTCCCGGCATGCCGGCAAACACCCCCTGGTTGGTGGCTGGCGCGCTTTGCAGACTCGCCGCAAACGCCAGATGCCCGAACGGAAACGCCAGCCGGTTGAACTGACCGAAAGGTTCGCCCGTCGGCGAGGCGGCGCCCTCGCGCAGACTTGACCCCGTGGAGCCATCATTGAACAGCGTCAGCACACCGGTGTCATTGGCCGCGTTGATCAGTCCCGGACTGCGGGCAAAACGATACGCCAGCCCCGCACGTCCGGTCGTCGCCGACTGGGTCAGTTGGGAAAAACCGTTGAGCCTGCCGCCGCCCGCCACCGGCATGTCACCAAATCTCACCATCAAAGCGGACTCAATCCCGCTCAGACAGTAGATGCCGCGCGCGCCTCCCGCAAATCCAGGAGCCCCGGCGAGCGCCGTCTCCACCACCCCGTAATCAGGGTCGTTGAGGATCGGCTGGCCGAATCCGCGCAGCGTTGCCCCGGCGTCCACGACGCCTTTGCGCAGCGCCAGCGCCAGGGATTTCTGCGCATTGAGATTATGCCAGACGCCCGCGTTGCCCGCGCCCGCGCCGCTGAGTTGCGCGCCGAACATCGTCTCGTTTTCATCATTCATCACCGGGTCACCCAGCCGCGTGTAGCGCTCGATGGTGGCGCCCGGCACCGAGTCGCCCACTCCAGCGTGTTTGAAAAAAGAGGCAAGCCCTGTCAGCGGCTTGATAAGGTAGGCGGCTCCTGCTCCGAAGACCCCGTCGTTATTGGCTCCCGCCAGCAAGACACCGCCGCTCATGGAAATCGCAGCGCCCAACCTCGCCCCCATTTTCGCGTCCGGCGCGTTGAATTGCTGCTGAAGCTGGCCGGTCAGCGTGGAAAATACGGAGACCGCTCCGCGTTCGCCGTTGTGGGAAGGGGCGCCGACCACGGCCACATTGCCCTCCAAGGCCACTGACTGGCCAAAGTAATCCGAGGCGCTCCAGTCCGGCGCGTTGAGTTTGAAAATCAGCGCGCCGGTGTGCGCGTCGAAAAGATACGCCGCGCCCGTCTCCAAATTGACCAGGTTGTTTCCAAGCTCCGCGCCCACCAACACGCGCTTTCCGTTGATCGCCACACTGACGCCGAAGGCCGCGTCGGTCGTGCCATCGCTGGCCTGCAACTTGCGAAGCAGCGCGCCGGTGCGGCCATCAAGCACATAAACCACGCCGCATTCCACCGCCACACCGTCCTCGCCAATCGCTCCCGACACCACGATCTGATCACTGACCGCCAGACTGACTCCCAGACCGCTCCCCGTGTCTGTGCCCGTCGCCGTTCCCAGCGCCGCGCCGGAGGCGGGATCGAAAAAATAAACCACACCCTGATCCGGTAGCGTGTCCGTCGCACTCGGAGCGCCCACCGCCGCCACCGAACCACTGAGAGCCACACTGTAACCGAAGTTATCTCCCGACGCGCCGCCCGCCGCCATGAAGCTGCGCAGCAACCTGCCGGTGGGCAGGTCGTAAAGATGGGCCGCGCCGCTGTTTGCCACTGCGCCCAGGCCGTTACTTTCCCCGATCAGCGCCAAATCCCCATCCACCGCCACACTTGACCCAAAACCACCGTTGGTCACTGGTTGCGGCGACCGCAGGACGCGCAGGTGCCTGCCGCTCACCGCGTCAAACACATGCACCGCGCCGGCATTGTCCGGCTGATCATGACCGCGCTCGCCAATGACAACCCAGCGTTGGTTGTGAGCGGCCGAGCTGCCAAAGAATGGCTGCGACTGCGGCTCCGCGTTTTTCGCATGCAATTTGATCACCGTCGGATTAAGCGCCCCAGCCCACGAAGTGTGGTGTCCGATGAGGGTCAGAACCAACGCCAGACCGGCGCAAATGACAGGAGGGAACGATTTCATGTGATCCTGGAGGTGATGGATTCATCCCCATCAGACACCCGACCGCTCTGGTCCGCGATAATGCTTTCGGGTTATGCCGTCCCCCACGCCGCCGACGCGCTGGACGTCAGACTTGCTTCGCCATTTCCATCAGCAGCCGCGCCGCCATTTGCAGGCGCTCCGCCTGGCTCTGCATGAGCGTGCCGCTGATCGTGTAACTCACCCGCCGATCAAGAGCAGCATCAAAATGGCAGAGATCGCTTCCATCACAGGCCTTGCCAAGCGATGACGCAACCGCCAGCATAGTCAATTCCATGAGACGCGCCTTCATGATCGCCGCAACCGCCTTGGCGGCCGCGGGACTGGCCGGGTTGATCCTCAACCGGCTGCGCCAGTCCACGCCACGAATTCCACCAAACTTCGCGCCAGACATCCCGTCCGACTGCTCGCAGATCATGCTTGTGCTTTCCCCTGAAATCACTTCCCGCCACGCTCGCCTCTGGTTGCTCGAGCGCGCCGCTCTTGGCGGCTGGCGCGTTCGCACCGGCCCCCTCAAGGCCACGCTCGGCGGCAACGGCCTTGGCTGGGGCGCCGGCCTGCATCGCTCCTCCCCGCCACCCGGTTTCCCCGTCAAATTGGAGGGCGACCGCCGCAGCCCCGCCGGCATCTTCCGCATCCCTTTCGCCTTCGGCATGCCACCCGCCGAGCGAGCCGCGCATCTGCGCTTGCCCTACACTCCGCTCACTCCGCACACCATCGGCGTCGATGACGTCACCTCCAGTCATTACAACCGTATTGTCGATGACCGCGAAGTGCTGCGCGACTGGACCGGGCACGAAGCCATGAGCCGCCACACCAAGCTCTACAAATGGGGCGCCTTCATCGCCCACAATCCCGACTGCATCCCCGGCCTCGGCTCCTGCATCTTCCTCCACCTCACCCCGGACAAAGAACGCCCCACCGCCGGCTGCACCGCTCTTGGCGCCGAGGACCTGCAGACCGTCCTACGCTGGCTCGATGCGGAGAAAAACCCGTTGCTCGTGCAGGGGCTGGACGAATGGCAGCCTTGACGCCCGCCTCATTGCTCGCATGAACCGCGCCGCCACGCTCAGGCTGCAGCGTGCAAACATGGCTTTCGATCTCGGCGCGGGGCGAAGGGATAGGCCCCGCCGGTCTCATGCTCGAATCACTCGCCGCAACCGCCATCAAGCAGGCCATGATCGCCGCTGGGGGTGGCAGCCGGCGTGGCAATCCGCCGCCAGGTCGGGCGGGCGGGCGCGCGGCCGGAGGCCGTGCTCGTGCTTTGCAACACGGCGGTTTCCACCTCCGGCGATCGGCATCAAGCGGTGGAAATTGATGGCGTGAGGCGCCTCCACCAGTCAAATGGCAGGAGATGGAAACCGCGAACAAGCGAATTTTTGCCGCTCCCAGACTGGGCTCAGCCTGAGAATTCAGGGCTTCACCGCCACCTTGAGCACGCCGTCACGCTGGTTCGCAAAGAGATCATAGGCGGCCACGATATCCTGCAAAGGGTAGTGGTGCGTGACCAGCAGTCCAAGATCCACACGGCCAGACGCGATCACGTTCATCAACCGGCGCATGCGCTCCTTGCCTCCTGGGCACAGCGCGGTGTTGATGCGGTGATCACCCAATCCGGCAGCGAAAGCAGACAACGGAATCTTCAGGTCCTCGGAATAAACGCCCAAACTGGAAAGCGTGCCGCCCGGCTTGAGCACCCGCAAGGCCGCCTCGAAGGTCGATTGCAATCCGAGCGCTTCGATGGCCGAGTCCGCGCCCTTGCCGCCAGTGATCTTCATCACCTCCTCGATCACATCGCAGTTTTGGTGGTTTAGCGTGATGTCCGCCCCCATCTTTTTCGCGATGCCGAGGCGATGGTCATTGCCGTCCACGCCAATGATCGTAGTGGCACCCAGGAGCCGCGCGCCCGACGTGGCACACAGGCCGATCGGCCCTTGCGCAAACACCACCACGGTATCGCCAATCTTGATGTTCGCGTTCTCCGCGCCTTTGAACCCGGTGGACATGATGTCGGGACACATCAGCACCTGCTCGTCTGTAAGTCCGTCCGGAATGGGGGCCAGGTTTGCCTGCGCGTCCGGCACCAGAACATATTCGGCTTGAGCGCCATCGATCAAGTTGCCAAAACGCCAGCCCGCTGTGGCTTTGAACCCGTGCGTGCCGCAGGCGCCGCGCGCGATGAGATAACTGCCATCCTGCGCAGGCGCGCCGTCTTGTGCCGCATAGGAGTTGAAGTTCGGACAGATGGCACCCGCGATCACGCGCTGGCCCTCCTGGTAGCCTGCCACCGCGCTGCCGAGCTTTTCGATCACCCCCACCGGTTCGTGCCCCACGGTCAGGCCTTTGGCCACCGGATACTCGCCTTTGCGGATGTGCACATCCGTCCCGCAGATGGTGGTGGTGGTGATGCGGATCAAGGCATCGGTTGCTCCCACAGCTGGGATGGGCTTCTCCGCCAGCTCAATTCGGCCCGGCTCGACAAAGATGGCGGCTTTCATGATTCGGTCAGGTTGGGGTTGGCGAACGAATAAAAACGCCGCCGGCCGCAGGCTTCGTCCACCGCATCTTGGCATTGGCTGTGCGAAATTTACCGCCGCACCGGATCCTTGCGTCGTCAAGGCCGACTAGAAGGAGCGCCATCATGCCTCGTGGTCTTCGCGCATGGACTGACTGACAGCCTGTGGTGCGATTCCAGGGACGGACACTGGCCGGTGGCAACCATTTTGGTGCAGGAGTTGCTGCCACGCAGCGACAGGTCCTTCCCGCACCGCCGCCCGCCGGAGGGCCGGCTGATCGAACGCTTTAGCTTGGGCGGCGGCCTCGCAACATTGCAATATTGGCGCAATTTTGGCAGCGCATGGCAACGATTAAGACCGTGCGCTCTTGTGGCGGCAGCCAGATCATTTTCCCATGTCTCCAATTATGCTTTCCATGAATCCCTCCGCCTTCGTCCTGGCCATGGCCATGATCTGCGGCGTCCTTTTCCATGCGGATGCCGTTGCGGCCAAAACCAACGTCGTTCTCCTGATGTCGGACGACCAAGGCTGGGGCGAAACCGGCTACTACGGCCACCCGCAACTCAAGACCCCCGTGCTCGACGAGATGGCGCGAACGGCGTTGCGCCTGGACCGTTTCTACTCCGGCGCGCCGAACTGCACGCCCACCCGCGCCAGCGTGATGACCGGCCGCCACGCCAACCGCTCGGGCGCCTTTTCGCCCAACTGGTCCACGCGTCCCGAAGAAATTACCATTGCGCGCATCCTCAAGGACGCCGGCTACCGCACCGGCCATTTCGGCAAATGGCATCTCGGAGCGGTTAAGAAAGAGTCACCGCTCAACCCGAACCGCATGGGCTTCGACGAGTATCTCTCGCACGACAACTTCTTCGAGATGGACCCGCCGCTCAGCCGCAACGGCGCGCCGCCGGCGATCATCAAGGGCGAAAGCTCCGAGGTCATTGTCGATGAAGCGGTGCGTTTCCTGAAACAGGCGCGCGCAAAGGACAAGCCGTTCTTCATCGTCATCTGGTTCGGCTCGCCCCACGGGCCTTACTCCGGCACCGACGCGGACGTCGCGCCCTACCAGTCGCTCGGGCTGCCCATCGCGGCGCGCTTCGCGGAGATCACCGCACTGGACCGCGCCATCGGCACGTTCCGCCAAGCGCTGCGCGAGGCTGGCGTCGCGGACAACACCCTGCTGTGGTTCAACTCCGACAACGGCATCACCAAGGAGAACCTGCCGCCCGAACAGCACAAACTGGTCTTCAACGGCGGTTGGCGCGGCGCCAAGGGCGACGTCTTCGAGGGCGGCCTGCGCGTGCCTGCGATCATCGAATGGCCCGCCGTCATCAAGGCCCCGCGCGTGTCCTCGGTGCCGTGCGTCACGTCGGACATTCTGCCCACCTTGCTGGATGTCCTCGGGCTGAAACATCCCGACCCGGGGCGCCCGCTCGACGGCATCAGCCTCCGCCAACTCATCGAGGAAGGCGCGATGACCCGGCGCCCCGCGCCCATCGGCTTCTGGAAGTACCCGCTGGCCGGCGAGAAGAACAACGGACGCTGGGTCAGCGAGGAATTATCGCGCGGCACCACGCCGACCGCGAAGAATCCCGCGATTGATTTTCTCAACTTCAAGCATCCAATCGCAAAGACCGCCAACTTCGGCGGCGAGGCGGCGTGGACGGACAACCGCTACAAGCTCGTCGTGCTGCCCGGCGGTGGCGATGGCAAAAAAAAGAAGGCCGCGCCCTCCGGAGGCGTGCAGCTCTACGACCTGCTTGCCGACCCAAAGGAGACGACAGACCTCGCCGCGAAACATCCCGACCTCGCCGCGCGTATGAAGACCGAACTGGAAAACTGGCGGCGCTCCGTCGAACACAGCCTCACCGGCGCGGACTATGCGAAATGAATCCACCCAAGCCATGAAGCGCCTTCTTTTTCTCAGCGTCCTCTGTGTCTCCGCAGTTCAACCGACCGCCGCGGCGGATCGCCCGCCGAACTTCCTTGTCATACTTGCCGACGACATCGGCGCGTCCGAACTCTCCTGTTACGGCCATCCCGCGCACCGCACGCCCAACCTCGACCAGCTCGCGCGCACAGGCGCGCAGTTCGAAACCTGCTTCACCTCGCCCGTCTGCCATCCCACGCGCTTCACCGTGATGACCGGCCAATATGGCTTCCGCACCGGCGTGTTGAACTTCGGCGGCAAGCGCGCCGGTCCGCCGCCCGGAGAGGACGGTCCGGACAACATCGCAAACCACCTCACCTTCGCGCAACTACTCAAGCCAGCGGGATATGCGACGGCGCTCGCCGGCAAGTGGCAGCTCTCCGGCAAACCGCCAACGCTGATCCGCGAAACCGGCTTTGATGAATACTGCGTCTGGGGTTACAGCAGCTACTTCACACCGGAGCAGCGCGCGAAGGCCGCTGCGGCGGGCATTGATTTCCGCTCACGCTACTGGCACCCGAGCGTCTGCCGCAACGGCGAGTGGGTGCCCACGACGGAGAACGACTACGGCCCCGACCTGTTCGCCGGTTTTCTCGCGGACTTCATTCAGCGCCACCGCGACCAGCCCTTCTTCCTGTATTACCCGATGGTCCTCACGCACGGCCCGTGGGTGCCGACGCCCGACAGCTTCAAGCCTGGCATGAGCAAAGAGGCGAAAAACAAGGCGAATTTCGCCGCCAACGTGGAATACATGGACAAGCTCGTCGGCCGGCTCGTCAGCGCGCTCGAAGCCGCCGCCGTGCGCGACCATACCGTGATCCTCTTCACCGGTGACAACGGCACCGGCGGCGACGGCAAGTCCACCGCCACCGAGAAGGGCGCGCGCGTGCCGCTCATCGCCAACGGCCCCGGTCTCGTGAAGGCGCGCGGCCCCACGATGGCCCTTGCCGACACCTCGGACATCTTTCCCACGCTCATGGACTACGCCCGCGTGAAGATTCCCGCGGAGCACGTTGTGGACGGGCGCAGCCTCGCGCCGTTCCTGCGCGGCGACAGCGACACCACACGCGACTGGATCTTCGCCTACCAGGCGGACTTCCGCATCCTCCGCACCGAACGCTGGCTGCTGGAGGAAAACTCCCCGCGCCACTTCGGCCAACTCTTCGACTGCGGCGCCAGCCGCGATGGCACCGGCTACAAGGACGTGACCCGCTCGCGCGACGCCGAAGTCCTCTCCGCGCGCATGCACTTTGAAAAACTGCTGAAGGATCTCCCTGCGCCACTCCTCGACAACGACGGCAAACCGAACGACCCGGCGGATCCCGCCGCCAAAAAGCTTAAAAAGGGAAAGCGGCGATTGGAGCAACAGTGAGTCAAACGTAAACGTGGCATGTCTCGCACCTTTCGCCTCTGCCTGCCAACCTGCTGCATGGCCACACTTGCCAGCGCGTTCGAGCCGCTGCCAGAAGGGCACGGTCTCTCTCAACTGCACCCAGGTGACAAAGGCATTGCCAGCCATCCGGCGGCGCTTCTCACGGAAGATTTTGAAGCCTCCAGGTTGGCTGACATTCGACCCCGCTGGAACGAGATCGAGAACAAAGACGGCAAGGTGCTGGAACTCGTCAGCGATCATCCCGCGGCCAGTTCCGGCGCTCAATGCCTGCAAGTCACCGCCACCCTCGGCGAGAACACGGGCGGGCATCTTTTCAAGCGGCTTGACCCCATTCAGCCCCGCGTGTTTGCGCGCTTCTATGTGAAGTTTGCCGACGACGCTCCCTACTTGCATCACTTCAGCGGTCTTGGTGGTCACAACCCGCCCACCAACTGGCCGCAAGGCAACGCCGGAAAACACGCCGCCGGCGACCAACGCTTCAGCGCCCGCATTGAGCCCAACGGCCGCTACGGCAGCCTCCCCGCTCCGGGCGGCTGGATGTTTTACACCTACTGGCACGACATGAAACAAAGTGGTGACGGCGGTTTTTGGGGCAATGGCCTCTGGCCTGAAGGCCGCCCCGGCCCGCCACGCGGCCACTGGCAGTGCGTCGAGATCATGGTGAAGTGCAACGAGATCGGCAAAAGCGATGGCGAACTCGCCCTCTGGCTCGATGGCAAACTCGCCGCCCACATCGGCCCCGGCACCAAGACCGGCAAATGGACCGGCGAAGGCTTCGATGTGCTCGCCGACGGACCACAGACCTTCGAAGGTTTTCGCTGGCGCACCGTGCCTGAGCTTGCTGTGAGTTACTTTTCCCTCAGCCACTACGTCACCGAAAACGCCTACCGGCAAAACAAGGTGTCGGATCCACCCAAGCGCAATCGTGTCTGGTTCGACGATATTGTCGTCGCCACCGAGTACATCGGCCCCATTTATCAGCGTTGACTCCCCTCATGTTGTTCTGGCGTGCTCTCCTTTTTGCCCATGCGGCGCTTCTGCCCGGTCATCCATTTGCCCGAGGCGCCGAGCCGGCAGCCTTTTTTGAAAACCACTGTGAAACCTGCCATTCGGGTGACAAACCCAAGGGCAGGTTCGACATCACCCAGCTCAACACGGACTTTGCCGACACCAGCAATCGCGAGCACTGGCAGCGCGTGCTGGAACAGCTTCAAAGTGGCGACATGCCGCCGGAGAACAGGCCCCGCCCCTCGGAGCAGGACACGAACACGGCCATCGCCTGGATTCGCCGCCAAGTGGACGCCGTGGAGTTGGCCCGCCGGGCCAAAGAAGGTCGTGTGGTGCTGCGGCGGCTAAACCGCGCTGAGTATGCCAACACGATGCGGGACTTGCTTGGCGTGGAGGTGGACCTTTCCGACCTGCTGCCGCCGGACACCTCCACCAACGGCTTCGACAACAACGCGGAGTTGCTGCACACCTCCTCACACCTGCTGCGCAATTACCTCGATGCCGCTGACCGGGTGCTGGACGAGGCCATCGCCAGCAAACCCAAACCCTGGGTTCTCGAACGACGCTTCGACATCAAGGACGAACGCACGGTCCGGCCCAACGGCAGCGTCTATCGCCATATACCGGACGGCGTCGCCATCTTCGCCGCCTGGGAGTCAGCCAACATCCGCGTGACGATGTGGAACTTCCGCAGCCATGTGCGCGGCAAATACCGCTTCCGCATCTCCGCCTACGCCATCCAAAACGACGGCAAACCCGTCACCTACCGCGTCACCGCCGGCACGCTGAAGGAAGTCACCGAGGAGCGATTGGTGGGGTATTTCTCTGTGCCGCAGGACAAGCCCACCGTGATCGAGTTCACCGAGCAACTGGAACCGGAGAATCGCATCCGCATCCTCGCCGAAGGTTTGCCTGCCACGCCCCCGCAGGTGCAGGAGGTGGGCGCGGAGAACTACAAAGGCCCGGGTCTTGTGGTGCAGTGGGTGGACATCGAAGGCCCCCTCCTGGAATCCTGGCCGCCACCGAGTCATCTCGCCTTGTTTGGCAATCTCAAGCAGCAGCGCGTGCAGCGCGAACGCTACGAGGTCGTCTCCGAGCAGCCGCTCGTGGATGCGGAGCGTCTGCTCACGGATTTTGCCCGCCGTGCCTTCCGTCGCCCGGTGTCCGCGGAGGAAATCCAGCCCTTCCTCGCCCGGGTGCGCGGCAGCTTGGAAAATGGACGCAGCTTCGAGCAGTCCATGCGCCTTGGCTTCAAGGGCATCCTGGTTTCCCCTGACTTTCTCTTCCTGCGCGAGCGCGGCCCGCGTCTGAGCGATTTCGAGCTGGCAAGCCGGCTTTCCTATTTCCTCTGGAGTTCGATGCCGGACGGGCAGCTTTGCAAGCTCGCCTCCGCCAACCAACTGCATAAGCCCGAGGTCCTGCGCGGCCAGGTCGAGCGCCTGCTTGGCGATCCGAAGTCACGCGCCTTCACGGAAAACTTCTCCGGCCAATGGCTCAGCCTGCGCGCCATTGACGACACCCTGCCGGACCGGACGCTCTACCCGGAGTATGATGACATCCTCAAGACAGCGATGCTCAAAGAGACCACGCTCTTCTTCGACGAAGTGCTTCACCAAAACCTGCCGCTGACGAACTTCGTCCACTCCGACTTCACCTTCCTCAACGAGCGCCTCGCGCGGCATTACCGCATCCCTGGTGTGGAGGGCATGGAGATGCGCAAGGTGGCGCTGCCGCCGGACAGTCATCGCGGCGGCTTGCTCACGATGGGCAGCATATTGAAGGTCACTGCCAATGGCACCACCACCTCGCCCATCATCCGTGGCTCGTGGGTTTTGGAGCGCATCCTCGGCACACCGCCGCCGAAACCGCCACCGGATGTGGAAGCCATCGAGCCGGACATTCGCGGCGCCACCACCATCCGCGAACAGCTTGCGAAGCATCGCAACGTCGAAAGCTGCGCGAGCTGCCACAAGAAGATCGATCCACCCGGCTTCGCGCTGGAGAGCTTTGATGTCATCGGCGGCTGGCGCACGCACTACCGCGCCACCGGCGAGCCACGCGTCATCGACGGTCGCCGCCGCCGCTACTGGGACGGACCCGCCGTCGATCCTGGCGATGTCACACCCGATGGCCGCCGCTTCGAAAACATCGACGACTACAAACAACTCCTACTCGCCGACAAAGACCAACTCGCCCGCAACCTCGCCGAAAAACTCATCACCTACGCCACCGGCGCCGCCCCGACGACCACCGATGACACGGAAATCGAGGGCATCATCGCCCGCGTTCGTGCCAGCAACTTTGGCTTCAAGTCGTTGATCCACCAGGTCGTGCAGAGCGACCTATTTCAGACAAAATAAGCCGAGAGAGCTTCATAAAGCCGAAAAGCACGAAAAGAGTCCGAAAAAATGGGACCCTTTCTGATTTTTTTGGCCTTCTTCCGATTTTTTCGGCTCCAATAAAACCAAGCTCACTCGGTTTCATGCAACTCTTGTGACATGCCATACATCTTGATGTGAAATCTGCCGGCTCCGAAATTGAGGAGCGCACCATGTTCGATGCGGGATGACTTCAGGTAGCCGAGAAGCTGCGCCACATGTTCATTGAGTACGGTTTTCACCGCCTTGAGCTCCAAAAGCAGGATGCCTTCAACCTGCACATCGGCCACCAAGCCGCCAAGCAGCGTCCCGTCCTCATCATAAACCTTGATGGCGGCTTGCTGTTCCACCCTCAGTCCCTGCTTCCGCAGACGATGTGCCAACGCGTTCTCGTAGATCTTTTCCACGTGTCCTGGGCCATGGTAGCGATGAATGGCAAAAGCTGTTTCTCGAACAATATCACAGAGCTGAAATGCTGGATGTTTTGGGTGTGTTTGCATGTTTGATTGGGCAGGGTTGACAGTGGCCGAAAAGAACGAAAAAATGCCAAAAACCAGACCCCGACAAAACTCATTTTTTCGGACTCTTTTCGCTTTTTTCGGCCATCAGTTCCGTACACGTCCCATGAAAACGCGCCGCCATTTCCTCCGCACCACGGGCATCTCGCTGGCGCTCCCCTGGCTGGACAAATTTTCTGTCGGGCGCGCTGCCAGCGCCTCGCAGGCACCGCGCCGCATGATTTGCATCTGCGCGCCGCTGGGCTTTTATCCGGAGCACTTTTTTCCCACACAGGCGGGCAAGGACTACGCGCTGTCGCCCTACCTGGACATCCTCAAAGACCATCGCGACGACTTCACCGTCCTCTCCGGCCTGCAACACGCGGGCATGGGCTCCAGCTTTGCACATCAGGCGTCGGCCAGCTTTTTGACCGGCGCTCCCGGCGCGGGCAGGCCGGGCTTTCGCAATGCCGTTTCACTCGACCAGTTCGCCGCCGAACACATCGGCGCCGCGACCCGCTTCCCTAGCCTCGTGCTGTCGGGTGAAGGTTCCGGCGGCCTGTCATGGACACGCACCGGCGCCTTGATCCCGGCGGACAACTCGCCCTCGAAGGTCTTCGCCCGGCTTTTCCTCGAAGGCGAGGCCGGCGAGGTGGCGCAGCAAATGCGCCGGCTGGAGGATGGCCGCAGCATTCTCGATGACGTGCGTGCGCAGGCAAAATCGCTGATCTCCAGTCTCGGCAGCGAGGACCGCGACAAGCTCGACGAATACCTGACCAGCGTGCGCGAACTGGAGCAGCGCATGGTCAATGATGAGAGCTGGGCCAGCAAGCCGAAGCCGAAGGTCAACGCGGAGCCTCCGCAGGACATCCAGAATGCCGCCGACCTCATTGGCCGCACGCGCCTGCTGTTTGATCTCAGCCACCTGGCGCTGCAAACCGACTCCACGCGTCTCATCACCATCATGCTCGCCGGCAACACGCAGGTGCCGCTGGTCGAGGGCGTGTCGCTCGGCCATCACGACCTCTCGCATCACGGCAAAGATCCCAGCAAGCTCGCGCAACTTCAGGTCGTCGAACAAGAAACGATGAAAACCGTGCGCGATCTCCTCGCCAAGCTCAAGCAGTCCCAAGAGGCGGACTCAAACCTGCTCGACCGCACCACCGTCTTCCTCGGCAGCAACCTGGGCGATGGCAGCAGCCACTCCACCAAAAATCTTCCCGTGCTGCTCGCCGGCGGCGGTTTCAAACACGGCCAGCATCTTGCCTTCGATCCCGACAATCCGCCGCCGCTGTGCAATCTTTTTGTCAACATGCTTCAGCGTCTGGGAATCGAGGCGGACAAGTTTGGCTCCAGCACCGGCACGCTCACGGGTGTGGAGATGGCGACGGGCTGAAATTCGCGCATTCCCTCGATCATGCCCGTCATGCGTTCCACCCTCATTCTCCTCATTGCAAACGCCGCTCTCGCCCAGCATCCCCATCTCCCCACCGGCCCGAATGCCGATCTCGGCGGCGTTTTGCTCCTGCCGCCCAATGACGAATGGAATCGCGATGTCTCGAAGGACGAGGTGGACCCGCTGAGCGATGCCATCATCGCGTCCATCGGCGCGGACAAGCCGCTGCATGAGGACTTCGGCATCGTGTGGAAGGGCGCGCCGGGGGGCATTCCCTATCACGTCATCAGCGGTGATCAGCCGAAGGTGCCGGTGAGCTTTGAGTATGCGGACGAGAGCGATCCAGGACCCTACCCCATCCCGCCGGACGCCCCCATCGAGGGCGGTCCGCAAAGCAATGGCGACCGCCATGTGCTGGTGCTCGACAAGGACAACTGGAAGCTCTACGAACTCTTCCACAGCTTCCCGCTGGATGGCGGCAAATCGTGGAAGGCGAGCAGCGGTGCCGTCTTCGATCTCAAAAACCCAAAACCAAGACCCGCTGGCTGGACCAGCGCCGATGCGGCCGGTTTGCCCATCTTGCCCGGCCTGGCCCGCTATGATGAAATCTGCAGCGCAAAGAAGCTCACACACGCGCTGCGCTTCACAGTAAAAAAAAGCCGCCGAGCCTACGTGCCGCCCGCCACGCACTTCGCCAGCAAGCACCCCGACGAAAACCTGCCTCCGATGGGCATGCGGGTGCGGTTGAAGGCCAGCTTTGACACCTCGAAGTTCACCGGAGCCGCCAAAGTGATCCTCGAAGGCCTCAAAACCCACGGCATGATCCTCGCCGACAACGGCGGCGACTGGTTCATCAGCGGCGCTCCCGATGATCGCTGGAACCATGAAGAGCTGCTCCCGATTCGCAAAGTGAAGGGGAAGGACCTGGAGGTGGTGAAGATGGGGCCGATGACGACGCGGTGACTGAATGTGCGCGTCGTGCTCGAAGAATGCAGAAGCCATCCTCATAATCCTGTGTCTTGCCACGGGGAAACCGAGTCCTCGACAGCAAGACCTTCAAGAAGCGCGCGCAGTGAGCAATGCCTGGATGGGACCGACACCGATTTCTCTCCGGCAATCAAGCGCTCCTGGATGCAATACAGCGGCGCCTGCGTCGGTTTACCACATTCCCAATCATTTGCCGGTCATGAGAAGATCCTTTCCAGTTCTCTTTGCAATCCTTGCGGTCTATTGCGGCCAGTCATTCGCAGCTCCGCCAAACATCGTCTTCATGTATGCCGACAACGTCGGCTACGGTGATCTCGGCTGCTACGGCAACACGGAGGTCAAAACGCCGCACCTCGACCAACTCGCGGCGGACGGCGCTCTCTGCACGGATTTTTATGTCGTCACCTCCACCTGCACCGTCTCGCGCGGCGCGGTTCTGACGGGGCGGCATCCGCTGCGCAACGGTCTGCTGCATCAGCTCGTGGTCGAGGAGAACTGGCATGGCGTCGGTCTGCCGCACCGCGAGCGCATCATGCCGCAGTATTTGCAGGACGCGGGCTATGCCACCGCCTGCGTCGGCAAATGGAACATCGGCTTCGCGCCCGGCAGCCGCCCCACGGAGCGCGGCTTTGACGAGTTCCTCGGCTGCCGCAGCGGCAACATCAACTACTTCACCCACACCTACCATGGCGAATACGACCTGTTCCGCGGCACCAAGCGTCACCGCATGGAAGGCTACAGCGGCGACCTCTTTGCCGAGGCTTCCTCCGATTTCATCCAGCGCCAAAGCAAGGCGGGGAAGCCCTTTTTCCTCTACCTGCCCTTCAACGCGCCGCACTACGTCAGCAAGATCAACGTCGCCGAAGGCGAGACGCCGCAATGGCAGGCCCCGGATCGCGCCTTCGCCGCCTATGGCTGGGATCCGTCCGAGACGGATGAAAAACGCCGCTACCTCGCGGTCATCACCGCCATGGATGACAACGTCGGTCGCGTGCTCGCCGCGCTCGATGCCGCTGGCCAGCGCGACCACACGCTCGTCGTCTTTGTCTCCGACATGGGCCCCATCCTGCGTCCCACGCACGGCCTCGGTGTCGCCAGCGCCGGCATCTATCGCGATGGCGCGCCCACCTTGTATGAGGGAGGCATCCGCGTGCCGGCGATCTTCCGCTGGCCCGGCAAGATCAGACCCGGCACCGTCACGAAAGCCATGCTCAGCCATCTGGACCTTCTGCCGATGTTCTTGAACGCTGCCGGATTGCCCGTGCCCAAGGACCGCATCCTCGACGGCCGCGACTGTCTCCCTTCGCTGGCCGGAGACGCCGCCTCGCCCCACGAACGTATTTTCTTCCACCTCCGTGATACCGTCGCCGTGCGCGCAGGCAGCCTCAAGCTCATCCGCCCGAAAGCCCAGGCCGCCTGGGAGCTCTACGATCTCGCCACCGATCCCGCTGAGAAGCTAGACCTGGCTGTAGTCCGCCCGCAAGATGTGCAACGCCTAGCAGACGCGATTGCGCAGTGGCAGGTCGAGGTCAAATCCGACGCCAGCGATCCGGTCCAATATCAGGCGGCGAAAAAAGCACATTAAACCCTCCCGCCTGACAGTCACCCTCAGCTCCAACTCAGCGAGGAGCGGATGCCTCCGCCGGCCAGACATGCATGGTGTTGACCAAGCCGCGGTACAGCGTCTCCAGGCGCGCGCTGAGTTCCTTCAGTTTCTCCGGCTCACGCTGGCTGAGATCAGTCGATTCCCCGATGTCTCCAGCGACGTGATACAACTCAAAGTCCGTCAACTTGGCCGCGCGCACTTGGGACGCGCTGGCGGTGGTGATATTTTCCAGCCTCGCGAGTCCGCCGCCGTCGAGCCGGGCCAGCACTTTCCAGTCGCCCTCGCGCATGACCACGCGCTGCTCGTTTAGCGCGTTGAAGTACACCCAAAACAACGGACGTTCCCGCGTGATGCTCTCGGCGCCGCGCAAAAACGCGCTGATGTCGGTGCCGTCGAGTTCGAGTCCGGCGGGCAGCTCCGCACCTGCGAGCGCAGTGAAAGTGGGCAGCAGGTCGAGAGAACTCACCGGTTCGTCGCGCACCTGGCCGGGTTGGATTCTGCCCGGCCAGCGGAGGATGCCGGCCACACGCGAACCGGCCTCGGTGGTCCACAATTTCATGCCGCGCAGCGGTCCGGGACTGCCGTAGCTGCGTTTGCCACCAGGGTAACGCAGCAGCGTCTCCGGCCCGTTGTCGGAGGAAAAGAAAACCAGGGTGTTGTCAGCGACTCCAAGACGTTCCAGCGCAGCCATCAATCGGCCCACCGCCGCATCGAGATTTTCCACATTGGCAAAATACTGCGCCTCGTCCTCGTTGCGCGCTTTGCCCGCGTATTTGGCGACCAACTCCGGCGGTGAAGCCACCGGCTCATGCGGCTCGTGAAACGGCACGTAGAGGAAGAAGGGCTTGTCCGGCTGCGCCTGCCGCAAGCGCTCCAACCAGCCGATGGCCTCCTCGGTCACGAGCTGGCAACTGAATCCCTCCAGGGGTCCGACTGGCTCGCCGTTGCGAATGAAGTTCACGGGATTCTCATGGGACGGACCGGCGTTGTTTTGGGTGGCAAACCAGTGGTCGAAACCGGCGTCGTTTGGCTGCGGCTGGTCAGGTGAGTTGAAAGCCGCGTTGCAGTGCCATTTGCCGCAGACGGCGGTGGCGTAGCCGGACTGTCGAAGCAGGCGCGGTAGCGTCACCTCCTCCTGCCGTAGATGCACCAGGTGGCGGCTGTCCTTGCCCGCAAGACGCGTCTGCTGCGTGTGCGGGATCCAGTCGAATACCCCCGCGCGGTTGGGACTGCGTCCCGTCAACAATCCCACGCGAGAGGGCGAGCATACCGGGGCCGCCGAGTAACAACTCGTCAACCGCATGCCCTGGGCCGCCAGTTGATCCAGGTTGGGTGTCTGAATGTGGGGATGACCGTAGCAGGCGAGGTCACCGTAGCCGAGGTCATCGCAAAGGATCACCACCAAGTTCGGACGCTCCGCCGTCAGCGCGACCACCAGAGTGAGAGCAAGGACCAGAAAAGAAAGGAGCAGCGCGCGCATGAAGAACGGGATTTGGGTGCAGGCCAGTGAAACGCGCAAAACCCCTTCGCATTGCGCGGAAACCTGCAAAGGAACTGAAGAAAACGGGGCGGATTGCTCCGTAACCCTTACTTCTCACCATGAAGCCGCTCCTTTTTCTTTTGCTCACTCCCCTCGCGCTCACCGCCGATGACATTCGCACCGAGCACGATGTCGATTACCTGGGAGGCGGCAGAAAGGAGAAGGCGGACCTTTATCTGCCCGCGAATCCGCAGCTGGGTCAAAAGTTTCCCGCCGTGCTCATCATTCACGGCGGCGGCTGGTCAGGCGGCGACAAACGCGCCGCGCGCGAGATCAACATCGGCACCACGCTGGCCCAGAACGGCTACGTGGGCATGAGCATCAACTACCTGCTGGCCAACGCCGATCATCCCGGCCCGACCTGGCCGCAAAACTTGCACGACTGCAAAACCGCCGTGCGCTGGCTGCGCGCCAACGCGGAGCGGCTGCAACTTGATCCCGAGCGCATCGGCGTCATCGGCGGCAGCGCGGGCGGGCATCTCGCCGCGATGGTAGCCTTGACCGGCCCCGACCTTGACCCGCCGGGCGCAGGCTCGACCCGCGTGCAATGCGCGGTCAACCTCTACGGTCCGGTGCTGTGGTTTGAAAACCGGGACATCGCCATGTTCCGCAAAACCCGCGCCGAGGCTCCCGAACTCTACAAGCAGGCCGATCCGCGCACCCACATTGACAAGGACGATCCGCCGCTGCTGATCCTGCATGGCACGGCGGATAAAACCGTGCCCGTGGCCGATTCGGAGGCGCTCGCCGCCGCCATGAAAGCCGCCGGAGCGCGGTATCATATCGAAATCATCCCGGACGCGCCGCACACCTTCCACCTGCAACCCAAGCAGCGCGACCTGCGCCCGCTTGTGCTCGGCTTCTTCGACGAGCATTTAAAAGCTCACCCCTGACCCCCTGTCATGAAACGCCTTCTCCTCACACTCGCCTTCGTTTTCGCCCTCCACACCGCGACGCCTGCGGCGAACATCGTCATCATGACCGTCGAGGAGCCGGACAATTACGACGCGGTCAATTCGATGAACGCCTTCGCGGTCAACGAGCTGCGCCCGCTGGGCCATCAGGTGACCGTCGTCGTCGGAGATCGCCCCGTGAAACATCATTTCGAGGGTCTCGTCGAGGCCCTGCAGGACGCCGACTTGCTTATCCTCTTCTCGCGTCGTCGCTTTCTGCCGAAGGAGCAGATGGATGCCGTGCACGCCCACCTGAACTCCGGCAAACCCCTGCTCGGCATCCGCACCGCGAACCACGCTTTCATTCCTCGACCGAACGACAGCGTGGACGACGGTCTCACCATTTGGCCGGAGTTCACGCAGGAGGTGCTTGGTGGCGAAAACACCGGTTACGAGACCAAAGGCATGCCTTACCGCGTCAGCCTTGCTGAAGGGGTCAAATCACCGTTGCTCGCAGGCGTCAACGCCGACGCCATCATCGGTCATCAGTCGCTCTACAAAGTCCTGCCACTTGCCTCCGATGCCACGCCGCTGCTGATCGGCACCGCAGGGTCCGACGCCACCTCCCCGCCGCAACCCGTGGCTTGGACCCGCCACTACGGCCCGCAGCAGGCCCGCGTTTTTTACACCAGCCTCGGCGCGCCGGAGGACATGAAGATCGCCGCTGTGCGCAGGCTGCTGCTGAATGCGGTGAAATGGACGCTGGAGAAGTGAAATCCCATTTCACTTCCACCGCCTTGGAATAAACCCGCGCAGCGATGCCGTGGAGCGACCGGCTCGGTCGCTCCGCATAGCCACACAGAATCGATGGCCACCTTTTCCCCACCAGCAGGGCTGCCATCGTGGTCGTCACTCTCCGAGTGACGAGCATCAAGAAGGCGACCGAGCCGGTCGCACTACGAAGCAGCCGCACTCCAGGGCACCTCACCCTGCACCTAACCCGCTACCGTCGCCACCCGCGCGCGCGGTGACCTCCCCGCCAGCCAGGTCTCCGCCAGCACCAGCGCCAGCACCCCAATCAGCGTCCACCACCAGAAACGCTGGCGGGATTCCTCCTCGATGCTGTCGAGCCGCTCACGGCTTTCCGAGGACTCCAGCGTGGTTCCCAGACCGGCGGCGGCGCGTTGCAGGCGCACCCCAAACTCTTCCAGCCGTTCCGGCGGCATCGCCGCCACCCGCCCCTCCGCCGTCGGCACTTGCACCGCCAGCCAGCGCATTTCCTTGCCCGCGATGACCTGATACAAACCTGGCTCGCGCAAAACCGGCTGCGCGCCGGTCGGTAGCGGCTCGCGTTTGCCGTCAGGATGAAGGAGTTCGCCCTCGCGCTGCAAGGCCCAGGGCAGTGCCTCACCCGCCTCCAGCATCGACTGCGCCTCATGCGCGTAACCCGCCGCCGCCAGCCAGCCGAACAGCAGCGGCACAAACTTCGTCGAGAGCGCGAGCTGGCTGTCCGCCGGATGCCAGCCCGAGGCCAGCACCAGCAGCGTGCCCCCCTTCCCGACCGACACCGCGATCATCGCCGGCTGTCCATTGTCAAAACGCGCCAGCACCCGCGTGCCCTCACCCTCCACCTGCAGCTCGCGATGCCGCCAAAAGCGCACTTTGGTGAAGTCCTGCAAACGCGGGTCGGCAAAGGGGCGCAGCAGCGGGTCGCTCGTCTCCAATTCCCCCAGCATCACATAGCTGTCGCGCCCGCCCTCGCCCGGCTCGCTCACCGTCCAGCGCAGACCCGGTGTCAACGCGCCGAGTTCGGTCGCATTGTCCGGCTCCGCCACCAAGACCGCGACCCCGCCGCGCTCAAAAGCCTCCAGCCAAGCACGCACCCCCGCCGCGCCGAGACGGGCACCACGTCCGGGCGACACCAGCAACGCCGCCGCCTCCGCGCCACCCCAATCATTGCCCGTCACCGGTTCCAACACCGGTTTGATCGCCGAAGTCGGTTGCAAAGCGCGCTTCAAATAAAACACCGGCGAGGCCGCCTCGTCCGCCTGCCCCTCCGTCGCCGCCACCCGCACCCGCACCTCGCGCGGTTGCTCGGGCGCGACGAACACCCGGTTGTCAAAATCGTGCGCATCCCCGCTCAGCAGCAGCACCCCGGGCGTCTCCACCCCGGCGCGCGGCGGCATCCGCAAAACGCGACTCCCGCCTGGCGGCACAAACCCTTGCACCGGCGGCGTCTCCTTCTCCCCCTCCCAGCGCAGCTCGAAGGTGGTGTCGCGCGCTTCCCGCGTGCTGCTCACCCGCACCCGCCCGCGCAGGTCCAACGCGCCGGTGTCGTCCTCGTCGTTTTCACGCCCCGCCACCAGCGCCAGCGAAAGATTGCCGTTGTCCGCCTCCGGCAGTTGCACGAGCGCGCGCTCCAGTTCGACCGACTCCGGCCACACCACGCGCCGCAACGCCTCCAGGCGCGCGCCCTCTTGAAAATCGCTCACCACCAGAAACCTCTGCCGCGCCCCCTGCGCGCCGCCGAGAGCATCCAGTCCGGCCACCAACGCCGCACCCAGATCCGTGGCCGCCCAGCCCGGCTTCAGCTCCGCCAGCCGCGACGCCGCCACTCCCGCGCGCGCCTCCGGCTGTTTCTCATCCTCCTCCAACGTCCACAGCCATTCCACCTCCGCGTCAAACACCCCCAGCGCCACTCGATCCTGCAAGCCCGCGCCGGTCACCGCCTCGCGCGCCGCCTTCAGCGCCTGCGTCCAAAGATCGCCGCGCCGCATCGACGCGCTGCGGTCCACCAGCACCACCAGCGATTCCCTGCCATCGTCCAGCACCTGCGCCGCGCCGCGTTGAAACGGCCGCGCGAACATGCCCGCGATCAGAATCAGAATCAAACACCGCGCCAGCAGCAGCAGCCAGTTTTCGAGCCGGCGACGCCGTGTCGGCTGCCGCTCCGTTTGCTCCAAAAACATCAGGCTGCTGAACGCCACCCGGTCTTTCGGCGGACGCCGGCGCAAGTGCAGCAGGATCGGCGCGATCACCGCCGCCACGCCCGCCAGATATAGCGGAAACAACCAGCTCATGCCGCCGCCTCCCCGCGTTGCTTCACCGCCCGCCCCTTCGCCGCGTCGCGACGCGACACAAACTCATAAAGCACCGTCTCCAACGGCACGTCCGTCGGACACCACAGGTACTCCACGCCCGAGCGCTCACAGGCGCGCCGCACCCCCTCGCAATGCGCGCGCAACCGCTCCAGATAGCCCTCCCGCGCCAGCGCCGGATTGACAAACTTTTCCACGCCCGACTCGGCGTCCTCAAACAGCGCCGCCTGATCAAACGTGAAATCAATCTCCGCGCGATCCATCAGATGAAACAGCACCACGTCCTGTCCCATCGCCCCCAGCCAGGCGAGTTGCTTTTCCAGTCGCTCGACCGGCGCCAGCAAGTCCGTCATCAGACAAACGAGACCCTTTTTGCGCAGCAGCTCACCCAGACGCTCCACCGACTGCTCCAACGCCGTGCCGCCCGCGCGCGCCGGTTTCTCCAGCTCCAGCATCAGGCGGCGCAGATGCCCCGGCCGATTGCGCGCCGGCACATGCTCCGCCAGTCCGCCCGCGAAGGTCGTCAGACCCACCGCATCGCCCTGCTGCATCAAAAACAGCGCCAGCGTCGCCGCCAGCGTCGCCGCGTAAACGCTCTTCGTCATCGGCCCTGAGCCGAACGCCATCGAGCGACTGTGATCCACCACCAACTGACAGCGCAGGTTCGTCTCGTCCTCGTATTTTTTGACAAAGTAGCGCTCGCTGCGCCCGGCCAGCTTCCAGTCGATATGGCGGGGATCATCGCCGCGCGTGTAGGGCCGGTACTCGCTGAACTCCACTGAGAACCCGTGATACGGACTGCGGTGCATGCCCTTCCACATCCCCTCCACCACCACCCGCGCCCGCAGTTCCAGCGAGCGAATGCGCATGAGCGCGGCGGGATCAATAAAATCAGAGCTGCCAGCGCGCGTCGTAGCCATGAAACCCACTCTGCCCGCCCCGCCGCCCGGCGGCAAGAGAGAAGTTGCGGGCTGGAAGCTGCGCCATGAGAAGGGCTACGATAAAATCATTTTCGACAGGATTGACGAATTGAATCCTGTTCATCCTGAAATCCTTTCAATCCTGTTGAACATGCTCCGCCGTCCCGTTTCACCTCGAAATTTCGGAATCGATTCCGTATTTTCAAGGTCATAACTCACCTCCAGCCGCCAATCTTTTTGCAGCCTTCTGGCTGAAAGTGAATTTTCGTTTCATGACGCCGGGAAAGACCTCCATTCGACTGCCAGTGAAAGTCAGTGCCGGTCAGTGCTTCCTCCATCCCCAGTCTCCATGTGGTTTATGAACCACGAATGAACACGAATTGACACGAATGATTGGCGCACCGCTACCCCTCTGCTGTGCCGACGGTCTATGATTGGCTTCGCCTGTCTGCGCTGCGCTCCGGCTGTCGCTCGTTTTTCAAGGGTGCGTCCCGCCAGACCAGAAAAAGTGCGACGCTCAAGGAGCGCCGCTACAAGATTCCTCCCTTGCTTCCCCCCTGCCCCGCCGTCAGGATGCGTTCACATGGCAGACCGGCTTTTCCTTCTCGACGGCATGGCGCTCGTTTATCGCGCGCACTTTGCCTTCATCAGCAACCCCATCCGCACCAGCGACGGCGTCAACACCTCCGCGCTCTACGGCTTCGCCAACACCCTGCTCGACATCCTGCAAAACCAGCAACCCACGCATCTCGCCGTCGCTTTTGACACCTCCGCGCCGACCTCGCGCCACGAGGTGTTTCCCGAGTACAAAGCCCAGCGCCAGGAGATGCCGGAGGACATCGCCTTCGCCATCCCGCAGGTGAAACGCCTGTGCGAGGCCCTGCGCATCCCGGTGCTCGAGCGCGATGGTTACGAGGCCGACGACATCATCGGCATCCTCGCCAAAAAAGCCGAGTCGCTCGGCATGGAGACGTTCATGGTCACGCCCGACAAGGACTTCGGCCAGCTCGTCTCCGCGCACGTCAAAATCTACAAACCCGGCCGCCAGGGCGGCGATGTCGAAATCCTCGGCCCGGCCGAAGTCTGCGCCAAATGGGGCATCGAAAGACCGGAGCAGCTCATCGACATCCTCGCCCTGATGGGTGACGCCGTCGATAACATCCCCGGCATTCCCGGCTTCGGTGAAAAGACCGCCGCCAAACTCATCCAGGAGTTTGGCAGTGTCGAAAACCTGCTCGCCTCCGCCGGCCAACTCAAAGGCAAACAGAAGGAAAAAGTCATCGAGCACGCCGACAAAGCGCGCCTTTCCAAAGAACTCGCCACCATCCTGCACGACGCGCCGTATCCGGTGGAACCCGCCGCGCTCGCCGTGCAACCGCGCGATGACGACGCCGTCAAAGCCCTGCTCACCGAGTTCGAGTTCAACGCCCTTGGCCGCCGCCTTTTCGGCGACGAATTCAAAGCCGGCCGCGGCCGGCATTTAGCCGCCCAACAATCTTCCTCATCCTCGTCCTCGACGTCATCCGATCCCCATCCCCCCAAAGACGATCTCTTCGCCGACAACGACGCCGCCACCCACACTGCCGTCAAACTGCACACCATCGCCGACACCAAGCACCACTACGACGCCATCCATACCCCGGAGGAGCGCGCCGCCCTCATCCAAAAGCTTCGCCACGCCAGCGCCTTCTGCTTTGACCTGGAGACCACCTCGCTCGACCCGCGCGACACCCGCATCGTCGGCATCGCCTTCTCCACGGAGAAGCACCACGGCTGCTTTGTCTTTTTTCCGCGCGACCCCAAGGAGGCCGCCGCTGTCCTGGAGGAGTTCCGCCCCTTGCTCACCGACCCGGACATCGAAAAAATCGGGCACAACCTCAAGTTTGATCTCTCCGTCCTGCTCGCCCACGGCCTCGAAGTCAGCGGTCCGTTTTTTGACAGCATGCTCGCCCACGCGCTGATCGAGCCCGAGCAGCGACACGGCATGGACTATCTTTCGGAGACTTACCTCGCCTACACCCCGGTCCACATCGACAGCCTCATTGGCGACGGCCAGGCCGACTTGTTCGGCTCCCACACCATGGCCGACGTCGCCGAGCACGCGCCGGAAAAGCTCAAGGAATACGCCGCCGAGGACGCCGACGTCACCTGGCAACTCGCCGAGACCTTCCGCCACCTGCTGCCCAAGCGCGGCCAGGACGGTGTCTTCAACGAGATCGAATCCCCGCTGCTACCCGTGCTCACCCGCATGGAGCACGCCGGCGTCGCCATTGACGTGCCCGCCCTGCATGAGTTCGGATTGCAGTTGGAAAAGCAGGCCGCCGAGCTGCAGCGCCGCATCACCGACCTGGCCGGCACCGCCTTCAATTTGAACTCGCCCAAGCAGCTCGGCGAGGTCCTCTTTGACCGGCTGCGCCTGCTCGACAAACCAAAAAAAACCGCCACTGGACAATACCAGACCAACGAGCAAGTCCTGCAATCCCTGCTCGGCGCTCATCCCATCATCGAGGACATCCTCACCTACCGCGAGGTCACCAAACTCAAGAGCACCTACGTGGACACCCTGCCACAGGCGGTCTCCTCCGTCACCGGCCGCATCCACACCCACCTGCACCAGCTCATGACCGCCACCGGCAGGCTCGCCTCCAGCGATCCCAACCTGCAAAACATCCCGGTGCGCTCCGCCAATGGCCGTGAAATCCGCAAGGCCTTCGTGCCCGGTCAGGACGGCTGGCTGCTGCTCAGCGCCGACTACTCGCAGATCGAGCTGCGCGTCATGGCCTCCCTCAGCGGCGACGCCGCCATGATCGAGGCCTTTCAAAACGGCCAGGACATTCACCAAGCCACCGCCGCCCGTGTTTATGATGTGCCTTTGGACGGAGTCACCGCCGACATGCGCCGTACCGCCAAGATGGTGAACTTCGGCATCATCTACGGCATCTCCGCCTTCGGACTCGCCCAGCGCCTCGGCATCCCGCGCAGCGAGGCCGGGCAAATCATCGACGCCTATTTCCGCCAGTTCTCCGGCATTCAAACTTACATCGAGCAGATGCTCGCCGACGCCCGAAAAAACGGCTACGTCGAGACCGTCTCCGGCCGCCGCCGCTACATTCGCGACATCAACTCCGCCAACGCCACCGTGCGCGGCGCCGCCGAACGCGTCGCCATGAACACGCCCATCCAGGGCACTGCCGCGGACATGATCAAGCTCGCCATGATCCGCGTGGACCGCGAGCTGCACGAGTCCGGCCTGCGCGCCCGCATGCTGCTGCAAGTGCACGATGAACTGCTCTTTGAGGTGCCCGAGGGCGAGGTCGCGCTCGCCCGCGCCCTCATCACCGACGCCATGCGCCACGCCCTGCCCCTGCGTGTCCCCATCGAAGTCGAAGCCGGCACGGGCCGCAATTGGCTGGAGGCGCATTGACGCGCTGCCCTCTCAACCGCCCGCGCCCAGTTCCAACAGCTTGGAGCGCAGGACGGTCAGCTCTGGCAGCAAGGGTTCCGCCTGCGCGGGCAAAACTTCCCGCAAGGAAACCGTGCCGCGCGCGGCCATGTCAAACGCCGCCGCCGCCTCGGCGGGCCAGTCGCGGTCCCCGATGGAGGCATCAATCAAATGCGTGACGCGCTCGCCACGGCGGCGCATGTCCTCCCCCAGCCGGACCAGCGCCTCGCGGCGGGTGGTCTCATCCAGCGCGGCAAGCGGCAGGAAAGCACAACGCAGCGTGCGTACCACCGGTTCCCCGGTCAGCCAGTGCGTCAGGGACAAAGCGGAAGCCAGCGCGCGGTTTTCGATTTCGATTTCCTCCGCTGATTCCGCGCCGTAAGGCAGCAGCAGCAGCACGATCTCGCGCGGGCGGCGCGCGCCGGTCAGCTCCGCCAGCACGCCGTCCACACTCAAGCCGTCTTCCAGCTTCATGATGAAACGCAGCGGCGCGTAACCCATGCCCTCGGCGCCGAGACTGGATTCCAGGTAACTGGCCGTCGAAGCGAGACGATCGCCGGGTCCGCTGCGGGAAACCGTCTGCAAGACCTCAAAATGACGCTCCCAAGCCGCCGCCGCCGGCTCCTGGCGCAGCGCCATTGCATGCCGCAGGTTGCGATCCTCCACACGATCTTTTTTCCAGCTCCAGATGCCAAAAGACGCGATGCCCAGCAGGATGGTGCCCAGCGGGAAAATCACCAGCGCCGCACGAATGAAACGCCCGGAGCGGGCCGGCGGTTCGGTTGAGTCAAGGATCGTCATCAAGCGTGCTCTAGCATGTTACGCCCCGTATCGCAAATCGGAGGGCACGATTGCGTCCGGCTTCAGTCCCAATCGTGTTCGTCACTCTCCGAGTGACGAATCAACCTCGGCGACCGGGCCGGTCGCCCCACGGAGCCGCACAAGAACCCAACAAACCCGCCCTCCGGGTCATTTTCCGTCTAGGCAAGCCCGCGCTGAAACGTTACCTTGACCTGCCATGCCTGCTCAACCCGCCCTCAAATCCCGCGCCGCTCTCCTCGCCGGCACCGCCCTTCTCGCTTTTGCCCCTTTTTCCGTCGCCGCGGACAAAGCCGCGCCTGCCGCTCCCGCCACCGCCGACGATGTCTTCGCCGCGCCGCCTCCCGTGGACCTCAACGGCTTTGGCAGCGATGAACCTGTGGCGCGGGCGGACATGCCCTCGCGCGGCGTCATCACTTTCGGCCCCAAGGACTTCGTGCACACCACCATGGAGCACTGGGAGCAGTACGACTGGGCCGCGTTTCATCCCAAACGCTGGGGCCGCTACTCCATCCGCCTGACCTACACCCTGGGCCGCCCCACGCTGCCGGTGCAGCTTAAAATCGGCGAGCAACGCGTCAAAAAGAACGTGACCGGAGCGCGCGAACCCAAGCAGATCACGCTGGGCGAGGTCTTCATCGAAAAAGCCGACATCCTGCCCTTCGCCATGTACTCGCCCACCGCCGGGGCCGCACCCGGCATCGAAGTCCGCGAGATCGCCTTCGTGCCGGCGCGCGAGAGCGACGACACCCTCGAGCCCGCCGCCGACGGCAGCCTCACGCTGCCCGCAAAAGCGGCGACGACCTGGTCCGAAGTGATGCGCTACGAACCTGATGAGAAGAAAAACTGCCTCGGCTTCTGGACCGAGGTGGAGGACTTCGCCGAATGGGAGTTTGTGCTCAACCAGGCGGGACGCTATCGCGTGGTGGTGACACAAGGCTGCGGAGAAGGCCAGGGCGGCAGCAAAGTCGAGGCCCGGCTCGCCGATCAACGCTGCGAGTTTACCGTCGAAGACACCGGCGGCTTTCAAAGTTGGAAGGACGTCGAGGCCGGTGTCATCGAGATCAAACAAACCGGACTTCAACGATTGGTGATCAAGCCCGTGGACAAAAAAGGCAAGGCCGTGCTCGACGTGAGCAAGGTGGTGTTGTTGCCGACGGAGTGAGGAGAGTGATCAGTATTCAGCGGTCAGCATTTCAGTTTTCCGCTTTCCGCTTTCAGCTTTTTCCTTCCCCCCATGCCCGCTGATCCCGTCACCAAACGCCCCGGCCTTAGCGGGATCATTTGGGGCGAAACGCGCGCCTTGTTCGCGCTGCTGTTTGATTTTTCATTCAAACGCTTTCTGACGCCCAAACTGGTGCGAGTCTTGTACAGCCTGAGCCTGCTGGCCGCCGTGCTCTCCGCACTAACCTGGATGGGCAGCGGTTTTCGCCAAGGCGTGATGCAGGGCCTGTTCACCCTCGTCACTGGTCCGGTGGCCTTTTTCATCTACGTGCTCATCGCGCGCGTGCTGATGGAGGTGGTGCTCGCCATCTTCCGTATCGCCGAGCGCATGGAAAACCTGCCGCAAAAGCCGCCTTCGGATTCCAATCCGCCCTTGTGAGTATAAAATTCGGCTCATCCTTGCCTTTTTGATCGCCTTAGCGCGGGACAGCAGCGATAAGCGAGATCGTTTTTCCATCCCGCCATGCCCGACGCCGTTGATCCCGAAAACGACACTCTGACCGTGGGCTGGATACGTCGGCTAATCGGACTGGCCGTCATTCCGCTGGCGCTGCTGGCGATGTGGCTTCTCCCCGCGCCGGAGGGCATGAGTCTGGCGGCTTGGAAGACAACCTGCATCGCCGTGATGATGGGCACGCTCTGGATCACCGAGGCCATCCCGATCCCGGCCACCGCGCTGCTGCCGCTGGTGCTGCTGCCGCTGACCGGAGTCACCGGCATTGATGACGCTGCCGCGCCCTACGCCAATCCGGTCATCTACCTCTTCATTGGCGGCTTTTTGCTGTCGCTCTCCATGCAGCGCTGGGGACTGCACCGGCGGGTGGCTCTGGCCATCCTGTCCCGCGCCGGTTCGCGACCGCGCTCGATCATCGCCGGCTTCATGCTGGCCTCGGCGCTGCTCAGCATGTGGATCAGCAACGCCGCCACCACCCTCATGATGCTGCCCATCGCCATGTCAGTGACGCAATTGCTGCGCCAAGTGGACGGCGGCCGCGCGGTGGCGGTTTTTGGCGCGCCATTGATGCTGGCGCTGGCCTACGCCTCGTCTGTCGGCGGCATGGGCACTCCCATCGGCACTCCGCCGAACGCGTTTCTCGTTGGCCACATGCAAAACGAGTTCGGCCTTGAGCTGGGATTCGGACAGTTCATGCTGCTGGGGCTGCCGTTGATGCTGGTTGGTCTGCCCCTCATTTTCTGGGTGCTGACACGAAAGTGCTTTCAAGTGCCCGCCGCCGAGATTCCCGGCGCCCACGACATCATCCAAAACGAACACCGCAGCCTCGGCCGCATGAACATCGGCGAGCGCGTCACAGGCCTCGTTTTCGTGATGGCGGCGCTGCTGTGGATCACCCGGCCGCTGCTGGCCAAAAGCCTGCCCTTCATGAATCAACTCGGTGACGCCGGCATCTCCATGCTGGCAGGGTTGCTCCTGTTCTTGATTCCGGTGGACTGGCGGCGCGGCGAGTTTGTGATGAATTGGGAGCATGCCCGCAAGCTGCCCTGGGATGTGCTCATTCTCTTCGGCGGCGGCCTGACCCTGGCCCGTCAAATTGAGGTCTCCGGCCTGGCGGAATGGCTGGGCGCGCAAGCCGCGCCGCTGGCAGCGCTGCCGCTCTGGCTGACGGTGCTGCTCATTTGTCTCGTGGTCACTTTCCTCACTGAGTTGACCAGCAACACCGCCACCGCCGCCGCCCTGGTTCCCGTCGCCGCCGCGCTCGCTGTTGGCATGGGCCAGCCGCCGTTGCTGCTGGCGCTGCCCGTCTGCCTCTCCGCCAGTTGCGCCTTCATGCTGCCGGTGGCCACGCCTCCGAACGCCATCGTCTTCGGCAGCGGCCAGATTTCCTTGAATCAAATGATGCGCGCCGGCATCTGGCTGAACCTGCTGCTGGCGGTGCTGATCATGCTGGTGTCGCTGTTCTTTGGCCCGCGCATTTTCGGGGTGTAAGGTGGGGCAAGCATCCTGCTTGCCCTCCCCAAGGAGCGGCGGATTCTTTCCGCCGTGCGCCTGAGCTGCAAATGCCCAAGCGCTTCGCGCCCCCTTTCTCCCTGCAGATGCCAGGGTGGTTGGAAACCGCCCCTCCTTGCTTGCCCCCACTGCCCCTTCCCGGTCATTCACTGCCCGTTCTTTGTCATTCCGCCGCAACTCCCTTGTTTTCGACTCAAAACTAGGCATCCTGCGCGGCATGACCGCCACTGCCAACCCCGCCCCGCCCACCGAGCACACGGAGGAAATCAACGCCCGCATCCTCGCCGTCAGCGAGGACCGTGTGAAGGGCTTCCTGCGCCATCCTTTCCAATTCATCGCCGACGAAAGCGGCGTGGACTTTGACACCGTCGTCGAGCGCATCCGCGCCATGCTGCAAGCCGGCGTCATCCGCCGCGTGCGCCAGACCCTGCTCGCCAACAAACTGGCCGAGGGCGCGCTCGTCGCCTGGAAAGTGCCCAACGACAAGCTCGACGCCGCCTTTGACTTCATGTTCAAAGAGGACCCCTTCAGCGGCCACGTCGTCCTGCGCTCCACCGACCGCGAAGTCTCCGGCTCCGACTACAAACTGTGGACCACCTTGAAAGTGCCCGCCGGTCAATCGCTCGCCGAGCATGCCGATGTGTTGAAACGCCTCACCGGCGCGGAGGAGTACCTGCTGATGCCCGCGCATGGCATCTTCGCCCTCGGTGTCGGCCACGTGCGCCGCAAAACCATCGAGCCGGGCGACAAAGCGGACGAACCCGCCAAAATGATGACCACCAGCATCGCCGACCTCACCCAGGAGGAGTGGAGCGTGCTGCTGGCGCTCAAAGGCGAACTCAGCGCCGAGGAGATCGGCCCCGAACCCTGGGCCAGCCGCGCCGCGCTGGCCGGCACCACCCTCGAACGCTTCTGCGAGGTCGCCCAAACCCTCGACTGCAAAGGCGTGGTGGGCCGGTTCTCCACCTTCCTGGAGCACGTCAAACCCTCGCAGACCGGCGTCCGCGTCACCCGTTTCAACGGTCTCTTCCATTGGAAAGTGCCCGATGGCATGCAGGAGCGCGCTGGCGGCGAAGTGGGGCGCCACCCGATCATGACCCACTGCTACTGGCGCGAGGGCGGACCGCGCTTCGGCAACGTCAACATCATGGGCGTCGTGCACGGCACCGACCGCGACCTCATCATGCGGCACAAAGCCGCCATCGATGCCCACCTCGAGTCCTGCGGCATCCCGGTCGAGTACACCAACGTCTTCTGGGGCGGCCGCAGCGAGATCAAACCAAGCGAAATCTCGCCCGTCGTTTATGCCGAGTGGCACGCCAAATGGCGGGACCAGCCCGGCATTTGATTCACGGCAACCGCCAAGCCTGGCGCAGCGCCAGATACTCCGCGCGCGGCAGCAGCACGTAGTGGGGTGAGTCCGCCGGACGCACCCAGCGCGCCAGCCATTCCAGGTGCTCCACCGCCATCGTCGTGCAACCGACACTCGGTTTGTCCGGCCCGCGTCGCACATGGAAAAAAATGGCGCTGCCCGCGTGCGGCACCGCCGGGTTTTGATTGTGGCGAATCTCCAGCATCCACTTGTAGGCCGCGTCGCCCAGCCTCATGCGTTGGGACTCGAACCACGGCGGCACCTGCTCCGGCCTCACCCGCACATGCTGGTTGTAAAAGGGATTGGCCGGATCATCCACATAGGCGTCCCAGCGCCCCACCTGCAAATACGGCCAGACCGTCCCGGCAGGCGGCGCGGGCGCGTAGCCAAAGAGCCGACCCAGTTGAAAAACCCCGGCAGGCGCCCGCCCGTCCTTCTCCCGCTTGACCGGCGCGCCACTGGCGGGCGTTTGAAAAGCCCCGCGACCCCAGGCCAAACCCGACCGCCCCAGCAGGACCGGCACCCCCTCCTGCAGCACTGGCCGCCACGCCGCGCGGGCCGATTCGCGTTCGTAGCATTGCAACACCGCCCGCTGACTCTGCCAGTCAGGCGCCGTCGCCACGATCACTTGGCGCACCGCCCCGCCAATTTGGGCAAAAACCGGCGCAGAGCACCCAAAATTCCATAAAATACTGATTATCAATGGGTTGCGGAGCCCCAAAATGGAGGTTTTGCTGCCTAGCAGACGGCAAAATGGCGGCAACCGCATTTTTTTCTTGGCAGGAGAGGGGCGCATTTGGTTTAATTCTGAATATCAGCTCTGCCGGGCAACTTTGGCTTCAGGTTTTGGGGGTTTTTTTCCTGACGGCCTTACCGGCAGAGCTGTTTTGCTTTTGGCAAAGAGCAGGCCTGCGCTTCGCTCACGGGCGCTGTTCTTTGGGCAGCCACTTGATCTCCTCGCCCGCCTTGCCGTCTTTTCCTCCGCCGCCTTGGAAGAGATCGCCGGTGTCTTTAAGGGTGACGTAGATGAGGAAGCCAAAGAGCAGGAGCACACAGGCGGTCTGGATGGCTTCGAGGATGCGGCCTTGCGGGGGCTTGCGTCGAATCATCTCGCCGATGGCGAGGGTGATGTGGCCGCCATCCAGCACGGGGAAAGGCAGCAGATTCATGATGGCGAGGTTGACGTTCAGGATGACGCTGAACCAGAGCACCATGAGCAGGGCGTCGGGGTCCTGCAGGAGGCGGTAATAGACGTTGCCGATGCCGATGGGGCCGCTCATGTGGGCGGGACTGATGTCGGAGTCGGCGGTGACGAGCTTTTGCACCATATTGACGATGGTACGGGAGGCGGTGGAGAGCTGCTGGAAGACGCTGGGGTAGGCAAGCTTGCGCTCGCCAGTGGCGTGCCAGACGACGCCGATCAAGGGCGTGTCGAAGTCGGCGGGACGCTCATCCGGCAGGCGGGGGGTGACAGTGACGGTTTGCTCCTGCTTGTCGCGCAGGATGCCTAACCGAAGGGACTGCCCCTGGGATTGCAGGACGGCTTGGCTGAGCTGGGCACGATGGTAAAGCGGGGCGCCATTGACGGCGAGAATCTGGTCGCCGCTCTGCAAACCGGCCTCAGCGGCGGGGCTGTTCTCCTGGACTTTGCCCACCATGGGGGTTTCCTTGCCGGCGATGCCGGTCTGTTTGAGGGGAGGACGCTTGAAGATGCGGCTCCACCAGGCGCCTTCTTTTTCCGTCACTTTGGCTTCTGCGGCGGAGACGCGGCAGAGGACTTCGCCGGCGCCAGGGCGGTCCACTTTGAACTCGATGAACTCGCCCTCGCTGGAGATGACTGCCCAGCGCACGCTGTCCACGAAGCCCTCGAAGCGGCTCACGGGCTGACCGTCGATCTCACGAATGACGTCACCGGGTTGGAGACCGGCTTTGTCGGCAGCGCTGTCCTTCTCGACATAGCCGATGGTGGTGGTAACCAGGGGCTCGGTCTCCGGCTTGCCAAGCCAGCTCACCAGGAGAGCGAAGACGGCAGCGAGCAGGAACGAGAACAGCGGTCCGGCGAAGGCGACGATGATCTTGTCCAGCGGAGTGATCGGGGCAAGCTGCTCCTTGTGTTTGTCCTCCACGTTGCCCTCAATGGCCTCCATGGGCGCCATCTGCGGCAGCGAGACGAAGCCGCCAAAGGGGATGCTGCCGAGTCCATATTGGACCCCGTTGTACGTCTTTTTCCAGAGCGGCTTGCCGAACCAGATCTGGAAGCGGTCCACATGCAGCCCGCGCCAGCGCGCGGCGAGGAAGTGCCCCCACTCGTGCACGAGAATCATGAGGTTGAAGACGAGGATGACCTCGAAAATAAGAATGGTGGTGTGCAGGATTTTGCCGGGGAGGCCGAAGGAAAGAAGCCAGTCCATGGGGTCGGTAACGTGGGGCGCGGGGGGAACAGTGAGGTCTCCGGCCGGAATGACCAGAGCCGCCAAGATAACACCAGGGGAGAGACGCGCAATCGAGAGCTTCGACGCGGTGCCAACGATACGCGCCCACCAACAGCACAGACTCTTTTTGTCTGATTGGAAACGGCAAGCGCGAAGTCACTTCACTGCTTCTCCCAGAGCAGGCCCAGAAACAGCGGGAACTCATCGCGCGCACGGTTCTCGGCGCGGGCGCGGGGGCCGGGCTGGCTTTGCTTGTGGGAGTGCCACTCCTGCAAACCGGCGAGGCGCAGGCCGGCGGCGAACCCGGCGGCGAGCAGGTCGGTGAGGCTGCGGTGAAAAGAGATGGTCTGCTCGCTGTCGGCCTTGCCGGGATGCATGATGATGGGGATGGCGTGCGCGCTGCGGTAGGCGTCAAGGCGGCGGAACTGAATCTTGCGCTCCTCGTCAAATCCCCAGGCAGTCTGGCGCGGGATGCGGAAGCAGGGATGGTTCAAGGTCCACAGCATGCGCCCGCCGGGACGCAGCACTGCGGCGGCAGCTTGCGCGACCTTGTCCAGGTGCTCGATGTTCTGCACGCAAAGAATGGCGGAGACAGCGTCGAAGGGGCCGAGGCCGTCGAGCGCGGCGGCATCGCGCACCAGGAAACGGCAGCGCGGGCCGGGATACTCGCGCGCTTTTTGGATGAGCGTGGGCGCGGCGTCAATGCCAGTGACGCGCGCGCCACGCGCGGCGACGGCGCGGGTGAAGACGCCCTGTCCGCAACCGAGATCGAGCACCTCCTCGCCCGCGCGCGGAGCGAGCAAATCGAGCGAGCGCGGGATGACGACCTGCTGGTAAAGATCGGAGCCTTTCTCGCCGATGAGGCGGTCATACCACTCGGCGGATTTCTCCCAGGAGGTGCCGGCAGCGGGGCGCGGCGGACGCGGCGCGGGCTTGCTGCCAAAAGGCCGTGGTGCTCGGGAATGCGCGGGCTTCTTGGGCATGGCGATGTCACACGCGCGAGCGGCGCTGGAAGGCCTCGATCGCTTCGTACTCGGCAAGGCCGAGGGCGTCGTAGTCGCCGGCGTGCTGGCGGTTGCGGTCGGCGATGTTGAGTTCCAGGCTGGAGAGCGAGCCGTAGCGGGAGAGACTGCGGACTTTGCGCTCGAGTTGCAGCGGGCTCATCGGCACGGCCATGTCGATCTCGTGCGCTTCGAGCGGCTTTTCGCGACCGCGATAGCTCCACAACGAGCAGGTGCCGCACCAGTCCTGGCCCTCACAACGTTCAAGCACGGCGTCGAGCAACTTGAAGGTGATGCCGGCGACACTGGAGGGGTCGGCGGCGTCGCCGGTGCAGTAAATTTGATGCGGCTTGTGACGCTCCAGCAGGTTGGACAGCGCGGCGAGATCGTCGTCGGTGGTGACGAAGCGGCGGTAGCGGCCCTTCTCATAAAACGGCAGGTCGAGGAAGTGCACACGGTCGGCGCCGAGGCCGAGCGCGTGGGCGGCGTCGCGCAATTCGCCGCGCAAGATGAGGCCCTTCAACTGGCGCAACAACGGCGGGTCCTCGCCGAACTCGCCCTTCTCCTCCAGGAGGCGCAGGATTTCGTGGGCGTACTCGGTTTGCTCCTTCCAACCGGCGGGGTCTTTGACGGCCTCACCCAGTTCGGAGAGCGTGGCGGCAAACTTGTCCGCCTCCGAATCCGGCACGCGCAGGCTGCCGGAGGTGAGCGCGATCAATCGCACGTCGTGCCCCTGCTCGACGAGGCGGTCGAGCGTGCCGCCCATGCCGACGATGGCATCCTGCGGCTCGGGGCTGAGGATGAGGCAGCGTTTCGGGAAGGGCTTGGCGCGCTCGGGACGGAAGGTGTCGTCCGCGTCGGGTTTGCCGCCGGGCCAGCCGGTGATGGTGTGCTGGAGCCGGTTGAAGATGCGGATATTGAGTTGGTAACCCGGCCCCTGCTCGGACAGCAGATCGGAAAGACCGTGCTCGTTGTAGTCCTCATCGACCAACTTCAAGACCGGGTGTTTGGTTTTCATCGCCTGCCACACCACCGCGCGCCGCGTCTCCGCCGGCGTCCAACTCACCGGACCGACCAGCCAGGGCAGCTTCACCCGCGTCAACTCGCGCGAGGCGCCCGCGTCGATGAAGAATCGCGCCGCGTCATGGTCCTGCAAAAACGACGCGGACACCGCCTCGGTGACGGGTCCCTCCACCGCGCGCGCCACCACGCCGGCTTTGTTCTCCCCCCAGGCCATCAGCACGATCTTCTTCGCGCGCAAAATGGTGCCCACACCCATGGTGATGGCAAAGCGCGGCACATTTTCCTCCCCGCGGAAATCGGCGGCGGCATCCTGACGGGTGACGCGGTCGAGCGTGATGCGGCGCGTCAGCGAGTCGCGGCTGGAGCCGGGCTCGTTGAAGCCGATGTGACCGGTGCGGCCGATGCCGAGGATTTGGAAATCAATGCCCCCGGCGGCTTCGATTTTCTCCTCATACTGACGGCAATGCTCGAAGACTTGGTCGGAGGGGATGGTGCCGCTGGGGATGTTGATATGATCGGACGGGATGTCGATGCTGTCGAAAAGCTGCTCGCGCATGAAACGGGCGTAGCTCTCCGGGTGATCGGCGGGCAGACCGTAGTACTCATCCAGGTTGAAAGTGACCACGTTTTTGAAGCTCAGCTTCTCCTCGCGATGCAGGCGGATCAGCTCGCGGTAAAACGGCACCGGTGTGGAACCGGTGGCGAGACCCAGCACGGCGTTGCGACCCTCCCGCGCGCGGCTTTCGATGAGCTGGCGCACCTCGGCGGCCAGCGCGCGGGCGGCCTCGGCGGAGCCGGGGAAAATGACGGTGGGCGTTTTCTCGTGGGCCTCGGCGGCGGAGCGGACGGTGGGCATGGTGGCGGGAAGTGTGGGCGGGAAAGCAGGCCCTGCAAGAAAAGTTGCGGACCAAGCCCACAGGGGGAATGTCCGCATCGTAGGCCGTGGTGTGGCGCAGCCCGCCCGGCTTCCTGGCGCGTCACAACACCCACCCAGCATCGAAGTCCTCCCAAGACGACCGGGCTAGCGCCACAGTCGTCCCACGTCCCGATCTGGTAAGCTGGTGCCTAATCAGGCAGCAGCGAGAACTCACCTTTTGGCCACGAATGGATCCGGCTTCGGCAGGGTGAGAAAGCGGACCAAGGCGACAAGCAGAATGAGGAAGGCCACGGCGGAGAAGACCAAGCCCCAGGCGGTTGTCTGCATGGACAATCCAATGTCGCCAGCCAGCGATTCTGGATCGCCTGTTCCGGTTTTATCGAGCGTGCGAAAGGCTCTAATCATGCCTACCGTTGTTCCTGCCAACCCATACAGTGGTCCGACGATGACCGCCGCCAACGAAATCCAGATCGTCCGCCGCCAGAACTTCCGCGCGCGCAAGGTTTTCGCGACAATGTTCGTTCCGGCATTTTCATTCTTCAGCGGATCGTTCATCCCTCAAGCTAGCCGCGACTGGCCGGCAGGCAAGCTTTGGATGACAGGCATTCATAGCCGTGATGAAGTGCCTGAAGTGAGAGATCTGCGTTGAAGCCAGGTCAATGGAGGGTAGAAGTGAAGCACTGCAAAGAGGGTCAACATCCAGCCTCCGATAGCAAGCACAGGATGAAATGAGTCAACCATAGTATCAAGATCGGGGTCTCTCACCTGAACCCGAAACTGAGGAAGCCATGAAGCATATATCATGACGAATGCGACCGAACCGAGAACAAATGCCAGCCACCAGTAACGCTGCCACCACCGATGCAATCCAGCTGCGAGCCGCAACGGCAGGCCAACAACAAGAAGAATGGCGATAGCTATCAAGGTCAGAATACCGCCAACGAAAGGCTGGAACATGAGGGAAAGCAGTCCGTCATAAACGGTCATCGCCATCGCCAGCATGTAGTAACAAACACCAACGATTAATGCCGCAATGATCTGGAAAACAAGTCGCATTACGAGTGGTGAGTTCCTTGGTCTTACGGGGAGATTATCGTCAGATTTATTATTTTGTCAGCCCCTTTATCGCCGACAGATGGGTTGCTTTTTGACGGGTTTTCCGTTTCCCGACGTGGCTTTTCCTGCCATGGGAGCGTAAAGCGGCCACATGGCCGGTTTTTGCTCCAATACGCGGGTAAAAACCCTGGCGCACGTCGTTCGGAAAGTGACGGTGACTTTGCGTAGCGGAAGATGTCAATCTTCCCGCATTCCGCGCGCAAACAGAGGGCAAATTCACGTTTGCCGCTACGCGCCGTTGGCACCCGCCTCCCTCACTCCAAATGCCGCCGGAACAGAAACCCCACCGGCACGACGCTCAGGCAACCCATGGCGACGTTTGAAATGGCCTGACGCCCGCCCTCCGGCGCGGCGGCCACCATGAGGGCGGCGACCAGCAGCGCGGAGCCGAGGATGTAAAGGGCGGCGGGTGACACCCGGCCGCGGCGCGTCCCGGTTTCCTGCGCCAGCAGCGAGAAGAAATGATTCGCCAGAAAGCCGAGGATGACGATGTGCAGGAAGGAGATGCCGAGCCACTCGCGGTCCTCCATCAGCACCAGGTCGTACAACCCATGCGCCACCACCACCATGAGGAAGGCGCCAGCGAAATCACTCACCCGATGGAAACCGCTGCGCACTGCGAGATAAAGCCCATGCGCGGCGATGCCGGTCATGGCGGCGTGCAGGAAGTTGGCGGTGATGAAGCGCGCCCACACCACGCTGCCGCCGGTGGGGTCGTAGTACTCCAGGTTTTCCTCCAGCGCGAAACCGAGGCCGACGAAGGCGCCCGTCACCAGCGCCAGTCCGGCCTGACGTTTGCGCAGCAGCCACGGCAGAAAGGGAGTGAACAGGGCCAGTTTGCACAGCTCCTCGCGCAGACCGATGCCGCCGAAATAGTACCACAAATTGTGCGGAAAAGGCGCGTCCTCGGACAGGCCAAGGTGATGGCGTTGGAATTCGACCAGGCTCAGCGTCGGCCAGATGCTGACCACCCCGGCCATCATCGGCAGCAGCGGCACCGCCCAGCGCCAGCGCCCCTGCAAACCCGCCATCGGCACCAGGATCGCATACCACAGCCCGGCGGCGAACATGGCCAGACCCAGCTTCAAGGCCGGCAGATCACGCAGCCGCAGCTTCAACAAGGTTTTCCATTGCAGCCAGACATCTCCTGCCATGCCGGCGGCGTGATACACCACCGCCGGATCAGCAGCCCCGATCCAGCCTGGCTCAGCCAGCAGTTCCTTGACCAGCGCTGTCTGCTGCAGATGTACCGCCCAGTGCAACGCCTCCGCGCGCGCCGCGTCGGCATCGGCGAAGAACCGGCCTTCGCGCACGAACGCGCCCAGCGCCTCCTCCGTCTCCTCCCGCTGTACCAGCCATTGCGCCAGCAGTTGATTCGCCAGCGCCTGTGGCGGATCGGCTTTTGCCCGCTCGCGCAGCCGCGCTTCGGCCTGCGCGTCCGGCTTCTGCGCGTCGCGAGCCAGGGTGATGTAGTCGGTGAAAAGCTGACGCGTCATGGCATCGGACGCGTGTTGGGAGAGCAGGCCGTCGATCTCGTATCCCACCAGGACGGTGGCGCTGCTCTCCGACTCCTCATGCACCTGCGTCTGCGCGGCGCGCCGCAACCAGCGCGCCAGCTTGCGCGGTTGCGGCTCGCTGGCGCGCTCCAGCTCCTGATAACCCTCGCGCAGGTGCTCCTTGGCGGCGTCCAAGGCACCTTCCAACAATTTTTGCATCCAGTCCGTGCGCGCGCCCAGTGCCGCGCCCGGTGCCGTGCTCGCGATCAGCAGCGCCAGCCCCAGGCCCGCCGCCAAAATGAGCAGCGTGGTCCGCAGCAGAAAGCGGGGGTCTCGTGACAGATAGTGGATGCGCGCGCGCCAGGCCATGCGACTCGCATCAGAGCGCGTCAGCGCGCCGCGTCAATACCGCGCCAGACTGGGATCAATCAAATCCGTCCAGCGGTCGATGCCACCGCGCAGACTTTGCGCCTGATGAAAACCGCGCGCACGCAGCCACTGCGTGGCGCGCAGGGAACGCACGCCGTGATGACAATAGACGATCAAGCGCTGCCCGTGGTCTTGCAAATACCGCTCCGCCTCCTCGGCGAAGTTGGACAACGGCAGCAGCCGCGCGCCTTCGATGTGGCAAATCTGCCACTCGTCAGCCTCCCGGCAATCAATCCAGCGCGCGTACTCGCCCGACTCGCGCAGCGCAGCGGCCTCCTCGACGTCGATTTCAATCGGCAGCTCGGTCATTACCGCCCGCAATTCAGGGCCGCACCGACACTGGCGTGCCGAGCGAGACATTGTTGAAAAAGATTTCCGCCATGTGCCCCGGCATGCGCACGCAGCCGTGGGAGGCCGGATACCCTGGAAGGAAGCCCTCGTGCATGCCGATGCCGCCGTTGAAGCGCATGAAGTGCGTCATCTTCGAGCCATCGAAACGCGTTCCGGGCGGCTTCGGATCCTTGGTCACGTCAATGTCGCGCACGACCACATTGCCAGCGGCATCGACGTAATCGCCATACAAGTTGGATTTGTGCCACTTGTCTTTCTCGGTGATTTTGAAGTTGCCAGTGGGGGTGCGATGCTTGGCATCGCCAGTGGAAAGGGCGGAGACTCCGGCCAGCTTGCTGCCCTTGTAAAAATACGCCTTTTGCTCACCGAGCTTGATGACGATGCTGGGCGGGCCGGACATGCCGTCGCCATCCCAGTGCGACACGTTGTCGGTCATGAAACTCTCCGAAGACGGCAGGCTTTGCGGATGGAATGCCTCCAAATACTGGGTCTGCCCTGGCGGTCCGCTGGAGGTGGACGCGCAGGAGACGGCGAAGATAAGCAGGAGCAGGCAGGCAAGACGTGTCAGCAGGAGCAGGGGGATTTTTACCATCATGAGAACAAAAAATTCAGAGCTGGGGCCAAGGTAAAAGGCGTTGAGACAATGCCCATTTGAAAGGGCCTGTCCACCATTTCCGCCCCAATTCCAGTGCCCCTGCGGCCTGGTGATGACACAGGATGCGGCGGGCGCCGGCAGGTTTCCCCCCCGCATCCGCGGCCTGCACTCCACGCCGGGCGCCGCGGTTTGCGGCGCGCGGTCCTGATCGTTGTCAAAGCCCCCGCGCCCCTGCCAGACGCCGTGGTCAGGCAAGGCAGATCCATCTTGCCGCGCTTCAGCTCCTTACCGGGAAGCAGTTGCTCCCATTTGATTGTCCTCCGGCCCGGTCTCAAACTCAATGCGCGCCTTGCGGGCAAAGGGCGTCTCGAAGTAGCGGTTGTTACCTCTCCAGGGCTTGACCGGCAGCAACTCGGTGTTGATCTCATAAAAGTCGCGGCCGTGCACATGCCCAAAAAGCCGCCCGCCGACGCCTCCACACGCGGCGCCTTTGCGGAATGGGTTCCGCAGAGGCCGAGCGACAACAACAGGTGAAGAAGAGTTCCGCGCATGGCGCAGAAGCACGCGCGAAGACCGCCGGGTTGAGGCAAGGCAGACGCGCTCCAGTTGGAGATGCGCCTTCCGCGTTGCCGCCTCAGCGGAGGCGATTACCCTGCTCGCCATGAACCCCTGGATTCAAAAGCGCGCCCGCAGTTTTCGCCATGCCTTGCGCGGTGCCCGCTGGCTCTTTGCCTCGCAGCCGAACGCGCGCCTGCATCTGCTCGCCGCCGTGCTGGTCACCGCCGCCGGACTACTGGTGCAACTCCGCGGGTGGGAATGGCTCGTCATCGCCTGGAGCATCGCGATGGTGTGGATGGCGGAGGCGTTGAACACCGCGCTCGAGTTTCTTGCTGACGAGGTTTCGCTCGAACGCCGTGAGCGACTGGGCAAAGCCAAGGACATCGCCGCCTTCGCGGTGCTGATCGCCAGCCTGGCCGCGGCGTTGAGCGCGGCGGTGGTCTTTGGTTCGCGATTGCTGCCGTGACGTCTCACACAGGTTTGCCGCAGCACTTCTTGTATTTGCTGCCGCTGCCGCAAGGACAGGGTTCGTTGCGCCTGATCTTTGGCTGCGGGATGTAGTCGCGCCCCTGCTCGGCGCGCGGTGTTGGCGGGAGAAACGGGGCAGGATCGGGCAGATCATCGTTCTTGATCTTCGGAAGCGCCCAGGGCTTGCTTTCCTTGGTGTGAAAGTTCGGCCAGCCCTGGATCATGGCGGCGACATCGATTTCAGGGCCGGGCAGCTCGGTTTCATACGACGTGAAAAGCTGCCCCCCAGAGAGCGGCAACTCACCCGCCATGACGCGCTCCAGATTCTCAAGGTCCATGCACATGGGGTCGCAAAGCCCGTCCGCAAAGGCGCGCCGCACTTCCGGCAGCAGCTCGGTCAAGCGAAGATCGGCCGCGGAAATACACAAGCTGTCCCAAATAAAACTCGGCTCGCGTTCGAGCGTATCGAAGAGATCCTTGAACAGGGTCGATGCTTTCCCGCGTTCAAGCCCGCCATGCAAGGCCAGTCCGCCCGCGGCCATCAAAGCGACGGCACGCGCGAACGGGTCAAGGTTAGCTTCCCGCACGACGGCGAGCATGGGCGCCACATCACCTGCATAAGTATGATAAAGCAAGGACGGCCAGTCGATGGTCAAGCCGTCCGCAAAAAGCCAATCCCGGTCCGCGTCTGAAATCCACAGGAAATCCAGCAGCGTCTGGTGCGCGCCCGGTGCCCGCCATTTCGCCAGCAAATAAACCGCCATGTTGATGAGGCGCCAGTTGCCCTCCTCGTCCAAGCGGCCCGCCTCGCTCAAGCGCAGCGCCTCCGCGGCGGCTTGCTGAAAGAGCGGGATCAGCTCCGTCTGGCGCGTCTCCGCCAGCGCCAGTTCCGACTCAGGATACGCGTTGTCCTTGAAGTTCGCGAGACGCTCAAAAAGCTCGGTGGTGGACAGCGGGGATTCCGTTTCCTCAGTCATGCTGCGCCATTAAGCCGAACTGGTGGCGACGCCAGCAATTTTGCGAAGCCGGAGTGAAACACGCACTGGTGCTGATGCGGTCGTGATGTGTGTCTAGGAACAAGGTGGGGAACTGGCGGTCTTTGGGCACATCTGGAGTACCGGGAGGTGCAATGGGGTGAGTGGATTCTGTAAAGCATTTGCACGCTGACACGGGTCTCCCCCCCTGCGTGTGTCAAGCTTGTTCCGATTGACAAATGGCCCTTATTCCGCCATTATGCGTCGCAAAATGGAATTTGTCCCGCGATTTTTTAACCCCGGTCCCGATCACTTTTTTCTGCTCGGGCCTCGTGGCACCGGGAAGACCTTGTGGACGCGGCAGCGTTTTCCTGACGCCTTATGCATCGATCTGCTCGATCCAGCCATGCATCGCGAGCTGGCCGCGCGACCCGAACGTCTGCGGGAAATGGTGGAGGCAAACCCTGCCCGGCCGCAGGTGGTGGTGGACGAGGTCCAGAAGCTTCCGGAACTGCTGGAGGTCGTTCACCTTTTCATCGAGCGGAAGACCGGGCAGCAGTTTATCCTGACCGGTTCCAGCGCCCGCAAGTTGCGGCGGGAGGGGGTGAACCTCCTCGGAGGTCGCGCTGCGAACCATGCCCTCCACCCCTACATGGCAGCGGAACTGGGCGCGCGCTTCGATCTCGCCACGGCATTGAGGAACGGGATGCTCCCGGTTGTCCACGCGGCCCACGAACCGGGAGCCCTGCTCGCGGCCTACAACGGGCTCTACATCAGGGAGGAGGTTCAGATGGAGGGTCTCGTGCGGAACATCGGCTCGTTCGCGCGATTTCTTGAGGCGATGAGCTTTTCCCATGCATCGGTGCTGAATCTGAGCAATGTGTCCCGCGAATGTCAGATCGGCCGCAAAACGGTCGAGGGCTATCTTGAGGTGCTTGAGGATCTCTTGCTGGGCTTCCGCCTGCCGGTATTCTCGCGGCGGGCGCAAAGGCAGCTCGCCACCCACCCCAAGTTCTACTACTTCGATGCCGGAGTGTTCCGGGCCAACCGCCCTGCGGGGCCACTGGACGCCCCGGAGGGGATTGAGGGAGCGGCCCTGGAGGGACTGGTGGCCCAGCATCTCCGCGCTTGGTGCGATTATTCCGGCGGCGATCACCGTCTGCATTTCTGGCTCACCCGCTCGAAGGTGGAAGTGGACTTCGTGATATATGGCGGGTCCGGCCTTTATGCGGTGGAGGTCAAGAACTCGTCGAAGGTTCGTCCCGAGGACCTGCGGGCGCTTGGTCGCTTTGCGGAGGACTATCCGGAAAGCCGCCGCTTTTTGCTCTATCGTGGCAAGGAACGCATTTTAACGGAAGGCATTCTCTGCCTGCCTGTGGAGGAATTCCTCCTCGCGCTGCATCCAGGAAAGGAGATCGCTGCATGAAACGGCCTGCTTTAGTTTCATGGCGCGGGAGCATGAGCACAGTTGCGCGGGTCCGAACTTCGCGGCGAGAGCCGGGCTGGGGTCTCAGACCTTCGCCACTTGGCGGCGCCAGCATGGCACTCACAGCCGACTACCCGAGCCTCACACCTGATGCCTGAGTTACGAGAGGCCAAGGGTAAAACCAACTTCTGTCAAGAATTGCACCCCGTTCCCCCCTGAACCCCTCACGCTCCGTCCCCGCGTCACGTCCAGGGCCAACCCGGCCCGGCCCCTCAAAAGCAATATCCTAGCAGACAGACGATCAAATTTGAAAGCACAGTGCTCATTCGTTGATCGCAAAATCACAAAATATTTCATACAATAAAGGCTGAATTTTCCATTTATGCAGAGATTGCTGACTCTGCAAAACCGTGACATGAATCTCTACCCAACAAACCTAACATGCTTGCCAAGCCATCGACACCACGTTCGTTTGTCCAAAGTCTCCAAGCTTTTATTCTGCTCATGTCACTGTCATGCGTTGTTTCCTGTGCTGGACCGGGCAACGCTTCCAAACTGAAACACAATTTGGCTGGGAAAACGGTGTTGCCCGCCACCGGCCAACCGCCTGGATTTAGTCTCATGAGTCCGTCCAGAGCCACAGGCGCAGCTATTGGGGGGCTTGCGGTGGGGGTTGCGACTGGTAACACGGTGGTCGGCAATATGTTAATGCAAGACACTATGAGACAGGCATATCAAGCTTCGCAAATTCGTCTCAGCGAGGACATGTCCATCGATGATCCCGCTTTTGAGGTTGCTCAAACCATGACTCAGGCGCTGGTTGCTAAGGGTGGGGCCAAACAGGCAGCCAAAGGAGTTCCCATGATTAATAGCTCCGGCCCTTCGGACTTGGCAAAAGCCGCTGACGGTGCCGATTATGTCTTGCATGTGAGCACACCGTTCCTTGGAGCCGGTTTCCACCCGCTGAAATGGGGCCAGTACCGATTTGTTGGAGGTATGAAACTGCTAGTGGTCGATGCCAGCACTCGCAAAGTGGTCGCATCAGGAGACTACATGGTCAACGACTTCAAGAAATACACGGATTACGATGGCGTGTTGGCGGATGACGCTGCCTTTGTCCGCCGTGAGTTAGCTGCTTTGAAAAAGGCGGCGACAGATCATTTTATGGCCAATATTCTGGGTATCAGCACTCCCTAGACCGCAAGAAAGCGTCAGGAGACGATTCATGACAGCAGAAATTGCCGCGAAAGCAAAGCCGCAGGATGCGGCTTCCACTTTGCTGGTCGTCAATCGTTCTTGGAGCGTTTGAAGGCATCTTTGACGCGGCTGAAGAAGCCGCGCTTGCTTTCTTCGGGGGTGGCGGACTTGGCGGCGGGATCGGGGGTGACGTGCGGGACTTCCAGCGGAGTGATGGTGTCCCAGCCGCCGCCGAGCGCTTTGATCAATCCGATGCTGGCGAGCCAGCGTTGCGCGGAGATCTGCACATCGCCGCGAACGACAGCGAGAGCAGTGCGGTCGGCTTCAATCACGTCGAGGTAGGGGCTGGTGCCGGCTTCGTAACGGGTGCGCGCCAGCTTCGCCGCTTTGGCCGCGCTGTCGCGCGCGCGCTGCTGCACCTCCGCTTGGGTGCGCAGGTTGGCGATGGCGGAGAGGCTGTTCTCAACCTCGCCAAAGGCCACCAGAATCGCCTGCCGATAGCCGGCCAGGGCCTCGTCGTGGGTCGCCAGAGCGCGCTCCATGTTGGCGAGGTTTTTGCCGCCGGTAAAAAGCGGGATCGACACCCGCGGGCCGGCGTTCCACATCAGGCTGGCGGCGTCGCCCAGCAGGCTGATGTCGCCGCTCAACAAACCGCCGTTGGCCATGAGCTTGACGCTCGGGAAGGCCGCTGCTTTGGCCACACCGATCTTCGCCGAGGTCGCCGCCAGCGCGCGCTCCGCCTGCGCGATGTCGGGCCGGCGCTCCAGCAAGTCGCTGGGCACACCGGCGGGAATCACAGGCGGGGTGGCGAGCTCGCTGGCGTCCACTGGCAGGCGAAAGACCATCGGGTTCTGTCCGGCAAGAATGGCGATGGCGTTCTCCAACTGGTCGCGCTGCACTTTGAGCGAGAACATCTCCGCCTGCGTGGTGGCCAGTTCGGTCTCCGCCTGCGCCTGCTCCAGCTCGCTGCCGGCGCCGGCGGCCACCCGCGAGCGGGCGATCTCCAGGCTCTCGCCGCGCAGTTCCTCGGCGCGCTTCAGCACCGCCATCTCCGCGTCGAGCGCGCGCAGCTTGAAGTAGTTCATCGCCACGTCCGCTTGCAAGGTCAGTAGCACGGAGTTCATCACCGCGGCCACGCGCATGAACTCGGCTCCGGCGGCTTCGGATTCGCGCCGGATGCGCCCCCACAAATCCAACTCCCAGTTGAACTCCACCGGCACGTTGTAGCCGGGGCCGTCGTACTTGAGGCCGTCCAACGGAAAAGGCGAGGGCATGTTCTCCGAGGTGCGCTGATGCTCGGCGATGAAGCCGGTGCCGATCGACGGAAAAAAGTTCGCCCTGGCCAGACGCGCCGACGCGCGCGCCTGGTCGAAGCGCGCGATGGCTCCCTTTAACTCCTGGTTGTGCGCGGTGGCATCCGCAATCAAGGCGTTGAGACGGCGATCCTTGAACGCCTCCCACCAGGCTCCGCGCGGCAGGCCGTCGAGCGGCCGCGCCTCCCGCATCACCACACCTTTGTAACGCGGCGCCGCCTCCGTCTCCGGTCGCGAATAGTCTGGCCCGATCTGCGCGCTCGCCGCCATCGGCAGCAGGCCGATCAACATCAAAAGGGATAACGTCTTCATCATGTTCATTTCACTCGTCATTGGTCACACGTCACTCAGCCGCCTCACGGATCCACGCCCCCCACCGGCAAGGCCATCACCGGCGCCGCCTCTTCACGCTCCCGCCGTTTCCATCCCAGTTTCATCACCAGCACGTAAAACACCGGCGTCAAAAACAGCCCCATCAAGGTGACCCCGATCATGCCGGCAAACACCGCGACACCCATGGCCTGCCGCATCTCCGAGCCCGCGCCGGTGGACACCACCAGCGGATACACTCCGGCGATGAAGGCGATGGAGGTCATCAAAATGGGGCGCAACCGCAAACGACAGGCTTCCAGCGCCGCCTCCATTACTCCCATGCCCTCAATTTCCTGCTTCTCACGGGCGAACTCGACGATGAGGATGGCGTTTTTACAAGCCAGCCCGATCAAGACGATGAACCCGATCTGCGTGAAGATGTTGTTGTCGCCCCCTTTCAAATAAACACCGATCAAGGCAAACAACAGACAAAGCGGCACGATCAGGATGATCGCCATCGGCAGGCGCAGGCTCTCATACTGCGCCGCCAGCACCAGGAACACCAGCAGGATGCAGAGCGGATAAACATAGAGCGCGGTGTTGCCGGCGATGATCTTTTGATAGACGAGATCGGTCCACTGCACCTCGAAGCCGGCCGGCAGCACTTGCTCCGCCAACTCGGTGATAAAGGCCTCCGCCTGGCCCGAACTGAGCGGCGGCATCGGCGCGCCGTTCAAATCCGCAGCTAACATGCCGTTGTAGCGCGTGACCCGGTCGGGACCGAAGCTCTCACTAACCCGCACCAGAGAGCCGAGCGGCACCATGTCGCCGGCGGCATTGCGTGTTTTCAGGCGGGTGATGTCGGCGATGTCGTCGCGGAACTTTGGCTCAGCCTGCGCCACCACTTGATAGGTGCGGCCAAAGCGGTTGAAGTCGTTCACGTACATCGAGCCGAGGTTGATCTGCAGGGTCTCAAAAAGATTGGCCAGCGGCACGCCCTGGGTCTTGGCTTTCTCGCGGTCGATGTCCACGTCAAGCTGCGGCACGTTGACCGTGTAGCCGCTGAAGGGCTGCGCGATCTTGCCCGAACCGTAAGCGGCTCCGAGCAGCGCCTGAGTGGCGGCATAAGTGGCTTCGTAACCGTTGTTGCCGCGATCCATGACCATCAGCTTGAAACCGCCGACGGTGCCGAGGCCGTTGACCGAAGGCGGCGGAAACACCGCCATGAAAGCTTCCTGAACGCCAGCCAGCCGCATGTTCAGATCGCCGGTGATGGCGAGACCGCTCAGTTCCGGTGTGGTGCGCTCTTCAAAAGGCGTCAGTCCAAAGAACACGATGCCCATGTTCGGCGCGGTGGAGAACCCGTGAATGGAGAGACCAGGGAAAGCCACCGCGTCACGCACGCCCGGCGTCGCCAGCGCGATCTCCGACATGCGCTGGATGACCTCCTCGGTACGCTCCAGGGAGGAGCCATCGGGAAGCTGGGCAAAGCCCACCAAGTACTGCTTGTCCTGCGCGGGGATAAATCCGGTCGGCACGACTTCGAAACCTTTTTTGGTGGCCCAAACCAAGCCGAGGTACACGGTCAAAGTGATGAAACTCCAGCGGATCAAGCGCCGCACGAACCCGACGTAGAGATTCGAGGACCACTCAAACACGCGGTTGAACGGGCGGAAGATCCAGCCCAGGCAGAAGTCCATCATCCGCGAGAACAAATCTTTCTTCTCATCATGCGCGTGCAGCAGGAGTGCCGAGAGCGCGGGGCTCAGCGTCAGCGAGACGAAGGAGGAAATGACCGTCGAGATGGCGATGGTGACGGCGAACTGCTTGTAAAACTGCCCGGTCAAGCCGCTGATGAAGGCGGTGGGAATGAACACCGCGCACAGCACCAGCGTGGTGGCGATGATTGGGCCGGTGACTTCCTTCATCGCCTGCTGGGTGGCGGGAATCGGTTTCAAGCCGTTGCGAATGTTGCGCTCGACGTTTTCCACCACGACGATGGCGTCATCGACCACGATGCCGATGGCGAGCACGAGGCCGAAGAGGGACAGGTTGTTGATGGAAAACCCGAGCAGGTGCATGACGGCAAAGGTGCCGATCAAGGACACCGGCACCGCCGCCAGCGGGATGAGCGAGGCGCGCCAGGTTTGCAGGAACAGCACCACCACCAGCACGACCAGGAAGACGGCTTCGAGCAGAGTGTGAATGACCGCGTCGATGGATTTGGTGACGAACACCGTCGGGTCATAGACGACATCGAAATCCATGCCCTGCGGGAACTTGGTCTTCAATTCCGCCATGCGCTCGCGCACCGAGGTGGACAAGGCGAGCGCGTTGGCGCCGGGAAGCTGGAAGATGGGAATGGCGACGGCGCGCTTGTTGTTGAGCAGGCTGCGCAGCGAGTACTCGCCGGAGCCGAGTTCCACGCGCGCCACGTCCTTCAAACGCAGGGTCTGCCCTTGCGGTCCGGTTTTGACGATGATGTTTTCAAATTCCTCCTCGCTGACGAGGCGGCCTTTGGCGTTGATGGTGAGCTCGAAGGGCACCTCCGTCTCGATGGGCGGCGTGCCGATGGTGCCGGCGGCCACCTGCACATTCTGCTCGCGAATGGCGTTGACAATGTCGCTGGCCGTCAGCCCGCGTGCGGCCGCTTTGTCCGGATCGATCCAGACCCGCATGGCGTAGTCGCCCGCGCCGAACAGCTCGACTTGACCGACACCAGGCAGACGCGCCAACTCGTCCTTGACCTGGAGACTGGCGTAGTTGCGCAGGTAGAGTTCGTCGTAGCGTCCATCCGGGGAAAACAGGTGAACGACGAGGGTCAGGTCCGGGGAGGACTTGATGGTGGTGACACCGAACTGCCGCACCTCCTCGGGCAGCTTTGGCAGTGCCTGAGCCACCCGGTTTTGCACCTGCACCTGGGCGAGATCGATGTCGGTACCGAGTTTGAAAGTGACGGTCAGCGTCATCACGCCATTGGCGGTGGATTGCGAGGACATGTAGAGCATGTTCTCGATGCCGTTGATGGACTGCTCCAAAGGCGAGGCCACCGTCTCCGCCAGGGTCTTGGGGTTGGCCCCCGGGTAGTTGGCGGTGACGATCACTGTCGGCGGCACCACCTCGGGGTACTCGCTGACGGGCAACTGGAAGAGCGAGATGGTGCCAAGCACCAGCACGATGATGGAAAGCACCCCGGCGAAAATAGGGCGGGTGATGAAGAAGCGGGAGAAACTCATGGATCGGGGAAAAGGAATTCGAGGTGATGGCGGCGGCTTGGAAAGCGGGCGGGCTGCAACGCGGCGCGATCAGTCCGCGCCGAACCATGACGGCCAGCCATTGAGGCCCGCACGCTGGAGACGCTGAAGCGGTATTCGCGCCGGCTCTGCCGCAACTGCGGATGACGCCCGGCACGAGAAGACGGACGGCCCGCGCGCCCGGCGCGCTGGCGCGCGGAGCGGTGACACCAGACTTTCATTGCGCGGCCTGCTCCTTTCCATCCGTCGCGGACACGGGCATCACCGGCATGCCGGGCATCGGCAGGCGCGCCTGGCCGTTGACGATGATGCTGTCGCCTTTTTTGAGACCGTCGCGAATGATGCGTTTGCCTTCAAATGATGGCCCCAGCACCACCGGACGGTATTCGGAGAGGTTGTCGCCATTGACGCCGAGCACGTATTTGTTGGCTTGATCCGTGAGGATCGCGGAGTCGGTGATGAGCAGGGCCGCATATTCGTCCGTCATCGGGATTTCCACTCGCGCAAACAAACCCGGCGTCAGCAGGCCGTCGGGGTCGTCGAATTGGGCGCGCACGACCAGCGAGCCGGTGGCGGCATCGAGCCGGTTGTCGAAGGACTCGATGAAGCCGGTGTGAGGAAAACCTTTCTCACCGGAGAGCTGCATGCGCACCGGGATGTGGCCGTCTTGGTTGAGCAGCAGCTGGTCCTGACGGCGCAGGTTTTGCAGTTGGATGAGGGAGTTTTCGTCGATGTCCACATAAACGAAGACCGGATTCACGGTGACGATGGTGGTGAGCAAGGTGGCGCCGCCGGGCATGCCGCTGACGTAGTTGCCAGGGGTGACCAGGGCGCGGCTGATGCGTCCGGCAATGGGCGCGCGCACCTCGGTGTGGGACAGCTCGATCTCGGCCGAGTGATGCGCGGCTTTGGCGCCTTCGAGCGCGGCTTCCGCCTGCAAAAAAGCCGCCTCCCTTGCATCCGCCTGCTCAGGGGAAAGCGCCCGGGCTTCCAGCAAGGTTTTGACGCGGTCGAACTCTTTCCTGGAGGTCGTCACGGCCACCTCAGCGCCTTTGAGCTCCGCCGCCGTCTGCGCCAGCCGCGTTTTAAAAGCACGCGGGTCGATGGTGAACAGCAATTGGTCCTTCTCGACGAGCTGGCCAGCCTCGAAATGCACGGTGTCCAGATAACCGGAGACACGCGGCCGCAATTCCACCGTCTCCATGGCCTCGACTCGGCCGGTAAACTCGCGCCATTCGACCAGACGACGCTCCTCGACTGGCTCCAGGGTCACGGGCGCGGGCGGCATTTGCATCGCGGCGGCATCGCCATTGCCGTCAGCAGGGGCGCGCTGGCACTGGGTCAAAAGCAGGGTCAGCAGCAGGGCAACAGCAAAAATGAGAGGGTTGTGGGCAGGATCGGGGGTTTTCACGGGATTCGCGTTGGGGATTTAGTTGACTGGTTGGTTAATTTGAAAACAAAAGAAGGGTCAGGTCGGTTCGGGCACGAGGTCGAGGCGCAGGATGTCGCGCAGACCTTCCTCCAGGGAGTCGAGCACGGACAGGTCATTCCAAATGCGGGCATGGGCAAGTAACCCTTCGGAGTAGGAAAATACGATGCGCGCCTTTTTGGCGGCGTCAGGCGCGTCGATCACCCCCTCGGCGTGCGCGTCGCGGATGGCGGATTCAAAATAGCGGTGGTATTGACTCATCTTTGCGCGCAGCACCTCGCGCAGCTCGGCATCCATCGAACCCATCTCATTGCCCAGCGAATGGATGGGGCAACCGAGCACCCGGCCGTGTTTGACGAACATTTCCTCCTGCTCCCGGCGCAACTCTCTCATGCAGCAGAGCAGGCGCTCCACCGGCGGCTTGGAGGCGGAGAACATCTGGTCGAGGCGCTGCCGGAACTCCTCCCAGCCATGCTCGATGGCGGCGAGGGCGAGGGCGTGTTTGGACTCGAAAAAGTGGTAGAAACTGCCCTTCTTCACTTCCGCGCGATCGCAGATCTGATCCACCGAGGTGGTGCCCAAAGACCCCACCCAAATGAGTTCCATCATCGCCTCAAGCAGGCGGTCGCGTGCGTCACTGGTTCTTCCCATGATGACACCAGTTCTTGGAATAGACGAACAGTCAACTATTACTTTTGTCAAATTCTGGCTGTAAATTCACTAAATTATAAAAAATAAAGTTGATTTTGATAATTTTCATACTAATCATCTTAGTTCAACTTTTCCCGCATGGCGCACCTTTTACCTTCCGCCCAACCCGATTGGACCCATTGTCTCACTGAAGTGTCGGCTTATGGCCAACTCGATGTCCCCGCCTTCAACTGCCAGCTCGCTTTTGAAGTGGATATTGTCCCCCGCGCTTGTCCGGATCAGATCTATTTCGGCCTCGTCTGCTTCGATGCCCAGGGCCACTCACCACGAGCGGGCTTTGCGGTTCGCCTGGATTTGCACCGCGGCGAGGTCTGGGACGTGCTCAACGGCGGCGGACTGCTCGGCCACCTGGAGACCGGCCCGCTCGGACTGGAACGCTACGACGAGGACGAATCACTGCTGTTAAGCCTGCGCGTCGGCAAACTCGGCGGCAATTTGCTGCCGGAATTGCGTATTGGAGACCAGCTGTTTCTTTATCCCGCCATCGCGACACAGGAAGGCACACGTTTCAGCGCCATCACGGGCGCTTTTCAACCGGGGCGCGACGCGGCTCCCTTTTGTCATTTCCCGGCGCTGTGGATGACTGCCGCCGCCCATTGAAGCGACAAATCTGCCTGCCCATTAAAGGGTAGTGTCTTTAGCTGGCGGCATCCATCGGCGGATGGCGTGATAGAAACCCCTCTGGCAGACCGTTAAGTTGCCCGAAGCTTGCCGGGCTGACGCCTGCGCTGAAAAACACCTCCGCCCCCCCATGCCGCCCTTCCGCCTCCTCCCGACCCTCTGCCGGTTCCTTCTTGTGTGCATCCTCGGATCGGCGGCGGCGGGTTGCAGCGCCAATTTCAACCAAAAGCGCGCGGACAAGGAGGTGTTCGGACTGCTCAAACTCAAAGGCAGCAAAGTGCCCAATGCTGGCACCGACCTGCTCTCCGTCACACCGCCCGGACCTGCAAAACTCGAAGATCTGGAGAAAAATCTCAAAACCGAGGCTTTCCTTGGCGAGCGCGCCGGCATCGAAAAAGGCGCGCGCAAGATCGATCTCACTGACACCCTGCGTTACGCGGTGGAGCGCAACCGGAGTTACCTCGGAGAGAAAGAACTGGTTTATCTCAGCGCCCTCGACCTCACTCTCGCGCGCAACGAATTCAGCCCCATCCTGGCCGGGGGAGGCACCGCCACCGTGGATAGCAGAAAGCTGGAAACCGGCGTCAACAACTTCATCACCGAATCCACGCTGACCACCAGCGGCGGGATCGGCCTTTCCGCCCTGCAACGCACGGGCACCCGCATCGCCGTTGATTTGACCAGCGATTTTGTCAAATTGTTGACTGGCGACCTGCGTTCTGTGGGCGACTCCAGTCTGGCGGTGACCGTGGCGCAGCCGCTGCTGCGTGGCGCCGGCTACCTGGCCGCCTCCGAGGTGCTTACCCAAGCCGAGCGAACCGTGCTTTATGAAATCCGTGATTTCACCCAGTTCCGCAAGACCTTTGCGGTGGAGGTGGTCTCCCAGTACTACCGGGTCTTGCAGGCCCGCGAGGCCGCCCGCAACGCCTACCTCGCCTACCAAGCCTTCAACGACTCGGTGGAGCGCGAGCAAATGCTGGCGGAAACCGGAGTCCGGCCCACCAAATCCTTTTTCTACCAAGTCAAGGAACAGCAACTTTCCGGCGAGGCGCGCTGGCGCAACGCCATCCGCCTCTACGAACAGGAACTCGACGACCTCAAAGTGCGGCTCGGTTTGCCGGTGGAGGAACCGCTTCTGCTCAACACCAAGGATCTGGACAAACTCGACATCATCGACCCGCCCGGCACCTTGGACGAGGCCATGAGCACCGCCTTGGTCACCCGCCTGGACCTGTGGAATCAGCGCGATCAAGTCGAGGATGCCGCCCGCCGTGTCAAAATCGCCACCCAGGACCTGCTACCCACCCTCAACACCCTTGTCGGTTACAAGGTCAACGGCGATGCCGTGGACACCAACCGTCTAAAAATCGACGCCCGCCGCTCCGCACTGAGCGCGCAACTGGATGTGGATCTCAACCTGAACCGCGTCCCCGTCCGCAACGCCCTGCGCGCCGCTCAAATTGCCGAACAGCGCGCCCGCCGCGAACTCGACCTGGCCGAGGAAAATATCCGCACGCAAATCCGCATCGCCTGGCGCGACCTCGATCTGGCCCGCAAACAATACGAACTCGCCGAGCAAAGCTTGGCCATCAGCGAGGAGCGGGTGAAGCTCGAAACCGCGCTTCTCAATGAGGGCCAGGGCACCGCGCGCGACTTCGTTGAAGCCCAGCGTGACCTCATCGACGCGCGCAACGGCGTCATCGCCGCCCGCATCAATCACACCGTCGCTCGCCTCCAGCTCTGGAGGGACATGGGCGTCCTGTTTATCAGGAAAGACGGCACCTGGGCAAGCGTATTGAACAAGGAAACCCCCAAAGGATCATGATTTTTAAGAATTCCAAAAAAAAACTATGGCTCGCAGGCGCAGCTTTGCTCCTGCTCGGCGCCAGCAGTTGGTGGGGGCTCTCCGGCGAGGGCTCCGATAACGCCAACGTACCCACTTTCCAAGTCCAGCAGGGCAACCTGCAAATCAATGTCCTTCAGGGCGGGGAAATCCGCGCCCTGCGCAACGACCAAATCAAGTCCGAGATTGAAAGCAGCACCAAAATCATCAGCATCATCCCCGAGGGTTATCTCGTCACCGAAAAGGACATCCAGAGCCAAAAAGTGCTCGTCGAACTCGACAACTCGGACATCAAAACCCGCATTCAAGACCACGAAATTCAATTCCAGAGCACGGTCGCCACTTACATCGAAGCCGATGAAGCCCGCGAAATCCAGCGCAGCGAGAATTTGAGTCTTGCCCGCGAGCAGCGTCAGACCGCCTTGTTCGCCCTCATGGATTTTGAAAAGTACCTCGGCAAAGCCGTCGCCTCCAAGGTGCTGGAGAAGGTGAAACTGCCCGATTCCGCCGACACCTTTGACTCCATCGCCACCGCCCTGGAGGAGGAAAACACCTTTGACCCAAGCGCCACTCAGGCCCGTGAGGATCGCGCTGTGACCGACTCTCTCGACGCTGAGGGCGCGGGCGAGCGCATAGACTTCAGCATCTACCTCTCCGCCGATTCCGAGGGCGATGGCGAGGCCCAGCAGCGCCTCCGTCAGTTGGAGGATGAAACCCTCGTGAACAAATCCGAACTGGCGGTCGCCAAGCAAAAAGTCGAATCCTCAGAGCGTCTCGCTGCCAAGGATTTCATTTCCAAGTCGCAGCTCGAAAACGACCAAGTGAACCTCGAAAAAGCCACCCTTCTGGTCAAAACCTCCGAGACCCAACTGGATCTCTTCATCAAGTACGAGTTCCCCAAGCAGTGCGAGACTTTCCTTTCCGCCTACCGAGAGGCCCTGAACAAGCTGCGCCGCACCGTCCGCGCCAACCGCTCCAAAATGGCCCAGGCCGAGTCCCGCTTTCAGACCGCCAAACGCCGTTATGAGATGGAACTGGCAAAAAAGGAGGACCTCGAGCGCCAGCTTCGCGCCTGTACCATCACCGCCTCCACCTCCGGCCTGGTCGCCTACGGTGACATCAGCTCCAGCAACCGCAACTACAATGAAAACATTGAGGAAGGCGCCACCGTGCGACTCCGCCAGACCATCCTCACCATTCCGGACATGACCCACATGGGCGTCAGCGTCAATGTGCACGAGTCCCAGGTCAAAAAAGTCCGCATCGGCCAGCAGGTGCTGGTGCAGGTGGATGCCGAACCTGGCAAAGTCCTCCAGGGTCGGGTCGCCGAACTGGCCGTGCTGCCGGACTCCTCCAGCTCCCGCTACACCCCCAACTTGAAGGTCTATCCTTGCACCATACACATCGATGGCACCCATCCCTGGATGAAACCCGGCATGAACGCCAAGGTCGAAATCATCGTCCAGCAGCTCGCCGACGTCATGTATGTGCCGGTGCAGTCCATCGAAGTCGAGAATGACCACCATTTCTGTTACGTCGATAGCGGCGGCAAACTGGAGCGCCGTGAGGTGGCTACCGGCGCCTTCAACGACGATTTCATCGAAGTCCGCCAAGGCTTGAATCCAGGCGATCTCGTCGCGCTCTCCCTGCCCAAGCGCACCGTCACCGGGCCAACCCTGCCGGCGGGAGCGGCGCCGGAAGCCGCGGCTCCCGCCGCCGACAATACCGCCAAGACGCCCGCCAAACCGAAGGACAACATCGCGCTCAACTAGCGCCTGTTGCTGCGCCAACCCCGTTTCGTGCCCATGTCCGCCAGCGCCCCCGCGCCCATCATCCGGCTTACGGATATCCGCAAGATTTATCGCACGGGCGACATCGAGACCCAGGTGTTGCGCGGCATCAGTCTCGACATCTATCCCGGCGAGTACGTCTGCATCATGGGACCCTCCGGTTGCGGCAAGTCCACCCTGCTCAACGTCCTCGGCTGCCTCGACCAACCCACGACAGGCGACTATTTTCTCGGCGGCCAAAACGTCGCCACCCTCAACGACGACGACCTCTCCGCCGCCCGCAATCGCAACCTCGGCTTTATCTTTCAGTCCTACAACCTGATCCAGCAGCTCACCGTCCGGGAAAATATCGCCGTGCCCATGTACTACGGCGGCGCCACTGATGAACAGATGCGCGAAGTCGCCACCCGTCTGGCCACCCAGGTCGGCCTCGATCACCGCATGGATCACCGGCCCAACCAGCTCTCCGGCGGCCAGCAGCAGCGCGTCGCCATCGCCCGCGCCCTCTCCAACAGCCCGCTCGTCATCCTTGCCGACGAGGCCACCGGCAACCTCGACTCCAAATCCGGCAAGGAAATCCTCGATCTCTTCGACGACCTCAACCGCCAGGGCAAAACCCTCGTCTTCGTCACCCACGACGAGCGCATGGTCGAGCGCTGCACCCGCGTCGTCCGCCTGCGCGACGGTCTGCTCGACAGCGACCTGCCCGGCGCGCAAGCCCATCGTTTTCAAATGCAACGCGCTGCCGCTTGAAGGCAGTATTCAGTCAGCAGTAATCGGTATTCAGTCCCACCACTCACCAACTCTCCGAACACTGATTACTGATCACTCTTTCCCCAAAAAAATGCTCCAAACCCACCCCATCCTCCGCCTTCTCGCCTCGCCGCAGCACCTGTGGCGCACGGTGTCGTTGGGGATGAAGAGCCTTTGGCTGCACAAGCTGCGCTCCATGCTCACCGCCCTTGGTGTCGTCTTCGGCGTCGCTTCCGTGGTGGCCATGCTCGCCATCGGCGAGGGCGCCAGCCACGAGGCGCAAGAGCAAATCCGCAAGCTTGGCAGCCAGAACATCATCCTCGAGAGCGTCAAACCCCCGGACAACCAGAGCGGCGCCTCCGAGGCCCGCAGCATGGTCATCGATTACGGTCTCACCAAAAAAGACATTCAGCAAATCCGCGGCACCGTGCCCGGCATCGAAATCGTCGTCCCCAGCCGCCAGATCACCGAAACCATGTGGCACATGGAAAAAAAAGCGGAGGGCCAGATCATCGGCGCCCTGCCCGCCTACCCCGAGATGCGCAACCGCCAAATCGTGCGGGGCCGTTTCTTCTCCGACCTGGAGCTTGACGAGCACCTGCCGGTTTGCGCCATCACCGTCGCCACCCAGGCACGGCTGTTCCCGCTCTCCACCCCCATCGGCAAGTCCATCCGCGTGCGCGGTTTCTATTACAAAATCATCGGCGTCGTCGCCGATGAAAATGGCAACACCGACCCCGCCGCCGCCGGCACCGAGACCACGGCGCAGATCATGATTCCCTATACCACCCTGCTCGACCAGTTTGGGGAGACCTTCTTCCGCTACAAGACCGGCGGCTTTGAGGCGGAGAAAGTGGAGTTCCATGAGGCCATCGTGCGCGTGCTGGAGCCCGACCAAGTTGAAACCCGCGCCGCCGCCATCCGCCAAATCCTTTCCACCAACCACAAAAAGGAGGACTGGCGCATCGTCGTTCCGGTCGAGCTGCTCAAGCAGGCGGAACGCACCAAGCGCATCTTCTCCATCGTGCTTGGCTCCATCGCCGCCATCTCCCTGCTCGTCGGCGGCATCGGCATCATGAACATCATGCTCGCCTCCGTCACCGAGCGCACCCGCGAGATCGGCATCCGCCGCGCCCTCGGCGCCCGCCAGAGCGACATCGTCATCCAGTTCCTCATTGAGACCGTCCTGCTCTCCGGCATCGGCGGCGTCATGGGCGTCATCCTCGGCGTCAGCATCCCGGTGATCGTCAGCCACGCCGCCGGCGTCACCACCGTCGTGCAAATCTGGGCGCCCACCCTTGCGTTCTCCATCTCCGTGCTCACCGGCATCGCCTTCGGCATCTACCCGGCCCGCCGCGCCGCCCGCATGAACCCGGTGGAAGCGCTGCGGCATGAGTGAGTTTGAGGGAGGGGGCGTAAAGAGTAATCAGTGGTGAGTGGTGAGTTGCGCGGCACTGAACACTGGATACTGAACACCGATTGCTTTTCGATTTTCGAGCTTCGGATTTCGGATTTCGGATTTTACTTTCCCCATGCCTTCCCCCGCCATTCTCTGCGACATCGGCAACGTCATCGTCACTTTTGATTTTTCCATTGCCGCCAGCCGCCTTGCCGCGCAGTCGGATGCCGATGCCGGCACCGTGCTCGACCGCTTGCACCATTTGAAGCTGCCGTTTGAGGATGGCCGCATGGAGGACGACGAGTTCATCGCTCGCGCCATCGCGGAGATCGGCTTTCGCGGCAACGCGGAGGAGTTTGCCCGCGTCTGGTGCGAGATCTTCGCCGCCAACGAACCCATGGCCTCCACCCTGCGCCAGGCTGCCGCGGATTTGCCCCTGTTCCTGCTCTCCAACACCAGCGGTCTGCACAAGGATTACCTTTTCGCGTCCTATCCTGTTTTTGGCCTGTTCCAGGATGGCGTGTATTCGTATTCCGCCCGCAGCTCCAAACCGGAACGGAAGATTTTCGAGCTCGCGATTGAACAACTCGGACTTGAACCCGCTCAGACTTTTTACATCGACGACTTGAGTGCCAACATCGACACAGCGCACGCGCTGGGGTTCACGGTCCATCACTACGACCCCCATCGCCACGGCGAACTCGACACCGCGCTCGACCGTTGGAGGTCCGGCCGCCCCGCCGCCGTCTGAAAACCGCGCTTGGCAAGCCGGGCAAGCGTATGTTTATTGGAAGCAATCAAATCCCCCGCCAGCATGAAATGTGACGTTTGCAGCAACGAGGCCACCGTCTTTCTGACCCAGATCATCAACGGTCAGATGACGACGGTGAACCTGTGCGAGTCCTGTTCCAAGGCCAAGGGGGTCACCGACGAGCTGGGTTTCGGCCTGGCTGAAGCCTTCCTCGGCAGCGGCAGCACCACCGCCCTGCCACGCAACGAAGTGCTGACCTGCCCCGCCTGCGGCTTCACTTCCGCCCAATTCAAAAAAATTGGTCGCATGGGCTGCCCGGAGTGCTACCACACCTTCCAGGAGGGGCTGGATCAACTCCTGTCCTCCATGCACAAAGGCACCCGCCATGTCGGCAAGATTCCCGCCCGGGTGATCGCTGATTCCCGCCGCCACGCCAGCTTGAGCGAACTCCAGGAAGCCCTGCAAAAAGCCGTCCAGGATGAGCGCTACGAGGAGGCCGCCCGCATCAAAAAAGAAATCCAAGCGCAAACGCCCGAGCCGGAGAAACACAACGCTTGAGCCAGTGCCAGAACGGCTCCCGCAGACGGACGGCATTTGCGCCCCGCGCCACTGACACCCCCCACACAGCGGGCAGACCTCCTCGGTTATTTGGCGGCGGGCTTGGTTTTGGCGGCGGCGACTTTTTTCGTGCCTGACTTGCTCTTGGCGGCCTTCTTGTTGGCTTTGGCGGGCGCTTTGGCCGCCGGAAGCGGCTTGGGGGCGACCTGATCGGAGAGTTTGTCGAGGGACTTGGCAAAACTCTTTTCGAGTTCGGTCAGAGCCTCGGTGAAGCGGTCGGCGCGGCGGCGCACCTGCTTGAGGGCGGAGGCGCTCTTCGCGCGTAATGTGGCCTCGCCCTTGGTCAGCCACTGGCTGAGGGTCTCGCGCGCGGAGGCGGTTTGGCTGCTGGTCTCGTTGAGGGTTTTTTCAAGCCGGTCAATGAGCTTGCGGGCTTTGTCGAGTTGGATTTGCATGGCGTGACGCGGGAAATTTCGCCGCATGTTGCGCAGAAAGTGCGCTCAAGGTCAAGTGACGTTTCACTTTCGTCACTTTTGTCACTTACGGAAATCCGAAATCCGAAGCTCGAAATTCGAGGTGGAAGATGCGGCGGCGCTGCCCTCTGCCCCTCAAGCCAGCCCGCTCCGCACAAGCAGCGCCTCCGGGTCGGGATCGCGGCCCATGAAGTCGTGAAAGAGCTTTGCCGGGTCCTCGGAATTGCCGCGCGCGAGGATTTTGTCGCGGAAATCACGGCCGACCTGGGGGTTGAGCACGCCCTCCTGCTGGAAGCGGGTGAAGGCATCGGCGTCCAGCACTTCGGCCCATTTGTAGCTGTAGTAGCCGGCGGCGTAACCCTCAGGGCTGCCGAACAAATGCGTGAACCGGCGCAGCAGCGTGGGCGGTTCGGTCTTCAACGGCATCAGATAACCGGCGAGCAAGCGCCGCGCCAGCGCGTCGAGGTCGGCGCTGCTTTCCGTGGCGTGGCGCATGTGCAATTCGAGGTCCAGCTTGCCAAAGGAAAGCTGCCGCGTCATGGCGCTGGCGCCGCGGAAATTGCGCGCGGCGACGAGCTTCTTGAACAGCCGTGCCGGCACCGGCTCACCGGTCTGATGATGGCGGGCGAAGAGATCGAGGCTGTCGCGCTCCCAGCAGAAATTCTCCATCAACTGCGAGGGCAGCTCGACGAAATCCCAATAGACATTGACGCCGTTGAGCGCGGGGATCTCCACGCTGCCGAGAAGCTGGTGCAGCAGGTGGCCGAATTCGTGGAAGACGGTGCACACCTCGTCGTGGGTAAGCAGGGCCGGTTTGCCGTCGAGCGGCGGTGTCATGTTGCCGCAAATGAGGCCGAGGTGCAGGCGGCGGTCCTCGCCATGCGCGGGCGGCACGCCCATCTTGAGGTAGTTCATCCAGGCGCCGCCGCGCTTGGAGTCGCGCGGATGCCAGTCGGCGTAGAAGGAGCCGATATGGGTGCCCTTTTCATTGCGCACCTCGAAGAACTTCACCTCGGGATGCCAGACTTCGACCGGTCCCGGTTGCTCCGGTTTCACGCTGACGGCGGGCGCGTTGTTGGCCTCAGGCGCGATGAAAACGGTCTCGCGCGCGACGATGCGCAGATCGAAAACCTTCTCCGCAAGGCTGAACATGCCGCTCAGGACTTTGTCCATCGGGAACCACGGGCGCAGTTCCTCGGGATCAAAATCGTACTCGGCGCGGCGTTGTTTTTCCGCCCAGTAGGCCACCTGCCAGGGTTCGAAGAGGTCCGGCTCACTGTGCGTCGTGTCGGCGCGAAATTCCTGCAGCCGGTGGGTTTCCTTTTCAAACGCAGGCCGCACCCGCTCATGCAAGTCGTCGATGAAGGCCAGCGCGTTTTTGCCGCTGCGCGCCATGCGGCGTTGCAGGACTTGATCGGCAAAGTGCTCGCGCCCGAGCAGTTGCGCCTTCTCGTGGCGCAGGGCCAGGATTTTCCAAACCAGTTCGGTGTTGTCGTGCGCGCCTTTTGCCGCCACCTGGGAATAGGCCTCCCACACTTGGCGGCGGATGCCCTCGTTCTCCAAATACTCGAGCACCGGAATGACCGAGGGCGCTTTCAGAGTGAGGCGGTATTGGGGCGCCTCGGCGCTGCCGAGTCCGCGGCTTTCGGCGTCCTGGCGGGCGGCGTTCAACGCGCTCGCCGGCAGCCCGTCCAGCAGCGCCGCGTCGTCGAGGACGAGGTCCCAGGCATTAGTGGCGTCGAGCACGTTCTCGGAAAACTTCTGCGTGACCTGGGACAGCTCCGCCTCGATCTGCTCCAAGCGCGCCTTTTTATCCGGCGGCAAATCGGCGCCATGCTGGCGGAAACTTTCCATCGTCTCATCCAGCGCGCGCCGGCGCACACCGGTGAGTTTCTTCGCCTGCTCGGTCTTGCTGTAAGTGAGCAGCAGATCCCAAATGCTTGGATTGAGGGGGATTTTGGCGAAGAAAGCGCTCACCGCCGGCAGCATGGCATTGTGGGCCTCGCGCAAGGCGGGGGAATTGCACAGCGCGTCGAGATGCTGCACCAGCCCCCATGCCTCGTTGAGCTGGCGCGTGGTCTCGTCCAGGCCGAGCACCACCGACTCAAAAGTCATGCGTCCACGGTCCTGGCCGGTGTAGGTGTCGAGCCTGACCGCCGCCGCGTCGAGCGCGGCCTGAATGTCCGCCTGCACGGACTCGGGGGCGAGGGTGGACCAACGGAGATGGAAGTCGGTGCTGAGAAAAGGATGAGCCATGCGGACACTGAAGAAACGAGCCACGAACAACAACGGGCGCGCGCCGCGATCAAGGGGAAAAACGTTTGCGAAGGCGGGCGGCGCAGCTAACGCTCGCTCAACCATGATCATCGCCCCCAAAATCCGAGGATTCATTTGCACCACCGCCCACCCAAAGGGTTGCGCCCGCCATGTGGCGGACCAGATCGCCGTGGTGCGCGCCCGCGGCCCCATCGCCAACGGCCCGAAGAAGGTGCTCGTCATCGGCGCCTCCACCGGGTACGGGCTGGCCTCCCGCATCGCCGCGGCCTTCGGCTCCGGCGCGGCCACCCTTGGCGTGTTTTTCGAGCGCCCCGGCGCACCGGATCGCACCGCCACCGCCGGCTGGTACAACAGCGCCGCCTTTGAGGCCGAGGCCACAGCCGCCGGCCTCTACGCGCGCTCCTTCAACGGCGACGCCTTTTCCGACGAACTCAAAACCCAGGTGGTGGAGGCCATCCGCGCGGACCTCGGCCAGGTGGACTGCGTGGTGTACAGCCTCGCCTCTCCCCGCCGCACCCATCCGCGCACGGGCGAGGTTTTCAAATCCGTGCTCAAGCCCATCGGCGAAACCTACACCAACAAAAACCTGCACACCGGCACCGGCGTGGTCAATGAAGTGACCATCGAACCCGCCGCTGGCGATGACATCGCGCAAACCGTCGCGGTGATGGGCGGCGAGGACTGGGAGATGTGGATGGACGCGCTGCTGGCAGCCGGCGTGGTGGCGCCAGGCACGCAGACGGTGGCCTATTCCTACATCGGACCGGAGGTGACCTGGCCAATCTACAAGAACGGCACCATTGGCCGCGCCAAGGAGGATTTGGAACGCGTGCAACGCGTGCTCGACGGCAAGCTCGCCGCGCTCGGCGGCAAGGCCTGGGTGTCGGTCAACAAGGCGCTGGTCACACAGGCCAGCTCCGCCATCCCGGTGGTGCCGCTTTACATCTCGTTGCTCTACAAAATCATGAAGGCGGAGGGCACGCACGAGGATTGCATCGAGCAGATGGACCGCCTCTTCCGCGCGCGGCTTTACTCCGGCCAGCCGCAGCCCGACGAGGCCGGCCGCATCCGCGTGGACGACTGGGAAATGACCCCGGCGGTGCAGGACTTGATCGCGACACGCTGGCGGGAAGTGACCACCGAGAACCTGGGAGAACTGGCGGACTTCGCCGGCTACCAAAGCAGCTTCCTGCGTCTCTTTGGATTCGGTTTGGAGGGGGTGGATTACGAGGCCGACACCGATCCCAACGTCGCCGTGCCCTCGCTGGCGGCGGGCTGAGCAGCGGCGCCAAAATCCTCATCCACCGTCTTCATCCCGGCGCGCGTGGCCGCCGCCTGCGCGGCCTGTCGCAATGGCCGCACCAGCAGCGCGGGCATGAAGAGCAGCATCGCCAGCGTGAAGACCAGACTGGCCGCCCCGATGGCCTGCCAGAGCGGGCGCTCGCTGAGCAGCAGCGCCGTCTCCAGCGCCAGCATCAGCACCACGGCGAACAACAGCCCCGGCGTGAAGCGCAGCAGAAAACGCGCGCGTGTCAGGCACTTGCCGTCGCCATGATATTCAGTGACGCTGAGCGCCGCGGCGGAAAGCTCCGCTTGCGGATGCGCCTCGAAATCGAAACGCCGCCAGCCGTCGTCATGCCGCAGTGGCAGCTTGCCTTTGCCGGTTTCCTCCTTGAAAAGCGGCAGCCAGACATGGCGGTCGAGGTGGCTTTCACTCCAAAAACTCATGCCACCCCAGGCCATCGACCACTTCTGCGGCGGCGATGGCGGCGCGGGCACTTCCGGGGGATCGGGATGACGGCTTGGCCATGCTCCGAGCCGGAACATGCCCAGCACGCGCGCGCATTCGCGGGTGAGCGGCTGGCGCAGGCAGAGCCAGAGCAGCAGGCACTCCTGCCATGCGTTCAGAGGATGCGGCGGCCTAGGCAGCCGCCAGCGCCGCAGCAATGCCGCCGCCAGCCCCAAAACAAAAAAAGCCGCGGCCGCCGCCGGCTGCTGCAGCGCCAAGGCCAGCACCACAAGCGCCGGCCACAGCAGCCCGGAAAACCATTCCACCAGGTAGCCCGGCGCCTGTCGGTAGATGCCTTGAAACAATCCCTCCCCGAACGGGCCAAAAAAAATCGCGCCTTCCGCCGGATCGTGCGTGGGCGGAGCCTCGCCATAAATGCAGCCGCGCCAGCGCGCGCCGCCCAGCGGCCCGAAGCGGGTCGGGTGCGCCTTCATCAGCAGCGCCTCCGCGCGCCCGTAACCGCGCTGCTGGCGCAGGTAGGCGCGCGCGCTGCGACGCCGGTGGTGCCAGACCATCGCGCCCGCGGCGAAAAGCAGTTTGCCGCCCGCGTCGCGCAACCGCCAGCACACATCGACATCATCGCCGGCCGTGGTGAAGACCGGATTGAAGCCGCCGATTTTTTCCAGGCTGTCTTTGCGGATCGCCAGATTGCAACCGGGCAGGTGCTCCGCCTCCTGGTCGTTGAGCAGCACATGCGCCGGCGCTCCCGGCGCCGCCGCCACCACCGCCTCGACGCTATTGCGCGGCGGCGGCGGAATGTTCGGCCCGCCCACGGCCACCGCGTTTTCATCGCCGGCAAAGGCCCGCACCAAGTGCGTCAACCAATCCGGATGCGCGACACAATCGTCATCGGTGTAGGCGAGGATCACCCCGCCCGCCTCCTTCATGCCGCGATTGCGCGCGACGCTGAGACCCGCGGGCTCCTGGCGAATGCCGCGCATCTTGGGAAAAGCCTTGATGATCTCCGGCACCTCGTCCGTGGAACCATCGTCAATGACCAGGACCTCGTAGTTCGGATATCGCAACCGCTCCAGCGACTCCAGACAGGCGCGCAAGGTGGCGGAGCCGTTGCGGGTGCAAACGAGGACCGAGACCGGCGGGCTTTCCTGCAGGGCCTCCACCCTGCGCGGCAGCGCCGCCGCCAGCGCGCAGGCCGGGCGCGGCTGGCGCGCCGCATCGACCAGTCCGAATTGCCAGTCCGTCACCAGCCGTCCGCCGCGCTGCCATTCATCGGTGAAAGCATACCAGACGCCGCCCGCCGCGCCCGCGCCGAGCAACGCCCGCCGCTGCCAGCGCAGCACCTCCGCCTGCCGCTCGACCCCGTGCCGTTTCACATCAATCCCGAACTCGGTGATGAGGAGCGGTTTGTTCCCCGCCAAATTTTGCAACCGGCGCAGGTAGGCGGTGAGCGCGCGCGGTTCCTCCAAATACAAGTTCACGGCGAAAAAGTCCGCCGTGCGCGGCATCAGGTACTCGGTGGAAGGATAAGTCGCGTAACCGCAGGGCACGCCCGGACACTGCTCGCGTGTGATGGCGATGAGTTTCTCCAGAAACCGCTGCACCCGCCGCGGCCCCATCCAGCGCACCAGGCCTTTTTCGATTTCGTTGCCCACCAGAATGGCCGCCACCTCAGGCCGGCCGGCCAGCGCGCGTGCCTGCTCCGCTACCGATTCCAAAATGCGCCGCCTCAGTTTTGCGTCCGCCAAAAAATCCACATGCTGTGTCCAGCACAGTGTCGGCAGCAGCCGCAACTGATGCACGCCCGCCGCCGCCAGCACCTCCGCCGTGGGCGGTTCATAAATGCGCGCACAATTGAAGCCAAGCGCGCGCATCATCAGGAAATCCGCCTCCAGCCTCGCCTTTTCCGGCCAGGGCTGCCCCGCCGCATTCGGCGGAAACGGCCCGTAGCTGACCCCGTTCAACCACCAATCCTGGCCGCCCTCCCCGGCCAGAAACTTGCCCGCCACCTGAAGCGGCGCGGCAGGCGCTGAGGGATCGGGAACGGCGTCGGGCATCGGGTCTGGTGCAGCAATGCCGCAAAGCGCGGCCAAACTCAAGTCATCAGCAACGACCATCAGCGGAATCGGACGACGCACCCGGCCCGGCTATTCATGGCCATTCATGTTTCAATCACCAGGAGGCTTTCGCTCAGCCGGGTCAAAGTCGCGAATGCGTCCTTCCCAGGCAATCCAAAGCCCCCCTTCAAAAGGCTGGGTGCGCGAAGCTCCCAGCAATTTGAAAATCAAGCACCGTTGCAACAATCCAGCCGCTGCACCGGCGGTCTATCACCGCCGCCAGATTCCAGGTCTCATGCCCCACCTGCCCTGAAATGTCCGGCGCTCATCGACACGCCGCCACTTGGACTCATCTGTGCCGGCTGTAGCGGAATATTGATTTCCGCCGCCTCGATTTTTGCCAGGCCCAGATGCAGGCGGGACCTCTCCGCCAGTTGCGCCCGCTCCAGACAGCGCTACAGCATGGCCATGCGACTCAAAAACAAAGTCATCCTCGTCACCGGCAGTGCCACTGGCATCGGCAAAGCCATCGCCACGCGTTGTGTCGCCGAGGGCGCGCGGGTGGTGGTGCATGGGCTGGAGCAGGACTTGGCGGAGGAGGTGGTCGCCACCCTCGGGGCGGACAAGGCGGTGGCGCAGGTCGAGGACCTGACCTCCAAGGGTTGCGCGCAGCGCTTGATTGAGCTTGCGGCGAGCACCTTTGGACGTCTCGACGCGGTGGTGAACAACGCCGCGCTCGTCGCCACCGGCAATGTGCACACCACCGACCTCGATTTCTTCCGCCGCATGCTGGAGGTGAACACCATCGCGCCCTTCGCCCTCATCCAGGCCGCGCTGCCGGAGCTGCGCAAAACCCGTGGTTGCGTGCTCAACATCGGCAGCGTCAACGCCTGGTCGGGCGAACCCAACCTGCTGCCCTACTCCGTCTCCAAAGGCGCCTTGATGACTCTGACCCGCAACCTGGGCGACACCCTCATGCGCGAGGACGGCGTGCGGGTGAATCAAATCAATCCCGGCTGGGTGCTGACCGAGAACGAGGCCAAGCGCAAACGCGAGCACGGCCTGCGCGACGATTGGTACAAGGACCTGCCCAAGGTCTATGCGCCGGCGGGACGCATCCTCTGGCCGGAGGAAATCGCCGCCGCCGCGGTCTATTGGCTGGCCGATGAAAGCGGCCCGATCAGCGGCCAGGTCGTTGATCTTGAGCAGCACCCTTTCATCGGTCGCAATCCACCGAAGGACGCGACGACCATTCCTTGACCCCGCACGGATGAACAGGACAGCTCTGATTGTCGGCGGCGGCGTGTTTGGTCTGACCTCGGCCCTGGAACTGCGCCGCCGAGGCTGGCAGGTGACGCTGCTCGACGCCGGGGAGATTCCGCATCCTGACGCGGCCTCGACTGACATCAGCAAGGTGGTGCGCATGGACTATGGAGCCGACCCGGTTTACACCGAAATGGGCGAGCAGGCGATCCAGCGCTGGCGCGCATGGAATGCGCGCTGGGACGAGGCGTTGTTCCATGAGGACGGATTCCTGGTGATGACCCGCGCGCCTTTTTCGCCAGGGTCCTTCGAGCACGACAGCCAGGCTTTTCTCAGCGCGCGGGGTCATGCTTTGTCGCGATTGTGCCGGGAGGATCTTCGTGAACGCCATCCGCAGTGGAATGCCGACCGTTTCGCCGAGGGCTACTTCAATCCCGCCGGCGGCTGGGCGGAAAGCGGCAAGGTGGTGGCACGCCTCAAAACCGAAACCTTGGACGCGGGGGTGACGATTCATGAGCGGACAGCCTTCGCGAGTTTGGTGGAGGAAAAGGGGCGCATTTGCGGTGTGAGGGACTCGCGGGGCCAGACTTGGCGCGCCGAGGTCGTGGTGTCGGCCTTGGGAGCGTGGACGAGCGATTTCCTGCCCTGGATGGACGGCTTTTTGCATGCCACCGCCCAGCCGGTGTTTCATTTTTTGCCTGACGACCCGCAAGCATGGCGGGCGCCGGCGTTTCCCGTTTGGGGCGCGGACATTGGCCGCACAGGCTGGTATGGATTCCCCGCCAATGATCAGGGCATCGTGAAGGTGGCCAATCACGGACCGGGACAAAAAGTGCGTGCCGGCGATCCCCGGCAAATGCCAGAAGCGGAGGAGGAACGTTTCCGCGCGTTTCTTCGGGAGACCTTTCCCGCGCTCGCCACCGCCCCACTGGCGGGCACCCGCGTCTGTTTGTATGGCGACAGTTTTGACGGGCACTTTCTCATCGACCATGACCCGCGGCATCCCGGCTTGGTCGTCGCCGCCGGAGACTCAGGTCACGCTTTCAAGTTCACGCCGCTGCTGGGCGGTTTGATCGCGGACGCGGTGGAGCGCCGTTCTAACCCCTGGCTGCAGCGATTCCATTGGCGAACACCGGACTCGCAGGGAGGCGAATCCGCGCGGGCGAAGGCGTAAAAAATCCGAAGTCCGAAGTTCAGGCGGGTCCGTGCAGCCCGTTCATTTCACCGGCACAAAACGCTGGATGCGGCGGCCTTCGATTTCCGTGACGTACAAGGCGCCGTCGGGACCAAGACCGATGCCATGCGGCAGCCGAAACTCGCCCGGTCCCGCGCCCTCCTTGCCGAAGCGGGATAAAATTTTCCCAGTCAGCGTCATGACCAGCACCTCATGCGCGCGGCCATCCGCGACGTAGAGCAAGTCGTTGCCGGCCAGGAACAAGCCAAAGGGCGCAAAACCGCCGTACTCACGCTGATAGTTGCCGTTTTGATCGAAGACCTGAATGCGATCGTTCTCGCGATCCGCGACATGCAGCAACCCGTCGCGATCCATGATGATGCCGTGCGGCAGATGAAACTGGCCGGGGCCTTTGCCGGGCTCGCCCCAGGCTCGCACATAGCGGCCCTCACCATCGAACTTCACCACCCGCGAGTTGCCGTAGCCATCCGCCACGAAAAAGCTGCCGTCGCCCGCAAAAGCCACGTCGGTGGGACGGTTGAAATGGCGGTCGTCGTCGCCCTTGATCTTGGATTCGCCCAGCATCCGCAGCACCTCGCCGGCCAGATTGAATTGATGCACCGTATGCACGCGCATGTCGGTGATCCAAAGCGTGCCATCCGGCGCGATGCGGGTGCCATGCGCGCCGGGGAACAAGCCAAAACCGAACCGGCGCAGCAAGCGACCGTTGGCGTCGAAGACCAAAACCGGCTGCGCGCCGCGATGCGTCACAATGATCTCTCCAGCCGGAGTGAACGCCACGCCCGCCACCGCCGCGAGTTCAAGGTCTTCCGGGAATTGAAAAAAATCCGGGGCGGGTTGGTAGGCTGGGACCGTCGGCGACTCCGCCGCTTGCGCTCCATGGATGAGCACCAGCGCTGACACCAGACTCAGCGCAAGCGCCCGACCTAACGTTGACTGAAACATGCCCACACAACGTGTCTCCCGACGCCGATCATGCGCATCGCTTTCACCTGCCTCAGCAATCAAACAAAGCCCTCACCGCCGGTTTGGTGACTTTGCCCATGGCGTTGCGCGGCAGCTCGGCGGCCAGACGCAGGCGCTGTGGGATTTTGTAGTTGGAGAGCCGGCCTTTGCACCACTCGCGCAACGCTGGCAGTTCCAAACTGGCCCCGTCTGCCGGCACGCAGACAGCCGTGACCGCCTCCCCCCAAGTGTCGTCAGGCAGCCCGATGACGGCGCATTCACGGATGTCGGCATGCTCCAGCAAAGCAGCCTCGATTTCGAGGGCGCTGAGTTTGTAGCCGCCACTTTTGATAATGTCCACGCTCAGCCGTCCCATAATGCGGTAATAACCGCGCTCGACGACCGCCATGTCGCCGGTGCGGAACCAGCCGTCCTCAAACGACTCCGCGCTGGCCTCCGGCCGATTCCAGTAAGCGGCAAACACTCCGGGGCCGCGCACTTGAATCTCGCCGGGCTCGTTTTCCCCCGCGATGACGCTTCCGCTTTCGGACTTGAGACGGATTTCCACGCCGGGCAGCGGCCGACCAACAGCGCCAGGGCGACGCTCACCGCGATACAAATTGGAAAGGGCCATGCCAATCTCCGTCATGCCGTAGCGCTCCAACAATTCCTGCCCGGTGAGCGCGGTCCACTTTTCATGCACGCTCGCAGGCAAAGCGGCGCTGCCGGAGACCATCAGGCGCATCGCTTGAAACCCGCTGACGATGGCCGCGCGCTCGGCTTCGCTGGCGGCTTCGAGCGACTGGATTAGTTTCACATAAATCGTCGGCACCGCCATGAAAAGCGTGTAAGCCCGCAGACGCACCCTTTCAAAAATCGCCGTCACATCAAAGCGCGCGAATGGCTCCACCGTGGCGCCGCTCCAGAGGGCGCAGCCGATGACGTTGATGATGCCATGGATGTGATGCAAAGGCAGAAACAAGGGAATGCGATCGCTTGCCTGCCACTCCCAGGCTTCCACGAGACTTTCGATCTGCGCCTGAATGTTGGCGTGCGTGGTGACCACGCCCTTCGGCTTGCTCGTCGTGCCGCTGGTGTAAAGAATCATGGCGCGCCGCGCCGCGTCCACCTCGGGAAGCGTTTGCCGAGCCGCCTGCGAAGCCGCGCCTGTCTCCACCAACCGCAGACCCAAACGCCGGCATGGCGTTGCAATTTTTGGCGCGTTCGCCGCGTCCGCCAGCACGATGCTGGTGCCGGAGTCGGCGAGCGCATACTCCCATTCCGGCTCGGTGGCGGAAAGACAGAGCGGAACCGTAATGCCACCCGCACGCCAGATGCCCCACTGCGCCGCCGCATACTCAAACCCCGGCGTGACCAGCAGCGCCACCCTGGCCTCGCGCAAATCGTCCTCGGCGTCCAGCAGAGCGGAAGCGATCCGCGCGGAACAATCCAGCAAATCCTGGTAGCGATGACACGACCCCTCCACTGTTTGAAAAGCGATGGCGTCGGCGTGAGAGCAAGCGCGTTTGATGAGGGTGATTCCGGGCATGATGAATGACGCGCGCAGCAGAGTCGGTCCTGGCCGTTTCCGCAAGCGGCTATCCCATCCCCCAGCGCACCAGCATGAACACCACCGAAGGCCCCAGCAAGCATCCGAGGCCGGTAAAAAAGGTGGCGGTCATCGCTCCATAAGGCACCAGCTTCGGATCGGTGGCCGCCAAACCCGCCATGACCCCGCTGCTGGTGCCCATGATCCCGCCGTAAATCATCGCCGCGCGCGGATGATCGAGCCCGATCGCCTTGGCGACAAACGGCGTGAAGATCATCACCGCAATCGCCTTCACCAAACCCGCCGCCACACTCAGCACGATCACCTCGCTCTCCGCGCCCAGGGCGCCACCGGTCACCGGTCCAACGATGTAAGTCGCCGCGCCGGCTCCAATCGTGGTGATGCTCACCGCGTCACGATAACCGAAAGCCCAGGCCACCGCGCCGCCGGCGAAAAACGAAACCAGCAGGCCCGTGAACAGCGCGGCGATGCCCACCGCGCCGCCACGGGCAAGCTCCTCCAGACGCACGCCGAAAGCAGTGGCCACGATGGCAAGATCGCGCAGCATCGCGCCGCCCATCAGGCCCATGCCGGACAGCCACGAAAGGTCCGCGATGCCCTGCTTGCCGCCGGTGATCCAGCCGCCTGCGCACGCGAGCAACAACCCGATCAAGATGGCGATGGCCGAGCCATGCAAACGCCCGCGCGTGAGCCGGGTGCTGAGCCAGTGGGAGAACAGCATCGCCACTCCCACGACCACAAAAGCCGTGAGCAGCGCGTTTTGATGCAGCACCTTTTCCAGCGTCGTATTCATGACTTCTCACGGGTGGCGGCCAGCCGCGTCATCAATCCAGCCGCGATGAAACTCAGAGCCACCACCGCCAGCCCGGCCGCCACCGCCATGACACCGCCACTGAGCGCGCCCAACACGTTTTGACTGGCCGCCATGGCCACCACGATGGGCACATACATCTGCGCCCAGAATGTGATGCCTTTTTCCGTGGGCGGCGGCATCCATTGGCGGCGCTGCAATTGGTGCGATCCCAAAATGAGCAGGATCATCGCGATGCCCACCCCGCCCACATCCGCCTCCACTCCCAGCAGCGCGCCGAGCCAGCGTCCTGCCGCCAGCCCCATGATGAGGCAGGCGGACAGCAAGGCGGTTCCATAAATGACCATGCGGCCCCATTCCACACGAAGGCGCCGGGTTTGTCCTCATAAAGTTTGCGCGCGCCGAATCCCCCCGCATCGTAAGGCTTCAAAACCATGCCCACCGAAGCCGACCTCCGCCAAGCCCTCGCCACCGTTCGTTACCCTGGATTCAGCCGTGACATCCTGTCCTTCGGCCTCGTCAAAGGCATTCGTGTCGATGAGGAAAACAACGTCAGCGTGGACATCTCTCTGGCCACCAACGATCCCAACATCCCGCGCCTGATCCACGAGCAGGCCATGGAGACGTTGAAGGCGCTGCCCGGCGTCAACCAGGTCAAACTCAACTTTGACATCAAAGACCCGCCGCAAAAAGGCGCGACCTCCTCGGATAGCCTCGGCAAGTCCAGCATCCCCGGCGTGAAAAAAATCATCGCCGTCGCCTCCGGCAAGGGCGGTGTCGGCAAGAGCACCGTCTCCACCAACCTCGCCGTCGCCCTCGCCGCCACCGGCGCCCGCGTCGGTCTTTGCGACTGCGATCTCTACGGCCCGAGCGTGGCCCTGATGATGGGCACCAGCGAGCAACCCTTGCAAAACGACGCGCAGCAAATCATGCCGGTGGAAAAACACGGCCTGCAACTCATCTCCATGGGCTTGCTGCTCAGCGATGACGCGCCAGTGATCGTGCGCGGCCCCATCGCCACCCGTTACACCCAGCAATTCCTCCGCCAGGTCGCCTGGGACAACCTCGACTACCTCGTGCTCGACCTGCCGCCAGGCACCGGCGACATCCAACTCACCATCGTGCAGACGGTGGCGCTCGACGGCGCGGTCATCGTCACCACCCCGCAGGAAGTGGCGCTCATCGACGCCCGCAAGGCCGCCTCCATGTTCGCCAAAGTCAACGTGCCCATCCTCGGCATCGTCGAGAACATGAGCCACTTCGTCTGCCCGAACGACGGCAACGTCTATCACATCTTCGGCCAGGGCGGCGGCGAGCACGAAGCCAGGCGACTCGGCGTGCCCCTGCTCGCCCAAATCCCCATCGAACTCGCCGTGCGCGAAGCCGGCGACGAAGGCCGCCCCATCGCCCTCACCTCCCCCGCCGAACACCCCGCCAGCGCCGCCTTTCAAAAATTGGCGCAGCAGGTGCGCGCGCTCGCCCCCCTTTAGCCGGGAGCTCGACTCACTTCGCCTTGCGCGCCTTCGTGATGAACGCGCCCTCAAGGTAGTGCGGCTCCAAAGGTCGCTTCTCACTCCAATCCACGCCGCCCGCGCACGCCCTGCCTGCCAGCCAGCGCGCTGACGGCCGTACCATCTCAACCCCAGGCACCGGCGCCACCGCATCACAACTCACCCAGCGCGCCAACCCCTTCGTCGCTCTCACCTCATCAAAGTTCTCCGGCGCGATCAAAGCAATCGGCTCCTCCAGCACGCCGCCGCGCACGCGCGCCATATACAACCGCCCCCGCCGCGCGTCTCCCACCACGCCATAATCCGTCTCCCCGCCCCACGCCAGCAGCGAGGACACCCCCGCCACCGGCACCTGCCTCGACAAAGCCACCCCTTGCGCCGCCGCGATGCCGATGCGCACGCCCGTGTACGATCCCGGTCCCGTGCCGACCACAATCCCGGCCAGCCTTTCCCCCGCCGCCGCCAGCGCCGCGCGCAGCGGTTCAAACAACAGCGCGTTGTGCGAGCGCCCCGCCCCAAACTCCGCCTCAAACAACACCTCCCCGCCCGCCGCCACCGCCACACTGCCGCGCGCCGTGGACAATTCGATGCCCAAATACGCGTCCCTCATGACAGCGGTGCCTCCCCTTCCCTCACCAGGCGACCGCCCTCCGCGACGTGTTCCAGTTCAAACCAGCGCGTTCCCTCCGGCAGCAGTTCGGGAAAACGATCCGGCCATTCCACCACCACCACCCCCTGCTCGTCGAGGTAATCATCCCAGCCCAATCGCAGCACTTCGTCCGCCGCTTCCAACCGGTAAAAATCGAAATGAAACAGCGGCAGCCGTCCGTCGCGATACTCATGCACCAGGGCAAAGGTCGGACTCGCAACCGCCATCGCCGATCCCAGTCCTTCAGCGATGCCCTTCACCGCTTGTGTCTTGCCCGCGCCCAGATTGCCGCGCAGCGCGATCACCTCACCGGCGCGCAAACCGGTCCCCAACTCTCTCCCCCAGGCCAGGGTGTCCTCCGGCGTGGCCAGTCGTTTCATCACTCAGTCGTCGTCGCCGTTGGCGCCACGCGGTCCCGGACACAGCCCGCGCTTCGTCGTGCGCGCAAATTCCATCAGCACCCGCGCCTCCGGTGTCAGCCTTCCCGGTTCCGCCTCCAGTTCCTCCAGCGCCTGCGTGATGTTCAATCCTTTGCGAAAAATCACCCGGAACACCCAGCGCAGCGAGCGGATGGCTTCCTCGGAAAATCCGGCGCGCTGCAAGCCCACCAAATTCAACCCGCGCGTCACCGCCGGATTGCCATCGACGATGCAAAACGGCGGCACATCCTGCACCACCTTCGCGCATCCCCCGATCATGCTGCGCTCGCCAATCCGGCAAAATTGATGCACCGCGCTCAAGCCGCTGATGATCGCATGATCCCCCATCAGCACATGGCCGCCGAGCGTGCCGTTGTTCGAGAAGATCACATGATTCCCCACCACGCAGTCATGGCCGATGTGGCTGTAGGCGAGAAAATGATTGTGGCTGCCCACCACGGTTTTATCCCCCGGCATCGTGGCCCGGTTCACCGTGCAAAACTCGCGAAAGGTGTTGTCGTCACCCACTTCGAGGTGGGTCGGCTCCCCCTGGTACTTCAAATCCTGCGTCTGCTGGCCGATGGACGCGTAAGCGAAGAAACGGTTGCGGCCCCCGATGCGACTCGGCCCCATGATCGTGACATGGTGCTGCAACCAGCAGCCCGCCCCCAGCACGACATCGGCGCCAATCACGCAGTAAGGCCCGACCTCCACATCCGCCGCCAGTTCGGCTTTCGGAGCAATGATCGCAGTCGGATGAATCGCCATCGGGAAAAATAATTCGATCTTCGAGTTTCGATTTTCGATTTTTACATCAGCGATCCACCAGGCTGAACATCAAATCCGCCTCCGACACCACCTGGCCGTTCACCACGCAACGGCCCACTGCCTTGCCGATGCTGCGTTTCATCGCGGTGATTTCCGTCTCGATGAAAAGAGTGTCACCCGGCAGCACCGGTTTGCGCCACTTGACGTTGTCGGCGCTCATGAAGTAGCCGATCTTGCCCTGGTTCTCGCCCTTGCGCAGCATCAGCACGCTCGCCACCTGCGCCATCGCCTCCAGTTGCAGCACGCCCGGCATGATCGGGTGCTCCGGGAAATGACCGTTGAAGAAAGGCTCGTTGATGGTGACGTTTTTGACGCCAGTGCACTTGTTCTCGCCCTCGAAGCCGACGATGCGATCCACCATCAGGAACGGATAACGATGCGGCAGGATTTTGAGCACGTCGTTGATGCCGAGCACGGCCTCGCCAGTCGGAATGGACACCGGCGGCGGCACCATGGCGCGCATCTGCTTGTATTGATCGACAATCGCCTGCGCCAGCTTGGTGTTAGGTCCATGGCCGGGACGCACGGCGATGACATGCCCCATGATGCGCTTGCCTGAAAGCATCAGGTCGCCCACGATGTCGAGAATTTTGTGCCGCACGAACTCGTCCGCGAAACGCAGCGGCTGTTTGGAGAGCAAGGTCTCGCCGCGAATCACCACCGCCGCCTCCAGCGTGCCGCCTTTGATCAGCCCCTTCTCCAGCAGCGGAGCGATGTCCTCGTAATACACAAAGGTGCGCGCGGGAGCGATCTCCTTCTCAAACACCTCCGGCGTGATCTCCAGGCTCTGGAACTGGGTGAAGCGCCCGCCTGGGCCGACGTTGGTGCAGGACACCCGGAATTTTTTGTCAGGCACGATGGTCAGGATGCTGCCGTCGCGCGTCTCCTGGTAAATCGGCTCGCGAATCTCAAAGGTCTTGCGCTGCTCCGACTGCTCCTGCAAGCCGGCTTTTTTGATCAGTTCGACAAAAGGCAGCGCGCTGCCGTCCGCAATCGGCGGCTCGTTGGCGTCCATCTCCACGATGGCGTTGTCCACCCCCATGCCGGAGAGCGCCGCCAGCACATGCTCCACGGTGTGCACATTCACCCCCCCCTCGGCGATGGTGGTGGCGCGCTCCACCTTTTGCACCTTCTCCACCTGGGCCGGAATGAAGGGCTTGTCTTCCAAGTCCATGCGGCGGAATTTGATGCCGTGGTTGTCCGGCGCGGGCTGCAGGGTCAGCGTCACCTGCTCCCCCGTGTGCAGGGAGGTGCCGGTGAGGGACGCGGCTTTGGCCAGCGTGTGTTGGCGGTCGGAGGCGGGCATGATCGGGAAACTCCCCCGTTAGCGTCGCGGCCTGTCAGGGTCAAAAAGAAAAAGCTGGCATTGCGGGACGGCACGCCTATTGCTGCCGCGCAAGCGCCCCCCTTTCATGCCCCAGCACGCAGCTTTCTCCCGTCGGCACATTGGTCCCTCTCCCGCTGAATCCCAGACCATGCTCGAAGCCCTCGGCTGCGCCAGCCTGGACGAGTTGATCGACCAAGTCGTCCCCGAATCCATCCGCAGCCGCGACCCCTTAAATCTGCCGCCCGCCCTCACCGAGGAGCAGGCCCTGCGCCGCCTGCGCGAGATCATGGGCCGCAACCAGGTCGTGCGCTCCTTCATCGGCCTCGGTTACCACGACACCTTCACACCCCCCGTCATCCTCCGCAACGTCTTCGAAAACCCCGGCTGGTACACCGCCTACACCCCCTATCAGGCGGAAATATCGCAAGGCCGGCTGGAGGCGCTCATCAACTTCCAAACCCTCGTCACCGACCTCACCGGTCTCGATGTCGCCAACGCCTCCCTGCTCGACGAAGGCACTGCCTGCGCCGAAGCCTGCGCGCTCGCGCTCAATGCCAAGCCGGGTGCCAGCTCCATTGTCGTCTCCGATCAAGTCCACCCGCATGTGCTCGACGTCCTCATCACCCGCATGGAGCCGCTCGGCGTTCATGTCATCGTAGAGAATCTGGCTTCGTTCCGCGATCGCGAGGAAAACCGCCCCGACATCGCCGCCGTCGTCGCCTCTTATCCCGACACCCGCGGCGTCGTCAGCGACCTCGCCCCCATCGCCGCCGAGGCGCATCAGTCCGGTGCCCTCTTCATCGTTTGCGCCGACCTGCTCGCCCTCACCCTGCTCAAACCACCTGGCGAGTGCGGTGCCGACATCTGCGTCGGCAACAGCCAGCGCTTCGGCGTGCCCCTCGGCTTCGGCGGTCCGCACGCCGCCTTCATGGCCGTCAAAGACGCCCTCAAACGCCGCCTGCCGGGCCGCCTCATCGGGATCTCCAAAGACGCCGCCGGCAACCCTGCCTTCCGCCTTTCCTTGCAAACCCGCGAGCAGCACATTCGCAGAGAAAAAGCCACCAGCAACATCTGCACCGCCCAGGTCCTGCTCGCCGTCATGGCCTCCCTCTACGCCGTCTATCACGGCCCGGACGGTCTCCGCGCCATCGCCCGCCGCACCCATCACGCCGCCTGCTGGCTGGCCCATCTGCTGAAGCAAAACGGCTTCACTCTCGCCAGCGACGACTTCTTTGACACCCTCACCGTCACCGTGCCCGACGCCAAAGACGTGCTCTCCCGCGCCCTGCGCGCCGGTTACAACCTGCGTGCCCTCGACGCCACCACCGTCGTCATCGCCCTCGACGAACGCGTCACCGCTGCTGACCTCAGCGCCCTCACCCTCGCCTTTGGCCTCGAAGCCAGCGCGCCCGAGCCGGATGAAAACGCCGCACCCGCCTTCGCCACCACCCTCCAGCGCACCTCTCCCTTCCTCACCCATCCCGTCTTCAACAAGCATCACTCCGAGACCGGGATGATGCGCTACTTGAAGCGACTTCAGGACAAAGACATCGCGCTCGACCGCAGCATGATCCCGCTCGGCTCCTGCACCATGAAACTGAACGCCGCCGCGGAAATGATCCCGCTCAGTTGGCCGGAGGTGAACGCCATCCATCCCTTCGCCCCTGCCGACCAAACCGCAGGTTATCGCGCCCTTTTCCACGACCTCGAAACCTGGCTGGCCGAATGCACCGGCTTCGCCGCCACCTCCTTGCAACCCAACGCCGGCTCCCAGGGCGAATACGCCGGCCTGCTCGCCATCTGGCATTACCTGCGCGCCCGCGGCCAGGGCCATCGCAACCTCTGCCTCATCCCCACCTCCGCCCACGGCACCAACCCCGCCAGCGCCGTCATGGCCGGCTTCAAAGTCGTGCCTGTCGCCTGCGACGACCAAGGCAACATCGACCTCGCCGATCTCCGCAGCCAACTCGTGCGCCACAGCGAAAACGTCGCCGCGCTCATGGTCACCTACCCCTCCACCCACGGTGTCTTCGAGCAGGATATCGCCGAAATCTGCCGCCTCGTCCACGAACATGGCGCGCAAGTGTACATGGACGGCGCCAATCTGAACGCCCAACTCGGCCTCACCTCCCCTGGCCGCATCGGCGCCGACGTCTGCCACCTCAATCTGCACAAAACCTTCTGCATCCCCCACGGCGGCGGCGGACCCGGAGTCGGTCCCATCGCCGTCGCCGCCCACCTCGCCCCTTTCCTGCCCGGCCACGCCTTGTTGGAAAATCCCTCCGGCGCCGTTTGCAGCGCCCCCTGGGGCAGCGCCAGCATTCTGACCATCTCCTGGATGTACCTCGCCATGATGGGACCCGGCCTCGTCGAGTCCACCCGCCACGCCATCCTCAACGCCAACTACATCGCCCGCCGTCTCGCGCCCTGCTTCCCCACCCTCTATCAGGGTGCCAACGACCGCGTCGCCCACGAGTGCATCCTCGACCTGCGCCACTTCAAAAAAATCACCGTCGAAGACGTCGCCAAACGCCTCATGGACTTCGGTTACCACGCTCCCACCATGTCCTGGCCCGTCGCCGGCACCCTCATGATCGAGCCCACCGAGAGCGAGAGCCTCGCCGAGCTCGACCGCTTCATCGACGCCATGACCGCCATCCACGCCGAGATCATGGCCGTGGAAAACGGCGACCAGGATGCCGCCGACAACCCGCTCAAAAACGCCCCGCACACCGCCGCGGCCGTCACTGCGGAGGAGTGGACCCACCCCTACTCCCGCCAAGCCGCCGCCTTCCCCCGCCCCTGGATCGCCGAAGCCAAATACTGGCCCCCCGTCGCCCGCATCGACAACGTCCACGGCGACCGCCACCTCATCTGCACCTGCATCAGCGTCCTCGAAGCCTAATGCAGAGCAAGCATCCTGCTTGCACGCATTAAAGTGGGGCAACCATCCTGGTTGCCCGTCAAAAACTTCAAGCAAGCTGGAAGCTTGCTCCGCAATCCCCCACTCAAAACAGCAGCGAAAATTTTTCGCCCTCCATTTTTTGTCATTCTCAGCAAAAGCAAAGCCCGCGCCCCCAAGCATCCAGCTTGTCCCCATCCCGCCCTTGTCGTAAAGTACGGCAAATGAAAGCCGCCGCCCTGCTGTTTCTCCTACCCGGCCTTCTGCTCACCTCCATCCTGTCGGCTGCGGAAAAGGCAGAAGCGGAACCCCTGCGCACCGAGGTCTATCGGCTGCCCATCGCCTCCCTCATGGAGTTTTCTTTCTGCCTTCCACTCCCAAGCGAAAAGCCCCCCAACCTCCCCGTCGATCCCTTTGCCGTCCGACAAGAAAGACCCGAATCCGAAATTTGGCCCACCATGCAGCAGCGCATGGAGCGCGACGGCATCGAATTCCCCCAAGGCGGTTACGCTTTGCTCGACTGGGACCACCGCGCCCTGATCGTGCGCACCTCGGAGGGCGGGCACCAAATCGTCTCTTTCTGGCTGGAAAACCTGATCAACCAACAACCGGTCAGCGTCCACCTGCAAACACACAGCCTCGAACTCCCCGCCACGCGCCTGCCTGCCCTGCTTAGCGCCATGCGCGACCCAAAACAAGCCGCCACCACTTTGAGAGAACTGCTCACCGAAGCCACCCAGCGCGATTCCAGTGTCCAACTGAGCCAGTGCAGTCTCGTTGAAGTGAAGTCAGGGCAGCGCAGCAAACTCGAAAGCGCGCTCACCGCGCGCCACACTCAGGAACTGACCCTCAATGACCAAGGCGTCGTTCAAGTCGTCAGCGCCGAACGCCCCATCGGCTGGACCATCGAGTGCGACGCTGTGATTTCTTCCAATGCCAACTTTTTGGATCTGACCTTTGCCCGCACCCTCACCTCACCGCCATTGACGCCACTCGAACCCCGCCAACTCGGCCCCAGTTATTCCTGGCCGCAGCAGGACATCAATAGTCAGACCATCAACACATGCCTCACCTTGGAATCCGGCCTCCCCGTGCTGGCCGGTCACGAATCCCTGCGCGACGACCCCGGCCGCATCCATGCCTTTTTCCTCACCGCCCACTCGCTGCGCATCCAGCCCGACCTGCCGCCGCTGCCCGCCAACTTCAATCCAAACGCCGCGCCTCAGGAACAGATCACCCGCACCTTCACGCTGCCAACGCCATGGCCTCAAACCATCTCATTTCCATGGGGTGAAAAAATCACACCCGAATCGCAATTGCGTGAAAATGGCGTCGAACTGCCTGTCGCCTCCGTCGTTCAGCCTCTCAAAAACAACCGTCTCCGAGTGACCACTACCCGCGAAGCCATGACGCTGGTGGAAGAGTGGGTGCGCTCCGAATACGCGTCATTTCCAAATAACCTCACCTTCGCTCTCGAAGTCTTTCAGGTGCCCGTGGCAGCAGCCCTGCCCCTGCTCGAAAAAGCGCCCGCCAGCAGCAACCACCACCCCCTGCTCGCTCACCTGCGCACACTGGCCGCGAAGAAGCAAGCCCAACGCACCGGCTACGCGCGCTTGGAGGCCAAATCCGGCCAACGCTCCGTCATCGAAACCGCCCTGCAACGCCAGCGCCTCGAAAAAATCGCCTGGCATCCCGGCATGAAGCCCGAGCTTGAAACCCAATGGACCAACGGCGGCCTGCGCGTTGAGATCGACCCAGTACTCGGTGGAGACGGCACCACCATCGACGTCGCTTGCAAACTGCAACGCCGCACCGGCCCGCCCATTCAACGCCTCGACGACCACCAGCACCCGGCTTTGGACAGCGCCTTCCGTTTGCCCTACGATTCCCAGCCCGGTCAAACACTGACCTCCAACCACACCCTGCTCGACGGCGACACCCGTCTCATCGCCGTCTGGAACCCGGTCAGTAGTGAAGGCGCGTTGCAAGCAGAGGAACTCGAACTGGTCTTCTTGTCGGCAATAGCCAACACTCTCCTGCCAAAGCCCCATCCACCTTTGCCCGATCTGGATGAGGAAACACGAAGTGTGGTTTCTAAATTGACTTCAGGTCCGAATGCGATGGAAGCCAGAGCTTTCCAGGTGCCGCCTGACTTTTTGAATTCATACTCCTCTTCCAAAAAGCTCAAAACGGCAAAGGCCATTCTCGAGGAGAACGGCATCGAATTCCCGGAAGGCAGCCTGGTTGTTTACCGTCCTGGAACCCAGCAACTGATTGTTCGGAACCTGCCAAAATGGTTGGATCAAATCGAGGCCTTTTGCTTCTTCTGCTATTTTTATCCCCGCACCCTCCACTGCGACACCCACCTCTTCGAACTCGCAGCATCCGATCTCTTCGCGCTCGAAAAGAAGCACCCCACCCACCCCGACGCCTCCGCCCTGCTGGACGCTCTCTTCCAAAATGTGGAAACCGGCGCCGCCCGCCTTGTTCACAGTTTCTCTTTGCTCGCCAAAAGCGGCATACGCTCCCTCAGTGAAAACGTTCTCGAAACCCCCGTCTTCAATCGCCTCAAAATCACCCCGCAAGGCCACCCGCAACCTTCCCACGACGGCCTCTTTGCCGGCACTCGCTTCGAGATCGACCCCGTCCTCGGCGCCGATGGCCAGACGCTCGACCTCACCTTCTCCCTGGAGCATCCCCTCAGTCCCGCGCAAACGCGCCTGGTCGATCTCGCCGCTCCCGGCCAAGCCCCCCTCACCGTGCCGCTGACCGATCACGGCCAGGCCAAAGTCCAGAGCAGCCTCACCCTGATCGCAGGCCGCGCCCGTGTCCTCGCCATCTGGCGTCCCGCCGATGCCCCCGGCACCGCCGCCCCCTCCGACCGCCTGCGCATCGCCCTCCTCAAAGCCCACGCGCCCTAAGGTGGCGCAAGCAGCCTGCTTGTGCCCCAACCACCCCCGTTCGCCTTCAAAATCGGGACGGAACAAGCTCCGCCACCCGCTTAAAATTCGTCATACGAATAATGGTTGCCAAGAAGTCGAATCCAGCGCAGACTCCGCGCTCGTTTTTCGGCTTCAGCCGGAACGCGTGCTCCCCAACCTTCAGCTACGTCACAGCCATGCCTGCGAAATCCAAGACGTCCGGCGCTAAACCCGCGGCCAAAAAAACCAGCGCGAACAAGCCCGCGGCCAAACCTGCCGCGAAGAAACCCGCCGTGAAAGCCAAGACCAACGGCAAGCCCAAGGGAGCCGCCAAACCCGTTTCCTCTAAAAAACCCGCCAAAGCCGGCCAAGCCGCGCCCAAGGCCCCTGCCAAAACCCCGTCCAAGGTGAAAACCGCGAAGCCCGCCGTCAAGGCCAAGCCCGCGCCCAAACCCCAACCCAAGACGAAATCCAAAGCAGCGGCCCCCAAGCCCAAGGCCAAACCTGCGAAGGCAGTGAAAAAAGCCTCCAAACCCATTGTGAAAAAAGCCGCCCCCAAACCCGCCGCCAAGAAGTCTCCCGCCAAGTCCGCCAAAACCGCCGCCAAAGCTCCGGCCAAACCCAAAGTCAAAGCCGCCCCAAAGGCCGCTCCAGCTAAAAAGAGCGCGCCTGCCAAAGCAGTGAAAGCCAAGGCCGCCGCACCCGCGAAAGCCGCTCCGGCGACCAAAACCAAAGCGGCGCCCGCGCCGAAGGACGAGGGCGTCAAAGCCGCCCCGCCCGCTCCCAAACGCGCCCCCAAAGCCACGCTCGCCCCGCCCACCGCGCTGGGCCGCATGCCGCGTCGCCGGGAAAACGACGAACCGACGATCACCATCGAGCCGGTCAAAGGCCCGGTGAAAATGACGCCCTTCCTGACCAAGCAAAAGAAACGCCTCACCGATCTGCGCGACGCCTACCTCAACGCCATTGAGGGTGTCGCCAACGAAACCATCCGCCAGCGTCCCGAAGACGGCGCCAACTCCGCCTTCGGCATGCACCAGGCCGACGCCGGCAGCGACGCCTATGACCGTGACTTCGCCCTCAGCCTGCTCGGCAAGGAGCAGGACGCGCTTTACGAGATCAACGAGGCCCTCAAGCGCATCGAACAGGGCGTTTATGGCATCTGCGAGATGTCGGGCGAAAAAATCCCCCACGAACGCCTCGAAGCCCTGCCCTTCACCCGCTACACCGTCGGCTGCCAGGAAAAAATCGAGCGCCAGCAGATGGGCGGACGCTGGAGCCGCCCGGTGCGCTCCATCTTCGGCCTCGACGACGCCAGCGAGACCTCCGCCGACGCCAGCGACGACGACGACTCCGATTCGCTTGACAGCAACCGGGAGTAAGTTAATCTGCGCGCCCTCATTTTTATGCCCCGCGAAATCATCATCCTAGAATGCACCGAGGCCAAGGCCGCCGGTGTGCCCACCTCGCGCTACGTCACCACGCGCAACAAGAAAAGCGTCCGCACGCCGGGGCGTCTGGAGAAGGTGAAGTTCAATCCCTTCATGAAAAAGCGCACCCTGCACCGCGAAATTCGCTGAGCGCACCCGCCCGTCACCCACCCCCAAAGACCGCACCATCATGCAACCGAAGACCAAAGAGCGCGCCATGAACCTGCGCCGTGCCAACCGCCGCCTGCCGCGCCGGCGCCTGGACGTGCCCCTCGAAAAGCTCAACTACAAGCATCCCGAACTGCTCGCCCGTTTCACCTCGGAGACCGGCAAGCTGCTGCCCCGCCGCGTCACCGGCGTGCCCGCCTGGCTGCACCGCAAAATCACCCGCGAAGTCAAACGCGCCCGCGCCGTCAACCTGCTGCCCTGAGCCGCCGCTCGCCAGTCAGGCACCGCGCCAAGGACCATGCTTCCCCCCACTGTTGCCACTTGGTGACAGTGGGGGTTTTTATTGGTCAAGCGGTCAACTGTCAGAACAAGTCAAGAATGACGCCACACTGACCCCTTGACCCCCTCCGACCACTCCCCCATTCGAATTTCGAGCTTCGATTTTCATCCCCTCTGCCCTTCGCTCTCTGCCCTCTGCTCAAATGCCCCTGACTGACACCCAGTCCCAACCCGACGACCGCCGCATCCCCATCGACCGCGTCGGCGTGCGCGGGCTGCGCTTCCCCCTCGCCATCGCGGATCGCGAGCGGCATCCGCAGCACACCGTGGCCACCGTCGCCTTGTCCGTGGATTTGCCGCATCATTACAAAGGCACCCACATGAGCCGCTTCGTCGAGGTGCTGCACGCCCACGGCCGGGAACTCACCGTCGCCAATGCCGCCGCCATCCCGCGCGAGTTGCGAATCCGCCTCGACGCACAACGCGCTCACCTTGAAATGCGCTTCCCCTATTTCCGAGCCAAAGCGGCCCCGGTCAGCAAAGCCGAGGGCCTGCTCGACTACGGGGTCGTTTTCGAGATCGATGCCGGTGAAAACTGCGCCGACTTTGTCGTCACCGTCGAAGTGCCCGTCACCACCCTCTGCCCGTGCTCAAAAGCCATCAGCACTCGCGGCGCCCACAATCAGCGCGGCCTCGTCCGCCTCGCCGTGCGCTTCACCACCCCGGTCTGGATTGAGGACCTCATCGAGCTCGTCGAAGCCTCCGCCTCCAGCCCGCTCTACTCCATTCTCAAGCGCCCCGACGAAAAATTCGTCACCGAGGCGGCCTACGACAACCCCGTCTTCGTCGAAGACCTCGTCCGCAACGTCGCCGTCAAGGCCAATGCCCACCCGCAACTCTCCTGGTACCGGGTTGAGGCGGAAAACTTCGAGTCCATCCACAACCACAACGCCTGGGCAATGATCGAAAAACACAAAGACGACTAATCCTATCGGAAATAGAATAAATCGCTTGCCGCCTGCCCGCTTTCCGCTACTTTCCTTTTTAAACCCCCACTTCTTTCCGCTTCTCCATCATGTCCAAAGCTTCCGTCGAAGACATCAAACGCGAATCCCATGGCCTGCGCGGCCAGCTCTCCGAATTGTTCGCCGATCCCACCGTCCCCAGTTTGCCGGACGACTCCAATTTCCTGCTTAAACACCATGGCTCCTACCAGCAGGACGACCGCGACAAGCGCGCCGCTCTCGTCAAAGCCAAACAGGAAAAAGCCTGGAGCTTCATGATTCGCAGCAAAATGCCCGGCGGCCGCATCTCCGCCGCGCAGTGGCTCATCCACGATGACCTTTGCACCAAGGCCTTCGGCAACCTGCGCCTCACCAACCGCCAGGGCATTCAGCTTCACGGCGTGCTCAAAGGCGGCCTGCGCGAGGTCATCCACAACGTCTGCCACTCCGGCCTCTCCACCATGGGCGCCTGCGGCGATGTCGTGCGCAACACCATGGGTCCCGCCGCTCCCATCAAAGACGCCGCCCACACCGACACCCAGCGTCTCACCGAGGAAATCAGCAACCGCTTCCTCTGGCGCTCTTCCGCCTACGCCGACATCTGGCTCGATGGCGAAAAAATCGACCCGGACTGGATCAAAGATCCCGAGGTCAATCCCGCCGTGCGTGCCGTCACTCAGGCCACAGAGGGCGATGATCCCATCTACGGCAAGGTTTACCTGCCCCGCAAATTCAAGATCGGCGTCGCCATCGCGCCGTGCAACGACACCGATGTCCTCTCCCAGGACATCGGTCTCGTGCCCCACCTCGTGGATAGCCAAGTCGAGGGTTACACTGTCTTCGTCGGCGGCGGCTTCGGCATGAACCACGGCAACCTCTCCACCCGCCCCTTCCTCGCCCAGCCTCTCTTCCACATCGCGCGCCCTTACGTCGTCGATGCCGTCGAAGCCATCGTCACCACTCAGCGTGATCACGGCAACCGCACCGACCGCAAAAACGCCCGCCTCAAGTACACCGTGCAGAGCATGGGCATCGAAGCCTTCCGCGCCGAAGTCCGCCGCCGACTGCCTGGCATCGAAACCTTCCCCGCCAAGGACATCCAGTTTGATACCGTCGAGGACGACCTCGGCTGGCACGAGCAAGGCGACGGCAAACTCTACTGCGCCCTCTTCGTCAGCATGGGCCGCATCGACAACAAGGAAGGCGGGCCGCAGTACCGCGCCGGCTTCCGCGAGATCGCCGAGACCATCGGCTGCCCCTTCATCGTCACCGCCAACACCAACCTCATCCTCGCCGACATCGATCCCGCCGATCGCGAGAAGGTGGATGCCCTCCTCGCCAAACACGGCATCGTCCACGCCGACGCCGCCGGCTTCACCCGCGCCCGCAAGGTCGCCCACGCCTGTGTCGCGCTTCCGACCTGCGGCCTCGCCCTCAGCGAATCCGAGCGCGTCCTGCCCGGCTTCATGGACAGCATCGACGCCACCCTGCGCGAGTTCGGCCTCGCCGACGAACCCATCCTTTTCCGCATGACCGGCTGTCCCAACGGCTGCGGCCGCCCTTACAACGCCGACTTCGGCTTCGTCGGCCGCGCCCCCAACAAGTGGGCGATGTACGTCGGCGGCAGCATCCGCGGCAACCGCCTTGCCGGCCTCGAATTCAAATCCATCACCGGCGAGGAAATCCCCGGCAAAGTCCGCGAATTCCTGGAGGCCTTCAAAAACGAGCGCCAGCCCGGCGAGATCTTTGCCGACTGGTTCGCCCGCACCCGCCAGCTCGGCGAGGCCCCCGCGCCCGAGCAGTTCCACGTCGAGCTCGCCGAACGCGCCGCCAAACTCGCCGCCGCCAGCGCCACCCCTGCGGAATGATCGTGACGGTTACAGAACCCCTGTAGCGACGCGTAAATGACCGCCCCTTAAATCCGAATTCCGAAGCCCGAGCTTCATTCGTGTATTGGACTGCTGCGGAAAGTGCAACGGCGGCACCGCTTTCGTTTGCTTTGGAAAGTAGAACCCTGCCCTGAAGCCGCTCACCCATGCCACTTTCTTTTTTGGAGTTCGGATTTCAGAATTTGGTCTTCACCTCCCCCGCCACGCCGTCTTAACCTACGGCATGAATTTCCCCCGCCTCCTCCTCTGGCTCGCCCTCACTAGCCCCCTCAGCGCTCAAGACCCGCTCCGCGCCCCCGGCCAGCGCCCCACCCCCGCCACCGTTCACGCCCTCGTCGGTGCCCGCCTCGTTCCCAAGCCCGGTGAAGAACTCGCCAAGGCCACCCTCCTCATTCGCGATGGCCGCATCGAAGCCCTCGGCCCCGACCTGCCCCTCCCCGCCGACGCCCGCGTCCATGATCTCACCGGCGCCACGATCTACGCCGGCTTCATCGACGCTCACGTTACCCTCTCCCAAAGCACCGAAAGCCGCGCCACCAACTCCGAGGAGACCGATCACCTCACCTCCGGCGCTGGCAGCGGTTTCCTCGGCGCCCCCGTCGCCACCGCCACTGGCAGTAGCACCAGCGTCATCACCCCGCAGCGACGCCTCGCCACCGAACTCACGCCCTCCAGCAAGCTGCTCGAAGACCTCCGCGCCGAAGGTTTCACCGCCGCCAACTTCGTCCCTGCCAGCGGCGTGATCCGTGGCAGCAGCGCCGTCGCCGCCCTCACCGGCGACGAAGCCGGCCGCGCCCTGCTCCGTGCCGACACTTTTCAACATGTCCTGCTCGACACCACCCGAGGCGACTCCACTTCCTCCCGCCCCCGCGCTTACCCTGGCTCCCTCATGGGCGTCATCACCGTCATTCGCCAGACCTTCCTCGACGCCCGCTTCCAAGCCGAAGACCTCTCCCACTTCGAGCGCCACCCCCACACCCGCCCTCGCCCCGCGCACAACCTCGCGCTGGCAGCCCTCCAGCCCACCCTCGACCGCTCCCAACCTGTCCTTTTCCAACCCGGCGGCGTGCTCATGGTCGATCGCGCCCTCCGCCTCGCCGAAGAACTCAAGCTCCGCCCCGTCCTCCTCGCCAGCGGCCAGGAATGGCGTCGCCCCGACCTCCTGCGCGGCATCCGCGCGCCGTTCGTCGTCCCGCTCGACTTCCCTGAAGCTCCCAAATTGCCCGACGAAGAAGACTGGCAAGTCACCTCCCTCGACCTCCTCCGCGCCTGGGACCACGCCCCTGGCAATCCCGCCCTGCTTAGCGCCCGTGGCCGTCAGATCGCCCTCACCACCCACGGCCTCGGCAAAAAAAGCGCCTTCCACCCAAACCTCCGTCTGGCCGTCGCGCGCGGTCTCACTGCCGAAGCCGCCCTCGCCGCCCTCACCACCACTCCCGCCGCTCTGTGCGGTCTTGCTGACCAACTCGGCACTCTTGAACCCGGCAAGCTCGCCCACCTCACTATCCTCGAAAAAGGCCGCCTCACCGAGTCCACTGCCCGCGTTCGCGCCGTCTGGATCGATGGCCGTTTGTTTGAACCGCCGCCGCGCGACGACAAACCCGCCAGCACCACCGCCGCCAAAACCTCGCCCGCAAAAGCCGCCGAACCCGACAAAAAAGCCGCCGCCAAAGAACCCAACCCGCGCGAGCAGCTCACCGCCTCATCAGCCCGTCGTGGACGCGGCCCCCTGCTCAGCCCCAAAGCCGTCCTCATCCGCAACGCCACAATTTGGACCTGCGGCTCCAAAGGCAAACTCGAAAACGCCGACCTCCTCATCGCCGACGGCAAAATCACGCAAGTCGGCAAATTCAAAGCCGAGCTCGGGCCGGACACCCATGTCATCGACCTCCCCGGCATCCACGTCACTCCCGGTCTCATCGACTGCCACAGCCACAGCATGATCATGGGCGGCGTCAACGAAGGCACCCTGCCTTCCACCGCCATGGTCCGCGTCGCCGATGTCGTCAATTCCGAGACCGACACCATCGCCCAGCAACTCGCCGGCGGCCTCACCATCGCCAACCTGCTGCACGGCTCCGCCAATCCCATCGGCGGCCAAAATTGCGTCATCAAACTGCGCGACGGCGACCCGCCCGCGGCCTTGCAAATCCCCGACGCCAAACCCGGCATCAAGTTCGCCCTTGGCGAGAACGTCAAACAAGCCAACTGGGGCGACAACTTTCGCAACCGCTTCCCGCAGAGCCGCATGGGCGTGCCCGCCTTCCATACCAACCGCTTCACCGCCGCCCAGCAGTATTTGCAGGCCCTCGAAAAAGCCGCTCCCGAAGACCCGCCCGTCCGCCGTGACCTCGAACTCGAAACCCTCGGCGAGATCCTGCGCGGCGAGCGCCTCATCCACTGCCACAGCTACCGCCAGGATGAAATCCTCGCCTTCCTCCGCGTCATGGAAAGCTTCGGCGTCCGCGTCGGCACCCTGCAACACATCTTGGAGGGTTACAAAGTCGCCGATGAAATCGCCAACCACGGCGCCGGCGCCTCCGCCTTCTCCGACTGGTGGGCCTACAAATTTGAAGTCTTCGACGCCATCCCCCACGCCGGCAGCCTCATGCACGACCGCGGCGTGCTCGTCTCCTTCAACTCCGACTCCTCCGACCACGCCCGCCGCATGAATCTCGAAGCCGCCAAAGCCGTCAAATATGGCGGCACCAGCGAGCAGGAAGCGCTCAAATTCGTCACTCTCAACCCCGCCATCCAGCTCGCCATCGATCATCGCGTCGGCTCGCTCGAAAAAGGCAAAGACGGCGACTTCGTCATCTGGAATGGCCACCCGCTCGCCACCTCCAGCCTTTGCCTGCAAACCTGGATCGAAGGCCGCCAGTACTTCGAGCGCGACACCGCCCACCGCCGCGCCAAGGCCCGCGAGCGCGAGCGCCTCACCCTCATCGAGAAGGCCAAGAAAGCCGCCGGCAGTTCCACCGCCGCCTCCGCCGACCCCAAAGCCACCGAGAAATTCTTCTTCCGCACCCTGGAGGACCGCCAGGGCCACCTCTGCATCGACTGCTGCCTCGACCTCGAAATGCCATGGAAAAACTAATACCTCCCCAGCCCGCCATGCGCATCCACCTAACATCCTGCCGCTGGCTGATCCTCTCAGCCGTTCAGCTTTTCAGTTTCTCAGCTTTTCAGACCGCCAGCGCGACCGACTCCCTCCTCCTGCGCGGCGCCACCATCCACCCTGTCAGCGGCCCCGCCCTCAACTCCGGCGATGTCCTCATCACCGACGGCAAAATCAGCGCCATCGCTGAACGCATCGAGGACGAAACTGCCCGCGTCCTCGACCTCACCGGCCTCCACCTTTACCCCGGCCTCATCAGCGCCGCCACCGAACTCGGCCTCGTCGAAATCTCCGGCGTGCGCGCCAGCGTGGACCTGCGTGAAGTCGGCGACTTCACCCCCGAGGTCGAAGCTTGGGTTGCCGTCAATCCCGACTCCGAGTTGATCCCCGTCGCCCGCGCCAACGGCCTCACCCACTTCAACGCCGTCCCCCAGGGCGGCATCCTCGCGGGCGCCTCCGGCCTCATGGCCACCGCCGGTTGGACCATCGAAGACCTCGCCCATCGCCGCCAGACCGGACTCCACCTCTACTGGCCCGACCACTCCCTCACTCTGCCCGGCCCGAACAGCAGCGCCAAACCCCTCGACGAACAGGCTCGCCAGCGCCGCGAGCGCGTGCTCAACCTCGAGCGCTTCTTTGCCGACGCTGAAGCCTGGAGCCGACGCCCTGCCGACAGCCCGCCCACCCCCGCCTGGCAGGCCATGCAGCCCGTGCTCAGCGGCCAGCTCCCGCTCATGATCCACGCCCATGGCCGCCGCGAAATCCGCGCCGCGCTCGACTGGACCGCCGCCCGGCCCGGCCTGCGCGTCGTCCTCGTTGGCGCGCGCGACGCCTGGATCTTCGCCGCCGAACTCGCCCAGCGCAAAATCGGCGTCATCTACACCGAAACCTTCACCCTTCCCCCGCGCCTCAGCGATCCCTATGACGTGCAATTCGCCGCCCCCACGCGCTTGCACAAGGCCGGCGTCACCTTCGCCATCGCCGAAACCAAGGCTTCGGATCAGCGCAACCTCCCCTACGCCGCCGCCCAAGCCGCCGCCTTCGGTCTGCCCGCCGACACCGCCCTTGCCGCCCTCACCTTGCAGCCCGCCCGCCTGCTCGGCGTGGACGACCGCCTCGGCAGCATCGAGCCCGGCAAAGACGCCACCCTCGTCGCCGCCACCGGCGACCTCCTCGACATCCGCAGCCAAGTCCGCCACGTCTGGATCAAAGGCGCCGAGCAATCCCTCGAAACCCGCCACACCCGCCTCGCCGACCGCTACCGCCAGCGCCCCCAAGAGTGATGCGCGGGCAAAGGAGTGGCGACTTCCAGCCGCCATAAAAAAGCCCGCATCCCAAACCGGGACACGGGCTTTGTGAATCACCAAAAAACGTGATTACTGCTCCTGCGGCAGGGTCTCCTGCACCTGCTCCTCTGCGGCTTTTTTCGCGTCCTCAAGCGCTTTTTGGAACTCAGGGCTGGACGCGGCAATGCCCAAGATACTGGCGGCCGCCACGAACCACAGTACGATGCTGGCCACGATGCTGATCGTCCACCACAGCATCGTTTTCTTGAGGCCCAGTTCCTTGCTTTTTAGCCAGCCCCAAATGAAGGCGTAAATACTGCAAAGTATCCCGAGGATGCCGAGGCCGGCACCCTCCTTTTTGAACAAGGCGATGAGCACCTTGATCCAGCAAACAAGGCTGATGATCATGATGGCCACGAAGGCGACGGTGACAATGAGGCCGACGGCTCCGGCCGCGGCGGCGGTTTGTGTGTTTGGGTCCATAAATTTACGGGTGTTGAGAGGTGGGTGAGTCTGGTTTGCGCGTTTGGCCGACATCCAGCACCCTCTTCAATAAGGCGCCGGATGGTTCCGACAAGGTAGGCTGATACCAAACCCCCCCCATGCGTAGCAAGCTGAAAGCGATGAGCACCATTAAAAAAATCGCTGTCAGCTTGGTTCGTCGCTCAAAAACCTCCACCTTTTCCGCCCAGGCAGCCACCCAGACCACCGGCATCACCGCCGCAAAACCCACTAAAACACCCACGAGACCAAACAAAGGCGCAAACGGGTGAAGGCGCAAGGACAGGCCCCACTCTCCGCGCCCCAGCGCCATCGCCGCGCGCGTAAGACCGCAGCCCGGACAGGGCAAGCCCGTCACTTCCGCAAAGACGCAAAACCACAGCCGCCACCCCAGCATCATCCCCGTGCCCAACACCAGGAACGCCGCCAGCAACCCCCGGCATAACCCCCGCTGGCGCATCAGTGGCGCCAACCAGGGTTTCGTGAGCGAGGCGGCCAGTTTCATCCGCAGCGATGGTTCAGGGATCACGCACCCGCTTCAACTCCCAACTGCCAGAAATCCGTGCAGTGCCAGCCCAAGTGGTGACGGATCGCAATGCAAGAGAAACCAAATCCACGGCACTTTCCGCATTATCAAAGGCATCATCATCGGCCATCCTGAGGCTCACTTTTTTGACTCACTGCTACGATAAAAAAAGGCGGATCGTACTTGTTGCAGCGCAGCCGTCCAGCCTCGCCGGCCTCGACGTATTTGGCGAAGATCCGGTGCTCGCGGTTCCGGCCCGAGATGAGCAAACCACCCAGTTCGGCCTCACTCGCCTCCACCCACCCGTGCTCGAGGAAGTCCTCCGCTGTCCAGGCGTCCTTGCCCCAGTCGCCACCGCTGTTGCCTTGGTAGGCGTAATTGCAGGCGACCAGAACGAAGCCGGATCGGGTCACATTAAAGTCCGTAATGCCATTGGTTTCACCTTCGGGTTTGAAAATGTGCCACCCTTTTTGCAGCCGCTGCGGAACGCGCAGCCAGGAGAACTTCTGCTTGGAGTCAGCGTCCGCCGCCAAAGGCACCGGACTCATGTTGAGAACCTCCACCACCGCCGGCGCCGCCCGCACGTTCTCCCAGTCAACCCGGGCCGCTGCGGAAGGCTTGGACTTCTCACCCGCAAACAGAGGCACCATCGAGAAGGCAAGGCCAGCTACAAGGAAGCATTTTGGTTTCATGGCAGGATTTTATTTCAGCCCGGATCAGAGTGTCAATGCCAAGAAATAGGCCTGAGTGCCCATCATCTGTTCCTGCGGGTGCGCAACCGTTGGAGTTCGAACTTTGGCTTGTTTTGACGCTCTGCCAGCTCGCTGCTCATATAATGGCCACACCTTGACGACTTCCCCCTTGACCTCCTCCCCTTGACTCCCCCGTTCCCAAACGATAGCTGAGCTTCATGCCTTCACCAATCATGACGAAATCTTCCGCATTTCTGCCTGTGACTCTCGCGCTGGTCATAACCTGCACTTCCCCAACTGCGCGCGGCCAGCAGGCTGCAAACTCCGCCGGACTGGATAGCCTGACCACCTCTGCCCTCGGCGTGACGCGCATGGGAACCCCGATGGTTTCCTTCATCTCCGCTGCCGATCTTGATGCCAGCTCGACTCAACATCGTCTCCTGCTCGTGGGCGGCTTTGACGGCAAACCCGACTCCACTCGAGCGATCCAAAACGCCTTGGCCTCACTCGCTCAAAATCCCAAGCTGGCCCTCTCCGCCGTGCCCAACGTCCATCCTGACGCGCCGCATGGCGACGAACCGAAACCGATGGAATTTCCACCCTCCGGTAATGCCTACAACCAGCCCGAGAACGACGTGGCTCACTACCTCTGGCGTTGGATCGGCATGCACGCTCCCGACACCGTGATCCTCGTTGCCGCCGAGAACGATCCCTCCGCGACCTCCCTCGCCAAAGCCCTCGGCGAGTCCGCCCCCTGCGGCATGGGCACGATCCCCAGTCGCCTCGTCGCTGCCGCTGATCTGCCAAGCACCTTGGCCACCACCACCCAGTCACTCCAACCCTCCGCCGCCCATCTGGAAAAACAACGCCGCATCAACCGCAGCGCCATCGAGGTGGCCACCGAACTCGCCCAGGTCTATGGCCACAAGCTCGACCCCGTCGCCTACATCCCCGCGCTCGCCATCATCGGTCGCATGAGACTGGGCGAGCTCACCGGCGACGACACCCCCCTGCGGGATGCCGAAAGAATCTGCTCTCCGTATGCTGCCAGCGAAAAAGAATCCATGCCCGCCAACGGCAACGGCGGCACCATCTCCGGTCACCTCGTTTTTGCCGAACTCGCCCGCCACACCGGCACCGCAGGCTGGACCGCCCTCGTCAAAAAAGCCGCCAACTACGGCTTTGACGCGCAGGGCCAACCCAAGGAATCCATGCCCTTTCACAGCGAGATGAGCGACTCCGTCTTCATGGGCTGCGCCATCCTCGCCGAAGCCGGCGCGCTAACCGGCGACTCCAAGTACTTCGAGCACTGCCTGCGCCATTTGCGTTTCATGGAAAAGCGCTGCCTGCGTGAAGATGGCATCTACCGCCACTCGCCCCTGGACGAGTCCGCCTGGGGCCGCGGCAACGGCTTCCCCGCGCTCGGTCTCTCCCTCTCGCTCAGCGCGCTGCCGCCGGGCTCCCCCGAGCACACCGCCTTCCTCGCCAGCTACCGCGCCCACATGACCGCCCTGAAAAAGCACCAGGACCCCACCGGCGCTTGGCATCAAGTCATTGACCATCCAGAGAGCTACCGCGAGTTCACCAGCACCTGCATGATCACCTTCGCCCTCGTGCGCGGGCTCCGGCGCGGCTGGCTGGAGGCCACCGAGTGGCAACCCATCGTGAACCGGGCCTGGACCGCCATCAAATCCCGCATCGGCCCCAAAGGCCACCTCGTCGATGTCTGCACCGGCACCGGCAAAATGAACTCCCTGCGCGACTACCTTGACCGCACCGCCATCCTCGGCCCCGACGACCGCGGCGGCGCCATGGCCCTGCTCGTCGCCACCGAGATCGCCTTCTGGGAAAAAGACCAGAGCGGCCAGTAAACCGATCCAAAGACATCGCCGGCTAAACAAGGAAGGGAGCACGGGCACTCTTGCCCGTTTCCTTGAATGGCGGCCAAGCCGCGACGACAAGAAGTCCGACCGGACTGTCCACGTTCCTTTCACCCTTCAACCACAGCGCCTTCACCCCCGCTTGGGCCGCTTCACCACGCGCAGGACCCCCGTGCGGCCGCCGCCGCAGAAGAAGCGGTCCTTGCCGTCCGACTCCAGACCGGACACGCCCACGCCGGCCGGCATGGCGATGCTTTCCAGCACCGTGCCGGATTCGGGATCGATGCGGCGGAGTTCGCTCTGCTCCTCCCAGGTGCCGTGCCAGAGATCACCCTCCACCCAGGTGACGCCGGTGACCATGCGATTCGACGCAATGGTGCGCAGGATGGCCCCGGTCTGCGGGTCGAGCTGGTGGATTTTCTGGCCGTCAGCTTGCCCCACCCAGAGGCTGCCCTCCGCCCAGGCCAGACCACTGTTGTCATCCTCGCTCGGCGCTGGGATCGTGCTGAGCACGTCCCCTGTGGCGGGGTCGATTTTCTGAATGAGGCCCTCGCCGATCTGATAGAGATGCCTGCCGTCAAAGGCGGTGCCCGCATTGGCCGGCACCTCGAGAAAACGCACGATCTCGCCCGTGTCGGGATCGAGGGCATTGAGCCGCTGGTCAGAGGCCCACCAGACGACCTCGCCGTCGTAGGTGACTCCGGCGACGGAGGTGCTGCCGGGAAAGGGGCCAAACTCGTTGAGGATTTCTGCTTCGGAAGTGATGGGGGGCATGCGGAGGACATTAGTCGCCAACAGGCAGGGTGGGGAGTAACAAAATCGTCGTGAATCCGGGCACGGTGGCACTGGTCCAGCGCCGCGCCCGCGCCTGGCCAAACCATTGCACTTTTCCAGAAGAAAGCAGCGCGTCCAGGGAGCGCTGCACGGAACGCTGGCTGACGCCCAAAGCCAGCGCCAGAGCCGAGCTGGACCAGGCCTCGCCATCGGCCAGGAAGGCCAGGACAGCGCCATGCTCCTCCTCCACCGGCCAGGCCAGCAGGCTCACTTCCGAGCCATGCCGGGGCCGCAGGGCGAAGCCCTCCTTGGTCGCCTGAATTTCCGCCAGGGGATGCAGGAGCCTGCGCAGCCGGCCCATCTCCACCCGCAGCCGGGCACGATGGGATTCATCGGCGTGCTTTGCTTGAAAGGCCGACCACAGCAAAACGTCGCGCGCGACATCCTGCGGCCAGGCTTCACCCAAAGCCCGCGCCAGGGCAAACAGCACCGGCCTGGAAGCCAGCGGCACCACCCGTTTCCCACGACGCAGCACCCGGCGACAGGCGTCCACCACCAGTGTGCCAGAGGCCTGAAGCGCCGCCACTTCTTCCAGCAAAATCAGCCGCTCTTTGCGACGGTGGATGACACGCGCCACCGGTGTATCCAGTCGCCGAGCGGCCTGTTTGATCTCCTCCTGCAAAGCCGCGATGCCGCAGCGTCTGGCCGCCTCGAGGGCCGTGGCAAAAGCCGCGCGCGCCGGTTCCACACGCAGGCGCTGCATGGCGATGCCGCCCTGGATCATCGCATGGGCCGCCTGCCGCAGCGGCGGAAGAGACGACGCATCCACTCCCTGGAGCAGCCGCTCCGCTTCATCCAGATCACCGAGCAGGAGCGCGCGCCGGGCCATCAGATGCCCGGCATGAATGGCATTGAGGACGTCCCCCTGCTGATCGAGCACCGTCCGCGCCGCCGCCAAGTCTTTGACTGGCCAGCCCAGATCCCGTGAAACGAGAGCGATCTCCGCCTCCGCCACCACGCAGCGCGCTTGGGCGAGCCCATGGCCCAGACCAAAGGCGCGCGCCGCCCGTTTCAGCAGCTTCCGCGCCTGCGGCAGATCTCCCAATTGCGCCATGGCGATGCCCCTGAGCGCCAGCGCCGGCGCGTCCTCCCGCAGCGCCACGCAGTTCAGCGCCCGCAGAGGATCACCCGAAGCGAGGGCGGAAGCAGCCGCGGAATGGAGAGCGTCCATGCAAAGAAAATCGCGCCACCGTTGTCACTCACACCCGCGGCTGCCAAGCGATAACTTTTTCCCGTCCGCCCACACCGGGCGGCACGCGACACGACTGCCGCAAACCTAACAACCCACTTAAACACTGAAGGAATCCTCATGACTACCCAACGAATCGGCACCCGGGCGGAATGGCTCGCCGCGCGACTGAAACTGCTCGAAGCAGAAAAAGAACTGACACGCCAAAGCGATGAACTGGCCCGGCAGCGGCAGCAACTGCCCTGGGTGCCCGTGACGCGGGACTATGCGTTCATGACGGAAGCGGGCGCGGCCACGCTGCCTGACTTGTTCCAAGGACGCTCGCAACTGCTGATCTATCATTTCATGTTTGGCCCGGACTACACGGCAGGCTGTCCCTCCTGTTCGGCCATTGCGGACGGCTTCAACGGCATTGCCGTCCATCTCGCCAACCATGACGTGCTGCTGACAGCGGTCTCGCTCGCGCCGCTGGAGAAGCTGCTGGCCTTCCGTGAACGCATGGGCTGGACCTTTCCCTGGGCCTCCTCCATGGGCGGCGAGTTCAATTTCGACTTCTGTGCCTCCTTCACCGAGGCACAGCAGCGCGCCGGCATCGAATACAACTACAACCGCGAACCGGGGCAGCCGGCGTGCTGTGGAGAAACTCAACCCTCTGAAGAACCGGAGTTTTTGAGCGCCGCCATCTGCGGCGTGACCGCGTCGTCCTACCTTCGCCAGCGGCCGGGCCTGAGCGCCTTCATTTTGAAGGAAGGCGTGGTCCATCACACCTATTCCACCTATTCACGCGGACTCGACAGCCTGTGGGGCATGTACCCGTGGCTGGACCGGGCTTCCCTGGGCCGCAACGAGGAGGCCGGCATGTGGTGGCGGCATCATGATCGCTATGACGCTGCCGCCTTTAACCAAGCCTAGGCGGGCCATGAACTGCTGCCCATGCATCAAGGACCGTCCCGCAAAGGGGCGGTCCAGTACCATTCGTTCCGCGCGGCATTCTCTCATGCGGACCGCAGGCGGTCTGCTCGCCGGCACGTTGCTCTTTCTCATGCCGAAGTGCCCCCTCTGTCTGGCGGCTTATGTGACCATGGCCACCGGAGTCAGCCTGTCCGCCACCACCGCCGGTCATTTGCGCGCAGGCCTCATCGCTGCCAGCGTCTGCGTGCTGCTCGCGTTGTCCCTCGGACGAAAGCAGAGAACCAGATGGAAAGCGCGGCTGGAGCGTTTCTTTCGCCGAGGCGCAGCTATCTCGAGAGGCTGAAATTTATTAGATCCCCTGTGTGATCGGCGGCAACCAATGTGCCGACTGCGGGAGCGGCCTCCTGGCATGGGAGCGGGCTGCAAGCGGGCAGGGAATCGCGCTGGCTGGGATGCTGCATTTTCAAGGATATACTTTTGTATTGACATGAGACAAGCGTCTCACAAATTGAGGCATGGCAAATCCGCCTTCAGTCAAACCCGCAACTCCTCACCTCATGAAGCTCACCCCCCGACAGATGGACCAAAAGATCGATGAACACTTCTCCTATGAAGCCCGAGACGACGTGGCCGGCGTGCTGGCCACGCTCGCTCCCGGCGCCACGCATGACGTGGTGGGCTGCCCAACCGGCCCCACCCAGGACCGCGAGGCGATCCGCGCCTTTTATTTGAACCTGTTCGGCGATCTCGCCGAGAGCAGGGTGAAACCGCTGCGACGGCTCTATGGCGACCAGTTCATGATTGATGAATCCCTCTGGGAAGGGCGCGCCCCGGGCCGTCCGATGGGGTTTGAAGGCCATGACCGGCCGCTCTCTTTCCGCCTGCTGCACGTCGTCGAATTTTCCGACGAGGGCCAAATCCAGCGCGAGCAGGTGTGGATGGATGTCATCGCCATCATGAACCAGCTCCCGCCCGTGCCATGAGCAAAAAAACTCAAAAACGCAGCAATCAGGAGCTCCGCACCCGCAAGGACCTGCTCGGCGCTGCGGCCCGACTCATGAAGCAGGGGAAACTGCCGAACATGGATGAGGTGGCGAAGGAGGCGCTGGTCTCGCGGCCGACCGCCTACCGCTATTTCAGCAGCATTGACAGCCTGCTCAGCGAGGCCGCCGTGGATGAGGCGGTGAACACCTACACCCGTGAGATGCCGCAAAGCACGAGCAGCGATCCCGTGGAGCGGCTGCTCGAAGCGGAGGCCGCTCTGCACCGAAGCTGCTACGAAAACGAAGCCTCTCTGCGCATCATGCTCGCCAACACCGTCAATCGCGATCCGGCAAAGGACGAGGTTCCAGTGCGTCAAAACCGGCGCCTGCCGATGATCGAGACGGCCCTGGCTCCGGCGCGCAAGCAGTTCAAAACAGCCGATTACAGGCGCCTCTGCGCCGCGCTGTCCCTCATCTTTGGCACGGAATCCATGATCGTCTTCCGCGATGTGCTGCGCGTGGACGAGGCCACCGCCCGCGACGTCAAAGCCTGGGCCATCCGCACTCTGGTGCGCGGCGCCCTCAAAGAAGACAAAAACAAAAAATGAGGGCCACGCCCTCGCAACGGCATTTTAACCCCGCAACCACCCTCTTCCCATGAACAACTCATCAATCCGTTCGGACGCCAAGTCCGCCGGCGAGCGCTGGTTCTACTCGCTCGCTTCCGTCTCGCTGCTGGTCTTCACCTTTCTCGGATTCCAGTTCTTTTACCTTGAGGGACGCGCCTACCCTGGGCGCGAACTCACCCCGCCGATCCAATCCCTCTTGATCGTGCATGGAGTGTTGATGAGCGCCTGGATGCTACTGGCGGCGGCGCAGCCCTTGCTGGTGGCGGGCGGCCGCAAGCGCCTGCACATGACGCTCGGGCGTTTTGGCGCGGCGCTGGCGCTGGGGATCGTCATCACAGGCTGCCTCGTCGCGGTGCGCGCGGCCCAGGTGAATCCCCCGGACCTGCAATTGTTCGGCCTGGTGCAGAACGAGTTCCTTGCCATTCCGATGAACGGCATGGTCATGTTCGGCGTGTTTGTGTTTCTGGGGGTCTGGAATCGTCGCCGCCCCGAGGTTCATCGTCCCATGATGTTCATGGCCTCAATGGCGGCGATACCCGCTGCGCTCAGCCGGATCACGACCTTGAACGGATGGTACGAGGGAACCGCGCTGGAGTATTTTTTCAGCGCCTTTGTGGTCGCGATGATTTTCGGCGCGATCCTGCTGGCCTGCAAATTGGCGGTGTCGCGCTCATTCGACCGCTGCTTCGCCGGCGCCTTCGGGGCACTGGCCCTGTCCTGGCTGCTCACCTCGCTGCTGGCGCGCACCCCGGCCTGGAAGCAGATCGCCACCGTGATGATGAGCTGGTAGGCGGGCCGGAATGCGCTCGTGACTGCCACGAAATTGTTTCCAAGGTGGCGCGCGCCACGGCGTTCCCACGCGCATCGCCTCAAGGCGGGCAGTCCTCTGCCTGCCCGTACCCAAGCCTTGCCTTGCCGTGCATCCCCGCCTAGGCTCGCGGGAATGTTGCGACCCCTCCTCTCCCTCCTGCTGGCCCTGGCGGTGTTTCTGCCAGGGGGCCGCGCCAACGCCGCTGAACGCCCGAATGTGCTGTTTGTCCTCACGGACGACCAGCGCTGGGACGCCCTCGGACTCGGTGGCAGCCGCCATTTGAAAACGCCGCACATGGACCGCCTGGGCAAGGAAGGAGTCCACTTCGCCAACACCTTCTGCACGACCTCCCTTTGCTCGCCTAGCCGCGCCAGCATCCTCAGCGGTCTTTACGCGCACAAACACGGGGTCACCAACAATTTCACCGAATACCCGGAGGGCTTCCAGTCCTTCCCGATGGTCTTGCAAAAAGAGGGCTACAACACCGCCTACATCGGCAAATGGCACATGGGGGAGGAGAACGACGAGCCGCGCCCCGGGTTCGACTGGTTCGTCACCCACAAAGGCCAGGGCAAGTACTTCGACACCGAATTCAACGTCAACGGCCAGGGCGCCAAAGTGGTGCCGGGCTACTACACCCACGTCGTCACCGACATGGCGGTGGAATGGATCCAACGCGACCGGGGCGATCAACCCTGGTGCCTCATGATCGGCCACAAGGCGCCCCACAGTTTTTATTATCCCGAGCCGAAGTACGAGAACGCCTTCGACGACGCGCGCGTCTATTACCCGGAAACCGCCTTCATGCTCGATGACAAACCCGCCTGGATGAAGGATCGCCTCTACACCTGGCACGGCATTTACGGGCCGCTCTTTGACTGGCGGAAAAAATTCCCGGACGACAGTCCGGATGCGGTGGTGGATTTCCAGGCGATGACGCGCGCCTACTGGGGCACGCTGCTGTCTGTCGATGACAGCGTCGGCCGTCTCTACGAGTTGCTGCAAAAACGCGGGGAGTTGGACAACACCCTCATCGTCTTCATGGGGGACAACGGCATCCTCAACGGCGAGCATGGCATGGTGGACAAACGCACCGCGCACGAGCCGAGCATCCGCATCCCGCTTGTGGTCCGCTACCCTGGGCTGGTGAAACCCGAGGCGGCCAAGGTGGTGCGCGAGCAGGTGCTCACCCTCGACATGGCCCCCAGCATCCTGGAGCTCTGCGGCGCTCCGCCCCTGGAGAACATCCACGGCAAGTCCTGGGTGAAACTGGTGCAGGAAGGCGATCCCAACTGGCGCAAGTCCTGGCTCTACCATTACAACTATGAAAAGCAGTTCCCCTACACGCCGAACGTGCGCTCGGTGCGCACTGAGTCCTGGAAATTCATGCATTACCCGCACGGTGACGGCCAACCAGACCGTCACATGGCGGAGCTTTACAACATCGAGTTCGACCGCGACGAGCGCTACAACCTCATCAACGATCCGCGTTACGCGGGCGTGGTGGAGGAGATGAAAAAAGAACTCGCCAAGGTCATGGCCGAGGCCGGTCTCACCGCCGAGAACGACGTGATGCCGCTCGACGAAGGCATCAAGAGCGAGCTGCCCGATTTGAAAATCCGTTGAGCAAAAAGACGGCCATGAAACCGACCCCGCACCGTTTGATTTGGTCCGCCGCACTGGCGCTGCTCGCCTCCGGCTGCGGCCCGCGCGAGTCCGCCTCCTCAGTCACCTCCGCAGCCACCGCCACCGATGGCGTGGCAGCGGCAAACTATCCGTTGGCATTTTTTGCCGAGACCTTGCTCGATGGAGCGCTGCCGGTGGTGTTTGACGCGCCCGCCGATGAGGACCCCGCCTTCTGGCAGCCGGACGATGCCGCGTTGGCGCGCTTCCAGTCGGCCAAGGTCATCCTCATGAATGGCGCTGGTTATTCAAAGTGGGCGGAACAAGCCAGTCTGCCGCGGTCGCGCGTGGTGGACACTTCGGCAGCTTTTGCGGACACCTTCATCGAAGTGAAGGACGCCGTCACCCACAGTCACGGACCGGAGGGCGCGCACTCGCACGCCGGCATCGCCTTCACCACCTGGATCGACTTCGCCCAGGCCGCGCGCCAGCTTGAGGCGGTTAAAACCGCGCTGTTGCCGCTGCTGGATGATCCCGCAAAAAAAGCCTTGGAAGAGCGTGCAGTGACGTTGTCAGCCAAGCTGGCGGACTTCGACCGTCGCCTGCTCGCGGCCGGAGAAAAACTGGCGGGTCGCCCGTTGTTGGGATCGCACCCGGTGTATCAATACCTGTCACGCCGCTACCAGCTCAACTTGAAAGAGGTGCATTGGGAGCCTGACACCAAGCCGGACAAGGAGGCGCTTCACGAGTTAAAGGACCTTCTGCGCGAACACCCCGCCTCCGTCATGCTCTGGGAGGACAACCCGCTCGAGGAAAGTGTTTCCGTCCTCAAAGAAATGGGCATCGAAAGCCTCGTCTTCGCCCCCTGCGGCAACCGCCCCGAAGAGGGCGACTTCCTCGCGGTAATGGAGGCAAATGTGGCCGCGCTGGAGGGTTTGGCGGAATAAGTGGCGAACCTGCTCCAGACCCTCGACTACTCCGTGGTGCAGCAGTGCATGCACTGCGGCATGTGCCTGCCCACCTGTCCCACCTACGTCGAAACCAAACGCGAGCGCAACAGCCCGCGCGGCCGCATCGCCCTCATGCGCGCTATCGCCGATGGCGAGCTGCCGGTGAGCAAGGCTTTTGCCGACGAAATGTACTACTGCCTCGGCTGCCTCGCCTGCCAGACCGCCTGCCCGGCCGGGGTCAAGTACGTCGAACTCTTCGAGACCGCGCGCGCCGAGATTGAGCGTGCTGAAGCACTACCCGGTGCCGAACGAACTTTTTGGCGCTGGCTCACGCTGGAAGTGCTCTTCATGCGCCCGCGCCTGCTGCGCCTCATCGGTTGGGGGCTGCGGCTGTGGCAGGCCACCGGACTCGACCTCTGGCTGCGGCGCCTCCAATTCTTCGGTCTGCTGCCCACAAAGTTGCGCGATCTGGAGCCGCAAACACCACGCATGGCACGCGCGTTTTCCGACACGCTCATCGCGCCCGTGGAAACACCGGCGGTGAAAAAATACCGCGTCGGCCTGCTCACCGGCTGCGTGCAGGACCTCGCCTTTTCCCACATCAATCGCGACACCGCCGACGTGCTGCTTGCCAACGGCTGCGAGGTCGTCACTCCGCGCGCGCAGCATTGCTGCGGCAGCCTGCACGCGCACAACGGCGCGGTGGCGCACGCGCGCGAACTCGCCCGCCGTCAAATCGACAGCTTCGACTTGAGCGAGCTGGATGCGATCATCACCAATGCCGGCGGCTGCGGCGGCCACTTGAAGAGTTACGGTCACCTGCTGCACGACGATCCCTTCTATTCGTGGAAAGCTCAGCAATGGGACCGCAAGGTGAAAGACATCCACGAGTGGCTGGCGGAGATCGGCATTCGCCCTCCCAATTCCACACTTTCTCCGCGAGCCATCACCTATCACGAAAGCTGCCACCTCTGCCACGGCCAAAAAATCACCAGCCAGCCGCGCCAGGTGTTGAATGCCGTGCCGGGTCTGGAGTTGCGGGAACTGCCCGAGTCCAACTGGTGCTGCGGCAGCGCCGGCATTTACAACATCACCCAACCCGGGCAGAGCCGGAAACTTCTCGAACGCAAAGTGCGCCACATCGAATCCACCGGCGCGCCCGTCGTCGCCACCTCCAATCCCGGCTGCCATCTGCAATTGCAAAACGGCGGCTGCCAAGTGACTCAGCCGGTCTCATTGCTTGCCGCAGCCTACCGCGCGGAGCACCAACACGGCTGATTCTCAGCTCCGCAAACTCACTGGCGGCACACCCTCCCGCTGGCGGAAGGCGGCGCTGAAGTGGCCGGCGCTTTGGAAGCCGCATTGCGCGGCCACCTCGGCCACGGCCAGATCGGTCTCGCGCAGCAGACGCCGCGCTTTTTCCATGCGCAGCCGCAGCAGATGCTCGTAGGGCGGGCAGCCGAGCAACTCGCGGAAGCCACGCTCCAGCAGGCTGCGCGACATCCCGGCCACCCGCGCCAGATCATCCACCCCGATGGCCTCGGTGAAATGCTCGCGCGCCCAGCGCAGCGCGGCCGCAAAGCGCGGGTCGGCCACCGCCACCGTGTCCGTGCTCGCGCGTGTGGCCACTCCCACCGGCGGTATTTCAATCACCGCCGCGCGCCTGCGCTGGCGCGGCTTTTTGCGCATCAGTTCGTGCAGCAGTTGCGCGGCGGCAAAACCCGCGCGTCGCGCGTCGGGTATCACACTGCTGAGCGGCGGCTGGCACAGATCACAAAGCAGTTCGTCATTGTGCTGGCCGATCACCGCCACCTCGTCCGGCACGCGCAACCCGGCGGCGCGGCAGGCATCCAGCACCTGCTGCGCGCGGATGTCGTAGCAGGCCATCACGCCGCAGGGCTTGGGCAGTGCCTTGAGCCAGCGCCGCAAACGCGCGCGCTCGGCTGTGCTGCCAGCACCCTCGTCATGCCGCAACGGAAAAACCACGCTGTCAAAGCCCTTGGCGCGCAGCTCCTTCACAAAGTTCTCCCCGTGACGTTGCGACCACGCAAAGCGCGCGTCCCCGCAATAGGCAAAGCGCCTCAGCCCGCGCTCCCGCAAATGCTCCGCCGCCAGCCGGGCGATCTCCGCGCTGTCGCTGATCACCAAAGGAAACTCGGGAGCCAAACCGGCGGCGCTCACATTCACCACCGGCACCCCGCAGGCGCGCACCGCGCGCGCAATGGCGGCGTTCTCAACGCGCGCGATGATGCCCTGCCCGCGCCACTGCCCCAGCCACTCCGGCGGCCGCGCGCCGCGTCCCTGCTCGCTGAGATGAATCTGCCAGTCCCCATGCGCCCGCATCCAGTCCCGCACCCCCAGCAGCAGCTCCCGGCTGAACGCGTTCGACATCTCCACCAGCAACGCCACCGAAGGAACAACGGCGTCCCCGCCGTTGCAAGGCCCGGCGGCGTCCCCGCCGCCATCAGGAAGGGCGACATCCCTGTCACCCCGTGAAAAAAGCCCCCCATCATCCACTGCATGCGTTCCTGGGCGACAAAGATGTCGCCCCTCCCTACTTCTCCGCGATTTCATTACTCAAATACGGAATCCCGCATTCCCTTTTGCCAGAAATCCTGCCAACATCCCGAAGTGATTTCCAATTCCCCACCGCAAGGAACGGTGACACCCCTGTCGCCCAGCCCATCTCCTTCACGCTCCCTCAACATCGCCGTGCTCCCCGGCGACGGCATCGGCGTGGATGTCACCCGCGAAGCCCTGCGCGTGCTGAAAGCCCTCGAACCCAGCCTCGGAAACACGAGCCTCCACTTCACCGGGCACCCTGCGGGCGCGGCCGAATACCTCCGCCACGGCGACCCTCTCCCCGCCGCCACCCTCGAAGCCTGCCGCTCCGCCGATGCCGTGCTGCTCGGCGCCATGGGCCTGCCCAGCGTGCGCTGGCCGGACGGCCGTGAGCTCACCCCGCAGATTGATCTGCGCGAAATCCTCGACCTCTACGCCGGCCCAAGACCCATCAAGCTCTACCATCCAAGTGATTCACCCCTGAGATGGAAGGGCGGCATCCCTGTCGCCCAGAACAAAGGCGTCCCCGCCACCACTGCCGCCCTTGCCCCCACTGGGCGAAAGGGATGTCGCCCCTCCATTGACCTCGTGATCGTCCGCGAAAACACCGAAGGCCTCTTCTCCGCCCGCCTCAGCACCCAGCCCTCCGCCGACGAAGCGCGCGACGTGCTCCGCCTCACCCGCAAAGGCTGCGAGCGCATCATCCGCTTCGCCTTTGACCTCGCCCGCAAACGCCGCCGCCATGTCACCCTGGTGGACAAAGCCAACGTCCTGCCCTCCATGGTCTTCATGCGCCGCATCTTCGATGAAATCGCGGAGTCCTATCCCGACATCGAAACCGACCGCGTCTATGTGGACGCCATGGCCCTCCATCTCGTGCGCAAACCGCAGGCCTTCGATGTCATCGTCACGGAGAACATGTTCGGCGACATCCTCAGCGACCTCGCCGCCGGCCTCATCGGCGGCATGGGCATGGCTCCCAGCGGCGACATTGGAGACCACTGTGCCGTCTTCCAACCCAGCCACGGCACCGCTCCCGACATCGCAGGCAAAGACATCGCCAACCCCGTGGCGATGATCCTCTCCGCCGCGATGATGCTGGAATGGCTGGGCCTCGAAGAAGCAGCCAAAGCCATCGAAAATGCCGTGCGGCGCGTGTTTAACAACCCCGCGAACCGCACGCCGGACATGGGCGGCACGCTGACGACTTCCGGGATGGCAGATTTGATCATCGCCGACCTGGAAGGGCGACATCCTGTCGCCCAGTAAAAAACCTCCACCGTCATGCCAAACCAACAGCCATCCACCAACCCCGCCTTCCCCCCAGGCGACATGGATGCCGCCCTTCCCATCGACCTCACCCTGACGATGCGCCCCGGCATGAGAGGCGTGGACTGGGAGCAAGCCAGGACCGTGGAAAAAGACGGCTGGAACGCGCGCACCCTGCACCTCTACTCGCACGCCGGCACGCACATGGATGCGCAGACGCACTTCGCCGCCGGCCCGGGAACGATTGACCAAACACCGCTGGAGCGCTGCATGGGCTGGGCCTGGGTGGTGCCGCTCGATGGCCTCGCCGACAAAACCCTCATCACCGTAGCGCATCTGGGTGAAATCGCAGATGCCTTCCAACCCGGCGACTCCCTGCTGCTGCGCACCGGCTGGTCAAGGCATGTGGACAATCCGCGGCACTACCGCGACCACTTCCCGCGCGTCTCGGAAGAGCTGGCCCGCTGGTGCGTGGAGCATGAGGTGAAAGTGCTCGGCGTGGAGCCGCCATCGGTGGCGGATGTGAATGACAAAGTGGAGCTGACGTTGATTCACCAGATTCTGCTCGGAGCCAACATCACTGTCGTCGAGGGCCTGACCAACCTCAAATCCCTCGCCACCCCAAGAGTCTTCTTCGTCGCCGCCCCGCTCAAGATCGAAGGCGGAGACGGCTGCCCCTGTCGCGCCTTTGCATGGAACAACGGCGTCCCCGCCGTTCCAAGGAAAAGCGGCGTCCTCACCGCATCACCCAACCACACTCACGGCGAGGACGCCGTGAATCCTTGCAACGGCGGGGACGCCTTTATTCCATGATCCCGAGCCGTCACATCCTCGTCGCAGGCACCTTCCTGCTGTCCGTGCTCCTCTATGTGGACCGCGCCGCCATCTCCACCGCGCGCGATGACGTGTCGCGCGACCTGTGCCTCAGCAACGAGCAATGGTCCTGGGTGCTCGCCGCCTTTGCTTTTGGTTACGCGCTGTTCCAGACACCCGGCGGCATGATGGCCGACCGTCTCGGCGGCCGGGCCGTGCTCGCCGCGGTCGTGGCAGCGTGGTCACTCTTCACCGGACTCACGGCGGCGGCATGGAACTTTGCCAGCATGATCGTGGTGCGCTTTCTTTTTGGCGCGGGCGAGGCAGGCGCGTTTCCCGGCATGGCACGCGTCGCGTATTCGTGGATTCCGGTCAAAGAACGCGGCCTGGTCAAAGGCATCAACTTTTCCGGCTCGCGCATCGGCGCCGCCATCGCCATGCCGGGCGTGGCCTGGCTCATCAGCAGCTTTGGTTGGAAGACCACCTTTGTCGTGCTCATGCTCGCAGGCTTTGGTTGGTCGCTGGCATGGTGGCGCTGGTATCGTGACGAGCCATCGGAAGTCCCTTCCATTTCGAAGACCGAACTCGAACTGATCCTGGATGGCCGCCAGGAGGGGCGGCATCCCTGTCGCCCAGCAACCGATAACGAGCCGCCAAAGACCCCGCCTCTCCTCACCCGCAATCTCTGGCTGATGATGCTCCAATACTTCGGCAGCAACTTCACCTTCTTCTTCAGCCTCACTTGGCTCTACCCGTATGTGAAGGTCAAATACAACCTCACCGCCGTTGACGCGGGCTTCTATGCCATGCTCCCGCTGCTTGGAGGTGCCGTCGGCAACATCGTCTCCGGCTGGCTCGTGGACGCGCTTTATCGCACGGGCCGTCATTCGCTGTCGCGCAAACTGCCCGCCATCATCGGCTTTGCGCTGGCCGCGCTCGGCATGGTGATGAGCGTGGACCAGAGCACCGCGGCGGGCGCCGTCTTCTGGCTTATCATCGCCATCTTCGGCGCGGACATGACCCTGAGTCCCTCCTGGAGTTACTGCATCGACATCGGCGGCAAAAACGCGGGCGCCGTCAGCGGCACCATGAACATGGCCGGCAACCTCGGCTCCGCCATCACCGCGCTGGCCTTCGCCTACCTGCCGGAGACCGCTCGCGGCAACGTGGCGTTTTTCCACACGGCCGCCGCGCTCAGTATTGTGGCCATCGTTTGCTGGCTGCTCGCGGAGGGGCGGCTTCCCAGTCGCCCAGGAAAGGAGGAACCCTCATGAAAGGCGCCCTCATCGGAGCAGGCTTCTTCGCGCACTTCCACGCCGAAGCATGGACCAGGGAACAACGGCGTCCCCGCCGTTGCATGGAACTGCGGCGTCCCCGCCGCAACGCGGAAGCTGAGTCGGCGTGGACGCCGTTGTTCCTCGCCGTCGCCGACCCCGCCCCAGGCCGCGCCCAAGCCTTTGCCCAACAACATGGCATCCCCCGCGCCTACGAATCCGTCGAAACCATGCTCGACACCGAGCGTCCCGACTTCGTGGACATCGTCACCCGCCCGAACACACATCTTGAACTGACCCAACTCGCCGCCGAGCGCGGCATCCACGTCATCTGCCAAAAACCGATGGCTCCCACGATGGCCGAAAGCATCGCCATGTGTGAGACCTGCGAAGCCGCCGGTGTCCGCCTGCTCATCCACGAAAACTGGCGCTGGCAGCCCTGGTATCGCGAGGCGGCGCGGCTCATCGTCCAGGGAGCGCTCGGCAAATTGCAACATCTCTCCTTCGACTGGCGCACCGGCGATGGCAACGGCCCCGAACCTTACACCGCGCAGCCCTACTTCCGAGGAATGCCACGCCTCATCATTTACGAGAGCCTTGTGCATATCCTGGATACCTTCCGCTTCCTCGCGGGCGAGTTGGAAATCACCGCCTGCGAAACCCGTCGCGTGAACCCCGTCATCACTGGAGAAGATTGGGCGGAGATCCAGGTGCGTTTTGAAAACGGCGCCACCGGCTTCATTCACGGAGATCGCCACACCGGGCCCGTGCCCTCTCCGCTGGCGATGGGCGGCATGATCATCGAAGGTGAAAAGGGCACCCTGCGCACCACCCCAGACGGCTTCATCGAACTCAACGGCCAACGCCTCGACTTCACCCCCACCACCCAGGGTTACAAAGGCGACAGCGTCAACGCCACCCAGCAGCATTTCATCCACTGCCTGCAAACCGGCCAGCCCGCCGAAAGCGAAGGCCGCGCCTACCTGCGCACCGCCCAGCTCGTGGAGGACGCCTACGGTGTGGCGGCCCAAGGAACAACGGCGTCCCCGCCGTTCCAAGGCCTTGCGGCGTCCCCGCCGCAACCAACGGACGGCGAGGACGCCGTCATTCCATGCTCATGACCCCCACTCTCTCCAAAACCGAAGTCTTCGCCTCACTCCCACCCGTATGGCCGGAGGATGTCAAACCACGCATCCGCGCGCTGCTGGCAGCCAGACCCAATCACAAGCTCGTGGTGCTCGACGACGACCCCACCGGCACACAGACCGTGCATGACGTGCCTGTATTGACGAATTGGGACACTCAAGACCTGAAGCGAGAGCTGGATGAGCCTGGCCATTGTTTCTATGTGCTGACGAACTCACGCAGCCTGGTGGCGGCTGAGGCGCGGAGGTTGCTGGAGGGAGTGGCGACATCCTTGTCGCAAGCCTTGAAAAGCCGGGGCGGCAGGAATGTGGCCATTCCCGTCACCCGCAGCGACTCCACCCTGCGCGGACATTACCCCTTGGAAACAGATGTCCTCAGCGAAAAACTGGGACCGTTTGATGCCACCCTGATCATCCCTTACTTCGAGGCTGGCGGACGCCACACCATCCACGATGTCCACTACGTCGCGGAAGCTGACAAGCTCACGCCCGCGGCGGAAACGCCTTTTGCCAAAGATGCGGTGTTTGGCTACACGCAGTCCAACCTGCGCGATTGGGTGCAGGAGAAAACCCAAGGCCGCGTGCAGGCGGCGGAGGTCGCCTCCGTGTCCATCGAGACCTTGCGCATAGGCGGACCCGAGGCCGTGTGTGCCCAGCTTTTGAGCCTTGACCCCGGCACCACCTGCATCGTGAACTCCGCCGCGCTGCGAGACATGGATGTCTTCGCACTCGGCCTGCTGATGGCCGAGGCAAAAGGCAAGCGCTACCTCCTGCGCAGTGCCGCGCAGATCGTCGCCGCGCGCCTCGGGCTGGAGCAGCGTCCGTTGCTCACCCGCGAGGACTTGGGCACGGATGGCGAAGGCGGCGGTTTGATCATCGTGGGGAGTTATGTGCCCAAGACGACGGAGCAGCTTGCGCGATTCCTTGGAGGGGCGACTTCCCAGTCGCCCAGTCTCCCCCCTCAGGGCGACACGGATGTCGCCACTCCCATTCCTCTCCACGTCCCCGACCTCCTCGACGAACAAAAACGAGAACAAACTCTCGACGCCGCGCTCGCCACCCTCCACACCGCGCTGCGCGCCAACCAGGACGTCATCGTCTTCACCAGCCGCGATCTCGTCACAGGCAGCGATGCCGCGCAAAACCTCTGCATCGGCAACAGCGTCTCCGCCGCCCTCGTCGAACTCGTTCAACGTCTCGAAGTGCGCCCGCGTTATCTGATCGCCAAAGGCGGCATCACCTCCAACGACATCGCCAGCAAAGGTCTCGGCATGACGCGCGGCATCGTCGCCGGACAACTCCTGCCCGGCATCCCCGTCTGGCGCGTCGGCGCAGAAACCCGCTTCCCCGGAATGCCCTACATCGTCTTCCCCGGCAACGTCGGCGGTCCCGACGCCCTGCTGGAGGCCGTCACCAAACTCAAAAACAGCGAAGTCCCCGCCGCGCCAACTCAACCACCGCCCACACCATGAAACCCCGCCTCATCCTCCTCACCCTGCTCGCCACCACCTGGAACAGCGGCGTCCCCGCCGCTTCAGGGAATGGCGACATCCCTGTCGCCCCGTCCCCCAGCGACATCACCATCGAAGCCGAGTCCTTCACCCGACAATCCAAGGACAGCATCCGCCGCTGGGAGATCCTCAAAGAGCGTCCCGGAGCCAGCGGCGGCGCCTACATCAAAGCCCTGCCAGACACCCGCGTCACCCACGCCGACAAACTCATCAAGGGCGAAAACTTCGCCGATGAACCCGGCACCATGGCCGTGCTCGAATATGAAATCGAAGTCAAGGAAGCCGGCCGCTACCACGTCTGGGCACGCATGTGGTCCAGCGGCAGCGAGGACAACGGCCTGCACTTCGGACTCAACGGCAAGTGGCCCGCCAGCGGCCAGCGCTGGCAGACCGTAAAAAAGGACGGCTGGCACTGGGACTGCGCCCAGCGCACCTCCGAGGTTCATAGCGGTGTGCCCATGCAGCTCTGGCTCGACATTGATCAACCCGGCAAACACACCCTCATGCTCTCCATGCGCGAAGACGGCGCCGAAGTGGACCAGATCAGCCTCCGGAAAGGCGGCGTCCCCGCCGCCTCCGGAAAGGGCGACACCCCCGCCGCCCAGTCAAACCCCGTCCCCCGCCAACCCAACGGCGACGCCACCCTCACCCTCACCGGCGAACTCAAACAATGGCACAAAGTCACCCTCACCCTCGACGGACCCTTTGCCGCGGAAACGGATGGCCTGGGCGGCGAGGACGCCGCCATTCCTTGTCCCTTCACCGACCTCGCCTTTGAAGTCACCTTCACCCATGAAAGCGGCAGCCCCAGCTACCAAGTCCCCGGCTACTTCGCCGCCGATGGCAACGCTGCCGACACCAGCGCCGAGTCCGGCACCAAATGGCGCGCCCATCTCTCACCGGACAAACCCGGCACCTGGACCTACACCACCTCCTTCACCCAAGGCAAACACGCCGCGCTCGACGGCGGCGGCGCACCGCTCGCACCCTACCACGGCAAAACCGGCAGCTTCAAAGTCGCCCCCACCGACAAAACCGGGCGCGACTTCCGCGCCGAGGGCCGTCTGCAATACGTCGGCAAGCACCACCTCCAGTTTGCCGGCTCCAAGCGCTACTTCCTCAAAGCCGGTGCCGACGCGCCCGAGACCCTGCTCGGTTATGCCGACTTCGACGGCACCGTGGCGGGAAAACCCAACAAAGTGCCGCTCAAAAACTGGGCGCCTCATGTTCAAGACTGGCGCGAAGGCGATCCCGCCTGGCAAAACGGCAAGGGCAAGGGCCTCATCGGCGCCCTCAACTACCTCGCCACTAAGGGCGCCAACGCCTTCTCCTTCCTCACCTACAACGCCGGTGGCGACGGTGACAACGTCTGGCCCTTCATCCGCCGCGACACCAAGCTCCACTACGACTGCTCCAAGCTCGACCAATGGGGCATCGTCTTCGATCACGCCACCACCCTCGGTCTCTACAGCCACTTCAAACTCCAGGAGACCGAAAACGACGACCTGAAAGGACCCGGCGCGGCGCAAGCCCTCGATGGCGGCGATCTTGGCCCGGAGCGAAAACTTTATTGCAGGGAAATGATCGCCCGTTTTGGCCATCTGCTCGCCCTGAACTGGAACATCGGCGAGGAGAACACCCAAAACACGGAGCAGATCAACGACATGATCGGCTACCTCCGCGCCGTGGACCCCTATCAGCACCACGTCGTCATCCACACTTATCCCAACGAGCAGGACAAAGTTTATCTGCCCCTGATCGGCGAAAAATCCCAGCTCAGCGGCATCTCACTGCAAAACAGCAACGTCAAGGACTGTCACTGGCAGGTCGTCAAATGGACGGAAAAATCACGCGCGGCCGGCCGCCCCTGGGTGGTGGCCTTCGACGAGCCCGGCGACGCCACCTACGGCATGCCCCCCGACGACGACTGGCCCGGCATGGACAAACTGCGCGCGGAGGACAAGGAAGGGAAAATCCCCACCGTGGCGGACATCCGCAAATATGTGCTCTGGGGCACCCTGATGGCGGGCGGTATGGGTGTGGAATACTACTTTGGATACAAGCTGCCCGAGAACGACCTCGTCTGCGAAGACTTCCGCAGTCGCGACCAAAGCTGGGATTACTGCCGCATCGCCCTCAACTTCTTCCGCGAGCACAACATCCCCTTCGCCGACATGCAAAACGCCAACGCCCTCATCGGCAACAGCAAAAACAACAACGACAAATACTGCCTTGCCAAACCTGGCGAGCTTTACCTCGTCTATCTGCCCAAAGGCGGCAGCAGCGAACTCGACCTGAGCGGAGCCGATGGCAATTACGCCTTGAGCTGGCTCAACCCCCGCAAAGGCGGCCCTCCCCTGCCCGGTGCCGCTACTCTCGCCGGCGGCGCCCCTGTCAAGATCAGCGCGCCCGACCAAGACGACTGGCTTGCCCTCATTCGCCGGCAGTGGTAATGGCCCGCCGCTCAGTCCGTGTCCCCGAAACCGCCGCTGACCAGCGATTCCAGGTCGGCCATGGCAGCCTCGGCGTCCGCGCCCTCGGTGGTGACCTTGATCGTCTCCCCGCGGCCCGCGGCCAGCATCATCAGGCCCATGATGCTCTTGCCGTTCACCGGCTCCTCATCTTTTTCCACCCACACATCGCACTTGTACTGGCTGGCGCGTTTGACGAACTGCGCGGCAGGGCGTGCGTGCATCCCCATTTTGTTTTGGATGACAAACTCTTTTTGCACGGTCATGATTTTTTGAAAAGGGTCCGCGTGCGCGGGGTCAACCTAATTGCCTATCCGCGATTTTTTTCAACAACCTTTGATCGAAGTCCACGGCGCTGTTGTAGCCAAAGGCGCGCAGCTTGTAGTTGAGCGCGGCCAGCTCGATGAGGCCGGCGACATCACGCCCCGGCGCCACCGGCAGATCCACGGTGGCCACCGGCAGGCCCATCAGCGGATCCCGGCGCTCCCCGGCCCCGATCCGCTCCAAATCGTTCGTGGCCTGGCCGGAGACGAGTTTCACCACCAAGTCCACGCGCTTGCTCATGCGCACAGAGCCGACCCCGAAGAGCGCGGCCACGTTGAGGATGCCGAGACCGCGGATTTCGATCATGCTGCGCGTGGTGTCCGGCGCGGAACCTACCACCTCCCGCTCCTCGATCAGGCGCAGCCGCACCACATCGTCCGCCACCAGGCTGGCACCGCGCTGGAGCAGGCCGACCACTGCCTCGCTCTTGCCGCTGCCGCTGTCCCCCTGCACCAGCACGCCGATGCCCTGCACGTCCACCAGGCAGCCATGCACCAGCGTCGTCGGCGCGAACATCCACTCCAGGCGGATGGTGGCGGCGTTGAGAAATTTCATGGTCACCATGTTGGTGTGCAGGATGGAGATGCCAGCCTCGTTGGCGATCTCCACCAGATCGGCGGGCACCGAACGTCCGCGCGCCACCACGATGCAGGGGATGTCCTGGGCGCATAGAAGGCTGAAGCGCGACCGCGCCAACTCCGGCTTCAAGCCCGCCAGGAAGGACAGCTCCGAGTTTCCAATCACCTGCACGCGTTTGTAGGCGAAGTAGGTGAAGAAGCCGCTCAAAGCCAGACCCGGCCGGTTCACCGAAGGCTCCAGGATGCGGCGGCCAAGGCCGGCATCGGCCCCCGCCAGACGCAGGCGCAAGCTCTCCTGGTTCTGCTCAAAGAAATCGCTCACCAGCACCGAAGCCGGGCGCTTGATTTTGACTGGAGGGCCTGCCGCCATAGATTTGCGCCCGTTTTTAACCCCGCAGCCCTCCCGCCGCAACACGGAATCACCCCTCCGTTCTTTTGTCTGCCGCCCCCATGCCGAAGCGGGCGCTGCGTCCGGGCAGCATGCCGGGCTGGTGCGCACGGCGGCCAGTTTTGCCTCGGACAGACTGTTAGACGCTCCAACACCGGCCGTTGGAGCGTCTGACAGCGCGCAAACGTCTCAAAATCAGCCTTTGGCAGGTTTCGCCGTCACACCGGGCTTTCCGGCGGGCGGGTTGCCGGGCGGGTCCGCGCCGGCGCGGTGGTCGCCTCAGGGGACGGGGTTTTCGAAGATGACCTGGCCGCTGAGAAAGGGGATGGTGGCGGTCTTTTGCTTGGTTTCGGCGGGCAGTTGTGAGAGCAGGAAGTAGCCGCTGGCGCTGAGACCGTTGGCGTCACGGATGAGGAGGGCGCGCAAGCTGCTACTGCGGATGAGGGTGGGAACTTGGCTCGGGTTGGCGGGGAACGGGTGCGGCTCGCTGACGCGGAAACTGCCGGTGATGAGGCCGGTCTTGGTGTTGATGGTGATTTTGACACGGTTGGCGGCGAAGGCGGGGTCGGCGAAGGCTTTGTGTTTGCGGTCCACGCGCACGGGGATCTCCTCGCTGTCGGGGACGGCGAGTTTGCCTTCGATGCCGGCGCCGATGAGGCTGAGCAGGGCGTTGCTGGCTTCGGGGTCGCTAAGGTCGAGGTCCATGACGAGGTCGCCAGCGGCGGGCGGGTCGTAGCGGGAGCCGGTGGCGTCCATGTCAAAGGGGCCGAAGCCGGCGGGATAGACGCGGCCGGTGGAGGCGGGCCGCCACCAACTGGCCTCGCCAGCGACGACGTTGTCTTTGTTCTCATCCGCTTTGGCGATTTGCAGGACGCCGATGACGGAGCCGCGCGCTTTTGAACTGTAGAGGGTGCGGAACAGGAGGACTTCACCAAAGGGGCCGACGAAGGTGGAGGTGGTGGCGCGGACGCCGTCGGCGAGGGTGAGGGCCAGGTTCACCCGGCCTGACTTGGGATGGACGCTGAAGGCGGCGTGCGGCACGCCCTCGGGGCGGGCCTCGTCAGTGGAGTCGGGGAGGTTGAAGCCGAGGGTGTGATAGCCGGCGTAGGCGCTGGGCGGATTGTTCCGGCTGTGCCAGACATTGCGCCAGCCGCGGGCGGCGAGGGTGAGGTTCTCGGTGGTGTCGGGATCGACGAGGGTGAGCGTGGCGTCGTCGATGGTGTCGGGGCCGAGGGTGAAGGTGAGGGTCAGAGGGGGAAGTTTTTTGCCCCGGCTGACAGTGGTGGTGCCGGTGGCGTGGTTGGGGTCCAGCGGGTCGATGACGAGGCTGCCGCGGAAGCTGAACGCGGAGGCGCCGAGGGTGACTTTGCCGGAGAAGGTGTTGCGGGCGGTGGTGGTGAGGTCGAGGCGGCCGCCGAGGCTGGCGTTGAGTTGCGGATGGCGATCGAGGGGGGCGGTGAAGGTGCCGACCAACGCGCCCTCCAGGGTGAGGGTGGCGCTTTGGCTCCACAGGCTGCCGACGAGGTTGCTGACGAGGACACGGTAGCGGCCGGCGGTGTCGGCTGCGGCGACGACTTCCAGGGTGTCGGAGTTTTCGCCGGCAAGATCCTGGCCGTCGAACTGCCATTGATAGGTCAAGCTGCCCGTGCCGGTGGCGGCGACGCTGAACTGCACGGTCTCGCCAGCGGTGGTGGCGACGCTTTGCGGCTGCCGGGTGATGATGACGGGGTTGTTCACGAAGAGGTCGGCCTCTTCGCTGTGGGTGGTGCCGGCGGGATTGCTGACGGCAACGCTGTAGCTGCCCTGGTGAGATTTTTGCGCTTTGGCGATGGTGTAGCTGGGGGCGTCCGGCGCGCCGTTGATGGCGACGTCGTTAAAACGCCATTCGTAATGGAGGTCGCCGATCTCGCTGGTGGCGGTAACGTTGAAGGTGACGGTGTCGCCGGGATTCACAATGAGGCCTTCGGGATCGCTGATGATGACGGGCGGGTCATAGACGTTCAGGCGCACGGGCGTGGTTTCGACGGTGTCGTTGCCGTTGCTGACGCGGGCGGAGTAGAGGGCGTCGTCGTTTTCGGTGACGGCGGCGAAGGCGAGGGTGGGGGTGCTTTTGCCGGTGATGACCTGGCCGTCTTTGAGCCACTCGATGATCCAAGGGGCGGCTCCTTCAATGGATATGGTAAAGGAGGCTGGCTGACCAGGAAGGGCGGCGAGTGCGTCGGGTTGGTTGACAAGCAGCGGCGCGGGGGTGCCGTTGATGCGTAGAATGCCTTGGTCGTGGAAGAGGGTGGTGTCCCAGGTGAGGCTGCCGGGGAGAATGGGCAGGTCGAGGTTGTCGGAGAGATCGGGATCACCGCCGGGAGAGCGGACATTCCAGTCGAGAATTTTGAAGACCTCACCGCCCTGCGGGATGAAGCCGGGCTGGAGGTTGACTTCAAACACGACAGTCTCGTGGATGGGCAGCAGGGTGTGGGCGGCGAGGCGGGTGTAGTTGCTCTGGCCGAGTTCGAAGACGACGCGGGTGTGGGCGCCGAGGGAGAGGGTCATGCCAACGGTGAGGGTTTCGATGCCGCTGGTCACACTGGGGCTGCCGGGGATGATGATGGCTTCGGCGTCGCTGGCACCTTCGGCGTAGATTTCGCGGTTCACCAAGCCGAGGCGCTGATAGACATCGGTGGGGCCGAGGTAGAGCGGGAGGTCGGCGGTGGTGAAGTCGCGGATGTTGCGCGCGGCGCTGAGGTCATCGCCGATGAAGGCGAAGACACGATAGCGGTAGTCGGTGAGGTGGGTGAGGCCGGTGATGAGCAGATCGCGGGCGAAGGGATGGTTGACGACGATGCCGGACTGCTGTCCGGTCTGGCCGGTGGCGCTGAGGAATTGTCCGGGGGTGAAGCTGCCGCTGGCGGGGATCAACTCGACGAGCCAGCCCTGCGGTTCGCGACCGAGCGGTGAGGGCAGCCAGGTGAGGGTGGCGGTGTCGAAGTCGATGTCGAAGGGTTCCTCCGCGGTGGGTGCGAACGGGGCGGTGGTGTTGACGATGGCTGCGTGCTCATCGAAATAAAGCGTGGAGCCGGTAGGGCCGCCCCCTTCTTTGGCACCTTTGACAATGAAGGCGGAGAAAACGGAGGTATCGGTGGCAAAGGCGGCGGAGGTGAAGGTGAAAGGACCTGCGGCCATGACTTGCCCGCCTGGGGTGACGCCGTCCGCGCCGAAGTCCTCGACGATGTAGGTCAGGCCGTAGCTGGAGAGGCCGAGGCGCACGGCGTAGAAAGTGACCTTGAACCAGCGGTCCACGTCTTGATTGACCAGGGAAACTTTGCCAGCCTTGGTATCGGAGGGGCCAGCGAAGAGCTCAGCCTCGATGACGCGGTTTTTGGAAGGGTCGGCGGGTTCGTGTTCGACTTTGAACTTGATGCCGAGGGAGGCGTTGCCGGGGGTTTTGTGAAAGCTGTCGTTGAGCTTGCCGAGATTCGGCGAGTTCTGCGTCATGAAGCCGAGCCGGAGTTCGCCGTGGTCCTTGGTGGTGGCGTTGGCGACTTCGCTGAAATTCACCATCATGGAGGTGACGAGATAGCCAGCGCTGGAGGCGTCGTAGGCGGTGGGGCGGATGCCCAACAGCAGACGATCGATGCCGGCGTCGTCGTTGGAGATTTCGACGCCACCGGTGCCGGGATTACCGATGCCGCCGTCGAGGTTGTGGAAGACTTGGGTGCCGGATTCCTGCCAGCGACCGAGACGCATGATCAGGTCATCGGGATCGGTGAAGCTGAGCAGGGGATCAACGGAGACGATGAAGACATTGAAGCTGCGGCTGAAGGTGTTGTTGTTGGCGGCGCCGTCATTGACGGTGACGGTAATGAGCGCGCTGCCGACAGCACCGGGCGCGGGATGGAAGGTGAGCGTGGCGGTTTCGGCGGGGCTGGCGTAGCTGATGGAGGGGTTCGGGATCAGCGAGGGATTGCTGGAGGTGGCGGTGACGGTGAGGGTTTGGGTCAACTCGCCGCCGTCGGAGATGCCGGTGAGCGGGATTGTCTGCGCTCCTGCGTTTTCGGCGAGCGGTGCGGGGTCGATGATGGGGTCAAGAGTGGGGGCGGCGTTTTGACCGGCGGCGAGGGTGGTTAGGCTAACTTCGTTGGAAGGCGTGCTGGGGCCATTGAGGTTGGTGCCGATGACGCGGTAACGATAGGCGGAGGCGGGGTTGAGACCGCTGACACGCAGCGTGCGGGTGGCGTTGGCGGAGACAGGAATGCCGCCGGTCTGGCCGGTCTGGCCAGTGGCGGAGAGGAAATTGCCGGGGGCGAAGTCGGCGGCTCCGGCGACGACTTGCAGCACATAGCCGGCTGCATAAGCGCCGGGGCCGGGCTGCCAGTTGGCGTTGAAGCTGGCAGCGGTGACGCGGGTGGCGGGCTGGGCGACGGGGGTGTCGGCGGGATCTGTGGAGATTTGAACGCGATGGTCGTCAATGAGCAGGCCTTCACTGGCGGTGTTCTTTTTGTCGATCTTCACGGCGACACCTGCGTAAAGTTGGGAGGCGGCGGCAAAGTGGGTGTTGGTGAAAGTGAAGAGGCCGGACTGGAGGATGGGAGTGGGGGTGGCGCTGCCGTCGAGACCGAGGCTGTAGAGGGTGTAGGAGACGAGGAAATCGCTGCCGCCGATGGGGATCAGTTTGAAGTCGATTTGCAGCCAGTCGTCGAATTCGGCGGCATTGGGCAGGGTGAGTTTGCCGGCCTTGACTTCGCTGCCATTGAAGTTTTCCAATTCAATCTCAAGCACGCTCGGTGAGCCGGCTTTGTTTTCGGCTTTGATTTTGGCGTGGATGCCGTAGTTGGATTTGTGGAAGAACTCGTCGGGCTTGGAGGGGGAGATGGTGTTGGTGGGGCTGAGACCGAGGCGGATGTCGGCCTTGCGCTCGAGGTCGGGGGTGTTGTCGATCTCGCGGGCGTTGAACTTGAGAGAGGAGAGGATCTCGGTGGCACCGGCCAGCGGGTAGGTTTGGTTGCGAAGAGCGAGCCAGGCGGTATCTTGGTTCTCGGTGTTGACGCGCAAGCTTAGGCCGCCGGTGCCGTTTGCACCAGCGTTGGCGCTATGCTGCACATTGGTGTTGAGGTTGGTGAGGGTGAAGAAGCTGGCGAGGTCGGTTGGGTCCTCGAACCCGACATTGAGCGGGGGATCGCTGACGGTGACGGTGAACTGGCGGGTGAAGATGTTGTTCTCCGCCTGACCGTCATTCAGTGTGACGGTGATGGTGGCGCTGCCCTGCTGTCCCGTGGTGGTGAGGGTGAGGCTGCCGGTAGTGTCCGGGGCGGTGTAGTTGATGCTGGGATGAGGGATGCTGGATGGATCGGACGATGTGGCAGTGATAGTGACCGTTTGACCGGGTTCGCCTCCGGCTGATATTCCCGTGAGGGGGATAGTGAGGGGTGGGTGGTAGGAAGCGATGGGGCCGACATTGTTGAGGGCATTCATCCCTGGGGCGGCATTGCCAAGGGGGAGGGTGACGGTTTCCACATTCGACACCGCACTGCTGCCCACGCTGTTGATGGCAGTGACACGATAGACGTAGCTGCTACCCGCTGTCAGGCCGGTGATGGCTTGGCTGAGAGCGGCGGGATGGTTGATCGTGATGCCTGCTGACTGGGAGGGAGTGCCATCCGCGGCGATGAAGGAGTTGGCCGAAAAATTGTCGGCCTGCGTGGAAACTTCGAGCAGCCAGGATTCGGCGGAAAGACCGCTGCCTGCCTGCCAGTTGGCGGTGAAACCGCTGCTGTTGGCCTGGGTGGCGGAGAGGGCGGTGGGCGTGGCGGGCGCTGAGACGGCGGCAGTGGTGCTGTGATCGTCGATGAAAATGGACGAGGTCTTCAGCTTTTCGGTTTTCAGGGCAAACCCTTCATAGATAACGGAGGCATTGGCGAAGGTGGCGTTCGTGAGAGCGACTGGCGCCGCAGTCTCGAAGACGGTGACTGGGGCGCTGGTGCCGTCAGAACCAAGGCTTTCGAGGCGGTAGCTGGCGGTGTAGGTGCCTGCGCCAGTGCGGTTGACGGTGAGGGTCAGCTTCAACCAATCGTCAAAATGGATGCTGTTGTTGGCGGTGTGCTTGGAAGGTTTGATCTCGGTGCCGGCGACGACGCAGTTGGACAGCTCGACCTCCAAGTTGCTGACCTTGCTGTCAACGGATTTGTTTTCGTGTTTCAGCACAAGGCTGATGCTGGGGTTGTTCTTGTGGAAGAATTCCCAAGGCTTGGAGGCGTTGACGCTGGTGCCCGTGGTGAAGCCGAATCGAAGCTCGCCTTTGTCAGGATCGGTGTCGTTGAATTCGCGGCCGTTGATCAGAATGGAAGTCTCCCAGGTGGCGACGATGCCAGGTGTGGTGGCGACGGATTTGTAGCTGATGGAGCCGCGGTCAGTGTTGGTGGTGTTGCCTTGGAACCTGATGCCGCCGCTGGCGGGGTTGCCCGCGCCGACACCGGCTTCCCGGGTGACAGCGCCGTTGAGAACGGTCGTGGTGTAGGCGGTGAGGTCAGCCGCGGTTTCGAAGGAGTTGGTGGCTGCGTGGGTGGTGACTGTGAGGAGCACGATCTGTAACGTGGCTCTGAGGCAAACACGAAGTCGTCGGGATAAGGCGAAGCGTTTTTTGACAGGATTCACTGGATGGCAGGATTGACGGGATTTTTTCATTAGCCCTAGCGGTTGGCGACTTCAGTGGCAGCGACTTTCCATTGGTGGGTGCCGGGTTGTTTGAGGAGGAGGATGCGGAGCCACCGCTCGGCGAGGACGGTGTCGTCGGGGTCGATGAAGCCGGGGCCGGATTGGGGGATGTCTTCCCGGGGTTGGCCGTTGTCTTTGAGGGACTGGACGACGATGTAGGCGGTGAAGGCGTTGGCGCTGACGCCGGCTTGATTGGTAATGAGGGCCATGGGGGCGTTGTAATAGATACCGCTGTTATGAAAGCCGCCGGGGAAGGAAGCGCCGTCCATGGATTTGGCGCGTTGTTGTTCCTGTTCCTCCTCAGGGCTGGGCAGGGGCTCGGCGCTGAAGCCGGGGTTGAGCGCGGTCTTGAACTGCAGCCAGGTGCTTTCGTGATTTTCCTGGTGGAAGTCCTGGGCGAGGTCGCTGACAAAATGACGCATGGGCAGTAGGCCGAAGCGGGGAGCGAAGTGCGCGGGAGCGTAGAAGTCGCTATTGCGGTCGAGCAGGGCGAGGTTTTGATCGGAGCCGAAGCGGCCTTTGAGTTGGCCTTCGCGGCCGGGTTTGTTTTTGCCGCTGGCGTCTTTATCCAGGTTGTCCACGCGGCCATCAATGCCAAGTGCGAATAGGCGTCCGAAGGCGGGGGGATCGGATTGCAGATCGACCCAGGGTTTGACATCGTCTTGAGCACCGAGGCCGGGTTCCCAGGTCATGAGGGCAGGGCCGAAAAACTGGGCGGCGGTGTTGCCGACGCCCCAGAGGAGGGACTCGCCGGAGCGGGCAGGGCTGATATCGCCACCGACCACGCCGGTCCACATGTCCCAGGGGCGGGCGATGCGGGGGTGAGGGCTAAGATGACGGTCGAGCAGGTGGCCGGGGTCTTTTTCGATGATATGCTTGGCTTCCTTGCCGCGAAAAGCTTCGCTGCCTTCGGCTCGGCGGGAGTAGGCCTGCGCGGCGGGCAGCCAGATGGCGTGCGCGGGCATGGGCGAGGGGGAGACGACGCCTTTCGGGGGTTGCAGAGGATCGCCGCCTTCACGCAGGATCATGTAGTCGTCGTGGGCGATGCGGGTGTTGAGGTTCCAGGCGTGGCGTTTGCCGGAAGGTTCAGTGGCGCGCCAGGAGGCTTCGCTGAGCGGGGTACCGTTTTCGGCAGTGACGGGGCGAGGTTTGAAAAGATCAAGCAGCATGCGCATGGGCGGGCCATGGCGGGGGCTGTTGAGTTGGTAGTCGGTGCGGCCTTCGTCGGGGGTGACGACGATGGGCATCTGGACAAAGCCGGAGTGGCAGAAGCCGATCTCGCCGACGGTGATGCAGGGGCGCTTGGCGGGCGCTGAGCACATGAGGGAGCGGAGGCCTTTTTTGCCGTCGCTGAGTTTGATCCAGTCGCCCTCGATGTTAGGAGCGCGATGGTTGGTTTCGATCTCGACGAAAGGCAGCGGGAATTCCTTTTCGGAGGGGATTTTCTTGAAGAGGTCCTTGGTGAATTTTTCGATGTCGAGGCGTCCCTGGGGCAGCGGGCCGGCGAGCTGGGGGCTGAGGTAGAGTTGAGTGAGGAAACCGGCGTCATCAGGTTGTTTCACACCAGAGGTGTTGGTGTTCTCTTGATACTTGTGGGTAAGGTATTCGCCGCGAATGAGGTTAGGACTGAGCTGATGGCTCCATTGGCTGACAGCGATGGATGAGGAAGAAGATGAAAGCTGGTCTCCGGAAGGACGCAGCACAGTGGCGCTAAGGTTGGTTTGGCCGGCGGGTTGGGTTTCGCTGGACCAAGCGCCAACGGCTTTGATTTCCGGTTGATCGCGTCCATCGAGGGGGACGGGCACGCCGCCCATCACACGGGCACGGCGCCAGGTGTGGCCGAGAGCGCCGTAGAAGTGGCCGCTGCCGCTGATGCCGGCGACGCCGGTATCGAGGGTGCGGTGACCGAGCACGGGGTCGAGGCTGATGACACGCTCGACGAGGGCGCCGCGCTGGGCGAGACCATTGGCCCAGGCGGTGACGCGATTGGCGAGGTCTTCGGTGACGGGTGCCTCCGGGGCGGGCCAGTTTTGGATAAAGAGCGTGTCGGGGATGAGGGCCTCCAGCGTATCAAGCCCGAACCAACCGACGGCGCGCGCGCCCTGGTCCTGGAGGGCGGCGAAAGAAGTCGAGTCATCACGGCTGCCGGCGTTGAGGCTGAGCTTTGACATTTCCCAAAAGCGCACCGGGGCGGCGCGGCCGCCGGGGTGGCGGAGGGGGACTTGGTGCCAGACTTGGCCGTTGCGCCGGATGGTCCAGCCGTGGATGCGCAGGGCGGTGGGTTTGGTTAGGTCGGCGGCGGGGATTTTGGCGAGGCGGAAAAAGGCAGTGTTGCCTTCGACGCGCGCGCCTTTCGGGTCCTTGCTGGGTTCGGGAAGGAGGGTGTAACGTCCGCGCAGAGGCGCGGTCTGCGGGCTGCGAACAGGGCGGGCGCCGGCGGCGGTGTTGAGGCCAACCCATTCGTATTGGATTTCGATCTCGCCTTCGAAGGGAGTGGTCTCAAAGGGGTTGGGATTGAGCAGGCCGAGGGCGACCTCGACGATGACGTGGGTGGCGTAATGTTGGAGCGGAAGGCCAGCGTGGGTGTAGGTGAAGCGGCCGTCGCCATCGCGGGCAAGGAGGGTGGCGGGGTTGTCGCGGTCGGCCTCGGGGAGGTCGTGGAGAGCGCTGCGGGCGCGGGTGAGCACTTCGGCGACGTAGGGCATGGAGCGCGCGCCGACGAGGCCGCGAGTGGTGTCAATGAGCGGAGGAACATTGTCGGGTTGGGAGAACTCGGCGATGTTGACGAGACTTTGCTGGACAAGAGCGGAGGCCATGGGGGCGGCTCCGGCCTGGATGCCGCCCATGCTGAGGAAGCGCTGCATGCCGCCGACGTAGGAGCGTTTTTCGCCTTTGCTGGCCCAGCCTCCTGGGACGTAGGCCCAGTGGTAGTCGGGGTCGTTGAGGCGGGTCCAAAGTTCGCTGCTTTCGATGGCGGCGACGGTGACGGGGGCGCTTTGGTTGGAGGTGACGGCGTTTTGGAAGGTGACGATGTCGAGCTTTGGACGGCCGAGAGGGTCGAGGTCTTCCTCGTGACCGTAGAAGGTGAGGGCGGCGGTGCTGACTTGACCTAACAGTTGCTGCACGGGCGCGGGTTCGTCTTCTTTGCTTGCCTGTAATGACCAAGGATGAAGCGGGCGTTGTCCCGGGGCGGACCAGGTTTTAGCCAGGACGGCAAGAGTGTTCGTTAGTGTTAGGTTAGGTTTATCGGCAGGCCAGGGCGACTCGAAAAAGTCCCAGTCGATGGCGGTGGCGAGCGCGGCGGCGGGCGGGGCGCCGGGTTGCCAGCCAAGCCAGGCGGCGCGAGCCTCGGCGGCGGCTCCGGCGGCGAAACCATGGCCGGGCTGGCCGTCGCGGCGGAGCGGTTCGCGTCTTGAACCGAACTGGGGTTCGTGATCGCGGGGTTGGAGGGCGGCCTCGGCGGCTCTGCGGGCGGCGAGGGCGCTGCTGCGTCCGCCCTGAGACATCCAGGAGCCGTCGCCTTCGATAGCGTCTGGGTCGCCAAGGAGGCGGGCGAACTGGGGGTGGTCGCGCAGGGCGGTGAGGGCTTGGTCGGCGCGCAGTTTGGTGTTTTCGAGATCGACCCAGTAAGCGTAGCGGCCGACGATGGGGTTTTCGGCGCTTTCGGGTTCGGATGGGTATTCGCGCACGGGCACCCACTGCACCCAGACGGGGCGGGCGGCGGAGGTGAGGCGGCCTTCGACGGTGTAATCGGGGGTGTTTCCCGCAGCGGCGAAGCTGCCATCGCGTTTTTCACGCACCCAGACTGCGGTGTCCGCGCCGAGACCGGAAAGCAGATGATAGCCTGGGGTGAAAGGGTTGTTAGGCGTGTTGAAGTTGAAGGCCAGCGCGGGGTTGTAGGCGGGATTGGCGCGGGTGGGCTGGCCTCCGGTCAATGACAGGTTTTTGAGGCGTGGGGCGAAGCGGGTCCAGGAAAAGAGGGGAATCCAGCGGGGATTGGCGGGAGCGCCGCTGTAGGTGGCGCTGAAGGGTTGGGAGAAAAAGGCGGCGGCGGCGGGCGTGCCGTTGAACGCGGCGGCACCGGTCTGGAAACCGCGATTCAACGGGAGGTCGTAGCGGAGGATTTCTAACAATCCCGGACTGGCGGCGACACTGCCTTGACGCACGCCGGTGGTTGTCGATTCGACGGCGAAGGCTTCGCTGAGTTTGGCGATGATTTCGGCCTTGGCGGCGTCGGCGAGTTCCTCGGTGGTGATTTCCTCGATCTGGCGCACGGCGCGCTGACGGGAGGTGGAACTGACGGAGAGGAAGGTGACGCTGACGAGCATGAGCGCGCCGGTGAGCAGGAGCGCCCAGATGAGGGCCATGCCGCGTGGGAGAGGTAAACTAGAGCGGTCTTTTGGAATGCTCGCTCTCATAAACGGGCAACCAGGATGGTTGCCCCACTTTACTATCCTCATGGGGCGCTGCCGCCTCCTCCGGCGATGGGCAGACGCCATTCGTAGTCGCGGCCTTTTTCGGATGCGGGTTGTTGGTCTTCGCGGCGGCCTTCTTCGCGGATGCTGCTGAGGCTGGCGCGGCAGAGCAAGGTGGCGGGAAGGCGGGTGGCTTCGTTCCACTCGCGCGGGCCGGCAGGTTGGGCGGGGTCGGCGAGGCATTCGACCTGCCAATCAATGAGGCCGGTGACGAGGGTTTGAGGATCGGGGCGGCTGGAGGCGGGAGGGGTGCCGACGATTGACTCGCTGCGCACCAGAGTTTGCTTGCTGCGCAGCCACTGGTAGTGGACCTGTTTCCAGGCGGCATTCGGTCCGGGGGCGGGCTGCCAGAGATCAAGCGTCCAGGCACCTGCGGAGGCTTCGAGGCGCAGCGTGGGTTGTCCGGTATTTCCGCTGACTTGGGGATCGGGTACGAGCGCCAGATCGGCGGCGAGCCGGCTGCGCAGGTCGTGCATTTTTGAGGCGGAAACCATGCGACCACCGGCGAGACCGACGGTTTGCAAGCCGGAGGTGGCCATCTGGGCGACGAGCACGATGAGCACCGCGCCAGCGACAGAGGCGACGAGCATTTCCACCAGCGTGAAGGCGGGGGCGGAGCGCCATTTGCTAGTGAGACGCTGTTGCAATGTCGAGGTATGACGCATCTAAAAAAGCGGGGACTCTGCCGACTACGGCAGGAGGTTGGCGGCCAGCAGGTCCGGCCGGGTGCGCTGCACGAGGCAGGTGCCAAGGATTTCTCCAGAGGGCACGGCGAGGAACTCGACCTTGACGGTTTCGAGGCCGGGCGAGTCGAAGCCGAGGCCGGGTGCGGCGGTCATGCGTGCTTCGATGCTGGCGTCGGCTTGCTGGCGATGGCGCGTCTCAGCGCCTTTGGAATCGAAGTAGAGACTGTGCGACCAGGTTTTTTCGGTCGTGGCCACGGGCCAGGCGGGGTCTTGCAAACAGGCGCGCACGGTGCCGCGCAGGGCTTCGACGCTGTGCTGGGTGGCGGCAACACGGGCATCGCCGAGGCCGAGGGCGAGCACGCCGATGGTGGGGAGGGCGGTGGCCATGACGAGGCCGAGGGCGACGATGACTTCCGGGAGGGAGAAGCCGCGCTGGAGTGAAACCTTATGGCGGCCTGTTGGAGTGAAGCCTTCAGGCGACACAGAGTTGGCCGCGTCTGCGGAGTCCACCCCCGACAACCTAAAGGTTGAACTCCAACTGGAAACACGCGCGGTCATTCGATCCAGGATTCTCCGGTGGCGGTTTGGATGTGGACGCGGCGGGATGGGCTCCCGCTTTGGTCCGCGCGTTGAAAAGTGAAGATGAGGGTGTCTTTTTCCTTGGCACCAAAGAGCGCACCGGTGGGGCTGATGTCGAAGGCAGGCGCGGCTTCATCCATGGAATCCACCCCCTCAAGCGCGACCCATTGCTTGACGGGTTGCCGCCCCCAAAGTTCGCTGGCGGGCAGGCTTTGGCCGTTGGCGAATTGGACGGATTCGCTGGCTTTCACCTGGGTGGTTTGCAGTTGGCGGTATTTTCGGACGGGCGTGCGGTCCAGCGACTCGGTGAAGTCCGCTTCGCGTGTGGGGTCGAGTCGCCAAGCGGACTCTTCTTTGCCCTCGCTCAGCAATTCGGAACGGACCTCCACCTGCTCGTGCCAGAGCTTCCATCTCTCCTGGCCGGGAGCAAAATCCCAGCCGGCCTGCAAGCTCTCAGGAAAGGCCACAGGCAGTGCCGCACCGGCTTCCTGCAAAGCGACAGGCTCCAAACCGGAGGTGGGCATCGCAAGGGCGACTGCCTGGGTCTCCTGCGCGGGACGGCGCAACACGCGCAGGGTGACACCCATGCGTTGCGAATCCGCCTCACCGCGCTGCAGCCAGGCTTTCTCCTTGCCACGCGGCAGCAGGGCCACACGCACCCAGGTGCCTTCACGGCGGGCGAGGTCGCGGGCGTCGCGCACCAGTGATTGGAAATCGCGCGCGGCGATGCTGACACGATCTTCCTGAGCCATGCGTTCGAGGGAGGAGGCAGCGCCGCTGACGAGGAGACCGACGATGACGATCGAGACCAGCACCTCCAGGAGGGTGAACCCGGCGGTGGCGAGGGCGGGTTTGGCAGCAGGATGTGGGGGAGTGTTTTTCTGCCCGGCCTTGAGTACCTCCGACTGCGCACAGAGGTGGTCGAGCAACGCGGCTGAGAAGTCGCCATTTTCAGGGAGAGCGATGGGCAGAGCGCCAGTGGCGAGCAGGGCGTCACGCACGGCTGCCGAGCTGGCGGCGGGCGCGATGGCAAAGCGCAGGCGTTTGCTGCTGCCAGGTTTTACTTTGGCGGCCAGAGCCTGCACAGCTTCGAGATTCGTTTCGGTGAACCCATTCTCACCCGGCAGCACGGCAAGCCAGCGCTCCTGGGCGAGTGAGAGTTTGTCGAGGCCGGGGGCAGGGCAGCGAAACAAGCGCAGGCCGCGTTTCTCACCTTCGGCAGCGAGGGTGAGACCGCCGGTTCCAAAGTCGAGCAGAGTGACCGAGGAGCCTGGCACGGCGGGGTCGTCGGCGGCGACGTTGGCGGCTTTTTTCACCGACTTGCGATGCATGAGCAAGCCGGAGCCGATGAGGAAGGCGAGCAGGAAGCCCTGGCCGTCGATCCAAATCCAACGGTATTCTTTGGCGAGGAACTTGCCGTAATGAATCTCCATCAATGCCTTGCCAAACTCGCCGCCGCCTTTGTGCGCGATGAACGGGCAGGACAGCGCGACGATGCCCAACGTGATCGCCGAGGCCATGCCGAGATTGGCATGCCAGACGCGGTTGAGCAGTTTCCAATTCATCTCGAAGAGCGGATGAGAAAAGTGCGACGGTCATAGACCGCCGGCACAACTAGTTGGAGGTCGGCAGGCCGTCATTGACCTTGGCCCAGGAGCCATCGGCTTGGCGCTTGAGCAGGGAGGCGGGCTTGTGGCGGCTGAGATAGACTGAACCGTCAGCGGCAGCGGCGATGGTATGCACCTCGCCCTCGTAAACTTCCGACCATTTGCCGTCGGCGCTCAACGCGGAGACACCGTCGTGGTGGGCCACCAAGACCTCGCCATTGGCAGCGGCTGCGACGGCTTTCACGTCATGACCGCTGAAACCTTCGAGCGGCGACCATTGGCCGTCCTTGAGCGCGAACACTCCGGCCTTGCCACCGCCGTAAAGCGTGCCATCCGCGCCAAGCGCAAGGCCCTTGATTTCGCGCAGTTTCTCCGGGTCCGCCTTTTTCATGTCCTCCTTTTTTTTCTCGCCCTCCTTGGCCTTCATTTCCTTTTTGACGGCCTCAGTGGACAGTTCCTTGCCCTCCGCCATGAGCTTGCCAGCGCTGGTGAGGTAGGGCAAACCAGCGAGAGCGGCGAAGCCGAGGACAAACCAGACTGCCATGGAGGGCGACCACCATTTGGGGGGAGGAGGAGCGGCGGGCTTGGGTTTAGAGGCAACGCTGGAGTTGTTCATGAGATTGAGTAGCGATTAAAGTGCGAGTGTGTCTCAATACCGATTGCTGTCAATTGCCTCTATCAAATTATTTATTTCACATACCTTAAATAAAGAGCTTTACGAACAGAGCGAAAGCGGTTAAAAACACTGTGATTTATATAGATCTTATGGAATTTTACATCACTGGGCGATTTTGTCCAGATTCCTTCCCCTGCGTTTCTTGCGCTTGAAACGTGGCATTTTGCTTCCGCCTCCTTTGCCATGGCAGGCCCTGTTTCCGGCCTGACCAAGGGCGGCAGCTTGTCCGCAAAAAGTTGAACTCGCCATTCGACAAGGCGCGTCCCGCCCTGCATGCTCCGCGCCCCTCAATCTGCCTGAGGTGTCATTGCTTGAGTCCTGATGTCCCCCCACGAGCCCACCAGCCATCGTACCGACGACCTGCGCGTCGCTGAAATCCTGCCGCTGCTGCAGCCGGCGTTGTTGATGCATGAAGTGCCCCTGCGCGAGTCCGAGGCCGCTCTGGTGGAGGGCTGGCGGCGCACTGCGGAAAAATGCCTGCGCGGCGAAGAGGACCGCCTGCTGGTGGTGGCCGGTCCCTGCTCGATCCACGACATGAAATCGGCGCTCGACTACGGCGGCTTGATCGCCTCGGCGCGCCGCCGTTACGGTGACGCGCTGGAACTGGTGATGCGCGTCTATTTTGAAAAACCGCGCACCACGGTCGGCTGGAAGGGCTTTATCAACGACCCGCACCTCAACGAGAGCTACGATATCAACAGCGGCTTGCGCGGCGCGCGCAAGCTGCTGATCGATCTTGCCGAGATGGGCGTGCCTGCCGGCACCGAGTTTCTCGATGTGATCACGCCGCAGTACATTGCCGACGCGGTGGTGTGGGGCGCCATTGGCGCGCGCACCACCGAGAGCCAGGTGCATCGCCAGCTTGCCTCCGGCTTGTCGATGCCGGTCGGCTTCAAAAACGGCACCGACGGCAGCATCCAAACCGCGCTCGACGCCATTGAAGCCGCGCGCGGCCAGCATTGTTTTCTCTCCGTCACCAAGGACGGCGTGGCCGCCATCGTGCGCACGCGCGGCAACGACGCCTGCCATGTCATCCTGCGCGGCGGCAAGGGCGGCACCAACTTCGACGCCGAGTCGATCGAAAACGTCACCAGCCAGCTCGCCGCGCGCGGTCTGCCGCCGGCGGTGATGGTGGATTGCAGTCACGGCAACAGCCTCAAGGACTACCGCAAGCAGCCCGCGGTGGCGCACGCCCTGGCGGAGCAAATCCGCGCCGGCAGCCGCGCCATCACCGGCGTCATGATCGAGAGCCATCTCGTCGAAGGCCGCCAGGACTCCAAGCCCGGCGCCGCCCTGACTTACGGCCAGAGCATCACCGACGCCTGCGTCTCCTGGCAGACCACGCTGGAGGTGCTCGACGAGTTGGCGGACGCGGTGCGCGCACGACGGAAGCAATGAGACAAGCGGTCCCCCAGGCATCGTCCGATGCGCACCGACAAACAAGCCTATCTCATCTTCCGCGCCGGACCGGAGCTGGCTTTTGAACTGGCCGCGCTGCCTTCGCCCGGCCCGTGCCGGATGGAGTCCACCACGTTCAAGGAAATTGAGCGCACCACGGACGGCTTGATCGTGCCGGAGGGTTCGGATCAGCCCCTGAGCCTCCTGGAAGTGCAGTTTTATGAGGACGCCGCCATTTACAACCGCGCCGCCACCATGATGGCCTTGGCGCAGCAACCGCATCTGCCACGGCCTGTTCAGGGCATGATTTTCTTTGCCACCCGCGCCCTCGATCCACAGACCGCGCCGTGGAACGGGATCATCCACGCGGTTTACCTGGACGAGGCATTGAGAGCGTTGCAACAAAACGATCCTCTGCATCCGCTGGTCGCGGTATTCGCTCCGGTGTTTATCGAGGCTCCAAACGAGCTTGAAGACAGCGCGAAACACTACTATCGTGCCATCGAAACAGCGCCCGTCGCACCCGGCCTGCGCCACACACTGCTGCGAGTTTTTTGCGACTGGCTGTTTGAGCGATTGAAACACAAAACCCGAAAGGAAATCACCATGATTCTCGATCTTCCAGATGTTCGCGACACCATCGTAGGCCGTGAACTGCTCGAAGAGGGCATCGAAAAAGGTCTAGAACAAGGCATCGAGAAAGGTCTAGAACAAGGCCAAAGAAAGGCCTGGCTCGACATGGTTCATCAATTCGGAGCCAAACGCCTCGGCCCAACGGACAGCGACTTGTTGCAACGTATCAACCGCCTGGACGATTCAGCCCTTCGTGAGCTTGTCGATGCGATGTTTGACTTGCCGACATGGCAGGCGGTGAAGGCGTGGCTGGACGGGCGTTGATCTTTCCGCAGCCGAGCCAGGCTAAGGCGGGGGCCGTGAAGCCCAACTTTTTGTGAACCAAGGAACGATCCAATCCTTCTCCCGCGCCCGCCTCCTCGTGGTGGGCGATGTGATGCTCGACCACTTCATCTGGGGCAACGTGCGCCGCATCTCGCCGGAGGCGCCGGTGCCGGTGGTGGAGGTGACCAAGGAGACTTGGTATCCCGGCGGCGCGGCCAACGTGGCGCGCAACATCGCGCCCTTCTCCAAACAGGTGCACTTGATGGGCCGCGTCGGGCGCGACAGCGCGGCGGACCGGCTGCGGGAACTGCTGCAAGAGGACGCCGTGGACCCGTCCCCGCTGCTGGTGAGCGCGGACGTGCCGACCATCTCCAAAGCGCGTGTCACGGCGCGCCAGCAGCAGATCGTGCGTGTCGATCGCGAACGGCTGCTGCAGCTCACCGAAGCCGAGTTGCTGGAGGTGGAAAAACGGCTGCGCGCGCTGGCGCTGGATCTCGACGCCGTCATCATCGAGGACTACGGCAAAGGCTTCGTCACCGCCGCGCTGGTGGAAGTGATCGCGCGCGTCGCGGGCGAGGCCGGATTGATCGTCACCGTCGATCCCTCGCCGCACAATCCGCTGCTCTGGCGCGGCGTCAGTTTGGTGAAACCGAACCGGCTGGAGGCCTTCGCCGCCGCCGGTTTGAGCGATCATTTGCTGCCCGGCCCGCCGGCGGAAAACCCGGAGCTGCTGGAAGTCGGGCGCGTGCTGTTGGAAAAATGGGACACGCCGAAAATTCTGATCACGCTGGGAGAGCAGGGCATGCTGTTGTTCCAGCGCGACGCCGCGCCGCATCACATCCCGACCCGGGCGCGCGAAGTGTTTGACGTCTCCGGCGCGGGCGACACCGCCATCGCGCTGCTCACGCTCGCCCTGGCCGCCGGCCAGGACATCATCAGCGCCGCCGAGATCGCCAATCGCGCCAGTGGCGTGGTCGTCGGCAAGCTCGGCACCGCGCGCATCACGCCGCAGGAGCTGATCGCGGCCTGCGCGGATTGAAGGTCGCGCTCGTTGCGCTCGTCCAACCCTCAAGGCATCCCCAACCAAGCGACGGCTGCGCCTCCGTGGCCGCCCCCACCCAACCCATCACCATGAAGACACTGCAACTCTTCAACGTGTACCAGCAGTATGGCGGCGAGGAAAACATCGTTCGCTCGCTCTCCGCGCTGATGCAGGGACCGCACTGGGAGGATTTGTTTTTCCACAGCCGCGACTGGTCGCGCGAACCGCTTCTCAATCAACTCACGCAACCCCTGCGCGCCTTTCACAATCCGGCCGCCCTGCGCGCCGCGCGCGCGGCGCATGAGCGCTTCCAGCCGGACGTGTGGCTGCTGCACAACGTGCTGCCGGTGGGCTCGCTGGGCCTCTATCATCTCGCCGCGCGGCTCGGCGCGCCGGTCATTCAATACATCCACAACTACCGTCCCTTCTCGCCCGGCGGCACCGCGTCGCACGGCGGTCGCATCCTCGACCACGGTCTGCGCGGCAATTTCTGGCCGGAGATCGCCGCCGGCACCTATCGCGACTCGCGCTTGCAAACGCTGTTTGCCTCCCTGCTGTTGAAAGCTTACTTCAAGACCGGCGCGTTCAACGCTGTGACCACCTGGCTGGCGCCGACCGCGTTTCAAAAGGCCCGCTTCATCGAAGCCGGTGTCGCGCCTGAACGCCTCGAGGTGCTGCTGCCGCCGCGGGAGCTGGCAGCGCCACCGGAAGTCTGGCGCGAGGATGGCAGCCTGCTGTTCCTGGGTCGCTTGGTGCCTGAGAAAGGGGTGCTTTTTTTGCTCGGACAGTGGGAGGCGGCGCAACACGCGGGAACGCCGATGCCGGAACTTGTCATCGCCGGCGGCGGACCGCTCGCAAACGAGGTGCGCTCGCGGGCGGACGCGTTGCAACATGTGCGTTATGCCGGTCATGTCGAAGCCGCGGAGCGGCGGCGTTTGCTTTCGGAATGCACCGCCGTGCTGGTCCCTTCCCTCTGGTGGGAAGTGATGGGCATGGTGGTCTTCGAGGCTTATGAGATGGAGAAGCCAGTGCTGGCCGCGCGCATCGGCGGTCTCGGCGAGATCGTTTTTCAAGGCCGCACCGGATTTCAATTTCAACCTGGTGACCACGCGGATTTCATGAGCGCCCTCAACGCCCTGCAAAGCGCCACACCCGAGCGCCGCCGTGCGATGGGCCGCGCGGGGCGCGCCTGGCTGCAAGCCGAGACCGATCCCAAAGCCTGGCGCGCGCACTACCTGCAAGTGGCGATGCACACCGTCGGGCGCCAGCGCCAGCATCTCCGAACCACACGGGAATGCCCCTCCTTGCCGGCAACGCCGCTCGTCAAAACCGCCTGACATGTCATGAGACTGGTGCAGGTGTTCAATCGCTACATGCGCCCGGGCGGCGAGGAGGTGTCCGTGGAGCGTATCTTCCGTCACATGTCGCTGCGGCATGACGTGCAACGCTGCTTTTTCGACAGCGCGGACTGGCACGCGGGCGGCCTGGGAAGCGCGTTCAACCAGGCGCGGCTGCTTTTTGGCAATCCCCAAAGCGAAAGCCGTCTGCAACGCCACATCGACAAACACCGCCCGCGCGCGGCGGTGTTTCACAACATTTATCCCGTCGGCTCGCCGGTGCTCTACCGCCGCGCGCAAAAGGCGCGGCTGCCGGTCCTTCAATATCTGCACAACTTCCGTCCCTTCAGCGTGAGCGGCACGCTCTACGGTGGCGGCCGCATTTTGGCGGACTCGCTCAGCGGTCATTTCGGTCCCGAGGTGAGACATGCCTCCTGGCAGGGGTCCGTCATCAAGTCGGCGCTTTTTGCGCTCATGCTCAAACGCCTGCACCGCTCCGGCTGGCTGCGCTCGGTGCGGCAATGGATCGCCATTTCCGATTTCATGCGCAAGCGCCTGATCGAGCGTGGCTTTCCTGCCAGCCGCATTCAAACCCTGCGGCACGCCTGGGATGCGATGCCGGAAACGTCACCGGCAGAGGATGCCGGGCACTACCTTTTTCTTGGCCGGTTGGTGGAGGAAAAAGGCGTGCTGACATTGATCGACACCTGGCGCGAACTCCACACGTTGCTCGGCCCGGCGACCCCCCGGCTCGTCATCGCCGGTGAAGGCAGCCTTGGTGAAACCGTCCATCAAGCGGCCGCAGACAACCCTTACATCACAGCCCCCGGTCATGTCAGCGGCGAAACCAAGGAGGACCTGCTGCGGCGTTGCCGCGCGGTCATCGCGCCCTCGCTATGGTGGGAACCTCTTGGTATTGTGGTCTATGAAGCCTACGACTATGCCAAACCCGTCCTCGCCGCGCGTTCCGGCGGCCTCGGTGAAATTGTTTTCCCGGAGTGCACCGGATTCCTGCACCAGCCCGGTTCGGTGGAGGACCTCATCCGCGATGTCCGCGCCCTTGAGTCCCTGACGCCCGGTCAACGCCAGAACATGGGCCGCCAAGGCCGCGAGTGGTTGCTGCGCGAAGCCGCGCCCGAACGCTGGCGGAAGTCCTTCGATGCGATTCTCGACACGGCGGTGGCTCGTGATTGAGCTTGTCCCCGCCGCGCTCCGGCTCACAATCCCGCTCTCATGTCCGACTTTCCCGCCCATTTCTCCGCCCACCTCGACGAGCACCTGCAAGCCATGCAAGCCATGCCCTCGGTGGCGGTACAGGTGGAAGCCATCGCGCTCGCTTGGGAAAACGCGCTCAAAGCCGGCAACAAGGTGCTCTTCTTCGGCAACGGCGGCAGCGCCGCGGACGCGCAGCATTTCGCGGCGGAACTCGTCGTGCGCTACCGCAGCAACCGCGCCGCGCTGGCCGGCATCGCCCTGACCACCGACACCTCCATCCTCACCGCGCACAGCAACGACTTCGGCTTCGACAGCGTCTTCGCGCGCCAGATCGAGGCGCTGGCGCGGCCGGGTGATGTCGCGGTCGGCATCTCCACCTCCGGCAACAGCCGCAGCATCCTGCTCGGACTTGAGGCCGCCAACGCCGCCGGTTGCGTGAGCGTCTGCTTCACCGGACAAAACGCGAGCCCCTGCTCCGCCGCCGCGCAGCTCGTCCTGCACGCGCCCGCCACCGTCACCGCCCGCATTCAGGAATGCCACTTGCTTGCCGGCCATCTGCTCTGCGACTGGGTGGAGAAACGGGTGTGTGATCGCACTTAATCGCGCCGGTCGATGACCGTCGTAGAATTGATGCGGGCGAAGGTACCCGCACGCCATGTCCCTGTCACTGCAAGCCTTCAAAAACTCCGCGTTCTGGCAGCCCTTCGCGCGGCGTTATCAACGCTCCGGCCTCAAGGCGCGCGTTTATTCGCGCTCGCTGGTGCCGCCGGTGCCAAGTATCAGCGAGTCCTCCTTGTATGAGCGCTGGCGCTTGAACGCCCGCCCCGTCGTCGAGCCGCCGCCGTTCACTCCGCCGGTGGACGTGCCGCACGGGCCAATGCCGCCCGAGGACGCCGCTTTTCTCGCCCGCCTCATCGCCGCGCTGGCGCCCGCGAGCCTGTTCGAGTTCGGCACCAACTGGGGTGTCTCCACCGGCTTGATGGCGGCCAACACCCCCCCCCATGCCTGCTTGCGCACGCTTGATGTTTGTCGTGACATGTTCAGTGCCGAGCAACTCGCCGCAGATCCAGAGCTGGCGATGATTCTGCCGCGCGAGCACACCGGCTGGCATTACCGGCAGCACCCGCTTCTCAGGAGCAAAGTGGAGCAAATCTTCGCCGACTCCCTGGCTTACGAGATGCCCGCCGAACCGAAGCATGACTTCATCCTGGTCGATGCCTGCCACCAGTTGGAATATGTGCGCAAGGACACGCAAAACGCGCTGCGCGGACTCGCGCCCGGCGGCGTCCTGATGTGGCATGATTTTTATCCCGATGTGTCGAGTTGGACGGACGTGTTTCGCTTCGTCAGCGGCTTCGCCAAAACGCACCCGCGCGTGATCCACATCACCGGCACCCACATCGCGCTCTGGCGCGCGCCCGCCACCAGGCATGAGTCTGCGCAATAAAATCCGTCTCGCCCGCGGCGCCCTGGCGATGGGTCGCGGTCTTTCCGGCAAGGCCCGCCTGCTGCGCCTCTGCGCCCGCCACGGCGGCCTGCTGCCCTTTCGCGGCGGCGAGACTTGCGTGGCCTTGCGCCAGCCGCCGCGCGCCAATCTGCATTACCGTGACACGGGCGCGGACGCGGTGCTGATGGTCGAGGTGCTGTTCTTTGAGGACTACGCGCCGCTAAAACAATTGCGACTGCGCCCGCGCCACCTGCTCGACATCGGCGCCAACATCGGTCTCGGCAGCCTGTATCTGCGCCGGCTTTATCCTGACGCCACCCTCAATGGACTCGAGCCCGCGCCCGCCGAGGCGGCGATCTGTGCAAAGAACTACGCCGCCTGGGGTCGCGCCACCCTGCATCGCTGCGCCGCCGGCGCCGAGGACGGCAAGGAAGTCGTGCTCGCCACTCACGCCGACCGCACCGGCGGCCAGCATTTGCTGAACGGTCATGACGCGGACGACTGGCAGCGCACGCCCGTGACGTTGCGCCGCATCGACGCCATGATTGACTCCGGCGCGCTGCCCGCCCCCGACCTGGTGAAGATGGACATTGAAGGCGCCGAGCTTGCCGCCTTGGAAGGCTTCGGCCGGTTTCTGCCGCATCCGCAGGCTTACATCCTGGAAACACACAGCCCGGAACTGCATCAAGGCTGCCTGGACAAACTCAGCGCGGCCGGCTTCCGCGTCGCCAGCGATCTGCCGCGCCCCGGCAGCGCGCGCATCCTTTGCATGACCCGCGCGTCATGATCGTCCGCAACATCTCCTGGCTCGCCTTGTCGCAGGCGGTGCGCCTCGCCCTGGCGCTGTTTGTCGGCGCCTGGCTGACGCGCAGCATCGGGCCGGAGAGCAACGGCCTGCTCGGCACCGCCGCCGTGATCGGAGCGCTGGCGGGTTTCGTGGCCGACTTCGGCATCCGCCAAGTGCTCGTCAAAGAGCTGGCCGCGCGCCCGCGTGACGCCGCCGCTTTGTTTGGCACCGCCGCGCGCATCACCACGGTGTTTGGCGCGCTCATGTATGCTGTGGCGCTGGCCTTGAGCTGGTTCTGGGGCGGCCAGGCAATGACCATGCTCGGCCTGCTGATGTTCTCGCCGTTGTTTCTCAACGGCTGGATCACCGTGCTCTCGCGCTGGGACTCCGCGCATGAGTCACATCGCACCGCCAAGCTCAGTCTCGCCGCCAATCTGGTGTCGAGCGCGCTCAAAGTGGTCTGCATCCTCACCGGCGCCAATTTGATGTTCGCCGCCGCCACCTTCGCCATGGACGCCGTCTGCGGCGCGCTGGTGGCTTGGAGCTGGGCCGCGCGACGCGGCTGGCTGCGCGACCTGCGACTCTGGGACGGCGCCTTCGCGCGCACGTTGCTGCGCGAGTCGCTGCCGCTGTTCCTGGCGCATTCCGGCACGCTGCTGCTGTTGAAGCTCGATCAGATGATGGTCTTCAAAATCGCCGGCAAAAGCGAGGCCGGCATTTACGCCGCCGCCACGCGTTTGTCGGAAGTGGTCTATGCGGTGGGACCCATGCTGATCATCGCCTTTCTACCGCGCTTGTCAGAAAGCCACGCGCGCGACTGCAAGCGCTACGAGCATCAGCGCGGCGTCTTGTTCGGCGTGATGACCTGCGCCGCTTATGCTTCCATCCTGGGCTGGTGGCTGCTGGGTCGGGAAATCACGCACCTGTTGTACGGCCCCGCATTTGCCGCCGCCTCCGGCATCATCATGGTGCATTGCCTGGCCGCCCTGCCCTTCCTGCATGGCGAGTTGCGCAACAGCCTGCTGGTGGTGGAGCGCAAATCCTACGCCGGCGCGCAAACAGCGCTGGCGGGCGTGCTTATCAACATCGGTTTGAACCTGATTTTGATCCCTCGTCACGGCGCGCTCGGCGCGGCCTGGGCGACGGTGATCACTTACACTTTGGTCTGGTTTGGCGGCTCGCTGGTCGTGCCCGCCTTGCGTGGCATTGGCCGCCAGCAACTGCGCTCTTTCGCCGCGCCGCTGTGGTTGTGGAATGCGGAGCATTGGCAGGCGCTGCGCCGGCCCGCGTCGCCGGAAGATTTACGAGCCGTGGAAGCCGCATGAACGCCGCGAATTTCAAGCGCATCGCCGTGCTGCGTCTCTGTGGCGTCGGCGACGCCGTGCAGATGACACCGCTGCTGCGGCAACTGCGCGCCGACGCGCCGGAGGCGGAGATCGTCGTGTTTGTCAGTGCCAACGCCGCGCCCGTGTTGCGGGGCGCGCCATGGATGGATCGTGTGGTGGCACTCGAACCTGCCGCCACCAAAACCGGCGCCTCCAACCCGGGCCTGATCAAGCTGTGGATGAACGTCAGAAGGGAGGGCGCTTTCGACGCCCTGCTTTGCCTGGGGCTGACCTGGCGCAATCTCGTCCTCAGCCGTTTGGCGCGGGCACGTTCGCGCGCCGGTTTTGTCACCCGTGGATGGAAACCGCTGCCCGTCTTCACGCATCCTTATTTCGTTCCCGAAAACGCCGCGCTGGACCGCACTCATGAATCGCAAAAATACCTGAAGCTGTGGTCACTTGTGAGTGGTGGCGAGGATCGCGGATTCGGATACGACTTGGCGCACCTCGGGCACGGCTTGAGCACCGACCTGCCCTTGCCGGACAAACCTTATCTCTGCGTGGCACCTGGTGCCGGCAATCCTTTCGTGCGCATGGATACCAAAAAATGGCCCTCCGCTTCCTTCGCACGCGTGATCGAACTGGCATTGGCGGAAGGCTACGAGGTGCTCGTTCTCGGAACGCCCGGCGAGCTGCCTGCGGAACGGCTGCCCTCGGGAGCGCGTGACTTGCAGGGCAAAACCACCTTGCCGCAGGCGGCGGCTTTGCTGCGCGGCTCCAGCGCTTTCCTCGGCAACGACTCCGGTTTGTTTCACCTCGCTCTCGGTCTTGGCACACCGGCCGCGGCGATTTTTGGCCCCACCGATGCCGCCAAGACCGGTCCCTTCCGCAACGCCAACGCGCTTGTGATCGAAGCCGGTCTGGAGTGCGCTCCTTGTCTGGCCGAGTCCTGCCGCATGATGGCAACGAGCGCGGCGCCCGGCACGCCGCCGCCGTGCATGACCGCGCTCACTCCGGAAAGAGTCTGGCAACGCATGCAGCCGCTGCTGGAAACTGCGATTGTAGCGGCGCGGCTGTGACCGCCGCATTTTTCCTGTCTGCACCCCCCCCTTGCTGCAAAATCAGCGACAGCCGAAGCGATGCGGAGACAGGCGAAGCCAATCATAGACCGCCGGTTCAAATCACGAACCCAGTCAACATGGCCATTCCCACGGCTTTAAAAAATCAACTTGTGCGCCTGCGCGACCGCATGCCCCTGCCTTGTCAGCGGCTGGCGAACCGTCTCGCCTTCCACTGCCTGCTTCCAACTCATGAAAAGCAAATGTGGGACCAGCGCCTGGCGGACGTGACCGCCTGCGCTGACAACGCCCATCTTCCCCGTCATCCCGATGCCGGCCGCACTCGCGGCGGTGTGATGACCATGCACAACGGTCTGCGCATTCATGCCGGCAGCTACTACGGCTGGGGATCACAGCGCATTCTGGAGCAAAACCTCGGCTGCCATGAGCCGCAGGAGGAGCGTGTCTTTGCGCAGATACTGGAGTGGCTGCCGCCGGGCGCGGTGATGGTCGAACTCGGCGCCTACTGGGCGTTCTACTCGCTCTGGTTCGCCAGCCAAGTGCCGCGCGCGCAAAACTGGATGGTCGAACCGGAGGCGGGCAATTTGGAGAAAGGCCGCGCCAACTTCGCGCTCAATGGCAAACAAGGACACTTCATCCGCGCGCTCGTCGGCGACAAACATGGTCCGCTGGACGATCCCGCGCGCGTCTCCGTGGATGGATTGATGTTGGAGCACGAGATTGAGCGCGTGCATCTGCTGCACAGCGACATCCAAGGCTGGGAGCTGGACATGCTGCACGGAGCGGCGCGCGCATTCAACGAGCGCCGGGTGGACCATGTCTTCATCTCCACCCACTCAAACGAGTTGCACCGCGATTGCGTCGCCTGGCTGCGCCAAAATGATTATCGCGTGCATCAAGACATTGATCTCGACGCCACCTTTTCCCATGACGGCCTGATCGTGGCGCACAACCCGGAAATCCCTCTTGTGGAACCCCTCATTCTTGATCGCCGTCACAAGACGGTCTTTCCATTGTGAGCTCGCGTCTGCCACTCACCCTGGCCGCCGTCGGCCTGGTGTTTTACATCCTCTTCTCGGTGCTGCTTGGCGGCGGCAACGTGATCGGCGGGGTGGCCTTCTACGCCGCGCTGGCGTCCTGCCTATTTGGCTTGCTCAAACCAGGGCCGGCCATGCGCTACCTCGTCATCCTGGCGGCATACAGCGATCTGCTCAAGCGCCTGATGATTCTCGATGGCCGCTTCGGCATGATGGACATCCTGTGGGTGCGCGCGCTCTGCCCGATGACGCTGGCGGGCATCTTCGGCGGCGTGCTGGCACGCGGTTTGCATGACGGCTCTTTTTTCAAAGGCCGCAACATCGCCACCCTGCTTTTGTGCATAGGCGGTTTCGGTTTGGCTGGTGTGTCCGCTTACCGCGCTGGCGGCGGGTTCACCGCTTTAACGAGTCTGGCCGACGGCGCGGCCTACGTCTTTCTACTGTTCATCGTGCCGGGAGTCTTGCGCACACCGGGCGAGATTCTGCGCTTCGTCAAATTCACGCTGATCGTTTTCGCTCCGGTGGCGGTCTATGGCATCAAACAGCAGCTCATGGGCTTGAGCGAGTTCGAAATCGACTATCTCAAGTCCGGCTTCACCATTCTTTCCAAGCACCTGGAGGACGGCAGGCCGCGACCGTTTTCAACCCTGACCGACTCCTCGCCCTTCGGCACCTCCTGCGCGGTGTGCGCCTGCATGGCCTTGCTGGTGCGCGCGCACTACCGCTCCAATGGGCGCCCGGACTGGTCGCTGGCGGGACCGCTTTTGTGGTTTGTCTTTGTCTGCGGCACCGTCGCCAGCCTGACACGCACCGCCAACGTCAACTGGCTGCTGCCGCTGCTGCTGCTGCCATTCTTCCGTCGTGGCGGGCTGACGACCATGGTTTATGCCGCGATGGCCGTGAGCTTTGTCGGCGCCTGCCTGTTTGCGCAGCCGCTGAAGGAGGTGGTGACCACCGTGACCCTTTGGGGCATGGATCATTTTGGCGACAGCGCCCTGGGCGAGCAACTGACCCGCTTCTGGACGCTCGGCGCGCGCCTGGATGGCATGCATGAGTTGGCGCACAACCCGAAAATGTGGACCCTGTTTGGCTACGGTCCGAAAGTCACCGAGCAGCTTCTGGCCTCGGGCGAGGTGGCCTCCCACGACATCATCTCCAACATCCTGCTCAAGTCAGGTTGGATCTCCCTGCTGATCCTGCTGGTGCTGGCGGTGCTTTGCCTGGTTTCGATCCACCGCTCCGTGCTGCGGCTGCGCGACACCGGTGTGTTCGCCATGTGCATCTGGCTGCTCGCCACCGAGTTTGGCTTGCTGGTGCACAACGTCTTCGCTGGCAACGTCACCGCCACCTTCCCGGTGAACTTTTTCTTCTGGTTCATCGCCGGCGCGGTCAACGCCATCGTGAGGTGGCAGCAGGCCAAAGAACCGCAACTGGCCGGGAGTCGCGTGATGACGCCATCCACTCCCGCAGCCGGCTCGCACCCCGTGCCGGCGACATGAAGCCTCCCTTGATCCTGGCCGGTTATTTGATTCGCTCCCGCTCGGGCGGTCCGCGCCGCTTTCTCGACGCCAGCGAAGCGGAGCCGGATTGCGATGTCCTGGCGCAATATGTCTTCGCGACAGACGAGGACTTGGAAGACTTCTACCGGCGGATGCCGGGCATTGGACGGCGCGCGTGGGAAGCCGCTCGCTTGCTGTGGCGGCACCGCCGTGAGTTGCGGCAGGCGGAGCGAATTTACTGCCTCGACCACATGTCGTTCAACTTGCTCTTGCTCGCCTCACGCGGCGGCTTGTTCGACACCCGCGGAAAAATCGTGCGGCGCTTCACTTTTCGCGATCGCGCCATGCGCCAACTGCAACCCTGGCTGAAAAAGGCGCCGGCGTTCCAGGTGGACTTGATCACGAACGAGCAAACCGAAAGGTGGGCGTCGTCCGTCGGGAACAATCATGTTGGCCTGCTTTCATGGCGAATTGACACGGCCTGGTATCAACCCAAAACGCCAGCGCGCGCGGGTCCGTGGTTTCTTCCAGGCAATGCCTATCGTGACGATAGTCTGGTCCGCCCGCTGCTGGACGCGGGGCATGCCGTCACCCGTGCTGGCCGGTCGTTCGCGCTGGCGGACCGGCTGCGCCACTGCGCCGGGCATCCTGGCTTCACCTTGATGATGAACGCGTCGCATGCGGACTACCTCGCCGCCCTGCGCCGGGCGCGCGCGGTGGTGCTGCCCATTCTCACGTGTGACGAGCCGGCGGGACTGACTGCGGCGATGGAGGCTCTCGCCTGCGCGGTGCCGTTGCTGGCCAATCGCAGCATGGGCATCAGCGAGCTGCTCAAAGAGTGCGAGTATCCGCTGCCGATGCTTGAGGATTTGCAGCCTGAAACCTGGACGGAGGCCTGTCGGCGATTGGATGAACGCCTCAACGACACCACGTTGCGCGCAGCCCTCGAACACAGCCGTCAATTATTGATCGAGCGCCGCTCCATCCGGCCAGGCAACACGGACTGGCTAGATCTCTTCAATCTGCGTCCCGCTGCTGTACCGGCGGTCTATGACCGTCGCTAGATTTCCTGCTTTCCAGCCCGCAATGCCAATAAAGTCAGCGACGGTCATAGACCGCCGGTACAACCACATGAGCACCATGCCTGTTTCGACACCCTGTTGGGCCGTGGTGACCTGCGCCCGCGCCACTTATTACAAGCCGCTGTGGGAGGGCTTTGCCTCAGCTCAGGAGGACGGTTATCGCACGCTGCTGATTTGGCCGGGTAATCACCAATGCGAGCATCCAGAGGACATGGTCACCCCGGTCCATCCGCATTTGTCTTGCGTCGAAGTGAACGCGCCCGCGCTGCGCAAACCGTCTTTTTCAAAAAGCAATCTAGCCCACTACCAAGGCAGCGAACTGCGACTGCCATCCTTGAACGTGCTTCGAGAACTGGTTCGTCATCCTGTGCGCGGCGTCATCGTGCATGAACTGACGCCCTACACCCTGACCGCGCTTCTCTACGCCAAACTACGCGGCTTGCCGGTCGCCTTGCTCTCCGAGGTGGGCAGCGGCAACACGCATCAGTATCCGCGCCATGTGAAATGGTGGCACGGCTTCTGGGGTTGGTGGGTGGACGCCATCATCGCTGCCTGTCCGGCGGCGCGCGTTCCGGTGTGTGGTCGCGCTTTGCCTGTCTTCGAAACCTTTCACGCGGTGGACAGTCGCTTGTTCCAGCCCATGCCGAAACCCTCCTTCAAGGACGGCCAGGTGGTGTTTGTCTGTTCTGGTCAGTTGATTCCGCGGAAGGGTTTGGACCTGCTGTTCAAGGCCGCCGCGCAGTTGCGCAAGCAGCGTGGCGAGGACTTTCGTTTGCGACTGGTCGGCGGCGGTGACGAGTCTTGGGCGCGAGACATGGCGGCGCGTGAGGGCGTGACCGATCTCGTTGAATGGAGTGGTTTTTTGAGCCGGGAAAACATGATCGTGGCCATTGCTTCAGCGGACGTGTTCGTGCTGCCTTCGCGTTCCGACTCTTACGCGGTGGTCGTGCAGGAGGCCGCCTGCCTGGGCTTGCCGCTGCTGGTCAGCAAACACGCCGGCGCGGCGGAAGCCGTCGTTCGTGAAGGCGTCAATGGCCACATCATTGATCCCGAAGATACCGCAAACTTTGCCGCCGCCATGGAATGCCTGCTCGACGCGAGCACCCGCGCGCGTTACGGCGCGGCGGCACGCGCCCGGGGCGAGGCCCTGTCCTCTCCACAGCGCGGCGCGGCGCTCTGGCGCGGCTTGCAGGCGCGTTTCGGTCAAAAAAGCTCGCGCGTGGTGAGCTTGAATCACCCGGCTTATGACAGCGCCTCATGAACGGTCCGGTCTTCATGGCTCCGACCCATCCCTGCATGGGCTGGGCCAGCATGAATCGCTACACGCAGGAACTGCGCGCGCAGGCGGACGGCGATCCCTCGGTGCGTTTCCTGCTGCCGCCATGCGCCGTCGAAAAATCGCCCGCGCCGCGTCTCATGCGTTTGTTGCAACGCCGCTTGCTGTATCCGCTGCGGGTGCGCACGCAAGTCACCGGCGGTGTGCTGCACCTTTTGGATCACAGTTTCGCCGCGCTGCTCGCGCACACGCGGCCCGGTGTGCGCACGGTTGTAACCGTGCACGACTTGATTCCCCTCAGCGAGCCGGAAGGACTGAGCGCCTCCCAACAAGCGCGCTACGCCAAAGATGTCGCCCATCTCAACAAGGCGGACATCCTGGTTTGCGTCTCCGGGCACACCCGCCAGGAGGCGCATCGGTTGCTCGGCATCCCATTCGACAAAATGCGCGTCAATCCGATGGGCGCGGCCGCTTTGCCGGCGCCCGACGCGGCGATGCTTGGACGACTGTCCGCGCTGCCTGCTTTTATACTGAGTGTCGGTCACACCGGACCGCGCAAAAACCTGATGCTGCTCCCCGAACTGGCGCGGCAACTCTCCACTGGCGGACGCCAACCGGTGATCGTTCGTGCCGGCACACGACTCGACGCCACCCTCGCGGCCGCCATCGGTCAACACGCCAAACTTGTTGAACTGGGACGAATCCAGGATGCGGAGCTGGCCGCCGCATATCAAACCGCCGCTGTTTTTTTCATGCCGTCGCGACACGAGGGTTTTGGTCTTCCCGTCATCGAAGCGATGGCGGCGGGCTGTCCAGTGGCCTGTGCTCGCGCCACCAGTTTGCCGGAAGTGGCGGGTGAAGCCGCTTTGTTCTTCGACCCCGACAATGCCACCGAAGCCGCCGATGCCTGTCGCCGTCTCTTGGAGGATGCCGCGCTTCGCCAACAGCGGATCGAAGCCGGTCGCCTCCGCGCCAGACAATTCACCTATGCCGCGCACTGGCGGCGACTGCGCGAGGTATATGACGACTTATTGATGCCTTCCTGATTTTTTTTTGGTGACCACCTTTCTCCATCCACGCCACCTCACCCTCGCGGCGCTGTTGACCTCGCTGGCCCTGCTGGTGCTCGTGCAGCCTTACGACGCGGGTTACGCCGACCTGCGCCGCACCATGGCGCGCACGCTGATGATCTACTGGCAGGATCCGACCTGGCAGCATGGCGCGCTGGCGCCGCTCATTGCCGGGTGGCTGGTGTGGTGGCAGCGCAAAGCTTTGGCGGCGCTGCCGGTGCGGGGCACCAGGTGGGGTCTGCCGCTGCTCCTGCTCTCGGCGTTGTTGTATTACGCGGGGTTCAAAGCCAACAGCTTTTACTTCGGTGTGGCGGCCGTGCAGACTTTCATCGCCGGCACCGTGCTGTGGCTGCTCGGATGGCGGCACGCGCGCCTGCTGTTTTTTCCCTGGCTCATGCTCTGCTTCACCTGGCCGCTGCTGTTCCTGGAGGATACCATCGCTTTTCGACTGCGTTTGATCCTGGTCGAGAGCACGTCCTGGCTGTTGAACAGCCTCGGCGTCGCCGCGCTGGTGGATGGAACGGCGTTGTTGTCCGCGCCCTCGCCGGAGGCGGGTCGTGTGGCGGGCGCGATCTTCAGCTTGAAAGTGGACGGGCCATGCAGCGGCATGAGATCGCTCTTCGCTTTGATGATGGTGTCGGCCTTGTTCAGCTATTTCCGCCAGCCCACTCTGGCGCGCCGGCTGCTGCTTTTTGCCGCCAGTATTCCGCTCGCTGTGCTGGCCAATCTGGTGCGATTGCTGATCCTGCTGGCCGCCTCCGCCGCCTTCGGCCAGGATTTCGCGGTGGGCAACGAGGAGAAGGAAGTCTCGACCTTCCATTTTCTCTCCGGCATCGCGGTCTTCTTTGTCGCGCTCGCCGGTTTGCAAGGCGCCTCCAGTTTGATGAACCGACTCCTCCGCCGTCCGCGCGCGCTGCCGCCTGTCGTGACACCGGTGACCGCATGAATCTGATGCTCCCTCTTTTATTGCGCGCGCTGTTGCCGCCTCTGCTGGCGCTGGCGGCGGTGCTAGCCTGCCGTTATTCCCCTCCCCTGCAACAGGAGCGCGACAGCGGCGTCATCATGCGTTTGCCGGGCGGTGTCAGCCGTTTCCTGGGCGAATCAGGCGCCGTCAGTGAGGTCGAAAAAAACCTGCTCCCTGAGGACACCCAAATCATCAAGACCCACTACCGCAGCGCCAACTACGGCCCCGGCACGCAGGATCAGGCGGAGGTGACGCTGGTGCTGGCCGGGGCGGAGCGGCGCAGCATCCACCGACCGGAAGTCTGCCTCACCGGCCAGGGTTGGACGCTGCTCGACAGCCGCGTCGTGCCGGTTGAAATCACGCCGGGACGCGTGCTGCGCGTGCGCGATTTGTTGATCGAAAAAAACGTCCACCTTGCGGATGGCCGCCCGCGGCGGCTGCGCGCGCATTACCTCTATTGGTTCGTCGGCACCGATGTCACCACGCCGAGTCATTTCGAGCGCGTCTGGCTGACCGCCTGGGACAGCGTCACCCGCAACGTCAATCACCGCTGGGCCTACGCCAGCGTGCTGGCCCTGGTCACCGAGGACTGGCCGCCGGAGGAGAGCGGGCAACGGGTTCGTGATTCGGACAAGACCCTCGAAATGATGCTCGATCTCGTGCGCGATCTGGTGCCGCGCATCCAGCCTGAATTCAAAAACCCGCCTCCCGCATGAAACTTGATCCGCTAGATTTGCTCGAACGTCTGCGCGCCTGGCTGCGCGCGTGTCCGCGTGTCGTCATCGCCTACTCCGGCGGCGTGGACAGCGGCCTGCTGTTGCAGGTGGCGCATGAGGAGTTGGGCGACCACTGCCTGGCCATCCTGGCGGACTCGCCCAGCCTGCCCGCGTCCGAGCGCGAGAGCGCCATCGAGCTTGCTCATCATATTGGCGCCACCTTGCGCGTCGTCGCGACACGCGAAACGGACAATCCCAACTATCAAGCCAACGCGCCCAACCGCTGTTTCCACTGCAAGGATACCGTCTATGCGATGCTGGCGGAGGAAACGAGGAAGATTCATCCGCAAGCCCTGCTGCTCGACGGCATGAACGCCGAGGACACCCTCGACATCCGGCCTGGCCGCGCCGCCGCGATTCGCCACGGGGTGCGCAGTCCTTTGTGCGAGCTGGGTTTTGACAAGGCCGCTGTGCGCGCCGCCGCCCGTCACCTGGACCTGCCGGTTTGGGACAAACCCGCCGCCGCCTGCCTGGCCTCGCGCGTGGCCTACGGTCTCCGCGTCACCGACGACCTGCTGCGCCGCGTGGAAAACGCCGAGGCCTTTCTCCAGTCGCGCGGTTTTGGCGAACTGCGCGTGCGCCATCATGGCGAGATCGCCCGCGTCGAGGTGCCGCCCGCCGCCATGCCGCGCGCGCTGGAGCGGGCGCAGGAGTTGGTCGGTGGATTGAAAGCGCTGGGATGGCACTACGTCACCCTCGACCTCGAAGGCCTGCGCCACGGCAGCATGAACGCCGCTTTGCGATCAGCATGAATCCCGACACCCTCACACGGCTGCTGATCGAGCTGCAAAGCGGCGCGTTGACCGTCGGCGATACGCTCGAACGCCTGCGCACGCTGCCGTTCACGGTGAGCGACGAAGTCAATGCCGACACCCACCGGCTGTTGCGCCAGGGATTTCCTGAGGCGGTTTTTGCCGACGGCAAAACCGCGCCGCAAGTGATCGCCGCATTAAGCGCATTGAAGGCATCCAATGGAGCCGCGCTGGCCACGCGTGTGCCGGCGGAAATGGCGGCGGCATTGCGGGAGGCATTTCCCGAGGGCATGCACGCTGCCACCGCCCGGCTGTTCGCGCTCGGCACTCTGTCTTGTTCTATCAATTCGGCTCCGGTCGGTGTCGTCTGCGCCGGCACCTCCGATCTGCCGGTGGCGGAGGAGGCGGCGGGCACGCTGGAGTTCAGCGGTCATGAGGTGCGCCGCCTCCGCGATGTCGGCGTCGCTGGACTGCATCGACTGCTCGCGCGAATCGACGAACTGCGTTCCTGTTCCGTCTTGATCGTCGTGGCCGGCATGGAAGGCGCGCTGCCGGGGGTGGTCGGCGGCCTGGTCGCCTGCCCGGTCATCGCGGTGCCCACGAGCGTCGGTTACGGCGCGAATTTCCACGGTCTCTCCGCCCTGCTGACCATGCTCAACACCTGCGCCGCCGGTGTCACCGTGGTGAACATCGACAACGGCTACGGCGCGGCGGTGGCAGCCTTGCGCATTGCTGGGAGTGGGGAAAGCCAATTGAGAAAGGAACAACCAGCTCCTTCAGCGAATTGAGAGCGGCATCAGCGAAGCAAACGAAGTCCTTGGACTGCGCGCAGCCCTGCTACCGCTTTTCCGCTGCCAGCCTGCTGGCAAGGCGTTGCGAAGAACCTTTGATCTTTTCTTTCCTCCAATAATATGCCGAACAATGCGATCGACCGACACCTACCCGCGTCACGCTCGGTGCTTGGTCGCTACGCTCCCTGATCGGATCGCGCCACGGGCAGGTGTCGATGATCACGGACGTTGGGCCCAAGGGAAGAATGCACTCACACCTATCCGGAGATTTCGTCGGAATGGAAACTGAAATCGACATCACCTTCGACTTTCGTAACGACACGCCGAGGGGGAAAGACCCGGACACATTCAGCCCGACGCTGCGGCGCTATCACAAACTCCTCTGGAGCAAGCTCCTACCGTCCGGTGTGCGCTTTGATCTCAGCGACTCAACCGCTGGAGTCTACCTGCATCATCAATCGGCGGTGGGCGAGTTCTTCTTAACCAGTGATACGGTGATACCTTCATTCCGAAAGATCCCTCAAATCCGGACTCTAATTTCCGATTCGGAAGTCAAGGCATTCAACACCATCGGCTATACCATTGGTGGAATGATGGTGTTTCCGGGAAACAAGATAGACGGCAAGATTACTATTAACGGCGCGCGCGGATTTCACCCCCGTGTCCGGGATCGGTTCGACCTGACGTTGGAGTGCATACGCCGACATTACAGCAACGAAAAAAGCCCACTGAGTGACACGCTGAATAGATACTCCAAATTCTTCGATTTATTTGAAGATTTTCACGGTTACGTCGATTTTTTTCTACTCCATGACTTAGTTACGATCAGCGGGATCAAAGTCAAAATTTCGCAACCTTTCGACAACTTCAATGCCTCACCGATACCGAGAAGCGCCGATGAGTATCGCGCCTATCGCGATGACGCAGTTTCTTTTATCAATGCACGCAATCACCGTATTCTTGGAGCTAGCCAGGGCGCAGTGCAGGATCGTTGCCACCTTGCAAATACCGAATCATTGCCCTCAGACATCGAATATTCTGCAGGCAAGGATTCCAATTAATGGTGCGCAACGCTCCAGACGTGAGTGTGCTGGGCGCACACAAATCGCTCCTACCGGCGTCGGCATCGCCGCTTTACTCCTCGCCCGCTGCGGATGAGCTCAATCGTTCGCCCAAGCACTGAACCCGCCATGAGAATGGCTCTCGCAGTCTTCGTCGCGTTCTATTCACTTCTCGCTCTGGGAGACTATCACGAGGCTGCATCTGTGACTCCGATGCAGGTCATCATGGGCCTCTCGATCATTCCCATGTGCATCCTTGCAGTTGGCTTGATGTTCTCAGGACTGATGGGCTTATCATCAAAAAAAGCTAGAACACAAAACATTGTGATCGCTTTGTTCGCCGCGACACTCATCGTCGTGGTCGGCTATCGAGAGCTTCGCCGATTCAACCGCCCCCGCAGCGAAGCTATCCCCTACAACCCACAAGCGGGATTCCAGGCAATTCCGCGTGAGGAACCTGACTCAGGAAAGGTTAGCAACAACGATCCCGCTCATCAGTTTGCCTTTGAGGTTCAAGGAAGCTTCACCATTGGACAGGTTTTGACGCACCCCGAGGGTGAATCTGACCAGAAGCTGAGAGCTCTTGATGACTATGGAAACGCTGTCCTGGAAGTTCCTTTGGAGCTTACATCACGCCATTTCAGCTTTTACTTCTTCGATCAAACGATTGCACTTCCGTATGATAAACCATCCATACGCATCCCCTTGTTGGTGGAATGCATTGCGGGAATTGTAGCTCTGAAGATCATTCCTCGCCTAAAAGAGACTGGAACCGATCTAGAAGCCGCCGATGACCTCTTGAAACTGCCCTTTTATCGGTTTTACTATTCTAAAGAAGAAGGCACTTGGATAGTGACTTTTGACACATGGAGTCAGAACACAAAATAACCAAATGCGTGTACAAATCGTATGCGGACAACGCCTCGAAGGGCTTCTGTCGTGTCATCGGTCGAAGAAATGCGCGAAATTTTCGACTATAGCAGCATGCCGCTCAGACGAGGACCAAATAAGCTTGCACTCTGACAACACCTGTTCCCGAAAAGAAAAGGCCGTGTATCTCATCCTTCCGCCGCTGGAAAGGGTTTGCCGCCCCTTGTTAAACCGGTAGCATATTCTCATGACCTACCAAACACTGGAAGTCGAACTGGAGAACGGACAAGTACGTCCGCGCGGCACGGATCGTCTGCCGGTGAAGGCGCGCGCTCTTCTGACCATCATCGAGCCTGTGGCGACTCATTCCGCGAACACAGCAGGAACCTTGGGAGACGCCTTGCGCGATTTGAACGTCAAAAGTCACGGCAAATACACGGATCTTTCCACCAACAAAGCGCATCTTGACGATCTGGGATTATGAAACCCGTCATCATGGATGCCGGCCCGTTGGTCGCGTGGCTCTGTGTGTTGGACTTTGATTTCCTCATCTTCCGCAAGCACGGCTCCGAAGTCATCCCTGTGATCGCGCCGTTCGCTTCGTGATTCCCCGCCCGCCCTATCCGCCTGCGATGAATTGGTCCGCCACCAAGGACTAGTAGTTGGCAAGTTAAGGTACGGGTGGGACGCCAGAGACACACAGCCGCCACGTACTGTGCCAAGTTTAGACGGCTAACACGAAGGAGGTACCATGAACCCGCCCTCCACGCACCCTCAACGTGTCGATGCCGGCACCGAACTGCTGATTGACGCCTTGCGCGGCATTGCCGCGTTGATGGTCTTTGGCACTCATGCCATGGATCTGGCGATTTCACAGGTCCATGGCTGGGACCTCGGCGAGAACCCGCCTTTCTGGCGTTTCATCCGCGCGGTTTTCGGCACCGGGGAGCATTGGGTGTGGTGCTTTTTTGTCATCTCCGGTTTTTGCATTCATCTGTCCATCGCGCGCAGCGTGCGAGAGAATCGCTTCCAACTGGGGTCCTACGCCCTGGCGAGAATCACGCGCATTTACCCGCTCTATTTGGCGGGGTTTGCGCTCGCCATTTTGACGTGGTGGCTGGTTCCGCACATTGGAGGCTTCGACGGCCATCTGCCGGCGCGCGAGACGGTGGCCACGCTGTTCAGCCTGCAAATTTTCACCAACGCCTTCCCCAGCTACGAGGCCTCCTGGAGCCTGAGCTGCGAAATGATTTTTTACGGCGTGTGGCCGGCGCTGCTGCTCGTCGCCGGTTTGCGCGAACGCCGCGCGCTTTATCTTGGCATGGTGGGCACCCTGCTGGTGGCGGCGGTCATCCTGGTGTTGTGGAGCCGGTTTGATGCTTTTCAGGGACGCGCTTTTGTCGATGGTTTTTGGACACTGTCCGTGCTGTTCGTCTTGTGGTTAGCCGGCGCCTGGCTGGCGGCGGACTGGGCGGTTGTCTCCAAACGCGTCACCTTTCGTTTGTGGATCACGGGCGTGGTGTCCTTCGCGGTCGCGGTCGCGTTTCTTTTCACGCTGCGCTACCTGCAATACCCGCCGTGGTCGGTGCATGCGGCTTCGTGGGGAGCGCTGCCTGGCATCGTCATCCTGATCGCCGGCGCGCGACACGCCCGTTTGGAAGCCGTCCCTGAAAAAATCAAAAGCGCCTGCCGCTGGCTGGGGCAGTTGAGCTATCCCTGCTACGTGCTGCATGTGCAGTTGCTGCATCTGGCGGACGCCTGGCTGTGCCCGCTTCTGCCAGAGTCCCTCGCGGCGATGCCGTTGGTGCGGGCGGCGCTTTACGCAATCGCTGTTTTGCCACCGCTGCTGCTGCTGGGACCGCCTCTGGAGCGCGCCTTGATGAGCTGGCGGGCGCGGGTGCTGCGCGGCGCGCCGGTTCGGGCTGTCGCTGCTGCCGTGTGAGTTTCTCCAATTCATGTCTCTTGAGGACACCTTGTATCCGCTGCGGCGGCTGTATGAAACGGCGCCGCAGCCGGTGAAAACCCTGGCGGGGCGGGCCTTTCGCGCGCTGCCATCGGCTTGGCGTCAGGGGCCTGCTTATCAGCGATTTTATGAAGAGGCCGTGGCCTCGGAAGAGTGGGATGAGCCATCCTGTCGTCGCTACCAGACGGACGCGGTCAAAGCGTCGCTGCTGGCGGCGGCGAAGTCTCCGTTTTATTCCGCGCGCTTTGTGGAGCGCGGGTTGGATCCGGCGAAGTTCGAGTCGCTTGAACAACTGCCCGATTACCCGCTGTTGACGAAAGTCGATTTGCTTGGTGAACGCGAGGCGATAGTGAATCCTGAAATGCCAAATGGGGCGCGGATGTATCTAACCACAGGCGGTTCGAGCGGGGTGCCGGCGGGTTTTTATCTGCACAAAGGGGTGAGCCGGCCCAAGGAGCAGGCATATCTGGAGGCGCAATGGCGTCGGCGCGGCTATCAACCGGGGGAACGCGTGGCCGTGCTGCGCGGCTCAACCGCAAGCGGCAGGAAGCCAGTGGCGTGGCTGGATGCGGCACGCGACTGGCTGGTGCTGTCTTCGGCGGAACTCACTGCGGAACGACTGCCGGAATACCTCACTGCGTTGAACGATTTTAAGCCCCGGCACCTTCATGCTTACCCCAGTTCGGCGCTGTTGCTGGCGCGGTTGATGACGGAGACTGGAGCACGCTTGGACTTTGATCTGACCTCCCTGCTTTGCGGCTCGGAAAAACTGAAAAGCGAGGACCAGGCATTTTTGGAGAGGCATTTTGAAGCGCCGGTGTTTCATTGGTATGGCCACAGCGAGCGCGTAGTGCTGGCGGGCCAGGGGGCGCGCTCGAGTCATCTGTATGTTTGGCCAGGATATGGCTACACGGAGCTTGGGCCTCCGGATGAGGCGGGGCGCCGCGAGATCATAGGCACCTCGTTTCATAATTTGGTGATGCCACTGATACGCTACCGAACGGGGGATTATGTCGAGCTTCCAACGAATCCGCACGGTGAACTGCCGATGCTGGAGATCGCGACTGTGGCAGGACGTGACTACGAGTTTTTGGTGAGCACCAGCGGACGACGGGTGTCTTTGACGGCGATCAACCGGCATGACGATGTGTTCGACGGCCTGCTGGCCGTGCAGTTTGTCCAGGAGCGACCCGGTGAAGTCGAATTTCGTTATCAAACTGGCGCGAAATGGCGAACGCAGCAACTGGGCCGCATTGAATCAACCCTGAGCGCCCAGTTGGGCGCGGGTTTCGTTTTGCGGCTCAAGCAAGTAAATGCGATGGAAAAAACCGCGGCGGGCAAGCATCGCTGGCTGGTCACATCGCTGGCGACGGGAGGGATGTCATGAAGCAGGTTCGTGGACGCGTTTTGAACACCTGGCTGGACGTGGTCGATTACGGCGGCGCGCTGGCTCGAATTGGCGCATGGGCCGCCGGCGACAGACCGTATTTGGTGGCGGCAGCCAACACGCATCTGGTGGCCGCGGCGCATGAAGATGCTTCGTTTGCGAAAGTGCTCGACGGATTTGATTTGGTGGTGCCCGATGGCATGCCTTTGGTTTGGGCGCTCCAGCTTGATGGATTTGAATTGCGCGACCGAGTCTATGGCCCCTATTTGATGGAGAATGGGTTGAAGATGCTGGGCCCGTCATGCCGGCACTTTTTTACGGGCGGCACGCGAGAGTGCCTGGACGCGCTCGCGGTGGCGGCGCGCAATTTGAATCCAGGCATCGGGCTGGCCGGGGACTGCTCGCCGCCGTTTGGTGTGAACGGGGAGAGCGTGGACCGGGAGATGGTGGAGGCGATTGCCAATTCCGGCGCCAATGTGGTCTGGCTGGCTCTGGGTGGCGTTCGTCAAGAAACTTGGCTGGCACGCAACCGGCATCGTTTGCCACCCGGTGTGTATCTGGCGGTGGGAGACGCCTTTGCCTTGATCGCAGGACAGCGCGCCTATGCTCCGCTCTGGATGCAACGCGCTGGCCTGACCTGGCTGCACCGCCTGTTGTCCGAACCGCGACGGCTGGGATCGCGCTATTTGGCCTATAACACCCGGTTTGCCTGGGCATACTTACACGAGCGCTGGCAAAGAGCGCATGGTTCGGAGGTTCCCGCTTACGATTCATGAAACAACTCGCCCAATATCAGGATGGCAGGCTGGAACTGCAGGAGGTGCCGGTGCCGCGGCCGCCGCCGGGAGGCATCCTGGTGCGGGTGGCGTGCTCGGTTGTGTCACCCGGCACAGAGCGCATGAAGCTGGAGCAGGCGGGCATGAACCTGCTGGCGAAAGCACGCGCCCGACCTGACCAAGTACGGCAGGTGCTGGACACGGCGCGCACGCTTGGCTGGAGAGCGGCTTATGAAAAAGTGCGCAACCGGCTGGAGTCGCCCGCGCCGCTCGGTTACTCGGCGGCAGGCGTGGTGGTGGAGGTGGACCCGGCGAATCGACGCTTTGCCGTGGGCGACCGCGTGGCCTGCGGCGGCGCGGAGTGCGCGCATCATGCCGAGTTCATCGCCGTGCCGGATTTGCTGGCGGCGCCGGTGCCGGCAGGCGTGGCGGATTGGCAGGCAGCCTACACCACGCTGGGCAGCATCGCTCTGCAAGCCGTGCGGCAAACGGAGCCGCGACTCGGCGAGCGCGTGCTCGTGCTCGGCCAGGGGTTGATTGGCCTGCTGGTGACGCGTTTGTTGTGCTTGTCCGGCGCGCGGGTGATGACGGTGGATTTGCGGGAGGAGCGGCTCGCGCTGGCCACCCAGCTGGGCGCGGAACGTGTGAGCCGCGCTGGCGCTTCGTCTCTCGAACCGCAGCTTGCGGAATGGACGGATGGTCTCGGCGCGGACGCGGTGCTGCTTTGCGCCGGCGGCATGGACCCGCGACTCACTGAAACCGCGCTGGCAAGCCTGCGCGATCGTGGCCGGCTGGTGGTGGTCGGAATTCATGACCTCGACCTGCCCTGGCGCGTGGCCGCCATGAAGGACATTGAAGTGCGTTACTCGCGCAGTTACGGCCCTGGCCGCTACGATCCCAACTACGAGTGGGGCGGCCAGGACTATCCCGCCGGGCATGTGCGCTGGACGGAGAATCGAAATTTTGAGGCCATTCTTCATCTCATGCAAAGCGGCGCGCTTGACCTCTCGTCGCTCACCACGCACCGCGTTCCTTTTGAGCAGGCGGTCGCTGCCTATGAAGGCCTGACACGCCCGGAAAACCAGGACATCGGAATTGTGCTGGAGTATGGCGAAGCGGTCTCCGCGCCTGACATGAACGAGGCCGTCGTACTGTCCGCCAACAAGGCAACGCACAAGTCCGGGGCACGTTTGCGGGAGGCGATTCCCGTTCTGCATGTGCTTGGCGCGGGCAATTTCGCGCGCACCATGCTGCTGCCGTCTTTGCGTGGTCACATCGCCTTCGGCACGGTGGTCAATGGCAGTGGTTTGAGCGCGCGACATGCGCGGGAGAAATTTGGTTTTGCCCGTGCTGAAACAAATTCCGACGCGGTGTTTGGCGAGGCCAACGCCGCGTTGTTGATCGCCACTCGTCATCACTTGCACGCGCCCTATGTGCTGAGAGGGTTGGCGGCCAACCAGCAGGTGTTTGTCGAGAAGCCGCTCTGTTTGACAGAGCAGGAACTGGAGGAAATCGACACTGCCATGGCGGCGACGAGCGGCAGTTTGATGGTGGGTTTCAACCGTCGCTTCGCCCCCGCCACCTTGACCGTGCTGCAGTCGCTCGCCAGCATTTCCGGCCCGCGCGCCATCACTTGCGAGGTCTTTGCCGGTCCGCTGCCCAAGGTTCATTGGTATGCCAACCTGGAGGAGAGCGGCGGACGCGTACTTGGCGAGGCCTGCCATTTCTTCGATCTCTTATGCTGCCTCATGCCAAGCCCCCCGGTCAAGGTGACGGCGCAATGCATCGGGCCCGGCATCCACCCGGACAACCTCAGCGCGCAAGTCACCTTTGCCGACGGCGCGACCGCGCAACTGCTCTACACCACCGCCGGCGACGCCGCTTATCCGAAAGAAACGTGGCGCGTGTTTGCAGGCGGGTTAGTGGCCGTATGTGAGAACTTTCAACGGCTCGACCTTTTCAGCGGACGCAACCGCCGTCGCCATCGCTTCACCTCGAAGGGGCACGCCGAGGAGATGCGCGCCTGGCTTGATTTTCTGGCGGGAAAAGAACCGCATCCCCTGCCCTATCCGGCGGCGCGCCAAAGCATGGCACTCACCTTCGCTGCTTTGCGCTCCGCCCGCGAAAACAAACCTGTTCACCTCGGTTCGACATGATTCGCGCGGAAACCATCGGTTGGTACTGGCATCGGTTGCGCGCCATGGACGGCGCGGAGATCGCGGGCCGCATCGCGGAAAAGACGCGCGCGCTCAATGAGCGTCGCTCGCTCGCGCGCTTGGAGGATTTTCGCCTCGGCCAGCCTCGGCCGGACAGCTCCCACTGGCTGCCGGACCGCGCCAACGCCCCGGAAAGTCTCCGCACTTGCGTCGCCGAAAATGCCAGCGCCCTGCGAGCGGGTCGCTGGCGGCTGTATGGATGGAAGGAAGTTGTCATGCCAGATCCTCCGAACTGGGGTTGGGATGCCGCGCATGACCGCCATGCGCCGCTCCACCTGCCGGTCAGCCAGATTGACCACCGGCGACTTCCCGGCGGTGCCGATCCGCGCAGCATCTGGGAAATCAATCGCTGGTCTGAACTCGCGCGGCTGGCGCAAAACGCCTGGCTGAATGACTATCATGAAGACGCCCGCCTGACTCAACGCTGGCTGTCGGATTGGACGGAGCGCAACGTGATCGGCCACGGCCTCAACTGGACCAGCCCGTTGGAGGCCGCGCTGCGTTTGCTGAACTTCACCTGGATCGACACGTTTTTGCGCGCCAGCGCTGACGGTCAAGTGCGCACGGAACAGGAGCGACTGGCGGCGCGCATCGTTCCCGCTCACGCTTGCTGGATCTGGCGGCATCGTTCCTTCGGCTCCTCCGCCAACAATCACCTCATTGGCGAACTGGCCGCCCTGACCGTCGCCGCCAAACGCTGGCCCAGCCTCATGCATGTGGCCTGCTGCGCTGAAAAAGCCTGGCACAAGCTGCAAGAGGAGACACTGCGGCAATTCGCGCCCGACGGCGGCAATCACGAGCAGGCACTGCACTACCATCTCTTCGCCTGGTCACTGATCTGGCAGGCCAGACGGGTGATGGGACCGGGCAGCGCGGAGTTTGAACAGCGTCTCGCCGAGGGCGCCGCGTTTTTCACCGCGCTCGCCCAGCCGGAGGAGCCTTGGGATTTCGGCGACAGCGATGACGCCGAGATCACTCCGTTCACGACGGACCGCCGTCGTGAATTGCTGGAATGGCAAAGCTGGTTCGAATCGGCTGGCGATGCCTTGAATTTTTGGCTCGGACCTCCGCCCCGCTTTTCGGCACTCGACAGCATTCAGGACTGGCGGCTATTTCCTGACAGTGGCTTCGCCATCAAAAGAACCGGTACTTGGACAGTGCGTTTTGACGCGTCGCCGCTCGGTTTCGGCAGCATCGCCGCGCACGGCCATCTCGACGCGCTGCACGTCTCCCTTTGGCATGGCACCCGCGCCGTGCTGATCGATCCTGGAACCGGCGCCTATTACAGCGACCCGGCTTTGCGCGCCCGCCTCGCCGCCTGGGAGGCGCACAACGCGCCCGTGCCGGAGACGGGCCGTCCCGCGCCCGAGCGCGCCGGTGTGTTCCTGTGGAGTCAGCATCACGAGCAGCCTCGCCTGCGCATGGAAGAAGGCAACGCCGTTGCCTGCCTCGCCTGCGACGGCCCTTTTGTGAAAAGGCAGTTGCGGTTGCAAGACGATGGCCTGGAAGTGCTCGACACCATCAGCACCGACGCGCCGCACCTGGTCACCTGGACGCTCGCACCCGGCTGGGAAATACAGGCCACCGGCGAAGCGAAACGTCACCGCCTCGTGCATGAGGATGGCACACGTCTGCTGCTCCAATTTGAAAGCGACGGGCTTTTTGAAGTGGAGTTGATTCAGGTCAAAGTCTCGCCACGTTTTTTGGAAGTGCGCGCTGCAGCGGCCTTGCGGGCGCGGTTCACTGGCGTGTTGAAGACGCGGGTGAAACAGGGAGGATGAATGCTGGAACGGGTTTTTGCCATCCATGTTGTTCAAGAGAGTGCGGGCAAACACACCTCATGTTGACCTGACAACCGGCGAATGGTAAGGATACGATCATGATTGTCACCCGACGAGCCGCCAAACCCGCCGCTCAACGGCGGATCAAGACCGCGTCGCCGTTGCTGGAGACGGGAGACCGGCTTACGGCCAGGGAATTCTTGCGGCGCTTCGGTGCCATGCCAGGCGTCAAGAAAGCCGAACTTATCAACGGAATTGTTTATATGCCATCACCCGTCCGCGCTCGCCAACATGGCATTCCTGATAGTTTGCTCCAGCTTTGGCTGGGAACTTATTCAGCAGCGACTCCTGGCACTCTGGTCGCCGCCAATACCACGGTGCGTTTTGACGCGGACAATGTGCCGCAGCCGGATGCGCTGCTCATGATCGATCCGAACGGAAACGCGCGCATCGGCGAGGATGGCTACATCCATGGCGCGCCGGAACTGGTGGTCGAGGTGGCCGCCAGCAGCGCCGCACTCGACCTGCATGCCAAAAAGGACGCGTATCGACGCGCCGGGGTGGCGGAGTACCTGGTCTGGCGGCCGGAGGAAAAAGCGGTGGACTGGTTCACGCTTGAGGAGGACGAATTTGTGCCCCTGCCATCAGACCGCCATGGCGCGATTCACAGTCGTGTTTTTCCCGGTCTTACCCTGGCCGTTAAAGCGCTGATCGAGAGCAACGCCGCCGCAGTTGTGGCGCGCTTGCAACGCGCTCTGGGGTCCAAAGCGCATCAGACGTTTGTGGCACGAATGAAGAAAGACCGGTGATCCGGGCGTGGCGGTTGGAAAAAAATGACCGTGGAGCTTGGCTCTCACGGGCTGGTAGAATTGCTCATGAACATCGCCATTTTTGGTCTTGGTTATGTGGGCGCGGTGACGGCGGGCTGCCTGACTCGTCAGGGGCATCGTGTCATTGGAGTGGATGCGCAGGAGAGCAAGGTGCGAGCGCTTCAGGATGGGCGCTCGCCCATCGTCGAGGCGGGATTGGAGGAACTGCTGAGCGCGTCCCTTGCCGAAGGCCGTCTCGAAGCCACCCTGGATGCCGCGCAGGCGGTGGCGGCGGCGGACCTCAGCCTTGTGTGCGTGGGCACGCCGGCGCTGGCCTCGGGTCGTCTCAACTTGGAGGCGGTGCGCCATGTCAGCAGTCAAATTCGTGACGCCTTGCGCCAGCAACCACGAAAGCACACGCTGGTCTATCGCTGCCGATGCTGCCTGGCAGCACTCGTAAAATGACGGAGGAAATGCTCTCCGATCTCGTGCAAGAAGATCGGCTGGAGGTGTGCTACTCGCCGGAGTTTTTGCGCGAAGGCAGCGCGGTGGCGGATTTTCTCGATCCCGCGCTGTCCGCCATTGGCACAGCGGATGGCCTGCCTCCGAAGGACCGATTGATCAGTGAGCTGTTCGGCGGGCCGCAAACGCTGAGTTGGGAGGGTGCTGAAATGCTGAAGGTCGCCTGCAACACTTTTCACGCGCTGAAAGCCGGCTTCGCCAACGAGATGGGCAGACTCAGCAAAACGATGGGCCTGGATGGAGCGCGTGTGATGGAGCTGTTGAGTGGCGGCACAAAGCTGAATGCCTCTCCGGCCTACCTGCGTCCTGGAAATCCCTTTGGAGGCTCCTGCCTGCCCAAGGACGTGAGCGCGCTCGCTGCCCTGGCGCGACAGGAAGGGGTGCATCTGCCTTTGATCGATCACCTTCAGGCGAGCAACAACGCGCACCTTGAAGCGTTGCTCCGGCAAATCGAAGCCCACCCGCCGCGGCATGTCGGCCTGCTCGGGCTATCTTTCAAACCCGGCACCGATGACCTTCGCGGCAGCCCGATGGTGGCGATGGCTGAGACTCTTCTCGGCCGGGGTTATCAACTGGCGATTTACGATCCGCAGGTCAACTTGACGCGCTCGTGGGTGCTAACGAGGTGGAAATCCAGCGTCGCATGCCGCATTTGGCGAGCCTCATGCGCGCGACGATCAGCGAGCTGTAGCAGGAGAGCGATCTCATTGTGGCGGCGCAGCCCTGCGCTGACATTGCGGCTCTGCTTCCGCATGCGCGGCCAGAGCACCGGTTCCTGGATGTCAACGGATGGCGGGAATTGCAAAGCCTGCCCTACGGCTATGAGGGATTTTGTTGGTAGAGTGGGGCCATTATCTTGGTTGCCTGAAAAAGTGCCGAGCAAGCAGCATGCTTGCGCCACCTGATGCGCGTTCTGATCCTTGTTGAAAACCTGCCCGTGCCGCTGGACCGGCGCGTGTGGCAGGAGGCGCGTGCGCTGCGGGACGCGGGGCATGAGGTCACGGTCATCTGCCCGCGAATGCGGGGCCACCATGCGTCCGAGGAAGCGCTGGAAGGCATCACCATTTACCGTCACTGGATCAGCGGCGAGGCGCGCACGCGGGCGGGTTTTCTGCTGGAGTACGCGACCGCACTGTGGGGCGAGTTTTGCTGCGCTTTGAAAGCCTGGAGGCGGAGCGGGTTCGATGTCATTCATCTCTGCAATCCGCCCGACCTGCTGTTCCTGGTGGCGCTGCCTTTCAAGCTGCTAGCGGGCACTCAAGTGGTCTTTGACGCCCACGACCTGACGCCGGAAATGTACCTGGCCAAGTTCAAACGGCGTGGACCGGGTTACTGGGCGGTCCGATTCGCGGAGCGCTGCACGCTGGCGCTGGCGGACGCGATTCTCTGCACCAACGAGAGCAGCCGCGAACGTTTGAGTGAAAGAGCCGGTTCGCTCGCCGCCCCGATTCATGTCGTGCGCACCGCCCCCGAGGGTCTTGACCTTGACGCGGCGGCAGACCCGGGTCTGAAACGCGGCCGCAGGCATCTCGTGGCCTATTTGGGCGTCATGGGAGACGCCGACGGCGTGGATTTGCTGATCGAGGCGGCGCGTCATCTGGTGCGGGACCTTGGGCGCAACGACACGCAGTTTCTTCTGATGGGCACGGGACCGGAGTACGAGCGTCTCGTCAGGCTGCGCGACCGCCATGGTCTCGCGGATTTCATCGACATGCCGGGCCGGGTCAGCGACGAGTTTCTTTTTCGCGCGTTGCAAACCATGGATATTGGTGTCGCCTGTGACCCAATCAACGATTACAACGACCACTGCACGATGAACAAAACCCTGGAGTACATGGCTTTTGGCAAACCGCAGGTCATGTTTGCGACTCGCGAGGGGAGGCGCTCTGCGGGCGAGTCCGCGTGTTATGTGGGGGAAAATTCGCCAGCATTGTTAGGTGATGCCGTCGCCGAGCTTCTGGATGATCCGGAACGACGCGCGGAGATGGGACGACGCGGACGGGAGCGCTTGCAAAACGAGCTGAGCTGGAGTCGATCCGCCCATGTTTTGAGAGAGGCTTACGCCATGCTGGAGGGAGGGTTGGAATGCCATTCCACTCCCCAAATGAGACGATGCAAAAGCTGATTCTGCCGCTGTTCTTCCTTGCGCTGTTCCTGGCCGGCGTGCTGGGCACGGAGACGAGGCTGCTGTTTTTATGGCCATCCTGCGCCCTGTTGGGATTCACGGGCTTGCTGATCCTGCTCAAACCCAAAACGCGCCTGGCCTCGCCTCCCTCCGATGTTTGTCTCGCTGTCGCGTTGCTGGCGGCGTTGTATTTCATGGGCCGCGCGCTGCTGTCGCCGGTGACCGATTATGCGCGCGAGGACTGGGTCATCGTGGCGGCTTGTTTGATCGTTTACACGCTTACCGCAACTCTTGCCGCCGCGCCACCCGCGCGCAAAGCGTTGCTGGTATTGCTGCTGGCGCTGGCAGTGGGGAACTTTGCCGTTGGCATGATTCATTTCAGCGGCAACTGGGCCTTCCATGTGGCGCCAAGCTTTGCGCGCTCCTTTGCGGAAGGGCGCATTGGCGGATTTTATAACAACCCGAATCACCTCGCGGCCTTCTTTTCGCTCGTCGTTTTCGCGGGTCTCGGATTGGTGTGCTTTGGCCGGGGCGGCGGCGCCTGGCGGTTGACGCTGGCCTTCGTGGTGATCTCCTGCACGCTCGGCATGGCATTGACCGTCAGCCGCGGCGGCCTGCTGGCATTGGCGGCGGGGGCGCTGGTGTTTGGCGCGTTCAGTTTGTGGCTGGTCTGGCGCTGCCAACGGCATCTGGCGGGCAGGCTGCTGGCCGGAGGCTTGGTGATCGCTCTGATTGCCGGCGGCGTGCTGTGGAAGGTCAATGAGGACTACCTGCGCCGGCGCGCCAGCCAGCAGCAGGCCAGCGCGGATGTGCGACTCCCGATCTGGCACGCGGCTCTGGCCCAGCACGCGGAGCAACCGTTGACCGGCACCGGAGCGCGCATGTTTTATGAGGGCGGCATCAAACACCGGCAGGCCGACCTTCCCGCCTGGCTCGGCGAGCCCGAGTTCGTTCACAACGAGTACCTGCAAGCGCTGGCGGACTACGGTTGGACGGGGATCGCATTGCTGCTGCTGGTGCTGGGCGCGCATTTCGAGAACGGGCGGCGTTTTGTGTCCTGGTTCGCGCGCGGGCGCTTTCCCCGCGAGGGCCGGCTCGTCAGCGACAAGCTCGCTCTGACCACGGGCGCGCTGGCGGCCTTGGCGGCGACCGCGGCTCACGCGCTGGTGGAGTTTCACTGGCATGTCGGTGGTCTGGCTCTCTTTGGCGCCGCGTTCCTCGGCATCCTGGCGAATCCGGGATTCGAGACCGGCTCCGTTCCCACGAAACGTTTGCCCTGGGTGCGCACGGGGTTGAAAGCGGGACTGCTTTTTGCCTCCCTGGCCCTGCTCTGGCAAAGCGCCACGACGGGCCGTTCCGACTGGCAGGCGGCGCGCGGCGCTTTGATGGCCGATCGCGGCCAAAGCGAGGAGGCATTGGACGAATTACGCGCTGCTGTGAAACTCGATTTCCAGAGCGCGCGCAAGGCGCGGTTGCTGGGTGAAACGCTGCTGGAGGCCTGCGCTTCGGCGCCTGCCGCCGCGCAGCGTCTTGCCTGGCTGGAAGAGGCGGGCGAAAATTTGCAGCGCTCGGCCGCGTTGAATCCCTTTCACTATCTCACCGCCACCACACTGGCGGATGTTCACTTTGCACTCGGCAAACCAGAGCGCGCCTTGTCCGAAATCCGCCGCGCGCTGACCCTGGCCCCGCTTTATGAGGAGCCGCGACTTGCCTTGGCGCTTTATCATCATCGGCAAGGTCAATTCGTGGAAGCCGAGGCGGCCTACTTGTGGGCCTCGCGCTCCAGCGCCGCCAACACCGCCAACGCCATGAGCTGGCAAGCCGCCTACCGGCAACTCTTGATCGACGCCGGCAGCCTGCCGGGGACCCTTCCTGCGAAGCCGTAGCTCATCAGAAAAAATCACACGAAACAAAAGGCGGGCTCCAACCCGCCTTTTGCGTTTTCAGAATCCAACTCTGGAAACCACGCGCAAGCGCTCACGGCAGTTTTGGCACAGCATCTGCCAATGGAAGCGGATCATAAGCGGCCTCCCGGTGCTTTGATGTGGCATGTCCCAACTATCACACTCCCAAAGCCGGTGGTTGAGCCTTCTGATTGCAGGAAGTTGCTCGGCCGTGTCTCTCGTCGCCTCGCTGCAAGCTGGCGCTCCCTCCATCTCGTCCAAAGCACCCGTCCCCGTCACGGAGGCCGTGAGTTGGAAAGCGCACACCATCGCACCGGTGGCCAACCCGATCTTCTTCGAGGACGCCATCATCCGCTCCGAAATCCGCCCGATCTTTGCCTACCACAACATCGACAGCGGATTCCTCGGCGGCGGTGACGCGCAGCTTTACGCGGTGCAAATCCGCTATGCCATCACCGATCGACTGGCGTTGATCGCGACGCAAGACGGCTACTTCCAGATCAACAACGACGCCATCGGCAATCCGGATGGCTGGATGGATCTGGCGCTGGGCTTGAAGTACGCGTTAATCGACGACGAGGCTTCCCAGTTCATCCTGACTCCCGGCTTCACGGTTCATATTCCGACCGGCAGCAGGGACGTTTTCCAAGGTCGTGGCGACGGCGAGATCAATCCCTTCGTGTCCGCGCAAAAGGGCTTCGGCGACTTCCACTTGAGCGCCAACGCGGGCCTGCGCATTCCGTTTGACAGCAACGAGCAAAGCCTCATCGCCCACTACTCCGTGATGGCGGACTACTACACCTGCCGCTGGTTCATTCCATTCGTGGCCTTTGACGCCTTCACCGTCCTCAATGAGGGAAACAACATCCCGCTGACCAGCGAGGGTTACGATGTCATCAACTTCGGCGCCTCGGGCGCGGACGGTGTCACCCAGGCCACGATCGCGGTGGGTTTCCGCTCGCGTCTGCTCGACAATCTGGACTTCGGTTTCGCCTACCAAAAAGCGGTGATCTCACCCAAGGGCCTGACCGACGACCGGTTCACCTTCGATCTTTGCATCCGTTTCTAACCAGGGTTGGTTGAACTTGGTTGGCGCTTCTGGAAAACAGGAGCGTCTAAAAAAAGTGGGAGCATGAGTTATCTCATGCTCCCCTATTTTTTCCCAAGGCAAGCAGCGATCAGACCAGTCCTTCGGTCACGCCGGGGATGGCGATGGGATACCAGCCGTTTTCATCCGGTTGCACGGGCGCCTCGCTCTCCCAGGTGAGGATGGAGGGCATGAGCTGAACTTTGGAATTGAGCGTCTCGTCCCAGTTGAGTTCCTGACCCGAATAAGTGGCGAGGCGGCCCAGGATGGCGGTCATCGTGCTCTCCGCCCCGTAATAAGCGTCGTTTTTCGGCGTGTTCTCGCGGATGGCGGTTTGCAGGACGTTGTGCTCGACCTGATAAGGATCGGGATCGCGACGGTCGCCGTTCTCCGCTTTTTGCGGGCGGTATTTCCAAATGGTCTTGCCACTATGATCGACGGCGTAGCAGTTCGGTTTGTTGTCGAGGTAGAGCTTGCCTTTGGTGCCGGTGAACTCCTCGCGCACGGCGTTATAGACGCCCTTCTGGTGGCGGCACTGGGAGTTGACGCGCACGCCGTTGGGGTAGGCGAACTCGACGTAGTGGTGGTCGTAAATCTGGCCGTACTTGGCCTCGGTGCGCTGCTGGCGACCACCCATGCCCTGGGCGCTGACGGGGTGCGCGCCGATGAACCAGTTGGCAACGTCAATGTTGTGGATGTGCTGCTCGTTGATGTGGTCGCCGCACAGGTAGGTGAAGAAGTACCAGTTGTTGACCTGGTATTGCAACTCGCTCATGCCCTCGGTTTTGTCGCGGAACCAGATGCCGCCGCCGTTCCAATACACCTGGCCGGCGACGATCTCGCCGATGATGTCCTGCTCCTTGACCTGCTTGAGGGCGTCGAGGTAGCAATTTTGGTAGCGGCGTTGCAGGCCGACGACGACCTTGAGATTTTTCTCGTCAGCGACCTCGGCCATTTCCATGACCTTGCGCACGCCGGGCACGTCAGCGGCCACGGGTTTTTCCATGAAGACGTGTTTGCCGGCATTGATGGCGGCCTCGAAGTGATAGGGGCGGAATCCGGGAGGCGTGGTGAGGATGACGAGGTCGCAATTTTCGATGACGCCTTGATAGCCTTCGAGGCCGGTGAAGATGCGCTCCTCAGGCACGTTGACGCGCTCGGCGTGCTTTTCGCGGAGGTTGGAGAGAGCGTTGTCCGCTTTTTCTTTGAAGGCGTCAGCGACGGCATGCAAGGTGACGCCGCTGTTGCCGGTGGAGAGGGCTTGGTTGGCGGCGCCAGAGCCGCGTCCGCCGCAGCCGATGAGGCCGACTTTGATTTCATCCGAGCCGGCGGCCCAGGCGGAGGATTCGATGCTGAGGGCGGCGGTGCCGGCGGCCAGCGCGGTGGTTTTGCCGAGGAATTCGCGGCGAGTGGGGGTGTCCATGGTGGTTGGTAGTAAGGGGTGAGGGGTGAATCAAGCCAGAGCGTTTTTGATGAGGGCGATGCCTTCCTCGAACACCTGCTCGGTGGAGGGGAAGAAATCGCGCCAGACACGGGTGGCGGCGGCGAGGTCGGGGAGCGCGCCGCCAAAGGCTTCGATGGTCATCCAGCCGTCGTAGCCGAGGGCCTTGAGGCGTTTGATGGCGGCGGGGATGTCGATGTGCCCACGACCGGGCGTGCCGCGGTCGTTTTCGGAGATGTGGACGTGATGGAGTTTGCCGGAGGCGAAGACGGTGTCGATGGCGGCCAGCGGGTCCTTCTCCTCGATGTTGGCGTGGAAGGTGTCGTACATGGTGCCGAAGTTCGGATGATCGACGCGCTTCACATAAGCGGCGGCCTGTTCCATGGTGTTGAGCAGGTGGGCCTCGAAACGATTGAGCGCTTCGATGGCGCATTTGATCCCGGCGGCTGCCGCGATCGGGGCGATGGCGCGGTGCACTCCAGCGGCGCCTTCCAACTCGGCTTCGGAAGGGTATTTGCCGGTGAACTGGCCGAGCACCTGGTAGTAAGGGCCGCAGAGGGTCTGCACGCTGGCGTTGTGCGCGCAGTCAATGACGCGGTTGAGGTGGTCGATGGCGCCTTGGCGGTTGGCAGCGCTGGCGCTGATGGCGTTGTGCGCCTCGTCCGGCAGCACGGTGACGGCGGTGCACTCAAGGCCGTTGTCCTTCAGCACCTGACCGACCCTCTTGAAGTGGGCGGGATCACTGACGTCGAAGATCGGGATTTCGACGCCGTCGTAGCCGGCGGCTTTGAGTTTCTCGATGACGGGGAAATTGTCCTCGGTCACGTGACCGGTCCAGAGCAGGAGGTTGAAGCCGATTTTCATGAATGGAGTCGAAATCTAGGGAGGCGCGGACGGAAACGCAAGTTTGCGTGAGGTCAAATCGCGTGGACGAGGTCAACGAAGGGAGAGGGGGGAACTTTCAGGGAGGGGGTTGGTGATCAGCAATCAGTGTTCAGCGAGTGGTGAGTGGGCTGGCGTAGCGGTAAACGTGCGTTTTCCTTGGGTGCGCGTGGAGTGATGAGGGGCTTGGGACCTCGACGGGGAATTTTGACGACTTCCTCTACGGGAGGGCGGGGCGCTTGACGACTTGCCCCTTGACCCTCCCCACCATCTCAAAAAAGCCGGAAAAAGGCGTTGCAATGATTTAAGTCATCCTAACTATTATGATACTGCTGTGAATTCGCGCCACACCATGAAAATCTCCCGCCTCCTGTCCGCCCTGTTGCTGAGCCTGCTGGCTGTCTCCTGCAAAAACACCAAGAACAGCGAGTACGAAGACCCGTATGTTTCGAACTGGGGCAACGACGGCGGCTACAACCCTTACCCGGACAGCGGCGGTTATTCGCAGCCTTCGTACAGCGCGCCAAGCACCCCCAGCTACGAGACGCCCCCGAGCGATCCTTATGCCTTCAGCTCCTCCTCGTCGTCCAGCAGCAGTTACAGTCCGCCCAAAACCACGACCCCCAGCAAGCCCAAGACCAGCACCGCCTCAAAACCACCGGTCAAAAAGCCGACGAGCCGCACACACACCGTGGCGAGGGGCGACACCCTTTACGGTCTCGCCCGCAAGTATGGCTCCACCGTGGCCAAAATCAAATCCGCCAACGGGCTGTCCGGCGATTTGATTCGCATCGGGCAGAAGCTGAAGATTCCGTGAGGAGACTTATTTTCTCTCCACCTTCGCCGGGATGGAGCGCCATTTGCCCTGGGTGAACTCACGCGCGGTGAAGAGCCAGACGACCACCTTGCGCGAGGCCCAAAAATCCGGTTCCTTGACGGTGCGGCGGGCGATGTCGGCGCGGGGTTGATCGGCGCCGGAGGCTTGGCTGGAGATTTCCTCGATGGGCAGGGAGAGCGCGGCGGCGAGGTGGTCGATAAAGCCAGCGTCGCTGGCCAGCATGGGGCCGCCCGCGCGGAAAACCTGGCAATGGCTGTCGCCGATGACCAGCACGGGCGAGTCGCCAGCGGTGGCGGGACTGACTTTGCGCAGCGGCAGTTTCTCCGGCGGCAGCGCGGCTTTTTCCTCGTCGTTGAGCAGGTCACCGTGGAATTGCAGTTCCTCCGCCTCGGACACGGTGAAGCTGGTTTTGGGTGCAGCGTTGACGGCAGCATGAGAGGAAAGCTGCGCTGCCACTGCGGCGGCCGCGAGTTCCGCGCCGCGCGGCGACCAATGCGAGTCGGTGGCGCAGTAGAGCTGCTCGTCGGGATGCGCGGCGCGATGCTCGCGGAACAGGGTTTCCAGATCGACCACTTGGATGCCAAAGGCGGCGATTTTGTCGAGAAATGGTTTCAACGCGGGCGCGTCCGCTAGGGTCAGGTCGCTGGCGAGTTGGTCCGGGTAAATGACTGCCTTGGGCGGCACCGGAGTCAGGACCAGATCGACCCCGAGCGTCTTGAGCGCGGCGGCGTACTCTTGAATGACCGGCAGCGGATCGGTGCCTTCGGCATTGAGCGCGGCCAGGTTTTCCGCCTGGGCAAGCTCACCCTTGGACAGGTGCGCGAGTTCCTTGACCAGAAAGCGCCAGGGTTCTTGCGCTCCCGCCACGCTGGAACGACCCGGCGACGCCGAGGCGAGCGCGTTGGAGACGGCGGCGGAGAAATCGGCGGCACTGGCGGTTTGGGCAGACAGCAGTGCGGCGAGCAATAGGGGGCGGATCATGCTTCGAGGTTTGGGGGTTGCGCGCCGTGAAGGCGCGGGGAGGATATGAGGATGCGAAAGCTGTGCAATGTCAACGACCTGGAAGAGGAACTGAGCCGCCCGCGCCCGGGGGCGCTCGACACCCTGCGCGAGCTGAACGGGGATGTTCTGGTGCTCGGCGCGGGCGGCAAAATGGGGCCGACACTGGCGCGCATGGCGCGGCGGGCGCTGGACGAGATCGGCCACACGCAACGGCGAGTCATTGCGGTGTCGCGTTTTTCCTCGGCGCACGAGGCGGAGACGCTGGAGCGCAGCGGCGTCGAGGTGCTGCGCTGCGACTTGCTGGACAACGCGGCCTTGGCGGCGCTGCCGGACGCGCCCAACGTGATCTTCATGGCCGGACAAAAATTCGGCACCAGCGAGGCGCCGGAGCGCACCTGGATCATGAACACGGTGTTGCCCGCGCGGGTGGCGGAGCGCTACGCGGGCGCGCGCATCGTGGTGTTTTCCACCGGCTGCGTTTATCCCCTGGCCGCGGTGGACGGACCGGGCAGCCGCGAGTACGACCCGCTCGGGCCACCCGGCGATTACGCGAACTCTTGCGTCGGGCGCGAGCGCGTGTTCGCCCATTACGCGAAGGAGAATGGGACCCCGATGCTGATGTATCGCCTCAGCTACGCCATCGACCTGCGTTACGGCGTGCTGGCGGACGTGGCCGGCAAAGTCTGGCGCGGCGAGCCGGTGGATGTGACGATGGGCTGGGCCAACGTCATCTGGCAGGGCGATGCCAACGCGCGCGCGCTGCAATGCCTCGCCCACTGCGCCAGTCCCGCCGCCGCGTTGAACGTGACCGGATTGGAGCGGGTGTCGATTCGCGAACTGGCCGAGGTCTTCGCCCAACGTTTTGAAAAGCCCGTCAAGATCACCGGTGGTGAGTCGGAGCACGCCTGGTTGTTCGACGCCACCCGCAGCTACGAATTGTTTGGCCCGCCGGAGGTGACCCTGGAAGAAATGATCGAGGCCACGGCGGACTGGGTGCGCGCAGGCGGGGAATCGCTCGGCAAACCGACGCACTTTGAGGTGAGTGACGGGGCGTTTTAGCACCCGGCATGACCATGAAAATAAAGCGGCAAGCTGGAAGCTCGCGTCACTTTACTGAGCGGGGCGCAGGTCAAAGCAGGCCAGTTTCTCCCGCTGACGAACCACGAGCCGGCCATTGCTGAGCGCGGGCGAGGTGCAGCCCATGCCGTCGATGCGCACGCGGGCGAACTGCTGGTAAGCCGACGGATCGGCTGAGGTGATGCTGACGTGGCTGCCGTTGTTCTCAAACACAATGAGTTTGCCGTCCGCCAGCAGCGGGGAGGTGATGGTGCTGCTCGCCGTCTCCTTCCATTTCACTTCGCCCGTCTCCAAGTGCACGCACTGGTGCTTCTCACCGCAGTAGAGATACACGTGACCTTCGTGAATGATCGGCGAGCCGCTGTAGCGACGCGTCACCCAAAAATGCGACCACTCGGTCTTCGGCGGGCCGTCCTTTTGGAACTTCGCCGCGCACAAACCAACGCCGTCCGCACCGCTGTAAAACACCACCCAGTCGCCCGAGGTCACTGGCGTGGACTGGCCGCCGCCTTTGATGGACCACAGCACCTCGCCGGTCGCGGGATCGAGTCCGAGCAAAGCGTTGCTGGCGGTGTGGAGCAGCAGCGGCGGGCCGGACTCCGGCTGCCACCATTGCGGGCTGCCGGTGTCGCCTTTCGCCTGCTTCTGCTCCCAAAGCGGTTTGCCGGTGGCAGCGTCAAAAGCCATCGCGGTGCCGGCGCCAATGAACACTCGTCCATCCATCACCAGCGGCGAGGCGGCAGGGCCTTTGCGCGGCAGCGGCGTCTTCCAGATTTCTTTGCCGTCGGCGGCATCCACGCAGTAGAGGTGCGTGCTGGCCACGGCATAAACTTTGTCGTCCACCACCGCCAAGGTGCTGGAGGCGTTGCGGCCCACCGGCAGGCCCTCGCCTTCAAATTTCCACACCTCCTTGCCGGTGGAAAAGTCCAGACATACAATCACATCTTTGGCGACCTTGATGGTGTTGGGTACCGCGGCCAGCAGCTTGTCCTTCACCGGCTGGGAGAACGCCTCCTCCTCCAGCCATTGCCGAAAAGCTTCGGCGTTCGGAAAGGGTTTGTTCTGGCGTTTGGCGACTTTATCCAGCTCCGCAAGCGGCAGCGCCGTGCGGCCCGCCTTGAAACGCGAGGCCGCCCAGGAGCCGAGCGCGATGCGCTCCTTCTCGGTCATGTTTTCCTGCAGCCATTGTTGAATCCACTCGTCCAGCTTGTCGCCGCGCAAGCGGGCGCTGAGACCGAGCCGCGCCTCCTCCAGTTTGGCCGCCAGTTCCGGCGAGGTGCCGCGGTGGTTGACCTGCTGCATCACCTCGGTGTCGATCTCGCGCTGCTCCGACGGCACCCGCTCATGCCAGACCACGCTGATATAGACCCGCTCCCCGGCAATCACCGGACTGCCGTGACCGCCGTAGTGGTCGCTGGGAATGTAGTCGCTCTCCCAAACTTTGACGAGACCGCTGTCCGGCACCGATTCGGTGATGGGGGTGGTGCTGGTGGAAACGCCGTCACGATTCGGCCCTCGCCATTGCGGCCAGTCCGCCAGCAGGGCGGGCGCCATGGTCAGACCGGCGAGGAAAGACAAAGTGTGCTGATGATTTCGGATCATGGATAAGGGAGGGCAATCGCAGATTAAACGAGGCGCGCGCGCGTAGTCTGGCGTGGATTTGCGCAAATCGCATCTGAACGTGCTTGCCGGACGCGCGTCCCGGGAGGTATCATTTCGGCCAACCTTCTGTTTCATGAAAACTTCGTATGCCTGCCTGGCGCTCGCGTCCTCGCTGCTGTTGCTCGTCAGTTGCGCCAACACCGTGGAACGCCGAATCGAGCGCAACCCGCAGCTTTTCCAGCAGCTCTCCGCCCAGGATCAGCAGCTCGTGCGCGAGCAAAAATTGCGGGAGGGCATGAGCCGGGAGGCGGTCTTCCTGGCCATCGGCCGGCCTGACCGCGTCTCCACCGGGCGCAGGAACGGCAAGAACTTTGAGCGCTGGACTTACGTCGGCCAGCAGGCGGTGACCACACAGACCTTCGGCATGGGCTGGGGCGGGCGCTGGGGGGGCGGCTGGTGCGGTCCGTTCAACGATCCCTTCATGATGGGCGGTCCCATGGTGACCTACATCCCGTATGAGGCCGCCTCGGTCGATTTCGTCGATGGCCGCGCGGTCGGCTGGGAGTCGATGCCAAGACGCAGGATGTGAGATCTTGGCCAGGAACCTGCCCTCTCAACCCGAGCGCGTCTTCGGATCCAGCGCATCGCGCAAGGCATCCCCCAGCGTGTTGAGGGCGAGCAGGGTGGCGATGAACAAAGCGCTGGGAAACGCCAGCAACCAGGGCGAGGTTTGCATGTTGTTGGCGCCCTCCTGAATCAGCGTGCCCCAGGAGCTGCGCGGCGGCTGCACACCGAGGCCAAGGAAACTCAGCACCGCCTCCAGCAGCATGATGCCCGGCACCGTCAGGCTGGCGTAAATGACCACCTGCCCCATGATGTTCGGGATGAGGTGATGCCAGAGCACACGCCAGGACCCGGCACCCGCCACGCGCGAGGCGAGCACAAACTCCTGATTCATTAAACCCAGCACCTGCCCGCGCACCACCCGCGCCGTGGTCAGCCATTCCACCGCGCCGATGGCGACAAACAAAAACAGGATGCGCGCGTCGATGCCGAGCTCCTCGCCGATCCAAACCACCGTCGGGTGCTGGGAAAAGGTGACGTACATCAGGATGACAAAGGCGATGAAAGGGAACCCATAGAGGATGTCCACCAGTCGCATCAAGGCATTGTCCACCCGCCCGCCCGCCATGCCGGCGAGCAATCCGTAAGCCACGCCGATGCTCATGGCAACCACGGTGGCCACCAGTCCGATGGCCAGACTGATGCGCCCGCCGGCCAGCACGCGCGTCGTCAGGTCGCGCCCGAGCAGATCGGTGCCCATCCAATGCAGGAGCGAAGGAGGCTGAGTCACACGCTCCAGGTGCTGTTCGCTCTCCGCATAGGGGGAGAGCCACGGCCCCGCCACGCAAGCCACGGTCACCAGCACCAGAAACACCAGCGCCGTCATGGCGCTCCGGCTCCGGCGCAGCCGCATCCAAGCGGCGCGCCACGGTCCGGGAGAGGAAGGAGCCGTCATATCGGCAGGACAGGTGCCGCGCAATGCGCCATCAGCAAGCGATCAATGCACGAACACTCACCCTCAAGCCAGGCTTTCCACACAGCACGGGCAGGGCTGCACCCAGTGCCCCGGTGCGATCTCCCTCAGCGCGAGATCCGCGCTCACACTTGCCTCCCATTTGGGATGCTTCATGCGATGACCAAAGGCGCAACCGGGAGGCGGGTTGATCGGGCTGGGCACATCCCCCTGCAGCAGCTTTCGCGCGCGGCGTTGAGCGGGATCAGGCACCGGGATGGCGTCCAGCAACGCCTTGGTGTAAGCATGGAGAGGGCTTCGGTAAAGCACCTCCGCAGGCGCCATCTCCACGATCTTGCCCAGGTACATCACTGCCACGCGGTCGCTCATGTGTTTCACCACGCTCAGACCGTGGGCGATGAATAAATAGCTCAGCCCCATCTCGCGCTGGAGGTCGAGCAGCAGGTTCAGCACCTGGCTTTGCACGGACACATCGAGCGCGGACACGGGCTCATCGCAGACGATGAGTTTTGGCTTGAGGGCGATGGCGCGCGCGATGCCGATGCGCTGGCGCTGGCCGCCGCTGAACTCAAAGGGGAAGCGGTCGGCGGAGGCGGAGCTGAGGCCGACTTTGTCCAGCAACTCCAGCACCCACTTCCTGCGCTCCTCTTTGCCACCGATTTTCTGCACGATGAAGGGCTCCTCCAAAATATCGCGCACGGTATGGCGCGGGTTCAGGGATTCCGCCGGGTCCTGAAAAATCATCTGCATGTGGCGCCGCCGCGGCCGGATGGCGCGCATGGAGGCATGGGTGATGTCGTGCCCTTCAAACTCAATGCTGCCGCCAGTGGGCTTGAGCAGGCGCACGATGGCCTTGCCAAGCGTCGTCTTGCCGCAGCCGGATTCGCCGACGAGGCCAAGTGTCTCGCCCTCGCCCAGCGCGAAGCTGACGCCGTCCACCGCCTTGCACGCGGCCACCGCACGGCGCAGCACGCCGCCACGAACGGGGAAATGCTGCTGAAGGTTTTGGACGGTGAGGAGGGGCATGGGGGTCAAAGGCAAAGCGCGCGCTTCAGGTCGGCGTCAAGGGGGAGGACATGCACGTCAATGGGGACAAGCTCACCATCCGCCGCCAGGATGAAATTGTCCTCGTGCCCGTCGAGCACGGCGAGGTTTTCGCCCTCGCAGTAATAATCGCGCAGGTTCGGAGCCTGCGTGAAGCCCAGGCCGTCCATGAAGGCATGGATGGTGTCTTTGTCGGGTCGGTCTCCCTCAATCCAGCGCTGACGGATGACCAGTGAGATGCCCTCTACGGTTTTGGTGACTCCGAGAAGCTGGACGTGGTCGCCAAAGAGATCGTTGTAGGCCAGCCAGCGGCGGCAGTATTCCTCGGGCAGCGCGGCATCAAAACCACCCTGGGGGAAAGCGTTCCCGCAGCGCCCCGGATGAGTCAACTTGATCGCGCAGCCGCTTTCCGCGTCGTAAAACACACGATGCTCGGAAGCCTCGTCCTGAAGCTCCCCGAACGAGCCGGAGTCCATCAATCTGCCTGCTGCGGCAGCCCATTGATGGAGGAGTTCGAGCTGCCGCTGCCGCTCTGCGCGGCGAGACGCGCGGCTTTGTGTCGCGCCATCTGGGACCGGACTTCGTCCAAGCTCAGCAAGCGCTGCCTGCCACGAATCTCGAGCAGCTTCTTGGAGGGATTGATGAATGCTTTCATGGGATGTTGGATTTTGATCTGACTTCTGGGTGCTGGCAACCTTTGTCTCCACACACACAGGGCAGTTCTCGACAAAATGTCCTGGGGCGATCTCGGTGACCGGCGGGCGTGTGGTTAGATGTACGCTCGTGTGCTCGCGGCCGGAGCGTTCGGCGAAGCGGCAGCCGGGCTTGAAGTCGGTGATGCCGGGCACGTTGCCAGGGATGGCTTTCAATAAGGTCTTCGGTGTGCTGTCGAGGCGCGGAATGCTTTCCAGCAAGCCCCGAGTGTAAGCATGGCGGGGATGGGCGAAAAGGTCGAAGACACCCGCCTTTTCGACAATGCGCCCGGCATACATCACGACCACTTCATCACAAACCTCAGCGATGACCCCGAGGTCGTGCGTGATGAGGATGACGCTCATGCCCATCTCTTTTTGCAGATCGGAGATCAACTCCAAAATCTGCGCCTGTACCGTCACATCGAGCGCCGTGGTCGGCTCGTCGGCGATGAGCAGCTTGGGCTTGTTGATGAGCGCCATGGCGATCATCACGCGCTGCCTCATGCCGCCGCTGAGCTGGTGCGGGTATTCGTTCAGCCGCTGCTCCGGCGCGGGGATGCGCACTTTCTTCATCATGTCGATGCTGCGCGCCAGCACCCCGGCCTTCGAGCAGTTCTCGTGCAGCAGGATCGCCTCCGCCAACTGCCGTCCCACGGTCTGCACCGGATTGAGCGCGGTCATCGGCTCCTGGAAAATCATGCTGATCTCACGGCCGCGCACTTTTTGCATTTCCTCCAGCGGCAACCCGACGAGGTCGCGCCCTTCAAAGCGCAGGCTGCCGCCGAGGATTTGGCCGTGCGGCTGCGGCAGCAGGCGAGTAATGGAAAAGGCGGTGACACTTTTGCCGCAACCCGACTCACCAACGATGCCTAGTGTCTTCCCACGCGGCACATCGAAGCTCACCCCATCCACCGCCGTCATGCGCCCGGCGTCGGTGTCGAACGCGGTGACGAGGTCGCGGACCTCAAGAATGCTGGAGGCACTGGTGCTCATTGGGCTTTGTAGGCATCAAAAACGCGCAGGATTTCGCCGAAGCTGCGGCCGGAACGCATGGCTTCCTTGGTCTCGCGCTGAATGTCTTCGTCGATCCAAAACATGTTGGCATCCATCGGTTCTCGACTCTTGCGGGCATTGCCCTTTTCCGGCCACTGCACCCAGCGCCAGGTCAGGTAGCGATAGAAAGGCGACTCCCAGGCAGGAATCGTGCAGGCCCGGTCTTCGATGAGCTTGGCGAGTTGCCAGGAGAGTTCCCGCACCTCCTCCTCGGTCTTGGCTTTGCGATGCTGGTCAATGATAGGGTCCAGGGCGGGGTCAGCGGTTTGAGTGATGTTATTGGTGTCCGTCACCACCTCGCGTTTGCCGTCCTTGCCGATTTTGAAAGCGTTGTCGCTGTGATAGTCATCCCAAAAGCGAGGATATGGCGGCTGCGCGCCAAAGCCAGCAAAACCCAACTCATGGTTTTTCTGATCGAGCTTCTTGTACATCTGCGTGGCATCGAGACCCTCGATGTTCATCTCCAGCCCGGCCTTTTTCGCCTCCTCCTTCAGCCGCAGCATGATCGGAGTGATGGTGCCTGAGTTGAAGGTGGTCAGGGTGAACGAGAGTCGCTTGCCTTCCGCATTGACGAGGATGCCGTCCGGCCCCGCCTGAGTAAAACCCGCCTTGGCAAAGTGCTCGCGCGCCTTCACCGGATCAAAAGGACGCGCGCGCAGGCCCGGGTTCGTGAACTTGCCGAAGCCCGCGAAGGTGCTTTGCATCCGCGTTTTGTCCCCGCGGAAGTCCACATCGATCACCTTTTGGAAATTCATGGCGTGATGAATGCCAATGCGGATGTCCAGGTTGTCGAGCAGCGATTTGCTCTCGTTGATGCGGATGCCCCAAGTCACCTGCGGGTACTCGTTGTAAAACATGTGCCGCTCGATGTAGCCCTTGTAGATTTCCGGAATCTCCGCTTTGTCATACCAGTAGCGCGGCAGCCCCGCCAAATAGTAGTCGAACTGGCCTTGGCGAAACATCTCAAACGCCTTGTCCGGGCTGGAGATGATTTTGTATTCGAGGAAGTCGCAGTTATAAACGTAACGATAGTGCTTCAGGTCACGCGCCCACCAGTCCTTCACCCGGCGCAGCGTGATGGAGCGGCCACGTTTCAGGAGATCAGGTTCGATCACATAAGCCCCCGTCACCGGGCAGATGCGCCATTGATAACGCGCGGGAAAATCGGGCCCGAACTCGCGATAAAAATGCCGCGGACTTGGCGGCAGAGAGGCATACCAAATCGGATCAGGCTTGGCCTCGGGAATGGTGACAGAAAAGGTGCGGTCGTCGTATTTGGCGATCGCCGCGTACTCCTTGGAGTACCAGTCATTGTACCAGGGGTCTTTGATATGCGGACTGGTCATGACAAAGAAAGTCATGAAAAAATCCTCCACTTCTACCGGCACGCCGTCTGAATAGGTAAGGTGATCTTGCAGCCGGTAATAGACGGTCTGGCGGTCTTCGGAGACAGCCCATTCCCTTGCCAATCCTGGAATCCAAACGTCCTCATCGGGATGCCGGGTGACGAGACTGATTTCGATGTTGTCATGGTGCTCCCCGCGGAAGGTGTTGTTGGCATCCGGGCCGATCTTGCGAAAGGTCGGCGGGTAGGTCGCATGCCAATCATGGAAGGTTCCGCCTTTCTTCGCGCGCGGATCACCGAACTCAGACACCTCCGAGCCGTCTTGCCACAGCAAACCCGGCGGCAGATCGGCGGGTGTTTTCCACTGAAAAAATTCGGGCTTCGACTTCCAAAACGCCTTCACCTCCGCTGTGTTGTCGTACGGCGGGAACCGGGTGTCATCGGTGTCAGAGCAGGAGCAGAGCAGAGAGCAAAATGCCAATGCCCCGACCACGACTCGAAAGATGCCGTTCTGCACTTTGCTCTCCGCTCTTTGCTCCGCGCTCATCGGTAAGTCGTGAATTTTTTCGGGTCGAACGCCTCGCGCACCGCCTCGCCGACGAAGGTGACGAGCACCAGAACCGTGGTCATGGCGACGAAGGCGCTGCTGACGATCCATGGATAATTGAAATCCTCAGTGCCCTCGTGCAGCAGGCGGCCCCAACTAGGCTCCTCCGGCGGAAGGCCGAACCCCAGGTAATCCAATGCCGCCAGCGAGGTGATGATGGCCGCCACCTCAAAGGGGGCCAAAGTGACCAGAATGGCGATGCTGTTTGGCAGGATGTGCTTGAAGATGATCCGACCCGTGCCCGCACCGAGCAAGCGCGCCGAAGCCACGTAGTCCCGCGCTTTTTCCTTCAATGCCGCTGTTCGAATGTAGATCGTGGTGCCCATCCAACTGAACAGGGAAATAATCACCACCAGCAGAAACAGATTCGGACTGATGATCGAACTGACGATCATGACGATGAAGAGGAAAGGCAGCACCGACCAAATCTCGATCAACCTCATGCCGACGAGGTCGATCAAATTGCCGAAATACCCGAGCAAACCTCCTGCAGCGACTCCAACCACAAACACAAAGGTCACAAACAGAAGCGAGGCGATGATGGCCTGCTGCCAGCCGCCGTAGAGTATCGCCAGCACATCCCCGCCCATCGAAGTGGTGCCGAGAAAGTGGCGGTGAGTCAGCGAGGGCGGCGACGGCGGATAAACCACCGTGAGCAAGGTGTCACCCGCCTGCGCCTCAAGCTCTGCGGCTTGGCCATCAGTGAAGTCGGAATAGGACAGCCGCTGCCCTCGCTCGAAGACCGCTTTCTCCACCTGCTCGTTGTTCAAATCCCAACCGAGCATCTCGCCCTGAAGCAAGCCATGGCGGTACACCCATTCCTGGCGCTTTTGCGCCGGGTTGTCTCGAAACACCGTGTAGGCACGTCCATCGAAAGGCTTGGACTGGCTCGCTCGATGGGCCACGCCCTCTCGCAGCACGACCTCTTCGATCGTCTCCGGCGTGTCGAGCTTGGGATCATATGGCACCAGCGGCAGCAGTAGCCAATTGCCGGAGCCGGACTCTTGGAATTGCCGCTGCAACTCCCGGTAGTCTGTCTCCGCCTCGTATTGCAGACCAAAGGTCGAGCCAGGCAGCACCTGGGTGACGAAGGGAAAAAACAACCGCCCTTCATAGCTCACGATCAGAGCCCGTTTGCCCACCACCAAGCTGTCAAGAGCAGCCAGCCCAACGAGTCCCAGCAGGAAGAGAAAGGACACATAACCACGCCGGATTTCCCGGAACCGGCGAAATTGCTTCAGGGTCAGCGGACTCCAATGCCACTGCGTTTGACCTCGCCACAGCAGCCACCCGCCCGCGAAAGCGATCAAACCCAACAAGGCCCAGCCCAACCAGGCACCACCCAGAAAGGGCACCTTAAAAACCGGCACCGACAACGACAATCCGCGCAGCAACGCCGCAAGCGCAGCGTAAGCGATGAAGGTGATGGCGGTGAGACGTGGCGGCATGCTTGAACAGAATTTCATTCGAACCGAATCCTCGGGTCGGTCAGCGCCACAAAGAAGTCGGATAAAATGTTGCCCACCATAAGCAGCACCACCTGAATGACCAGGATGCCCATGACCAGCGGATAATCACGGTCGAGCACACTGTAGTAACTCAGCAGCCCGAAACCGTTGATCTCAAAAATCAACTCAATGAGCACCGATCCCGCCACAAAGATCGAGACCACATGACCGAGTGTGGTCGCCAGCGGGATGAGCGAGTTGCGTAGCGCATGACCGAGCACCGCCCGCTTGAAACCGGCGCCCTTGGCCACCGCCGTGCGCACGTAGTCCGCGGCCAGATTGTCCATGAGGTTGTTCTTCACCAGCATGGTCATGAAGGCGAAGCTGCCAACCATGTAACAAACCAGCGGCAGAATGGCGTGGTGAATCACGTCCCAGGTTTGCCCGGCCAGGGTGAAGGAGTCAAAGTCCTCGCTCACAAACCCGCCGGTCGGAAACCAGCCCAAGCGCGCCGCGAGATACACCACCAGCACGCTCGCCAGCACGAACCCGGGAATCGCATAGCCCACAAAAATCAGGATGGAGCTGGCGTTGTCGATCAGCGTGCGGTGCTTGATCGCTTTCAGGATGCCCAGCGGCACGCACACGATGTAACTGATGATGAAGGTCACCAGTCCGTAAAAAATCGAAATCGGCATGCGCTCTCGGATCATGCCCCAGACCGATTCGTTGTAGCGGGTGGAGATGCCTAGGTTACCCTGGAGCAGGCCGTCATGCTGCGGACGAAAGACCTGCACCCGCTCCTTTTCCGTTTCCACGCGTGTACGCCAGTTTGCAAGCGCCTCTGCCTCCTCAGCCACCAGCTTGCCGTCTTTGGTGACCTGAGCCGGAGTGGTGCGATAGGCGTTGTTGGCAGTCCATTGCTCCCGTGGCAGCAGTTCCTGAAGTGTCACCGGCGCCTCGTTCTGATCCTTCTCAAACTTGACGAATTGTTTGTCCCCTTCCTTCGGCAGCAGCCCCAACCAGGCGAGATAGGCCGGAAAAAACGGGCGGTCGAATCCATAATAAGCCGCCATCTCCTCCTTTTGTTCCTCGCTCAGGGACGCCCCCGCGTCTTTAATTCCGCGCTCACCCTGCTGCGCTGCCGCCTGCCGCAGCGCCGCCTCCAGCGGCCCACCCGGCGTGACACGCGTGATAAAAAAAACCACCAGCGTCGCCCCGATCAAGGTCGGAATCATGAGCAGGAAGCGGCGGATGAAGTAGTCGCGCATGAGGCGGTCGTCAGGGAAAAGAAACTCTCAACGATACGCGGCCCGCGCACAAGGTTTTGTGCGGGTTTTTGCAATCTGGGGCAAGCCGCTTGATTGTCTGGTCCAGAATGAAGGGCAAGCTGGAAGCTTGCCTCGTCTTAAAGCAGCGCGGCAATCTCGCTGGCGGCGTTGGGGCGGGCGAGGGCAAGGGCGGCGGTGCTCATGGTGTGGGCGGCGGTTTCATCGAGCAGGATGGACTCAACGGCGCGGGCGAGGGTCTGGTCGTTGAGGCCGGACTCGGGCATGAGACGGGCGGCTCCGGCCTGGGCGAAGATCTCGGCGTTGCGGGTCTGGTGATCGTCGGCGGCGTGCGGGTAAGGCACCAGCAGGGACGGCACGCCGAAGTAAGTGAGCTCGGCGAGGGTGGAGGCGCCGGCGCGGGCGATGGCGAGGTCGGCGACGCGATAGGCCAGTTCCATGCGGTGACAAAAGGCGGCGACATGCTGCGGCAGCAGCGGGTGCTTGGCATACACATCGCGCGCCTCCTCGTAGTCGCCGGGGCCGGTGATGTGCAGGATTTGGATGCCCATCTGCTCGAAGGCGGGCAGGGTCATGCCGACGACGCGGTTGATGCCGCGGGCGCCCTGGCTGCCGCCCATGACGAGCAGCGTTTTGAATTTGGGGTCGAGCTTGAAGAACTCGTGCGGATCGACTTCCGGCGGCGCGGTCATGGCGGCGCGCACGGGGGTGCCGACGGCGCGCACGTCGGGATGCTTCGGGAAACGGGCGCGACAGGCTTCGAGTCCGACGAGGACCGTGGAGCTGTAACGGGCGTTGAGGCGGTTGGCTTTGCCGGGGACGGCGTTGGACTCGTGGATGAGGGTGCGGCAGCCTTCCTTTTTGCCGGCGTAAAGCGGCGCGAATGAGGTGAAGCCGCCCATGCCCAGCACGGTGCCGATGCCATGCTCACGGATGAGCCGGCGGCAGGCGCGGGTGCCGGACCCTAAGCCTTTGAGAAAGCCGAACATCTTCGGCGACCACGGCTTCGGCATGGCAAGGAAGGGCAGCTTCTCGAAATGCAGGCTGGGATGACCGGAGGCGGCGAGGGCGTCGATTTTTTTTTCGCTGATGAGCAGGATGACCTTGCGCCCTTGGGCTTGCAGGATTTCCGCGACGGCGATGCCGGGATAAAGGTGGCCGCCGGTGCCGCCGCAGGCGATGAGGACGGGGGATTTCGAACTTCGAATTTCGAATTTCGAATTTGGGTCGGGTGCCTTTTCAGGAGCCGGCGGGATCTCGACCTCCGGCGGCTCGACAACAAGAGGCGTCGCACCCAACGGCAAGTCCATCTGCTCCGGCGGGACAGCGGGCTTGCGCGGGCCTAGCTGCGGGCGGTGGAGCTTGCGGTGTTTTTTGGAGGGCTTGGAGGACACGCTGGCGAGCTACATTTGCGGGGTCCAGCGTGTTTTTTTGCGGATCACGGGCAGTTGATCGCGGGTCAAATAAACACCCTGGCGGTGAATGTTGAGCAGGATACCGAGAATGACGCAAGCGGCAAGCAAGGCGGACCCGCCATAGCTGACAAATGGCAGCGGCAAACCCTTGTTCGGCAGCAGCGAGGTGGTGACCCCCATGTTGGTGAGGGCCTCCAGCGCAAGCAGAGTGACCAGCCCCATGCCGAGCAGCTTGCCAAAGCGGTCAGGCGCGTAGGCGGAGGCGCACATGCCGGCGACGACGAGCACGACGAAAAGCAGAAGGGTGGCGAGCGTGCCGACGAGGCCGATTTCCTCGCCAATCATGGGAAAAATAAAATCCGTGTGCGCTTCGGGGAGGTAAGACAGCTTCATGCGCCCCTCACCCAGACCGCGGCCGAACAATCCTCCCGATCCGAAGGCGAGTTGAGAGACCCACTGCTGCAAGTCCATGTCGTTGTGGGAGGGATCGAAGTAAGACCGCATGCGCGCCACGCGGTTGGGAATGGCCAGGATGGCCAGCGTGACGAGCCCGGCGCCGGCGGCGGCGATGCCGATGAGGTAGCGCCAGCGAACGCCGGCGGCGAACATGACGGCACCCGCCACCATGCCGGTCAGCACCATGTTGCCCAAGTCACGCTGAAACCAGAACGCGGCGGTGATGGAACCCAGCACGAGCAGGGGCGCCAGGATACCTTTGACAAACTCCCGCGAGGCGTCCTGCTGGCGCGCATACCAGGCGGCCATGGCGATCACAAGGGCGATCTTGGCAAACTCCGAAGGCTGCCCGCCAATGCCCCCCGGCAAAGCCAGCCAGCGGCGGGCGCCGTTGACCTCGCGCCCGGTGGCATCCCAGAGACAGGCGAGCATGGCCAGCAGTCCCAAGCCCAGCAGCCACCAGCGCAAGGTCAGCAGGCGCTGGTAATTGGTGGCGGCGGCGAGGCCAAACAACACCACCCCCAGGCCCAGCCAGCGCGCCTGGCTCCAAACGTTTTTATAGGTCTCGCCGCCTCCTTTTCCAGGGTCCAGATAGAAATTGGTGCTGACCAGCATGGTGATCCCCAGACCCACCAGCAGGACAGCGCAAACGACCAAAAAGAAACCGGAACGGGAGGCCATCGGATGTGTCGCGTTTATTTGGCTGGAATGACGAGCTTGGAGCCTTCGCGGATCGCGTTCGGATTGGTGATGTTGTTGGCTTTCTGAATGGCGGTGATGCTGACACCGTACTTGCGGGAGAGTGAGTAGAGGGTGTCGCCCTTGGTCATGGTGTGCGAGCGCACGCCGGTGGCAGCCGGCTTCGGCTCAGGCTTGCTTTGCGCAAGCTGCGATGGCGCCGGCACCGGCTTCGGTGTCTCGACTTTGACCGGCTCCGGCTTGGGCGCGGGCGGCGATTGCTCGACCGGCACCAGCGGCGCCACCGGTTGCGGCGGGGCGGTGTCCATCTGCGGCTGGCTGGGCGCGGAGATCTCGATGGCGGCGATCGCGGGCAAATCCTGCTCGATGGGGATGACGCGCGCCGCTTCCGCTGGTGTTTGCGCCGCCGGCATGGGCGGCGCCTCTGTCACCGTGGTGACACGGGCGGGTTCCGCCACCTTTTCCGCAGGGATTTTGAGGATGGTCAATGGCTGCACTTCCGCCTTGCCTTCGGCGAGTTGATTGAGCGCGATGAGATCCTCGACCGCCACACCATGCCTGGCGGCAATGCTGGGCAGCGAGTCGCCGGACTGCACTTCGTACTCGCCGGCAGCGCTGATTTCAGCCGCAGACGGGGCCGTTTCCTGCGCGACCGGCATTGCCGCCGATTCCTGCGTGTCAGCGGGGGGCGCTTTGGCCGCGACCGGGGCAGGCCCGGCCTGCACCTCCTCGGTGCCGACAAAATCATACACGATGATGCTGCCAATGAGGACAACGTGGACGAGCAGCATGACGACGAACACGCGGGCCATGCCGCTGTTGGACTCGTGCTGGTTCCAGTCGCCTTCCTCGGTGATCATGGCGACTTGATGGCGGCGGCGTTCCCCTCCGAGGAGATTGTCAAGGAGGGCCGATTTCTTTTTCTTTTTGTCTGGGGTGCTCATGGGTCTGGGGTGGGTAGGGATGTTGGTGGTCTGGTCTTGGGAAAAGAATCAATTCAACGCCTGCACGGCGCGGCGAAAAACCTCGCCGCGCTCGGGATAGCCGCTGAACATGTCGAAGGACGAGGTGGTGGGGGAAAGCACGATGACATCGCCGGGTCGCGAAAGGGCGCGCGCGCGGGTGACCGCGGACGGCAGATCGGGCGCGGTCTCGCAGGGAATGAGATCGGAGAATAGGGTCTTCAGCATTTCAGCGATGCTGCCGATGGCGACCATGGCGCGCACGCGTCCGGGCGCGGCTTGGCGCAGCGGCGTGTAGTCGAGGTGTTTGTCGAGACCGCCGGCGATCAACACGACCGGCTCGTCAAACGACCGGATGCAGGCGCAGGCGGCGTGGACATTGGTGGCCTTGCTGTCGTTGACGTAGCGGCGGCCTTCAAAGTCGCGCACCAACTCGCAGCGATGTTGGGGCACGCCATAAGTCTTGAGCGCCTCCAATCCGTCTGCGGGATCGACACCAAATTCGGTGCAGGCGGCGAGCGCGGCGAGGACGTTCTCCATGTTGTGGCGGCCCAGCAGCTTGAGACCCTCCTGCGTGCCGAAGGCCAAGCCGCGATGGGAGAAAACCCCGTCGGCAAAGGTGTAATCAGCAGGCAAACCGAAAGCGGAGAAAGTGACACGGCGGGCAGGGCCGGTGGAAACAGTCTCGCCATGCAGGACCACCGCGAGATCGTCCGCCTGAGCGTTCATGAACAGCCGGGCTTTGGCGTCGAAGTAGGCTTGGCGGCCGGGGTAGCGGTCGAGATGATCGTCGTCGAAATTCAGCCAGACACCGACACGGGCGCGGAAGGTGGCGATGGTTTCAAGCTGAAACGAACTCACCTCCAGCGACAGCACATCATAGGTTTGGCCGGAAAGAACCACTTCGGACAGCGGCATGCCATGATTGCCGCAGGGGATCGATTTCATACCGGCGGCGTTGAGGATGGTGGCGCACAACTCGGTGGTGGTGGTCTTGCCGTTGGTGCCGGTGATGGCGATCAACGGTGTCTGGCAGAATTGGAAGGCGTATTCCATTTCGCCCGTGAAGGGCACGCCAGCGCGAATGAACTTCTGTGGAAGCGGCCAGGAGGCGTCGATGCCGGGGCTGGTGATGGCGAGATCGAAGTCACCGGGGGCGACCACCAAGTGACGCGCGGCTTCGCCAGTGACGTGCGGCACACCGGCGGCGTCGAGCGCGGCGAGTTTGCTTTGCAGCGCGCCGGTATCGCCGGTGTCAAAGACCACCACATCCACTGCCTCGGGACGACCGGGCCAGTCGCCCCGCGCCCCGCGCTGGCGCGCGAGCAACGCCGCGGCGAGGCCGCTGCGTCCGGCGCCGAGAATGGCGATGCGTTGTGGAGTGGATGACATGGAGGGGGTCAGCGAATTTTCAGCGAGGCGAGTCCGAGCATGGCGAAGATGAGGGAGAGAACCCAAAAGCGGACGATGACTTGGTTTTCATGCCAGCCGCCCAGCTCGAAATGATGATGGATGGGAGACATGCGGAACACGCGCTTGCCGCGGGTTTTGAAGCTGGCGACTTGAATGATGACGCTCATCGCCTCCATCACAAACACGCCGCCGACAAGCACGAGCACGATCTCCTGTTTGCAGCCGATGGCGAGCGCGGCGATGCAGCCGCCGAGGGCGAGCGAGCCGGTGTCGCCCATGAACATGCGGGCGGGATGGGCGTTGAACCAGAGGAAGCCGAGACAGGCACCGGCCAGAGCCATGGCAATGATCGGCAGCTCGGCGGCGGCGGTGATGTGCGGCACGTCGAGGTAACCGGCATAGCGGGCGTTGCCGCAGACATAACCGAAGCCCGCATAAGCCAGCGTGGTGGTGAGCGAGCAGCCGGTGGCCAGGCCATCCAGACCGTCGGTCAAGTTCACCGCATTGGACGCGCCTACGATGATGAGCGCAAACAGCGGCACTGTGAAGATGCCCATGTCCGCAATGACCTCGTCTTTGAAGAAAGGCAGGTGGAGTTCGCGCATCATCGCGGCGGCGTCGGAGAAGTAAGCGAAAAGCACGCCTGCGACGAGTGCGATCCCGCATTGCCAGGCCAGTTTGACGCGCGCGCTGATGCCCTTGGAGTTCTTTTTGCTGATCTTGAGGTAGTCATCCCAAAACCCGAGCAAGCCGAGACCGATGGTGGTGAAAAGAACGGTCCAGACCAGCAGATTGTCCCACTTGGCCCAGAGCAGGGTGGACGCCACCACGGTGCCGAGGATGAGAATGCCTCCCATGGTCGGGGTGCCGGCTTTTTTACCGTGCAATTCGAACAGCTTGTGCACCTCCTCGGCGCTGCGCACCGGCTGTCCGATCTTCATGGAGATGAGTTTGCGGATGAGGCGCTCGCCGAACATCAGGGACAAGGCAAAGGCCGTCAGCGCCGCGCCGCCGGCACGGAAGGTGTGATAGCGGAAGATGTTGAAGATCTTGTACAACAGGCCGTCCTCCGATGAGAACAGCTCGCGGTACTCGTAAAGCCAGTAAATCATGCGGACTGAAAATGGGTGAGGACTTTCTCCATGGCGGCAGAGCGGCTGCCTTTGACGAGCACGGCATCACCGGGCTTCAAAACGGCGCGCAAATGCGCGGCACAGGCGGAGTGATCGTTGAAATGCAGCACCTCCGCTGAAGTGCCGGCGCGCGCGGCGTCGGTGATGCGGGCGGCGTCGCTGCCGCCGATGCTGTAAACCCCGTCGAGTGCCAGACTGGCGGCGAACTCTCCCACCTGCGCGTGCCCGGCGGCGGTGTGCTCGCCCAGCTCACCCATGGCGCCGAGCACGGCGAAACGTCGCGGTGCCGCGGTTTCCGCGAGCGTGCGCAGCCCGGCGATCATGGAGTCGGGATTGGCGTTGTAGGAGTCATCAATGAACTGGACTCCAGCGATGGTTTTGGGTTCGAGGCGGCCGCCGGAGAGCTTGGCGGAGGCAAGCGCGCCGGCAATGGCCTGGGGCTCCATGCCGAGGCTCCAACCGAGGCAGGCGGCGAGCGCGGCATTGCCAACCATGTGGCGGCCAAGCAAAGGCAGACTGGCTTCGATTCGGCTGCCGGCGAAGTCGAGCGTGAAGGTGGTGCCGGTGGCGGTGGCGACGAGGTTTTGTGCGGAAACATCGCCGGCTTCGATGCCGGCGGTGAGCACGCGACCCTGACAAAGGCGGGCGATGCGGGGTGTGTAGTCGTCGTTGGCGTTGAGCACCACGGGACCGCCGGCGGGCACGCTCGCTGGCACGGTGGCTTTTTCCCAGGCGATGTTCTCCCGCGAACCAAGGAACTCGATGTGGGCGCGGCCCACGTTGGTAAGAATGGCGGCATCAGGCCGGGCGATGTGCACAAGATCGCGCAATTCGCCGGCGTGGTTCATGCCCATCTCGGCGATGGCGCAGGTGTGGCCTTCCTCCAGCGACAGCAAAGTGAGCGGCAGGCCGATGTGGTTGTTGAGGTTGCCTTTGGTGGCGATGAGCGGGAACCTTTGGCTGAGCACGGCGGCGGCGAGGTCCTTGGTCGAGGTCTTGCCATTGCTGCCGGTGAGGCCAACCACCAGCGGCTGATGCCAGGCGCGGTAGTTGCGGGCGAGATTTTGCAATGCCGTCAGTGTGTCCGCCACCAAAATGACGGCGCACGACAAAGCGGCCACCCGACAGGAAACCACCACCGCAGCGGCACCTGCAGCGGCGACCTGATGCACATACTCATGACCGTCAAATCGCTCGCCTTTAAGCGCGAAAAACACATCCCCCTCCGACACGCGCCGCGAGTCCGTGCCCACCCGCGTGACAAGACGCGCCGGATCCCCTTGAATGAGAGAGCCGCCGGCGAAGTCAGCGAGTTGTTGGAGGGTGAGGGGGCGCATATTTTGGAAGTGGTCAGTGGTCAGTTGTGACTGGTGAGTGGTGAGTGGGTTCGTGGAAGTCTGGATACTAATTACTGATTATTCTCCTCCGCCTCGGCGCGATCACGGCGGAGATTCTGCAAGAGTGACCGTGCGATCTTGCGGTCATCAAAGGGATGTTTGACGCCAAGGATGTCCTGATAGTCCTCGTGGCCTTTGCCGGCGATGAGAATGATGTCGCCTTCGCGGGCGTTTTCGAGGGCGGTCTGAATGGCTTTTTTGCGGTCGGCGATTTTCACGGCGCGGGTGCCGCGCGGAAATCCGCCGGCGGCATCCGCCATGATGGCCTCGGGGTCTTCGGTGCGCGGATTGTCGGAGGTGAGCACGCAGATGTCGCTGCCGCGCGCGGCAGCGGCGGCCATGAGCGGTCGCTTGCCGCGGTCGCGGTCGCCGCCGCACCCAAAAACGGTGATGATGCGCGCGGGCTTCAGCTCGCGCAGGGTGCGCAGGACGTTGTCGAGCGCGTCCGGCGTGTGCGCGTAATCCACGAAGACATGGAAACGCCCCTGATCGGTGACGCGCTCCAGGCGGCCAGGCACTTGCGGCACGTCGCGCAGGCGGGAGATGGTCTCGCGCAAATTCAAGCCCATCAAATGCGCGGCGGCAAGAGCGCCGAGGGCATTGTGGACATTGAAGTCGCCAATGAGCGGCAGCCGCACCAGGAAGCTGCGGCCTTTGTGCTCCAGCTCAAAGGTGGTGCCGGTGGAGTCGCCGCGCACATTGACGGCGCGGTAGTCTGTCTGCACGCCGTAACCGAAGCGAACGACACGGCCGGTGGCCTCGTGGCGGGTGATGAGCTTGCGGCCCCAGGTGTCGTCGCCGTTGATGATGAGATGCCCGTGCCCCTGAGCGGCGACCGTTTCAAACAACCCGGCTTTGGCGGCGAAGTACTTCTCCATCGTGCCGTGGTAATCGAGGTGATCCTGGGTCAGGTTCGTGAAGATGGCGGTCTCAAACGGCAGGCCGTGGACGCGCTCTTGAGCGAGCGCGTGCGAGGACACCTCCATGGCGCAGGCGCGGCAGCCGCGCTCGCGCATGGCGGCCAGCAACTGCTGCATCTCCAGGCTCTCCGGCGTGGTGTGGGTGGCCGGCTGCTGCTCGCCGCCGAGGTCATAAAACAAAGTGCCGATCAAACCGGCGCGCAGCTGGCCGGCGTTGAGCAGGTGATGGACGATGAAGGCGGTGGTGGTCTTGCCATTGGTGCCGGTGACACCGCACAGTTTCAAAGCACGGGCGGGTTGGTCGTAAAATACAGCGGCTGCTTGCGCGAGGGCAACACGGCTGTGGCGCACATGCACCCAGGGCACGGGGCAATCCGCCTCGGGCGCTTGCTCGGCAATAATGGCGGCGCAACCGGCGCGCACAACATCGGGAATGAAACGATGCCCGTCCGACTTGGCGCCGCGCAGCGCGAAAAAAGCGGCTCCCGGCGCGGCTTGGCGGGAATCGTAGATCAACGCGGACACCTCCGTGTCAAGGGAGCCGGAGGTGACGGGGGCGTCAAAATGGGCGGTGAGTTCGCGCAAGGTCATTGCCCGCCTCCTTGGTCCGGGTTGGGGCCGTGCGCCACCATTTTGGGTAGCATTCCGCTGACGCGGGGTTCGACACGAATGTCGAGGTGATCGAGGGTGGTGGCGACCAGTTCGGCGAACAACGGCGCGGCGATCAACCCGCCGCGAATTTCCCCCGGACTGGCGGCTTTTGGATTGTCTATGGCAACGACGCAAGCGACGCGCGGGTTGTCAGCCGGAGCGAAGCCGGCAAAAGAAACGAGGTACTGGTCCTCGCGATAACGCTTCAGCTTGGGATCGTACACGCGCCGCGTGCCGGTCTTGCCAGCGACGCGAACGCCCTCGATCTGCGCGCGTTTGCCGGTGCCTTGGGCGACGGCTTTCTCCAGCATGTCACGCATCTGCGCGGCGGTGCGCGCGGTGCAGGCTTGGCGCAGCGGCTCGGGATGGCAAATTTCCCAACGGGTGCCGTCGTCGTGCAGAACGCGCTCGATGAGGCGCGGCTTCATCAGCACGCCGCCGTTGGCGATGGCGCCATAGGCCATGACTTGCTGCAGCGCGGTGGCGGTGAGACCGTAACCAAAGACCATGCGCGAAAAATCGACGGCGGTCCATTTTTCAAACGCAGGCCAGCGTCCGGCGGGTTCCTGGCAGATGCCTAGTCCGGCGGGAGCGCCGAAGCCGAAGTTGCGCAGCGAGCGCTCGAAGCCCTCCCAGCCGAGCATGCGCGCGATCTTGTAGGTGCCGATGTTGCTGGAGTGGGCGAGCACGCCCCAGACCGGCTGGGTGCCGAGACGGGTGGAGTCATCGTGAATGTCCTTGCCGCCGAGTTCGGGCGCGGAGAATCTGCCGTGACCGCAATCAATCGGCGTGTTCGGCCCGACCACCCCGGCGTCGAGCGCGCCGGCGAGGGCGACGATTTTCATCACCGAGCCGGGTTCGTAAGCGTCGGAGACGGGGATGTTGCGCCAGTTGACGGCCTTCGCATCCATGTCGAGATGCGGGCGGCAGGCCATGGCCAGGATGGAGCCGGTCATGGGGTCGGTGAGAATGGCGATGACGCTCTTCGGATTGTGCAGCCGGTAGGCCTGATCGACGATGGCCTCGATGCTGTCCTGGAGGTTCATGTCAATGGTGAGGAAAACGTCCGAGCCGTTGCGCGCCTCGATTGTCTCGCCACGAAAAAGCGGCTGCTCGATGCCGCGGCGGTCCTTCTCGATGTAGCGTTTGCCGGGCTGGCCGCGCAGCAGGTCATCGCAAAGTTTTTCAACGCCCCAGACGCCACCCTCGTTCTCCTTCACCGCGCCGAGGGTGAGCGTGAGGCGGTCCTTCGAGGCGTAACGCCGCTCGGTGCCGGGACGCAAATAAACACCAGTGATGTGACGGGCTTTGAGCCAGCTTTCAAACTTGTCAGCGTCCGCCTGCGGCAGGTCTTTTTTGAGGACCACGACCGGTTTGTCCGAGCGCAGCATCGCGAGGATTGCATCAGCCGGCATCTGCAAGGGATCGCTCAGTTCCGCGGCGGCGCGCTCATGATAGGCGTCCAGCATAGCCTCCGGCGTGAAGCGGGATTTGACCTCGGTCGGCGTGACGTCCAGCATTTTCGCCAGCAACGGCCGCACCAAATCGGGCATGAACAGGTGATTGCGATCCGTGTGCAGCTCCCAGGATTTTTCATCGAAGACAAGGTACTCGCCAGCGCGATCGCGAATGCTGCCGCGCTGGGCGGGCAGGATGCGCACATCGCGGCAACGCTCGGCGGCGAGTTGGGCCAGCTCCTCGTGACGCCGCACTTGAAAATCGTACAAGCGATAAGCGACGACGGAAAAACCGGCGATCAGCAGGCTGGTCACGAACAGGATGCGCCGGCATACCGGGCGGTCGCGACGGATGGGGGTCTGGCAGGGAAGCGGGGACATTAGGGAGTGGCGGCGGACCCGGTGTTGACATGGGCGACTGCGGGAGCCGGCGGCATTTCGACGGGTACCGCGCGCGGAACTTCAAGGCGCGGCAAGGAAAGGATGGTCGCCGGCTCGACCGGCTTCAAATGAGTGCCGGCGGCAATGAGCCGCTCGTGCACTTTTTCACGTGTCAGGCTGGTGTCGATGCGCTTCTCCAGAGCGTGAATTTCCTGGCGGTAGAGCGCGATTTGCTGCTCGACCCGGCGCTGCTCGTCGGCCAGCGCCGACAGACGGTTGCGCGAGACGACGAAGCCGATAAAGACAGCGGCAAGGGCGACGCAAACCAGCGTGATGAAGGTGAGGGCGGCGACGCTGAGACGGTTGCGATAGGCGGTGCGGCGGCGGTTGGACATGGGTCAAAGACGTTCAGCGGCGCGCAGACGGGCGCTGCGGGCGCGGGGGTTGCGGGAGATTTCGTCGGCGGAAGGCTCCACCGGTTTGCGCGAGAGCAGGCGCAAAAGATGATCGGGATTCGGACGCGGCTCCGGCCACTCCGGGCGGTCGAGTTCCGGCGCCGCGAGATGCTGGAAAGCCTGCTTGACGATGCGATCCTCCAGCGAATGGAAGGTGATGACCGCGATGCGCCCGCCCGGCCGCAGCCAGCGCGGCGCCACCTTCAGAAAATCCCGCAAAGCGCCGAGTTCGTCGTTCACGGCGATGCGCAGCGCTTGGAACACCAGCGTGGCTGGATGCCTGCGACTGCGGGCGGGCGCGACCCGCGCGATCAGTTCCGCCAACTCAAGTGTGCGTGTGATGGGACGCGCGGCGCGCGCTTTGACGATGGCCTGGGCGATGGGCCAGGCGCGTGTCTCCTCGCCATACTCGCGGAAAATGCGGGCCAACTCCTGCGCATCGGCGGTGTTGATGAGGTCGGCGGCGGGTTGTCCGGCCTTGGGGTTCATGCGCAAGTCGAGCGGGCCGTCTTTTTGAAAAGAAAAACCGCGCGCAGGTTCATCGAGCTGATGGCTGGAAACTCCGAGATCAACCAGGATGCCATCGAGACCGCTGATGCTCACCTCCGTCAGGATGGCCGGGAAATCGCGAAAATTGCCATGCAAAGCGCAGAATAGATCACCAAAAGGCGCGAGCCGACGGGTGGCATGATTGAGTGCGGCATCGTCCTGATCCATGCCCACCACGCGCGCGCCAAGTTTAAGTAGGGCCTCGGCATGGCCGCCGCCGCCGAGGGTGCCGTCAAGCAGGAGCTGGCCGGGATGCGGCTGCAGCGCGGCCACCACCTCATCCAACATCACCGAGACATGATGAAAGGGCAGTGGATCGCAGTCTTCAGGCCGTTCAGGAGGAGTCATGGGATTGGGGCCTTGGTTGGAGCGTTTTTCCAGGCCCATGCGCCCCCAGGGCATCAAATTTTCATCCACCGCCGCCGAGCCAAACCAGGGCCAGCCGCCCATTTGCATGAGACCGGGAAAAGATCGCCGTTTGAGGGTGTGCAGCCAGGACGACCACTGATTCAGTGGAGGAAAGTCGAGCGATTCGGGGGAAGCTGTCATTTCCGGTGCAGTGGCTAGAAAGGGTTCGTCTATCTACATTTCCAATATATTCCCATAATCTCAATTATTGGGACTCATTAATATTTAAGTCGAGTAGTTTTGGCAATCCTAGATTTTGCCTTTTTTATGTGTTGTTTAATAAAAACCGAAATAACGCCTCTTTGCTTCGGAAAAACTAGCGTAAACGCATGGGTGCGACCAACTCCCCCCTTGCCTGCCAGGCGCAGCGCAGATTGTACAGCCAGCCGTCTTTGAGCAGCGGGAAAGGCGTCAGCCCGCGCGTGATGTCGTGCGCCGGAATGGTGTCAAAGCTCACATCCCAATGACGAACGCAGCAACGCGCAACCGGCGAAATTCTCATGCTGCCCCGGCTTGTTGCTCGCTTCCCCGGCGATGAGCACGATGCGAGCCGCGGCAGAGTCTGCGGGCAGCGCTTCCAAAGGCAGCTGCCTCTGCTTGGCAGTCAGCTCGTAAGCGGAGGTGGCGACGGGTCCGGTCAGCAGCGGGAGAAGAATCAGCAAAGAGCGCATCACTCCAGCCTGAAGGCTGGCGGAGGCGCAGGCAAGCACGAAAGCAAAGCTGTGCACCCGCAGGATGGCCGGCCACCTTTCCGGCTAGATTTCAGAATTTAGAAGCGTAAAGTATCCACAGCCAAGCTTATTTCTGAGCCGCTTAGCTATTCTTTGACTCATGAATCGACGTCGCTTTATCCTCCGCTCCCTCGGCACCACCCTCGCGTTGCCGGGCCTGCCCTCGCTCATGGCCGGCAACGTCGGCGGCACTTCCGCCATCCAGGCCGCCAAAGGCGCGGGCACCGGAGCGCGCCGTTTCGTCGCCATCGGCAACCTGCTCGGCTATCAGGTCAAGCAGCTCTTCCCCGCCACCACCGGCCGCCACTACGAAAAGACCACCTTGCTTGAGCCGCTCTGGGACAACCGCAGCCACCTGACCCTTTATCGCGGTCTTGATCACGGCGTCAAAGGCGGTCACTTCGCCGTCCATTCCTTCCTCTCTGGCGTGCTTCATTCCGAGGCTCAAAACCGCCCCGAAGGCAATGTCTCCATCGACCAGTTCCTCGCCGATGAAGTCGGTTACCAGACTCGCTTCCCCACCCTCACCGTCGGCTCCGAGGGCGGCATCCACGGCGGCTGCCAAATCTCCTGGACCAAGTCCGGCGTCCGCGTCCCCCCCATCACCGGCCCCGCTGAGCTCTTCGAAAAACTCTTTGTCAGTGATTCCCCCGAGCGCCAGGCCCGCCGCACCCAGGACAACCAAGTGCAAGCCTCCATCCTCGACTCCGTTCTTGATGAGGCCAACCGCCTCGCCCGCCGCGTCAATCATGAGGACAAAGCCAAGCTCGACGAGTACCTCACCTCCGTCCGCGATGTTGAAAAGCGCCTCGAACTCCGCCAGCGCTGGGAAAGCCAGCCCAAGCCCGCGGCGCCCTTCGACAAACCCGCCAATCGCAACACCGTCGAGGATCTGCCCATGCTTTATGAGCTGATCGCCCTCGCCTTGCAGACCGACTCCACCCGCATCGCCACCCTCGAAATCGGCGGCGACTTTTTACCCCAACACCTCGGCATTAAAAAAGACTACCACGGCCTCTCCCATCACGGCAACGACGCCGACGCCATCGCCGACCTCATCACCCTGGAGACCTATCAGATCGCCCAATTCGGCAAGTTCCTCACCCGCCTGTCAAAAATGGAAGACGGCGACCGCACCCTGCTCGACTCCACCGCCGTGCTCTTCGGCAGCGGCATTGGCGACGCCAACTCCCATCGCAACTCCGACCTGCCCGTCATCCTTGCCGGCGGCGGCTACCAGCACGGCGAGTTCCGCGAAGTCCCGCGCGAAGGCCCCAACAAAGTCCCCCTCTGCAACCTCTTCGTGGACATCGCGCAAAAAATGGGGGTGGAAACCGACTCCTTCGGCAGCAGCACCGGCCGCTTCGCTTGATGCCTTCCCTTCCCCGCCTCTGCCTCATCGCCAGCCTCGCCTGCGCCGGCAGCGTCCGTGCCGCTGAAAAAAGCGAAGCCGCTCCTGGCAAACCGCCGGCGGTCAAGCCGCAGCCCAAGCCCGGGGAAAAACCCAAGTCCGAGGCCAAGCCCGCGCCCAAGACCAAACCTGCGCCCGCCCCCGATCCCAAGCCTAACACCGAGGACAAACCCGCTCCGCCTCCGAAGCCCAAAACGCCACCGCTCGCCACCGACCTCCCACCGGAAAAGTTCGTTCATCAGTTCCTCGGGCGCTACTGCCTCGAGTGCCATGACTCGACCGTGCAAAAAGGCGACCGCGATTTCGAGTCCTTTGCCCTGCCCCTCAAAGCCGAGGCAAACCTCATCGAGGCCAAAGACATCATCGACCAGCTCACCCTGCGCGAGATGCCGCCCCAAAAAGCCGAGCAACCCAGCGATGACGAGCGCATCGCCATGCTGCGCGCCCTGCGTGAGGGCACCCTCGCCGCGCGCGACCAACTCCAGAGCACCGGCTCCCGCACCGTCATGCGCCGCCTCACCCACCGCGAGTACGAAAACACCCTCGCCATCCTCTTTGGCCGCCGCGTGGACACCCTCGGTCTCACCGCCGACTTCCCCAAAGAAAAGACCAGCCGCCACATCGACACCATCGGCCAGACCCTCGTCACCTCCGGCTTTCTCGTCGATCAGTACTTCCAGGCCGCCAACCGCCTGGTGGAGACCCGCCTCGGCAAACCCGCAACCAAGCCGCAACACTGGCGTTTCAACGGCCACTTCGTCCAATACGAGGAACTCTCCGGCTCCCACAAAGAAGCCTTCAACTACGGCTTCCTCAACCTCTACGAACAGCCGAACACCGACACCCGCCAGGGCGGTTACGGCCACATCGAAGACTTCCTCCAGGGCGTGCCCGTCTCCGGCCTCTACGACATCGAAGTCGAGGCCCGCGCCATGCACCGCGACACTCACTACGACCCCGACATCTTTGGCATCGACTTCACCGAGCCCTTCGTCCTCGGCATCGTCCCCGGGGACGTCACCAAAGGCCACATCCATTACCCCCAGGCCATCGAACCCCTGCTCGCCAGCAAGACCGTCCCTGATGACAAATCCACCCGCCTCAAATTCACCGTCTGGCTGGAGGCAGGCCAGACCCCGCGCTTCATCTTCCCCAACGGCCCCTACGAATCCCGCGCCTCTGTTGTCACCATCAACAAACGCTACAAGGACGAGTTCAAAAGCCAAATCGGTTCCTCCGGCGTCGGCCGCGCCCACATCCTCAAAGAAGGCAAACTCCCCCACATCCGCATCAGCGAGGTCAAGATCGACGGCCCCCTCGAAGAGGAGGGCGGCAGCGCCGAGGAAGTCGCCGTCTTCGGCAAGGGCGGCTTCAAGCCCGACCGCGCCCTCGACCAGCTCTACGCCTTCGCCCAGCGCGCCTACCGCCGCCCTTTGACCGACCCTGACCGCCAGCCCATCCGCGCCCTTTACGAAAAACGGCTCGCCGAGAAAACCACCCCGCGCCAGGCCGCGCTCGACGCCTTGAAGCTCATCCTCTGCTCTCCCTCCTTCCTTTACCTCAGCGAGATCACCCCCGAATCCGAAAAAGTCCTCCAGCCTTACGACCTCGCCTCCCGCCTCTCCTACGCCCTCTGGACCGCCCCGCCTGATGACGCCCTGCTCGCCGCCGCCCAATCCGGCCAGCTCACCCAGCCCGAAGAACTCAAAAAGCAAGTCAAACGCATGCTCGCCGACGAGCGCGTCAGCCACTTCATCAGCGACTTCCTCGACAGTTGGTTGAACCTGCGCGACCTCGGCAGCCAACCCCCCGCCCGCGAGAGCAACCGCGCCTACTACGCCGAGGACTACCCCGCCTCCATGAAGACCGAGGCCCGACTCTTCTTCCGCGACCTCCTCAAAAACAACGGCTCCGTCGCCCAGTTCCTCGACTCCGAGCACAGTTTCGTGGACAAAAAACTCGCCAAACTCTACGACCTCCCCGAGAAAGACAAACTCCGTCTCGCCGACGGCTTCAAGAAAGTCAGTCTCAAAGGCAACCCCAAGCGCGGCGGCCTGCTCGGCATGGCCGGCGTGCTCACCGTCAGCGCCAACGGCGTCGAGACCTCCCCCGTCACCCGTGGCGTCTGGGTGCTGGAAAACATCCTCGGCATCCCGCCCCCGCCCCCGCCGGATGAAGTCCCCGCCATCGACCCCGACGTCACCGGCGCCACCACCGTGCGCGAGCGCCTCGCCAAACACAGCAGCGACCGCGCCTGCGCCGAGTGCCATCGCCGCATCGACCCCCTCGGCTTCAGCCTGGAGTCCTTCGACCCCATTGGCCGCTGGCGCACCCACTACCCCAAGCCCAAGAACAAAGATCTGCCCGCCCCCGAGATCGACACCACCGGCGAGTTCCTCTCCGGCGAGACCTACACCGACTTCGACAGCTTCAAGCAAGTCATTCGCCAGACCCGCCAGGACCACTTCACCCGCCACCTCATCCGCCAAGTCCTCAGCTACACCACTGGTCGCCTCATGGAGACCGCCGACGAATTCGAGATCGAAGAGATCCAAGCCCGCGTCCAGCAAAACGGCCTCGGCCTCCAGACCCTCCTCACCGAGTGCCTCACCAGCGAAATCTTCCGCTCCCGCTGACTCGCGCTAGGGCGGGTTGGGCTCAAAGGCAAAAAACACCCACCGACGTCGCGGAATGGTGTCTAAAATGTAGGTCGGATGCAAAGCACCAGTTGGTATGCCGCACCGAATTCGCTTCATATTATCTCTTCGAAGGAAGCGCTGATTGAAAGACTGGAAAGAGTTGGTGGAACTCGGATTGGATCCCGGAGGCAGTCACATCAAAGTTTCGGAGGTCCGACAGCTTAGCCTTGGTTAAGGCGATCTGGTCGCCGCCGATTTTCACGGCCGTCCTAGCCCCAAATATCGCTCCGCCATGGGATTTACCAGGCCCGAGTGGGATCGTCAGGTAAGGGTTATGACAAACCAAATTGCGTTTGTGGGACAGCTGCTCAAAGCGGGTAAGTAGATCCAATAGCTTCTTCCTATTGTTTTTCGTCAGGCTCAACTTCTCAATCTCACCCTTCAGTATTCCAACCCTGCGACTGAGCGGAGCGTCCAAGAAAGTCTCCGCCTTTTTGGCGTCGTCATGAATCTCATTGTAATACATCAGCAGCAAAAACTCGCAGTAAGCAAACCTCAATATGAAACGCCCAACCACACAAGCCACGTCATCGGGGACGAATGTGCCTGAAAGCGATCTATTCATTTCTAGCGTCGAAGTCTTCTCAAGCCTACCCGGGGCCACGGCATAGACTGTGGGTTAAGGATTGAAATGCCATAGGGTATTGAACTCGAAGCGGGGCAGGTGTTGAGGGCGACGCCGTATTAGCTGTATATTTCTCGGTTGCGGTCGATCTTTTCCGCTCCACGCAAGAGTCGATCACAGGTTGCTATCTGAACACCACGGTTCTCTTTGAATTCAGCTTTGAGCTCGATCTGCCGATCGTCTAAGTCAGCTCGTCGACCGACGATAATGTCATATTCGATGATTACCGCCATTCGAGGATGATAGAGCGGCCATCCGACGTGGCAAGTCGGTTCGCTATCGTGATGACAAATTAGATCATGTGACGTCGCATATCGCGAAAGGTCTCGAAGGAAAGCATCTCGATTCTTTTTGATGTATTGCTGCCAGCTATTGATCTGTTCGAGCGCCTTGTTCACTCTCTTTGCCAAACTCCCGTCCTTATTGAAGATCTTGGCGTCAGGAGGTTCGACCTCGATCAGTCTCAGTTCAAAAGACCCCGAAAATGGAGCAAGAACAAGAAAATCAACCTTGAACTGATTCCCCAGCGGAAACTCAGCAATCAACCCAGAAGCGTCTCCAATAGCAGTCATTGAATGGAGCAAGATCCACGGATGCTTCTTCAGATAGGCGCACAACTCTCGTTCGCCGGACGATTCGTCGAGGATCTGCTGTAGTTGGTCACGAATCATTTTTTCGACTATGATTATAATCAGCCACCTTGTGTCCTAACGGTTCCGACACGTAGAGGCGTTTGAGGGGAAAAGGCCTTCCGACTCGGCAGACGTTCTCCCGGTGCGATCATGGCTTCATTTTGGCCTCAGGGAGAGGCGCGGTCAAGGAAAGGCGGCGCTGGAACCCTCAACGGCCGGAGCCGTCCGAGTTGGCGACTTGGAAACAGCGGCCCCCGGGCGGCGCCCACGCTTGCCCCGCTCGCAGACGTCGTCTCCCACCTCCGAGTCCCCTTCGCGATCGAAGACCGCCCTACCTTTGCCCGGGTAGGGCGCGTTGTCCCCAACGCGCCGCCGATCGCACGCCCACCTCCCGCACCACCTCCTCCCCCCATTCGCACCCCACGACCCCGCACGCCCTCGGCGGGCTAAGGATAGCCCGCCCTACCTTTGCCCCCCGGTAGGACGCGTTGTCCCCAACGCGCCGCCCCCGTGCGCCTGCGGGTTAACGGGCAACCCCAGGCGGGTTTTCGCGTGACCCTGGCGGGATGATCGACCATCCCATGAGGGTTTTCACCCAACCCCGAAGGGATGCCTAGCGACCCCTGGAGGGTTTCCATGAAACTCCTCAAGGATGGCAGACCATCCATGGAGGGTTTTGGCCATACCCTGAAGGGATACCAGGTCACCCCTTCAGGGTTTTGACAAAACCTTGGTGGGATCCTGACCCATCCCAGGAGGGTTTTCACTCAAGTCCGGAAGGGTTGTCGGTCATCCCTGTGGTGTTGGCACAAAACGCCACCGGGATGACTGGCCATCCCATGAGCATCGTCGCAAAACCCCAGAGGGATCGCAGGTCATCCCATGAGGGTTTCTCCCCCACCCCCGCGGGGTCGGGGACCACCCCGCCAGGGTCACCCAAAAAGCCCTCTGTGCGGGCCCGCTTTTTCCCTCGGTTGGCAGGCCATTTCGGCCGGATGTCTGTTTATGCGACACGAGGGGTGATCGAAATCCCGCTGGCAGGACGCCTGTACTCGGGGGCTGCCGCGGTGCCGCCGCCCTCTCCTCGGGTCGCCCGGGGCCGGGACGACGCCTTCCTCCCGTCGCCCGCCGCGCCCCGCCGCCCGCTGGCCTGTGTGGCCGTAAGGACGGGCGTTTGCCGCGGCCCGATCGATGGCGAGAGGAAGCAAAATCCCCTCCTCTCCGCCCTGCCACCGTGGCGCTCCGGGCGGCGGGTGGGCTCCTCCTTTCGCTCCCCTCTTTGACCGACTGGAACAGGCCTGCCGTGCGGGGGGCGATGTCGCCTATAAAGACCTAGCCGTCCTTCCGGCCCTTGTGGTGTAATGGCCGTGTCTGTTTCCCCCGATCCCTCCCGCCGCTGAGTGGCGGTCCCGGAGCCGGGTCGGGCGGAGCAGGTTGCCACCCTTCCCGGCGCTTCGCCCCCCGGGCGGCCGCCTTTTTCGACAGCGCGCCTCGCCTCGATGCCGGGCTGCCGGTCAACGCCGCGCCGCCCCCGCCGAAGCCGCCGGGATGTCTCCCAGGTCCCCTCATGAGCCTCTTCTCCTTGAAACTGAAGTACAAAACGATCGACCAGAAGATCCCCCTCGGGCAGAACCACATCGCCAGCATGACCGGCAATGCCCGCTACCCCGTCGCCCTCCGCCAGCCCACCGACGCCGAGTTCCAAGCCGTCCAGGACGACCTGGTGGCCGCGAACCTCGACGTGGACGCCAAAGCCACCGCCTACCGAGCCGCCCTCCAGGCGCGCGACGTCAAGGAGGCGGCTTGGGGCGCCGCCCTCACCGCCCGCGCCCGCAACTGCGAGAGCCTCACGCCGGGCGACCGCGCCGCACTGGCCACCACCGGCCTGCCGCTGCGGGCGGATCCCTCCCCCGTGGGCATCCCGGACGCACCGGTGGACCTGCTCGCCCTTCCCGACAAGATCTCCGGCCAACTCCGGGTGCGTTGGAAACCCGTCAAAGGCGCCACCAGCTACATCGTGGAGCGCAAGCTGCACGAGGGCCCCAGCGCCTGGCTGCCCGTGAAGCTGCTCAATCAGTGCAAGTTCACCGACACCGGCCTCACCCCCGGCACCACCTACTGCTACCGCGTGCGCGCCCATGCCGCCGCCGGCGCCGGTCCCTGGAGCGATGAAACCGTCCGCATGGCCCCCTGACGATTGTCCGCCCCCGCCCGCCCTCCCTGCGCCCCCGGTAGGGCGCGTTGTCCCCAACGCGCCGCCTCCGCGTCATGCGGACATCATCGGTTGGCAGTGGTCCAAGGAAGATCCGGTATTTGGCAAGGCTAAGCAAAAAGAGCTGGCAGCATGGATCGCTCAGAAAGCGGGGGCACCGCTTCGGTTTGCCGTTTAGCGCCCGTTCCAGTAGGCTCTTAAGCCCCGGGTGGCCTCACCTGGCGCCAAAATTCGAATGCCTGAGCGCGCGCGCCCTCTCCTATTTCGCAGAATAGGCACCTTCAAAAGAATGGCCCCGGGTTTGTCATCCTTCACGAATGGAAGTTCTCGACGGGAAAGGCGTTCCTATCCTATAACGATGCGCTGCGACCGCGCAGGACACCCCATGAACCCTTCTCCCGAATCCACCTCACCCTCAACGATCACGCGGCGCAACTTCACCGGGCAGGCTTTGGCCGCCGCTGGTTTGGTCGCGGGTGCGCCAGCCTTCCTGCGCGGACGCAACCTCAACAGCAAACTGAACATCGCCTTCATCGCCTGCGGCGGCCGCGCGAACACAAGCTTGGCCGAACTGACTGTGGTTCCGGGGCGGGCACCAAAGAAAAACCCTCGCGGCGGGGCGGACACGGGCGGTCCCGACGTGCCGCATCCGGATGAAAACGTCACGGTACTGTGCGACATCAACCAAACCGCGATCGATGCCGCGGCGCAGTACTATCCGCAGGCGAAAAAGTTCACTGACTTCCGGCGCGTGTTTGACCAGCCAGATGATTTCGATGCGGTGGTCGTGTCCACCGCGGAACACACCCACGCGTTTGCCACCTACCTCGCTTTGACCCATGGCAAGCACGTCTATTGCGAAAAGCCGCTCGCCTACAACATCTGGGAAACCCGCCTGATCCGCGAGACCGCCGCGCAGCATCCGCATCTGTCCACGCAGATGGGCAATCAAGGGCACGCCAGTGAAGCCCGGCGCAAGATCCGCGAAATCCTCGACACCGGCGTCATCGGCCCGGTGCGCGAAGTCCATGTCTGGGCCGACCGCGCCTGGGGTCTGCAGGATGCGGCTTCAGCGGAGAAATTCGACCGGATCCATGGTTTCTACAACGACACGCAAATCGTCGGACGCTTCAAGGAGGCGATGCCTGTGCCGACGAACCTCGACTGGGATCTCTGGCTCGGTCCCGCGCCCGAGCGGCCTTTCCACGCGACCTATTTCCCCGGCCCGCGCTGGTATCGCTGGTGGGATTTTGCCAATGGCACGATGAGCGACCTCGGCAGCCACGACAATGATGTGCCTTTCACCGTGCTCGACCTGTGGCAGCCGGATGGCAAAGGCGGGCGCGTTTTGGCGCCGCTGAGTGTCGAGGCCGTCTCGCCCAACGTGCCCGAACCGCACCCTGAACTCGCGCCAGCGACGATGCAGGCGACGTTCCAGTTCGCGGCGGCTGGCGATCAACCCGCCCTCAAACTGGTGTGGCATCAAGGCGACAGCAAACCGCCTGGCTGGGTGGAGGCGTGGGGCCGGCGTTCCTGTGTTTTCATCGGCGACAACGGCATGCTGCTCGGCGACGGCAGGCTTCTGCCTGAAGAGCGCTTTGCGGACTTCGAGCCTCCGGCGGAAACCTTGCCCCGCTCGCCGGGGCATTGGGTGGAGTGGGTCAATCATGCCAAGGGGAACGGCCCGGTTCCCGGCTCGAACTTTCAATACTCCGGCTGGACCACCGAAACCAACCACCTCGGCAACGTGGCCTACCGCACCGGCAAAAAGATCGAATGGGACTTCGAGGCGATGCGGGCCACCAACGCCCCATCCGCCGCCCCCTTCATCAAACGCCCCGAGTACCGCAAAGGCTGGGAGGGTATTTTGAAGGCGTAGGATTTTGAACTTCTCAGCCCCGCTGCCCACCATGAATCCAAGCCGTCGCTCCTTTCTCAAGCTCACCACGATTGCCACGGCCGCTGCCGCCGGGCTGCCTGACGCGCGCGCCGCATCGCCCAAGCGCCCACTGCGCAAGGCGATCATGTATTCCACCATCGGCGTGAAGGGAACGGTGCTCGAACAGTTCCGCGCCATGAAGGACGCCGGCTTCGAAGGGGTGGAGCCGATGGGTGGCATGGACCGAGACGAAGTGCTCGCCGCGCTCAAGGCCACCGGCCTGGAGGCCGCCAGTGTCTGCTGTCACACCCATTGGGCCACGCCGCTCTCGGATCCGAGTGGACTGGTTCGCCGGCTCGGCTTCAGGGGCCTGGAACAAAGTCTGCGCGATGCCCAAGCCTACGGTGCCAGCAGCGTGCTGCTGGTGCCAGGCGTCGTCCGCGACGGCGTGACCTACCAGGAGTGTTTCGACCGCTCCATCGCCGAGATTCAGAAAGCGCTTCCGCTGGCCAGAGAGACCGGCGTCAAGATCGCCCTCGAAAATGTCGGCAACGATTTCATCATGTCGCCCGAACAGGCGGTGGACTACCTCGATGCGCTCAACAGCGAGTGGGTGGGCTGGCATTTCGACATCGGCAATGCCGGCCGCGTCGGCCCGGCGGAGCGATGGATTGACCTGCTCGGCAAGCGCATCCTTAAAATCCACATCAAGGATTACAGCGCGCAACCCCAGGATCCGGCCGCCAAAAGCAAAACGCGCCCGAAACTGCTTGATGGCGACACCAACTGGCCGGCGGTCATGAAGGCCCTGGACCAGGCCGGCTACAGCGGCTGGGCCATCTCCGAACAACCCCGCGACCAAAGCGAGACCGCCGAAGCCGCGCGCGACCTCGCGCAACGCATGGACCGAATCTTCGCGCTTCGACCCCCGCTCTGAAGAACTGCGCATCAAGCTCAACGAGCTCCTCGATGCCCTGCGGCGCTCATTGTCCGGCAGCCCTCCCCCCGGCACCGCTACCCGCCGGAATCGGCCTGGCTCTTGAAAAGCCGCAAGGCCTCGGCCGCCTGCGCCGCGCTGTGGCGGCTTTTGATTTCCGCCATTTTGAGGTTGGCCAGCTCGTCGCAGCGCTCGTTGTCCGCCACGCCGGCATGGCCTTTGACCCATTTCCAGTCGATGCGGTGGCGGGCGCGGGCCTGGTCGAGCACCTGCCAGAGGTCGGCGTTTTTCACCGGCTTTTTGTCCCTGGTCTTCCAACCGTTCTTTTTCCAACCGGCGAGCCACTGGGTGATGCCGTTGCGCACGTATTGCGAGTCGGTGTGCAACTCCACGGCGCAGGGTTTTTTCAGCGCCTGGAGGGCGTGAATGGCGGCGCTCAGTTCCATGCGATTGTTGGTCGTGGCCAGCTCCCCGCCGCTGAGTTCCTTGAGGTGCCGGCCGCTGCGCAGCACCGCCGCCCAGGCGCCAATGCCGGGATTTCCCCAGCAGCCGCCGTCTGTGTAAATGACCACCTTGGGAGCAACACCCGTCGCACTCATGCTGTCGCCCCCGCCTCCTTCAGTTCTTCGAGTGCCGCCCAGCGCTCCATCTTCGCTTCCAGCTCGGCTTTTTTGGCGTCCACGTCGCTCACCATCGCGGGGGCTTCAGCCGCGTGCTCGATGAAGAAGCCGGGGTCGTTCAGTTTCGCTTCGATGGCGGCGATGGCTGATTCCAGGGCAGCGATCTCGGGCTCCAATGCCTCGAGTTCTCGCTGCTCTTTCTGCGTGATGCGGCGCGGTTTTTCAGGGCGGGTCCTCGGCGCCGGTTTGGTCTTCACGCCTTGCGCCAGAGTCAGCTCGGCGGCGGCGGCCGCGGCGCGTTTTTCCTGGTAGTAACTGTAGTTGCCCGCGCACAGGTGCACGCGCCCCGCGCCTTCGAAGGCGATCAACTGGTCGCACACGCGATCGAGGAAGTAGCGGTCGTGACTGACTACCAGCACGCAGCCCTGGAAGGCCAGGATCGCCTCCTCCAGCACGCGCAGGGTTTGCAGGTCGAGGTCGTTGGTGGGTTCGTCGAGGATGAGGAAGTTGCCGCCACGGCGCAGGATCTTCGCCAGCAGGACGCGGCTTTGCTCGCCGCCGCTGAGCTCCTTCACCCGCATGGTGGCGCGGTCGTCGCTGAACAAAAACCGCCGCAGGTAGGTGCGCACATGCAGTTTCTCCTCGCCAAAGGCCACGAACTCGGAGTCGCCGGCGACTTCCTCCATGACGCTCTTGCTCTCGTCGAGCAGCAGGCGCTGCTGGTCCACGTAGTTGAAGACGGTCTTTTTGCCGATGGTCACCGTGCCTTCGTCGGGGGCGCGCGCGCCCATGAGCAGGCGCAGCAGGGTGGTCTTGCCGAGCCCGTTGCGGCCGATGATGCCGGTGCAGGTGCCGGGCGCGAAGGCGAGGTCCAGGCCGCTGAACAACCAGCGCCCGTCGTCCACCCTCGCGGCGACGCCCTTGCTCTCCACCACCACATTGGCCAGCGGCGGCGCGGGCGGGATGATGAGGTCCATGACCAGTTCCTTCTCCGGCGCCTCCTCGGCGGCGATGCGGTCATAGGCATCGAGACGCGACTGCTGCTTGGTGCGCCGCGCTTTGACTCCGGCGCGGACGAACTCGAGCTCATGCCGCAGGAAGGCCTGCCGCCGCCGCTCTTGGTTGGCCTCAATGCTCTCGCGGACGGCTTTGCTTTCGAGAAAGTCGCTGTAGTTCCCTGGGTGACTGTAAAACTGCGCGTCATCGACCTCGAGGATGCGGGTGGCGATGCGGTCGAGGAAATAGCGATCGTGAGTGACAAACAGCACCGCACCGGGGAAGGCCTGCAAATAGCCCTCCAGCCAGACGATGGACTCGGCGTCGAGATGGTTCGTCGGCTCATCCAGCAGCAGCACGTCCGGCTGGGCCACCAACGCGCGCGCCAGGGCCACGCGGCGTTTTTCTCCGCCGGAGAGGCTGCCCACCGCGCGGTCAGGCGCGGGCGCGCCGAGCCTGCCCATGACGGTCTCGATGCGGCTGTCCAGGTTCCAACCGTCAAGCATCTGGATCTGGTGCAAAAGCGCCGCTTCCTGGTCGCCGCTGACCGTGCCGGATTCGTAGCGCGCCAGCAGGTCGAGGAGGTCGGCAGCCCCGGCGCGCACGTTTTCCAGCACGCAGGCGTCGTCATCCAGGGTGAACTCCTGCGCCAGATAACCGATGCGCAGGCCCTGGCGGCGCGAGACGGTGCCGCGATCTGGATTTTCCTGGCCCGCCAGGATGCGCAGCAGGCTGCTTTTGCCGCCGCCGTTGCGGCCCACCAGCCCCAGTTTCTCTCCCTCATGCAGCGCCATGGTGGCCTCATTGAAGACGACTTGCAGCCCGAATTGCAGGCAGAGCCCGTTGGCGGAGATCAAGGCTTGGGTCGTGGGGGCGGCGGCCATTCGGGTCGGGGGCAAAAGGAGGCAGACAAAAGGGCATCGCGCTCAGAGTGCAAGCCTGCGCGCAAGGGGAGTTCAAGATTGCAGCATGCGCTGCGGATCGAGCGCCACTTCAAGCGCGGCCGCGTCCATCAGTCCGCGCGCCAGCACCACCTCGCGCAGGGTGCGGCCCGTGGCGTGGGCTTCCTTGGCCACGGCGGCGGCGGTGTCGTAGCCGATGACCGGGGTGAGCGCGGTCACCAGCATCAAGGAGCGTTCGACGTTCTCGCGGCAGCGGTCTGCGTCGGCCTCAATGCCCGCCACGCAAGCAACGGCAAACTGGCGGGCGGCGCCGGCCAGGCAGCGCGTGATCTCGTGCAGCGCGTGGGCTTGCAGCGGCAGGGTGGCGTTGAGCTCCAACTGGCCGTCGCGCGCGGCGGACTGCACCGCCAGCGCCAGCCCCTGGACGTAGTGGCCGACCTGGATGACGGACTCGCACAGCACCGGATTGACTTTGCCCGGCATGATGGAGGAGCCCGGTTGAATGGCTGGCAGTTTGAGCTCGCCGAGCCCGTTGCGCGGGCCTGATCCAAGCAGGCGGAGGTCGCCGGCGATCTTGGCCAGCGCGCCCGCGGTAGCCGCCAGCAGACCGGCGACCTCGGCGCAACCGTCGCGCGCGCCCTGCGCCTCGAAGTGGTTCGCCGCCTCCAGGAAAAGGAGGCCGGTCTCGCTGGAAAGCTGGAGGCAGACGCGCCGCGCGAAGTCCGGGTGAGTGTTGAGGCCGGTGCCCACCGCCGTGCCGCCCACGGCGAGCTCGCGCAAGGCGGCGAGGGCGGCGTCATTGCGGGCGAGGGCCTTGGCCACCTGCGCGGCGTAACCGGAAAAGACCTGCCCCAGGGTCACCGGCACCGCGTCCATCAGGTGCGTGCGGCCGGCTTTGATGATCGCGGCGAAGGCGCGCGCGCGGTCCGCCAGCGTCTCGTGCAGCAGGGTCAATGCCGGGCCGAGCTCGCGCCGCAGCGCCAAGGCCACGCTCACATGCAGCGCGCTGGGTATGATGTCATTGGACGACTGGCCGAGATTGACGTGGTCATTCGGATGCGCCGGTCCCGCGCCCGGAGCCAGCGCGGTGGCGCGGCGGGCGATGACTTCGTTGAGGTTGAGGTTGGTCGAGGTGCCCGACCCCGTCTGGAAGACATCCACCGGGAATTGGTCCGCCCACTCGCCGGCGGCAATCTCCCGCGCGGCCCGCTCGACCGCCGCGGCCAGTTCCGGCGGCAGACGCCCCAGCCCGCCATTGACGCGCGCGCAGACGGCCTTGACCAGCCCCAGCCCGCGAATGAAAGCCGCCGGCATGCGGTGCCCGCTGATCGGGAAATTGAGCACGGCGCGCTGGGTGGAGGCGCCGTAAAGAGCGCCGTCCGGCACCTGCATCTCCCCCATCGAGTCGCGTTCGGTTCTCATGCGCGCACCTTGCACCGATCCCGCGCCGGATGCCACTGCCGTCTTGTCGGCACCCTCGCGCGCGGGGGGGGGCTGGCTCCCTCGCTGCGGCCAGCCCTTTGGAAGCGGCAGGCTTGGAGAGGGTGGCTGCCAGAGCGCGAAACTGTTTGAAACTCCATTCGCCGTTTCTACACTGCGTCCGCCAATGCCACCCATTGAAGCCTCTTCCTTTCGCTGGATGCGCACTGGCGATCAGGCTTTCTCTGAGATGCTGGCGGCCATCCAGGCGGCAACCACCTGCGTGCGCCTGGAAATGTACATTGTGCACACCAGCACGATTGCGCAGAAACTCCGTCAGGCCTTGATCGATGCGGTGCAGCGTGGCGTGCGTGTCCGTGTCGTCGTCGATGCCCTCGGCTCGATCTCCTTGCCGGACCGTTTTTGGGAGCCGCTCATCCGCAGCGGAGGGGAGTTCAGGTGGTTCAATCGCGTCACCTTGTTTCGTTTCGGTTTGCGCGATCATCGGAAGATCCTGGTGTGCGACGAACAGGTGGCCTTCGTCGGGGGCTTCAACATCGCCTCCGAATACGAAGGGGACGGCGTGCTCTCCGGCTGGCGCGATCTCGGATTGAAAATCTGCGGGCCGCTGGCCAAGTCACTGGCCGCGGCCTGCGACGAAATGTTCGAGATTGCCGCCGGCAAACAGCGCCTTTTTGGCCGTCTTCGCAAATCGCGGCAGAACAAAACCGTGGAAACGGACGCGGCCATGCTGCTGCTCAGCTCGCCCGGGCGGGACTTCAACCCAGTCAAGCGGTGGTTGAGCCGCGATTTGAAACGGGCCAGGCAGGTGCGGATCATCTGCGCCTACTTTCTGCCGACGTGGAAATTGCGCCGGAGCTTGCTCCGAGTCCTGCGCAAAGGCGGCCGCGTCCAGATCATTCTGCCGGGGCAGTCAGACGTGCCCTTGTCGCAAATGGCCGCGCGCAGCTTGTATGCGCGATTGCTGAGGGCGGGCATGGAGATTTATGAGTATCAGCCGCAGGTCCTTCATGCGAAGATGATCGCGATCGACGACGTGGTTTATGTGGGGTCGGCCAACCTTGACACGCGCAGCCTGCATCTGAACTTCGAGCTGCTGCTGCGGTTGCGGCAGCCGGAAGTGGTTGCGGAAGCCCGCCAAATTTTCGCGCAGGATCTGGAGCACTGCCAAAAAATCGAGCCGGACAGTTGGTGCAGTCAGCTCGGTTTTTGGGAGCGCCTAAAAGGACGATGGGCCCGCTTCATCCTGGCGCGGCTGGATCCCTTCATCACGCGCCGCCAATGGAAGTGGATGCGGGAAGCGCCTGTGCGTCAGGATTAACCCCGATCCTTGCCGCGCAGAATGGGGGCGCCGGAAATCCCTGCCGGTGGCGCGGCGGAGATTTGCGGCCAGGTCGCCCGTCCCGCCGTTCTTGCTCCCGCCTTGACTTGGCCCTCAGCCGATCTGCGCCAGCACGGCGGAGGCGATCTTGTCGGCCTGAGCTTCGAGGTACTCGACGTCGCGGCCCTCGATGAGCAGGCGGATGAGCGGCTCGGTCCCGGAGTAGCGCAGCAGCACGCGGCCATACTCGCCGAGTTTTTTCTCGGTCTCCTTGATGATCTTGCCGGCCTCGTGCAACTCGTTGAGCGGCGGCTTCTGGCTGACGCGCAGATTGCGGGTGGATTGCGGGAATTTTTTCAGGCACTGGCGCAGGGCGCTGAGCGGTTCGCCCGTCTCCTGCATGATGCGCAGCAGTTGCAGGCCGGCGACGAGGCCGTCGCCGGTGCTGGCCCAATCGGCGAAGATGATGTGGCCGCTCTGCTCGCCGCCAAAGTTGAGGCCGCGCTCGTGCATGGCCTCGAGCACGTAGCGGTCGCCGACGCCGGTGCGCACGACACGGCCGCCGAGACCGGAGACGAGGTCGTCGAGGCCGAAGTTGCTCATGATGGTGACGGCCAGGGTGTTGTGCTTGAGGGTGCCTTTGCGCAGCATGGAAGCGGCGGCGACGGCCATCAACTCGTCGCCGTCGAGCGCGCTGGCTTCCTCGTCGCAGAGGAGGATGCGGTCGGCGTCGCCGTCGTGGGCGAGCCCGGCCTGGGCGCGGGTTTGTTTGACGAGACGCTCGATCTCCTCGCCGTGCGTGCAGCCGCAGTCGGCGTTGATGTTAAAGCCGTCGGGCTTGGAGTGGAAGACCTGCACGTCGGCGCCAAGGCGGGTGAGGGCTTCGGCGCTGGTGAGGTGGGCGGCGCCGTGGGCGTTGTCGAGCGCGACTCTCATGCCGTCGAGCCGGACGTGATCCATCGAAGTGAGGGCGTGGGCGACGTAGCGGTCCACGCCGTCGCTGACATGGGTGATGCGCCCCAGGCCGCGACCCTCGGGACGGGGCTCGGTTTGTTTGTCGCGGCCGAGGATGAGGTCCTCGATGGCGGCCTCGGTGGCGTCGTTGAGTTTGCCGCCGTTGCCGCGCACGAATTTGACGCCGTTGTCGTGGAAGGGGTTGTGGGAGGCGGAGACGATGATGCCGAAGTCGCCCCCGAGTTCGCGGGTGAGGAAGGCGATGGCGGGGGTGGGCAGGACGCCGACGAGGACGACGTCAACGCCAGCCGAATTCAACCCGGCGCAGAGGGCGGCCTCCAGCATCTCTCCGGAAGCGCGGGTGTCGCGGCCTACGATGCACTTGGGACGGGTGCCGGAATCACTGCCGGCGCCGCCGAGCACGACGGCGGCGGCCTGGCCGAGCCGCAGGACGAACTCGGGGCTCATGGGATGACGATTGGCCACGGCGCGAATGCCGTCGGTGCCGAAGAACTGGCGTTTGGCTGACATGAAAAGGCGCGTCCTTAACGCGGAATGCCGGGGCTGTCAAAGCTGCCCGCGCGCGGGGATGTTGGGAATGTCATAGAGGTAGCCGCGGCGCGGCACCGCCTGGGTGCGCGCAAGATACCAAAACAGAAACGCCAGCGCCAGCGCCAGCAGCTTCTCCCGCCAGTTGTGCAGCAGCATTTGCGACACGCGCAGGTAGATGCGTCTAGCTTTTTTCACGCACCGGTGCCTCCTCCACCTCGTCTTCCAATTCTCTGATCTCGCCGGTTTCCAGGATGCGCGTCACGCGCTCGCGAATTTCCTCCGCCTCCAGATCATGCTCGATCTCGCCTTTGAAGCAAATGGAGAGCGCGCCGCTCTCCTCGGAGACCACCAGGGCGATGGCGTCGGTCTCCTCGGTGACGCCGAGTCCGGCGCGGTGGCGCAGACCGATGGCGCGGTCGCGCACCTCGCGCTGGCTGACCGGGAAGACGCAGCCGGCGGCGCGCAGGCGGCCTTGATCGACGACAACGCCGCCGTCGTGCAGGGTGGTCTTGGGGTGGAAGATGGTGGTGATGAGCTCCGGCTTGATGGCGGCGTCGATTTCCACCCCGCTCTCCACATAGGGTTTCAAATCAATGTGGCGTTGGAGGGCGAAGAGCGCGCCGCAGCGTTTGGCGGAGAGCTCCTTCATCGCCTCCACGAGATCGTCGATGGCCTGAGTTTCCTGATTGCCGAAGGAGAACAGGCGGTGGCTGCCGAGCTCCGCCAGCACCCGGCGCAACTCCGGCTGGAAGATCACCACCAAACCCACCACCAGGAAGCCGGAGAAGGACACCAGCAGCCAGTTGATGACCGCCAGTTCGAGCAGACGCGAGACCAGCGTCAGACTCAGCAGCAGCACCAGCAAGCCGGTGAGGATGCGCGCGCCGCGGGTGGCGCGGAAGAAGAGAAACAAGTGGTAGGCCAAAGCGGCGAGGATCAAAATCTCCACGCCATCGCGCCAATGCATCTTGAAAAACTCCCACATGCCGCTGTGCAAAGCGTCAAGATGACAGGTTTTGTCAAATACACAATCTTTTGCAGGGCGGGATTGCATTCCCGCCCATTTTTGTGCGACGGGCAATCAAGATGATGGCCCCACCCTAGGCGCTGCTGCGCTCGCGGCCGGGCTGCAAAAACAAGCCCCAGTCCCGGACCTCATGTGGGTTGCGGATGAGCTGGGTCACCGGCACCTCGCGCGGCGCAAAGGGCTGGCGCACGAGCTTCAATCCGGCTTCCTCGGGCAGCTTGTTGCCTTTGCGGCTGTTCACCCGGCGGTCCGCCAGCACGCAGTTTTCCCAGGTGCTGGCGCCGCCGCGGGAGACCGGCACGACGTGGTCGATGTTGCCCTCACCGGGCCGCAGCTTGCGGCCGGTGTACTGGCAGACCCCGCCGTCACGCTCCCAGATGGCTTTGGCGCAGAATTTTGGACGGCGCTTGGGCACACGATCAAAGCGGGCCAGCACCAGCACCGTCGGCACGCGCACCGGTCCGTGCACGGTGCCGATGGACTGGTCCTGCTCACGCACCGGCAGTTCCAGCCAATCCTCCCAGCGCACCGGCCGCAGCTCCGCCTCGCCGAGCATGTCGAGCGCAGTCGCATTGCCTGCCGCCATCATGCCAAAGGCCTCCATGGGAGTTTTGACGCCGATGGCCTGCCAGTGCCGGTTTAACACCAATACCGTTGTTTTGTTCAGAATATCGCTCATGGGCTGGCTTCCGTTGCTTGCCGGGAATCCGCCCAGAGGCAGGGTTTCCCTGTTCTGGACCGTTACGCTACACAGTTCCACCCGCTTGCCAAGTGCCAAGATGGTCACGCAAATGCCCTGCGCGGGAAGGATGACAACCTCAACGGCCGCCTGCACCCGTCATCCCCGCTGACAGTGCGGTTGACCCCGCCGCGAAATTCGGGACCATAGCCGCCCCCAACCATGATCTCCTACCGTCTCAACCGTCTCTTCAACGCCAAGTCCGGCCGCTGCTTCGATGTCGCCGTCGATCACGGCTTCTTCAACCAGCCCGGTTTCCTCCAGGGCATCGAGGACATGCGCAGCGTCGTCGCCACCCTGGTCGAGGCCGCCCCGGACGCCATCCAGCTCACCGTCGGCATGGCCCGGCATTTGCAGTCCCTGCCCGGCCGCCAAAAACCCTCCCTCGTCCTGCGCACCGACGTGGCGAACATCTACGGCAAAGAACTGCCCGAGAGCCGCTTCAGCCTCATGCTGGAGGAAACCATGCTGCAGGCCGTGCGCCTCGACGCCGCCTGCGTCTGCGTCAACCTTTTCCAAATCCCCGGCGCCCCCGAGGTGCATGAGCAGTGCGTCGAAAACATCCTCCGCCTCAAACCCCAGGCCGAGTACTACGGCATGCCGATGATGGTCGAGCCCCTCGTCTTCCAACCCAACTCGGTCGCTGGCGGTTACATGGTGGATGGCGACCTCGTCAAAATCCAGCACCTCGTGCGCCAGGCCGTCGAACTCGGCGCCGACATCATCAAAGCCGACCCCACCGACGACGTCAGCCTCTACCATCAGGTCGTGCAGGCCGCCTCCGGCATCCCCGTGCTCGTGCGCGGCGGCGGCCGCGTCAGCGACCGCGAAATCCTCGCCCGCACCCAGGGCCTCCTGCAGCAGGGCGCCGCCGGCATCGTTTATGGTCGCAACGTCATCCAGCATCCCAATCCCAAGGGCATCACCCGCGCCCTCATGGCCATGGTGCACGACAACGCCGACATCGAGTCCGCGCTGACGATGATCTGAACGCGCCGCCGCGTTTCGACTGGGCGCGACAAGCCGCGGCCGCATACCCCGTTTCCATCGGCTAATCCAACCATCAAAGGATCGGCGGGTAGGACAGGCAAGTTCGGTCGCGCAATTGAAACACGCGGTTCGGATAAGCCTCTGGACCCACATGAGTCAGAAGCCACTCCAAACGTGACAGGATGGCGTGACGATTGGGTTGTCGCAGGGCGATCACAACGACGCCAAAGTGCTCACCGTGCAAGGTGACTCACGGCTGCCCGTGGCGCGGCTCCTGCTCCGCAGGAGGCGTGACGCGGGTAGCCGTTGAGTCCACCGCCTTGTAGGCATCAAGCTATGTCTTCTCATACACTCCCCAATCAAGACTCCGCCACTGTGCGCGATGCCGAGTGAGCGGGAACGTGTCAAGCCAAGAAAGCTCGGCCTCAGGAATCCGGAAGTCCTTCTGGCCGCTTCCCAAATCATCGTGGTGAAAATAGTGAAAACCATCTCGGCTGCCCATGTAATACCACATGCTCACTTTCGGCTCGCGCGACTGACTCTTGGCGCGATCGAGTTCGGCCCGGCTGACGGTCTGCGGGCTCGCGCATCCAAGTAGCACAAGTAGTGGGAGTATGGAAGCGAGACAACGCATGACGCCATATCAACGTTCAAGCGCTGGCACCGCTGGGGCGGGGGTGAGCGTGAAGACGGGATGGCGGGTCGAAGCTACGGAAAGCATGGCCGACAGAGAGGCCCCAGCGGTTGTCCAGCCGCGCCCTTGGTTGTGCTGTGATCGTAGTCATTTGTGATAGTTGATAAAGCCCTCGAGTTCGACAAGATCGGGGTCGGATAACTTGATCTCAATATCTGCGGAAGAGGACTGCGAGGAACCGAAAACCGGTTGGGCTACGCTATCGCTAAATGTGATCCAACGTCCTGTAAATAAATGATCAAGGCGTGCCAATGGTGCGAACAATCGGTTGGCACTGGGGGCAAGGCTAGTTCCAGTCATGTCGGAGAGGCGTGAAACGATGCTCGGGCCGGAAAAACTATCTCCCAAGCATATGTCGCCAAGGCTCTGCGAGTGTGCATTAAATGTGAAAGAACGATTCCCGTGACCGAAGGCTCCAACGTGAGCCAGCACACCCCCATCATCGTAGAAACGATAGTAGGAATATGTGCCTAAATAGCCGAGGCAGGCAACACTCGCGATTCCAACAAATGCTAATCGTATGGGCTGCGTCATGGCGGGTGGCGTATTGAGTTGGGCGAACGTCTAGGCCATCCACGGCGGGGAGGGAAGCCTGAATTCAAAGAAGGACGTTACCCGCCGTTGGATGTGCCGTCTTGTTCGCTGTTGGTTTGACTGACAGACTTCGCGAGCACGAATCCCTCAAGTCCGTAGCTTGTTCCGATTCGATAAACGTTGAGTTGATGGCGCTCAATGACCTTCGGTAAAGTATCGTCCTTAGTCTCCAGGCGTGGCCATCCATAGTTCTTGAGGCGGTCGAAAACACCTCTGAACTCGTTCTCAACTTGGGCGAAGTCAACCACCTCAATGTCGAAAATGATATTCCCCTCTTGAACCGACTCAAGATGGTGGCACCAAACCTCGTCGAAAACAATGTCGCTACGCTGCCCCTCCTTCTCGGAGCCGCATGGATACTCGGTTTCGAGGACTAGCTGGCGATCGACTCCGGAGAATCGATATCCGCTGCAGGTGTTGTCATGAACTGAGAGCATTTCTTCAGCGAACAGTGTAATTAGTGTGCACGCATATCGATATGGCGTGATATTTTCCCGAATTTTCTGCCCTGAAGGGTGGGCTGAGGGCTTGATTTTGTCAAGGTTTTGGGCGGTTTGGTTCGCTTTTACGGATCATTTTCGGTTTCTGAACATCAGCTAAACGGTGACGAACGATATTTCGCCTCGTGAAGGGTCGTCGCCTGCCTTTCGCCGGCTACTGGAACCCCAGGGGGTTGGGGGCAGCGGCTTCTTGGACCGGAGATGCCTGTCATCTTTTCCGGATTGGTTTGGCGGGTGAGCCGCCGCCCTTTCCCGCGTCGTTTCCTGCCTTGCCCACCCCGTTCCCTGCCTTTCCCATGGCGTTTCCTGCCTTGCCCCCGGCAAATCCGACCTTTGCCGCGCCAAATCCGAGGGCGCGCGGGACGGTAAAAGGCGGGAGTGGAGGCTTGGAAAAGGTGGCAAGCCGGGTCTGAACCGGCAAGAGCGCACCTGTCTGGCAGCTTTTTGGGGTCAGCATCACCCGCGTTGGGGTGAAGCGCGGGGAGCGCGCCGTGCGCAGCGGGAAGGCGCTTCACTGAAAAAAGAGCGCGCTACAGCGAAAAAAGAACGCGCTACAGCGCCTGTGGCGTCAAAGTGGGGCAAGCATCCTGCTTGTACTCATTCAAACCGCAGGCAAGCAGGATGCCTGCCCCACCATCGCTCCGCCACAAACCCCGCGCGACAATCGCCAAGCGGCGTGTGATATTCGTGCTTGGTCGGACGTAACTTTTTGTCACGGTGGCGCGTTTGCCGCTGTCCGCTTCGCATGATTTTTATCCCCCATCGCCTTCCCCTATTTGCCGCGTCCGCCGCCCTGCTGGCGCCGCTGTCCGCTGCCCATGCCGCGCCCGAGCTGGAGCAGGACTTCCGCAAGACCTTCGAGCCGCTGCTCTCCAATTACTGCTACGACTGCCACGCGGACGGCGTGGACAAGGGCGACTTCACTCTGGACGAGTACGAGTCCCTCAGCGCCCATTTGGAAAATCGCGAGCTGTGGCTGCGCGTCTGGGACAACCTGCGCTCCCACCTGATGCCGCCGGCGGACAAGGACCAGCCCAGCGACGAGGAGCGCGACCAGCTCGCCGCCTGGATCGAGCGCAACGTCTTCAAGCTCGACCCCCAAAACCCCGACCCTGGCCGCGTCACCATCCGCCGCCTCAACCGCCAGGAATACCGCCACACCGTCAAGGACCTGCTCAACATCGACTTCAACGTCAACGACGCCCTGCCGCCCGACGACACCGGTTACGGCTTCGACACCATCGGCGACGTGCTTTCCATCTCCCCCATGCTGATGGAAAAGTACCTTGATGCCGCGCGCAAAATCGTCGCCGAATCCATCCGCCCGCAGAAGGCGGAAATCCCCATCATCACCCTCTCCGGCGACGAGTTCAAAGCGGCCGCGCCCTCGAAGACGACCGGCAAATGGCTGCCCTTCAACAAGCCCGCCGAAGTGGCGCGCAAAAAAGTCATCGAACATGCCGGCGATTACCAAATCACCGTCGATTACCAGACCACCGGCTCCTCCGAGGCCACCAGCCACGGCGCCAATCTCGGCCTGCGCGTCAATGGCAAGGAAGTCGAGACCGAGAGCCTCGGCTGGGACAACCGCAGCAGCATCAAGTTCTCCGCCAAAGCCCCGCTGCGCGAGGGCGAGAACGTCTTCACCCTGATCACCGAGGAGACCGCCAAGCCGCTGGAGGGAGAAAAAAATCTCAACCTCGTCATCCATCGCGTCCACCTGCAAGGCCCGCTCGATGGCCGCGTCAAATTTTACCCGCGCGACTACTATCGCGTCTTCCACAAAGGCGGCCCGCCCGCCGCGCCCGCCGAACGCGAGGCCTACGCCCGCGACATCCTGCGCCGTCTCGCCGACCGCGCCTTCCGCCGGCCCGTCGATGAGCCCACCCTCGACCGCCTCACCGCCCTCTACGGCATCGCCGCCAAGGACGGCAAAATCGCCTTCGAAGACGCCGTCGGTTACGCCGTCACCGCCATGCTCGCCTCGCCCAAGTTTCTGTTCCGCGCCGAAATGCAGCCGGAGCCGGACAACCCCGGCAAGGTCGTGCCCGTGGATGAGTTCGCCCTCGCCTCCCGCCTCTCGTACTTTTTGTGGAGTTCCCTGCCGGACGAAGAGCTGTTTGAACTGGCCCGCCGCGGCGAACTGCGCGCCAACCTCGCCGATCAGGTGGACCGCATGATTGAGAATCCCAAGTCCCAGCGTTTCGTCGAGAACTTCGTCGGCCAGTGGCTGCTCACCCGCGATGTCGAGGGCATCAACATCCTGCCCCACCGCATTCTGGGTTTCCGCGATCAGGGGGAGGGCTTCAAAGTCTTCGGCAGCCGCCAGCGCCGCTCCATGCGCCTGGAAACGGAGACCTTCTTTGCCCATCTCATGCAGGAAAACCGCAGCGCGCTGGAGATGTTCACCGCCGACTACAGCTTCCTCAACGAAACCCTGGCCAACTACTACGGCATCGACGGCGTCAAGGGCGACCACATGCGCAAAGTCTCCCTGCCCAAGGAAAGCCATCGCGGTGGCATTCTGACGCATGGCAGCCTGCTCGTCGTCACCTCGAACCCCACCCGCACCAATCCCGTCAAGCGCGGCCTGTTCATCCTCGAAAACCTCCTGCACACCCCGCCGCCGCCCGCCCCGCCGGACGTGCCCACCTTTGAGGAGGCGCAAAAAAGCGCCGGCAAGAAAAAGCTCAGCATGAGGGAGCTGATGGCCGTCCACCGCGAAAAAGCCCTCTGCGCCTCCTGCCACGCCCGCTTTGACGACCTCGGCCTCGCCCTGGAAAGCTTCAACGCCATCGGCCAGTTCCGCGCCGAGGAGGACGGCAAACCCATCGAGACCGCCGGCCGCCTCATCACCGGCGAGGCATTCAGCTCCATCCCCGAGCTGAACCAAATCCTCGCCACCTCCCGCCGCAAGGAATTCTACCGCTGCATCACCGCCAAGATGCTTACCTTCGCGCTCGGCCGCGGCACCGAGTACTACGACGCTCCCACCATCGACGGAATCGTCACCGAACTTGAGAAAAACGGCGGCAAAATGCGTACCCTTATCCACGGCATCGTCAACAGCACCCCTTTCCAAAAACGCCGCGGCGATGGCGCGCTTTAAGCGAGAAGATCACGAAACCCCCATTCATGGCCAGCTTCGACAGAGAGCCGAAAAGAAGTTTCTGAATTCGGGCCCAATCCGAATCACAAGCACGATGCATCTTACCATCCAAAACGACCTTCGGTTGCTCAATCCTATTGACTCACCACTGACCCCTTCTAAAAACTAAAAACTGATTACTGATCACTAGCTCCTTCGAATTTCGATTCTCGATTTTCTACCCCCCCAAAAACCCGCATGACTACTCCTTCAGTAAACACCAGCCGCCGCACCTTCCTCCGCGGCCTCGGCACCTGCCTCAGCCTGCCCGCCCTGGAGTCCCTGCTGCCCGGCGGCCGTCTGCTTGCCGCCAATGCCGGCGGCGTTCCCGGCGGCGCCTTCACCGCCTCCGGCGCGCCTCTGCGCATGGCCTTCCTTTACATCCCCAACGGCGTCATCCTCGATCAATGGCGGCCCGAAGGCAAAGGCGCCGATTTCAAGCTCGGCCCCACCATGCAGCCCTTCGCCGCGCATCAGAAGAACCTGCAAATCTACACCGGCTTCGAGCACGCCAACGGCTGGTCCGGCGGTGACGGCGGCGGCGACCACGCCCGCGCCAACGCCACCGTGCTCACCGGCGCCCGCCCGCGCAAGACCTCCGGCTCCGACATCCAACTCGGCATGTCCGTGGACCAGGTCGCCGCGCGTGACCTCGGCGCTGTCACCCGTTTCCGCTCCCTCGAGCTCACCTGTGACTCCGTGCGCGCCTCCGGCGGTTGCGACTCCGGCTACTCCTGCGCCTACCAGTTCAATCTCTCCTGGCGCAGCGAAACCCAGCCCGCCACCCCCGAGCCCAGCCCCCGCCTCGTCTTCGAGCGCCTCTTTGGCTCCGGCAGCAAAGAGGAGCGCGCCAAGTCCTTCCTCGCCCGTCAGCAGAAGCAGAAGTCCATCCTCGACTTCGTCGCCGAGGACGCCAAAAGCCTCACCAAACAGCTTGGCCGCAACGATCAAAACAAGCTCGACGAGTACCTCACCGGCGTGCGCGAGATCGAGCAGCGCATCGCCAGCATGGAAAAATTCGGCCCGCCGCCCGACCCCGGCATCGACGCCCCGGACGAGGGCATCCCGGGCGCCTATGAGGCTCACATCCGCCTCATGATGGACATGCAGATCCTCGCTTTCCAAACCGACAGCACCCGCATCTCCACCCTCCTGCTCGCCCACGACGGCTCCAACCGCAGCTTCAAAGAAGTCGGCGTGCCGGAAGGCCACCACAGCCTCTCCCACCACCAGGGCGACCAGGCCAAGATCGACAAGATCGCCAAGATCGACCTCTTTTACGCCCGCCAGTTCGCCTATTACCTCGACCGCATGAGCAGCCTGCAGGACGCCCAGGGCGGCAGCCTGCTGGACAACAGCATGATCGTCTATTGCAGCGGTCTCTCCGATGGCAACCGCCACCGCCATGACGATCTGCCCGTCATCGTCGCCGGCAAAGCCGGAGGCCGCTTCCAGCCCGGCCGCCACAACGACCTCGGCGGCAACACCCCCATGTCCAACCTCCATCTCCGCCTGCTGCACGAAATGGGCTCCCCCACCGACCGCTTCGGCGACGCCACCGAGATGCTGAAGCAAATCTAAGCGCCACCAGGAGCCCCCGCCTCCGCCGCGCTCTCGCCCTCCAGGCGACGGGACCCGGGCGCCTTGCCCAGTCATGCCTTGCACGCTACTGCTTGTCGAACGAAGGCCATGAAAGTGCTTGAAATGGCGCGCCGCTGGCACTCCAGTAAAAATCCGCGCTCGAGTCAAACTCCCCAGTCTCATGACGCCCCGTCGCTTGCTCGCCCTGCTTTCGCTGGCCGCGCTGGCGGGTGAGTTGTCGGCACAGGAGGCGGCGCAGGTGCTCGTCATCGAGCTCAAACCGCATCCGAAAATCCCGCTCGCCTACGACAAGACCGAGCTCAACGGCCGCGCCGGCGCGCGTGTCTCCCTCACCCTGAGCAACATCGACTCGCCGCTGCAGCAGCCGCACAACTTCGTGCTCGTGAAGCCCGGCAAGACCGAGGCGGTCGGCGCGCTCGCCACCGCCATGATCACCGACCCGAAGGCGATGGAGAAAAACTATATCCCCGAGCAGGCCGCCGACATCCTGGCGCACACCCCGCTGGTCCATCCCGGCGAGTCCGTCACCATTGAGTTCGACCTGCCCGCCCAGCCGGGCGACTACCCCTTCTTGTGCACCTTTCCCGGACATTGGCTGCAAATGCGCGGCACCTTTCACGTTAATCCCTGACCACCCACCACCATTATGAAACGCGTCCTTCCCCTCCTGCTCGCCTTGGCGCTTCCCGCCTTGTCTTCCCTCGCCGACGACACCCTCAAAGTCGCCGACCTCACCTTCAAAACTCCCGCGCCCTGGAAAACCGTGCCCACCAGCAGCCCGATGCGCGCCGGCACCCTCAACATTGAAGTCGCGGGCGAGGAAAAACCGCTGGAGGCAGTCTTTTATTATTTTGGCGCCGGCCAGGGGGGCGACACCGAGGCCAACATCACCCGCTGGCTCGGCCAGTTCGAGGGCACACCGGAATCCCAGCGCGAAGAACTCACCGCTGGCGGCAAAAAAGTCGCCCTCGTCATCGCCCACGGCACCTATCTCGATGGCCCGCCCTTCGGCGGCACCAAGACCCCGCGCCCGGATTACACCCTGCTCGGCGCCATCGTGCCCGCCGGCGACGCCAACGTCTTCATCAAGCTGACGGGACCGAAAGCCGCCACCGCCAAAATCCTCGACGCCTTCAAGACCCTCGCCACCAGCCCGTTCTGAAGCGCGCCGCCGCCTGTCCGTCATGAAATCCCGCATCGCCGCTATGCTGGCGCTGGCGGTGGCCGCCCCTGCACTGGCCGCCACTCCGCCGAACCTCATCGTCATCCTCGCCGACGACCTCGGCTGGGCCGACCTCGGTTGCTACGGCAACACCTACAACGAATCGCCGCACATCGACCGCCTCGCCGCGCAGGGCCTGCGCTTCACCCAGTTTTACGCCGGACCTGTCTGCTCCCCCACCCGCGCCAATTTGCAATCCGGCCAGGATCAGGCCCGCTTTGGCATCACCCAGCACATCCCCGGTCACAAACGCCCCTTCGCCAAGCTCCTCGACCCCGCCGTGCCGCTGCAACTGCCGCTCGAAGTCGAGACCTTCGCCGAGCGCCTCGCCGAAGCCGGCTATCGCACCGGTTACTTTGGCAAATGGCACCTCGGCGGCGCCGGCTTCTCCCCGAGCGACCAAGGCTGGCAGACCGCGCTCGAATGCAAAGGCCACGACACCCCGCCCGCCGTCTCCGGCCGCGCCGAAAGCGTGCGCACCGCCGAGTTCCTCACCGACAAAGCCATCGAGTTCATCGACGCCGCCAAGGACGGACCCTTCCTGCTGCAAGTCTCCCACATCGCCGTCCACATCCCGCTCAACACCACGCCCGACCGGCTCACCAAGTTCCAAAACAAAGCGCCCATGCCCGGTTATCCCAGCCGGCCCGAATACGCCGGCCTGCTCGACGAACTCGACACCAGCGTCGGCCGCATCACCGCGCATATCGACCAGCTCGGTCTCGCGGAGAACACCCTCATCGTGTTTTTCTCCGACAACGGCGGCATCGAGCACGAGCAGAACGGCACCATCGTCACCAGCAACCGCCCGCTCAATGGTGAAAAAGGCACGCTTTACGAGGGCGGCATTCGCGTGCCCGCCGTGCTGCGCTGGACCGGCGTCATCGCGCCCGGCGGCGTCAGCGACACCCCCGCCATCTCCTACGACCTGCACCCCACCTTTCTCGACCTTGCTGCGGTCACCCCGCCATCCGGCGCCGTCCTTGACGGTCTCAGCCTCGCCGCCCTGCTGAAAAACCCCGCCGCCACCCTCGCGCGCGACCGCCTGCACTGGCATCTGCCGCATTACCATCACAGCACCCCCGCCAGCGCCCTGCGCCAGGGCGACTGGAAACTGATCGAGTTCTTCGAGGACAACCGCCTCGAATTGTACGACCTCGCCGCCGACCCTGGAGAAAGCACCAACCTCGCCACCCGCGAGCCGCAGCGCGCCGCCTCCATGCAGAGCACCCTGGCCGAGTGGCGGACCAGCGTCAGCGCCCGCATGCCCGTGCCCAATCCCAATTATGATCCCACCCGCGCCGGGCAGCTCGGCAACAAACTCGGGGAGAAGGGCGACAAAAAGAAAGCGAAGGGCAAGTGACCGTGGGCCCAGGCCTTGGCAGGGCAACGAACCACGAGGCTTCCGCCGCCCGTTTTTTTTGTCAAAAGTCCAAGCTCCAGCCGAATCCCGTCCGCATTTCCTCATTCCTCAATGAACACTTCTTATCTGAGCTGGCTGATTGCCATTGCATGCTTGCCCATGACCGGGCAAACCGCGCCTGCCGCGATCATTCCCTTCCCATTGCCGGAGGGTGACGAGTCAAATCCCCATTTCAATGTGCGGGTGAACGGTGTCCCGATTCCGGCCTGCACCACCGCAATGAAGGTGGGTTACGCGCATTTCGCCTTCGCCGGGAAGGCGACGGTTGAAATCACCGCCAGCGAGCCCATCGGGACATTCGATGTCAGCCCTCACCGTGCCGGGATCACGGCCAAAGCAAATGACCGCACCCTTTCTTTCGATCTCGCCAGTCCGGTCAAGCTGCACATCGAGATCAACAAGCTGCCGCGTTTCTTCCTCTTCGCGGAATCTCCTGAAATCGCCGAAGCGCCCTCTAATGCCGTCTCAATCGCCGAGTTCGGCGTGACCGGCTCGGCTGAATCCGTTCAAACCGGGGCGTTTCAGCGCGCCATGGACGCGGTCGCGGCACGGAAGGGTGTGCTGCTGGTGCCGCCCGGCATTTACCGCGCCGGCGAACTTCGCATGCCCAGCCACCTCACACTGCATCTCATGCCGGGCGCGATCCTCAAAGGCACCGGCGAGGTGAAGGATCATCCCGCGGGCGAGTTCGGCACCCAGTTCATTTCCTTTCTTGAGTGCGAACAGGCGCGCATCCAGGGCGGCGGAGTCATTGACGCTCAGGGCCGCGCCTTGCGGCTGTCCGACAGCAACAGTTCGGCCAGCCGCTGCAAACTGATCCGCGCCGTCCGAGCCCGCGACATCGTCATCGAGAACGTGGTGCTGCGCGATTCCGGCACCTGGGCGGCGCATCTCATCGAGTCGGAAAACCTTCGCTTCAGCGGGGTCAAGCTCATCTCAAACACCATTCATGATGATCCGGACTTTCCCTGGGAATCGAACACCGACGGCTTCGACCCTGACAACTCCTCCCAGGTGCTCATCGAGAACAGCTTCATCAGTTGCAACGACGACGCCATCGCGGTGAAGCTGCGCTATGGCGCGCGCCGCGACATGAGCGGCATCCGCTTCAGCGGCAATGTGGTCTGGACGGTGAAATCCGCGCTCAAAATCGGCACCGAAGTCTATGAGAAGCGTCTCTCCGATGTCCTTTTTGAGAACAACGAGGTCATCCGCGCCGACCGCGGCATCGCCCTGTATTGCAATTCAGGCGGCACGGTCGAGAACGCGCGCTGGATCAACAATCATTTCCAATTCATCGGCGGTGACACCAAACGCATGCTGTTGGAAATCAAAGTGAAGAATGAGAAGGGCAAGGGACTGGTTCGTGATCTCATCATCCGCGACAACACCTTCGAGAATCAGGCGGAAAATCCCTCCCTGATCGAAGGTCTGGAGCCTGGCCACGAGGTTCGCGGCGTGCGCTTTCAAAATTTGGTGGTCGGAGGGCAGAGATGCCTGAGCGCAGCGGCGGCAAAGGTGAGGATTTCCCGCCACGCGGAGGAGGTCACCTTTGAATGAGTCTGGTTCGCCTCAATGCAGATAGAAGAACTCGTTGGCATTGAGCAGGGCGTGGCAGAAGTCGGTCAGGGCTTCGCGGGCGGGGTCGATTTTGACGGAGGGCTTGGCGGCGGGGGTTTCCCTGCCGGTGGGAGGGCGCAGGTGCCTGCGCATCTTTTTGCCTGGCATTTTTGCATCTTTTTCAATCCCAATTATGATCCCACCCTCGCCAGCCAGCTCGGCAACAAAGGCGGCGGAAACAGCGGCGAAAAGAAAGCAAAGGGCAAGTGACCGTGGGCGTTGGGCCGGAGTTCAAATAAAAGTGGCGCCAGATTGGGAGTCACTGCCAGACGATGCCCGAGACTCGTTTCCATCCGCATTCAGGAAACGCCATGCTTTGAATAGTAAAAGGGCGAGAGGCGGTCCCGTGAGCAGGCAAAGCAAGGTGGCTCTCCAGTCGCCAGAGATCGCGTTCAGGACAGCTCCCACACAAAGCCAGGCGGAAACCGCAATGGCCGCGCAAAAGGAAACACTCAACAAGACCGCAAGCGGGAAAAAGACCACCGACCTCCATAGCAGCGACCACAGGCCAGGCACTGAGGACCTGGCATCGCCGCGCATGGGAAAAGATTTCATCTCATCAAACTAATCCCGTCTGACAGCAGGCTGCAACACGACGTTTGAATTGCCTCAAAGCAGGACGCTTGATTATGGCGGAAAGCATTTGCGAACTTCATTTGTCGAAGATGGCATCATTTCATGGAATAGTGAGATGTCCGAGTGGCTGGTGACTTCCGTCTGGACTGAGATAAACAACCGAATAGTCACCTGATTCAATCCTCCCAAGAGCAAGCGATGGACAGAGCGGAGAGGGGTGCCTATCCGTCGCCACGGTAGTGACAACAGTGAAGTAGATCGTCCCCTGCCTAACTGAAACGCGAGGAGGCAGGCAAACCAAGGCGGAGTTGATGGCCGTAGGCTGATGGGTCACTCTCTGCAATCCGCTGACATTGCAGTTCACTGGAACGCGAACTCTGCCAGTGGCATCTCTAGCTGGTGCCCCGAGTGAAATACCGCCCACTGACTGAATGAACTGCCAACTGCGGGAATCTCGAAGGGCCAAGGAAATAGCTGACTGGCATCCGCAAATGGTGAGCGAGATCAGCAGAATCAGGGGGGGTGCAGACTTGGACTTCACGGATGGCTAGGAGTTGAACGAAACGTCTAGCTCATCCACGGCGGGGATGGAAGCCCGAATTCAATAGAGTGCAGAGGGCATCTTTTTTGGCATCTATTATATGATTGGAAACTCCCGGCGCAGAGCCGCATGCCGGGTGGTGTGGGAGGGGTGACGGGCGCAATCCCGTCACCTCCACCCGATTAGCCGTGGTGTTTGGGGTTGTTCTCAGGGTCTTCTGCATACACGTAATCACGCAACGCATCTAAGAATCCTGTCTCGGTCTGGATTCGCTCGTGGAGATAAACAGCGTGTCCAAATTCATACATCAACTGGCGATCAGGAACATCTTTCCTATACCATCGAATCATCGCTTCAATGTCACCACCATGCTGTCGGAACAGGCGCTGACATGAAATATACTCAAGAACAGGGTTATACAAGGTGTAGTTCTTGAGATCCAGAACGGAATCTTGGTGATTGCTCGCGACCTCTGTGAGGTAATCTACCCACTGATCCTGGGGCAAAGCGTTCGAAAAATCGAGTGATATGGTCTTGGATTTGATCGTTTCGAGATCAAGACGTTTAACGTTTTCGACGTAATCCAGTACATCAAGGATGAAAATCTCCTTCGAGTCCAGAATTACCCGAACCACAAAAACCGGAATAGGTGAAATCATCCAATATCTAAGGGAGCTAACCTTCACTGCGATCGAAGAGCCACTAGCTTTTGTTCCCTTGATCTGAAAACGCAGAATGGCCCCCGTGACTTGGTTGAGTGCATCTGCAATCTCGATCTCGGCATCCAATCCGTAGTCCTTGTCTAGCTCGCGAAAGATCCAACCCATTTGTAGGGCGGCTTCCCGGAACATGTTGACCGCTCTGTCATCAGTGACGTGCTGCTTTGGTCGGGTAGGTAACATGGATTCGCTGTGTAAACTATTTTTTGGCCAACGTCAAAGCGCTGGAACCGGCTGCCGGGAGCGCGGTAACTCAATCAGGAAAGGAATCCGGGTCACGATGGAGGATAAAAGCAGAGCGGGGAGCCGGTTGTCCAGCCGCGCCTTGTTCGGCACCGATGATACGCCGGACGGTGCCGACGAGAGATCGAAAATCGTCCAGCTACTTCCTACTCGCTTGGCCATCACAAATCCTCCCTCACCCTGCAGCGGACCGTATTGATGCCAGATCATCATGAGAGCCGATCTGCGATCTTGTGAGAAGACTGGTTGCGATGCGGTGATCATCCCAAACGAATCGAAGGCTTGATAGAATCGTTGCCATCCTTTGTCAGACCCGTCCAAGAAGAGTTCCTTCATCTTCGCCTCCGACAACAACACGACAGGGAAATCGGTCGGGAATGCATCCTTTCGGAATAACTTCGGACTTCTATTCGCAGTGATGAAGTTCTTTGCGAGTTCAGGGCCGATCTCCTTCACGTTGGCTAAACGGTTTTGAAGATCCGTTAGTTCCTGCTCCTCATCTTCTCCGAAAACAAAAACTGATAGCGACGGAGTCTCCTGAACGACGTATGGCCCTTTGATCTCGCCAAAACTGACTTTTTTGATGATCGCAATGGCGGCAATTTCGTGGACAATCTGTTCCTGATCAATGTCCTCTGAACTGACCGAGGTGCTGTCTCGGCAAGCGCAAAGCGCTACGACCACGGAAATAGCAATCATGTGCGTGGGTTTCATTTCTTGGCCGAACGCTGTTTAGCCACACTAATTTGTGGAATGGTCGTTCGTCCACGGAAAGCTGTGGGATTTGGGGTGGATTCGCCCACCGTTGTATCCAGAGGGTTTGGAGAGCTTCATGAATGAGTCGAATGCAAAAAAGGCGCTGGATGTCAAGCCTTGAGTGCGGCGGGTCGTGGCGGCGGCGGAGGTTTCCCTGTAGGTGGGAGAGGAGGAGCGGCGGCTGGGCTGGTGCGTGAGGAGGCATGGCATCTTTTCAGCCTCTTTTCTTCGCCGAAAAACACAGATAAAAAAGCGCCGGATCGGGCGCGGGAACATCGTGGAAAACATAGAGCCAGACCGTCAATCCCAACAGCAACGCCAGCGCGCTTCCCATGATCCACCAAGTCCGGCGACTGGATCGCGGTGCTGTGATGGATTCCTCGGCGGCGAACGACATGCAGTCAGGTGATACCAGGACGGCGAATGCGCGGCAAGATCAAAGCGCAACGCAGCCAGCGTTGGTGTCTAGCCTTCAAGCGATCCATAACGACGCGGCTCTGCCGCCCTTTGCGATGATTGGCTAAAGCCTCGACACCAACAGCTCAATGCAGATAGAAGAACTCGTTGGCGTTGAGCAGGGCGTGGCAGAAGTCGGTCAGGGCTTCGCGGGCGGGGTCAATTTTGACGGAGGGCTTGGCGGCGGGGGTGCTGGTCTCCCAGGTGAAGATGCTGTCGGATTGCGCGGGCACCTCGCCGCCGGTGATGTTGACGATGCAACCGCTGCCGGCCTGCTGCATGGGCTTCCACTCGGGCTTGCGCTCACCGTTTGAAATCAACACCTGGGCGATGCCGCCGTCCCAGAGACTGCGCTTGTCGGTGTCGCGCCCGCCGACGACGAGGGCGCGCTCCGGGTCGATGTAACCGCCGACGACTTCATGCGGCACGGTGACGCTTTGCATGACGGCCTGGGGGTCGGTGAGGTCGAGCGCATAGAACGTGATGCTGCCGCCATAGGGCCGCCCTTCCAGTGGGCGGTTGCTGACGGAGGCGGCGACGTAATGGGCGCGCCCGGTGGGGATGCGCAGACCGGAGGCGACGACTTCATAGGCGTGCGTGCCCTGGAAATCATCGCCGCTGAGCTGCATGATGAGGTTGTTCGGCTGGTAGGCGGACTTTTGACTGGTGACGCCAAAGGCCCAGCCGGGGTCGATTTTGCCGTTGTTCCAGCGGGAGACAATGGTGCGCACGGTGGCATCGGGATAAAGGGCGTCGAGGGTGACGACGGCTTCGACAAAGAAGCGCGCGCTTTCGACAGCTTCTGTCTTGACCTTGAGTTTCTCGTGCGCGGTGCCGGGCTGCAAGTGCAGGGCTTTGCTGGTTTTGACGATCTGGGTGACGGCGGGCGGGAAGCGCTTGGACAAATCCGCGAGCGGACTGGTGGCGGGCGGCGGTGGCGGCATCTCGCGGCGAAGTCGCGCGGCCTGATCGTTCAGGAAGCTCACCGCGTCTTTCAGTTCGTCCGGGCGGGCGGCGCGGTTGAAGGTCAGTTCAAAGGCGGCGCGCGCCTGCGCTGTGGAGTCGCCATAGTGCTCGGAGACGAGGCGCGCGGCCATGGCGCGGGCGCGCTCCAGCGGCCAGTCGCCATTGAACAGCAGCAGGCTCTGGGTGGCGGTGGTGGTGGCGTCCCGCTTCGGTGTGCTGGAGTAGCCGGCGGGGGCATCGAGGCTGCGCAGGAACTCGTCCTGGGTGTTGCGGATTTTTTTGGTGTAAACGCTGCGGCGCGGTTTCTTGGCGTCCTCGCCCTCGCCGCCTTCCTTCAAAATCAACTCGCCGCTGGCGGCCAGGGCGGCGTCGCGCGCCTCTTCGGCGTCGAGCCGGCGCGGTTGAAAGCGCCAGAGCAGTTTGTTCTCTGGGTCCTTCAAGAGCGCGGCCTGGTCTGGCGCGCGGCGCGCGGTCTGGCGGTAGGTGGCGGAGAGCAGGATTTTTTTGTGCAGCGGTTTGAGGCGCCAGCCGTTGGCAAGGAAGTCGGCGGTGAGCCAGTCGAGCAGCTCGGGATGGGTGGGCGGCTCGCCGAGGCGCCCGAAGTCGCTGGCGGTGGCGACGAGGCCGCGTCCGAAGTGGTATTGCCAGACGCGATTGACGATGACGCGGGTGGTGAGCGGGTTTTTCGGATCGGCCAGCCATTCCGCCAGCACGCTGCGGCGTCCGCTGGTGGGTTGGCCAGGTTTTGGCGCGGGAATTTTGGCGTCACTGGGGTCGAGGATAGTAAGGAAACCAGGATTCGTCTCAACGATGCCGTCCTTGCGGGTGCTGAAGCTGGCTGGCTGGGCGGGCAGGCCGGTTTCGCCAATGACAAAGGCGGTGAGCGGCTCTTTTGGCTTGAGGGAATCGAATTGCTTCAATTCCTCGCGCGCCTGCTTGAGCTGCGTGGTCTCGGCCTCGGGTAGTTTGTCGGCGTTGAAGCGCACGCGCTCGTAGGCGGCCTGGCGGTAGGCGAGTTGCACCACCTGTTCCTCATAGGGCGTGCGCTGCTCTTTGGGTTTGGCGTACATGGCCTGCACCTCGTCGGGGAACTTGCTCATGGCGTTGTCGGCGGCACGCAGGATGCGCGGCTCCAGGATGCTGTCGATGACGGCGCGCGGCGCGGCGGCGGCTTCCTGCCATTTTTGAAGCTGGCGCTGGTATTCCGCGAGTTCGGCGGGCGTGGCCAGCGGCTTGTCCTCCGGCCAGGTGATGTTGTTGAGGAAGGCCTGCAGACGGTAGTAGTCCTTCTGCAGGATGGGGTCGAATTTGTGGTCGTGACACTGCGCGCACTGCACGCTCAAACCCATGAACACATCGGCGGTGACATCGGTGACCTCGTTTTGAATCAGCTTCCACTGGCCCTCGGCGTCGCGCTGGTTGTACTCGTAAATGCCATGGCGGAGAAAGGCGGTGCCGATGGCGACCGCGGGATCGTCCGGCGCGATCTCGTCGCCGGCGATCTGCTCGCGCATGAACTGGTCGTAGGGTTTGTCGTCGTTGAAGGACTGGATGACGTAGTCGCGGTAAGGCCAGACGTTCGGACGATAGGCGTCCTGGCGGTAGCCCTCGGACTCCGCGTAGCGAGCAAGGTCGAGCCAGTGCTGCGCCCAGCGCTCGCCGTAACGCGGGGAGGCGAGCAGCTCGTCGATCAACCGCTCATAGACGCCGTCGCGCTCAGTGGCGGTTTTTGCTTTGCTGTAAGCGGCGACGAAATCACGCTGCACCTCCGGGGTCGGCGGCAGGCCGTGCAGATCGAAACTGACGCGGCGCAGCAACTCCTCCGGGCTGGCCTCGGGCGAGGCGGTCAGGCCTTCGCGTGCCAACCGGTCACGAATGAAGAGATCGATCTGATTGCGCCACGCGGGTTCCTCAGCGGGCGGCGGCGGAGGCGTCACTTTTTGCAGAGGTTGAAACGCCCACCAGGCGCGGTCCTCATCACTGATGACACCAGGGCGGAAACCGGCCTCGGCAACATCGCTCTCCGGCCAGGGCGCGCCCATCGCCACCCACTTTTCGAGCAGCGCGATCTGCTCGCTGGACAGCTTGTCCTCCGGCGGCATTTGCAGGTCGCTGTCGGTGTAGGAGACGGCGAGCAGCAGCGGGGATTTTTCCGGCGCTCCCTCGGCCAAGGCCGGGCCGTAGTGACTGCCGCCGGCGCGGATGAAGTCGATGTGGTCGAGGCGCAGGCCGCCTTTCTGCTTGTCTTTGCCGTGGCAATCGAAGCACTGCTCCGCCAGCAACGGGCGGATTTTCATCTCGAAAAATTTCACGGCTTCCGCGTCCGCGCCAAGGAGGGCGGAACCCGGCGCCGCGAGGAGGAGGGCGATTCGAAGGGATTGGGACCAGGGCATGTGACAGCAATAAGGCAAAACGGCTTCGCTTTTGGACAAAAATACGCACGCCATCACCACGGCTTTTCCACCAGGCGGCGCACTGGCAGGCCGCGCTGACCAGGACGCATCGTCCCTCTGGACTTCGCCACATTTCCCTGCACCCTCCTGCCATGCCGCCGCGCCCGCTTCTCTTCCTGCTCCTTGCCGCCACAATCACGGCTTGCGTCACCCCGCCACCGGGCGCGCCGTCGCCCGCGCCCCAGGGCGGCCTGCCCCAAATCATCAATGTCTCCGCCTACGACCCGAAGGAGCGCCAGCGCGAGGGCCGCTCCTACTCCGAGCACGATGTCTCCGCCCTGCGCGACAATGGCGCGGTGGGTCTGATCGCCCGCGCCGGCAAGGGCGGCAATCTCGACACCAAGTGCGCCAGCTTTCTCGCCGCCGCCGATCGCGCCGGACTGCTGCCTGGCGTTTACTATCGCGTGCAGCGGCATGTCGATGCGGCGGCGCAGGCGGACCAGTTCGTGAGCCGCGTCCAGTCGCTGGCGCGCGGGCGGAGTTGGAACGCCCCGTCTTTGTTGTTGTGCGGCGATTTTGACGGCGACCTGCGCTTGTCCGACATCCTGCGTTTCATGGAGCGGGTGGAAAGCCGCACCGGCGTGGTGCCGGTGGCCTATCTGGAAAACAGCACGCAACTCAAGCAAACGCTCAGTGGCGCGGACGCCGCCAGCAAAGCCCGCCTGCGCCGCATGCCGTACTGGCTCGCTCTGTATGCGCATGACAGTGGCGCCGGCCCGGTCTATCCCGCGCCCGTGCATCCACGCGGCCTGCTTGACCAATACCAAGTCTGGTCGAACTGGACGATGTGGCAGTACGGCGGCGTGGACTGGGAGCGCGGCGGCTCGCGTCCGAAGGTGTACCACCACGCTTCCTGGCGCTTCCCGCTTTACTTCGGCAATCTCGACCGTCCCGTGGAGCGCAATGTCTTCAACGGCTCCCCCGCTGCCCTGCAGATTTTCTGGCAGCGGCACGGTCTGCCGCTGCGGTAACAAAATGGATGACTACTTGGCGACGGCGCTCAACGCCATCAAATCGGCACTGCCCGCTTTCCCTGAAGCAGGGACGGTGTCCGGCATCTGAGCCAAAGTCCGGTTCGCCTGGGTGACGCTGCCGTTCCAGGAGGTGACGATGGGGTAAACTTGCGCGCTGGTGGCAAGGTGGACGCGACCAGGCACGAGGGTCTCCGGCGGTCGGCGCTTGAGGTAGCCGGTGGTATAAACCGGCTCGACGAAAGGCGCGCGAAAGAGGAACTCGGCCTCCAGGTCCTCGTGGCGAAGATCGGGGAAAAGCTTTTGCAAGGCGGCAAACCAAGTGGAGGTGATCTCTCTTTCGCTCTGGTGGAAGCGCGCGTCGCTGCGGTGCAGGTACTTGGTGAGATACACGACATGACGCCCGGCGCCGCGTTCGCTTTCGTCGGTGAGGGTGGAGGTCTCGACGATGCCGTCAAAAGGATACTCCGGCTCCGGAGTGGCCAGCCAGTAGTGCGTTTGCAACGGACGCTTCAAGAACAGCACATGATTGATGACGGCCTGAAAATCGATCGACCAGTCGATGTCCGGCGCGGCGGCTTTGAGCGCATTTCCGGCGCTTTGGGCGAAAGCGGGCCAGGGCAGCGTGACCACCATGCGGTCGAAGGATTCCTCCACCCCGAGCGCGCCCGCGACCAACGGCCGGTCCTGCTCGTCGAGGTCGATGCGTTCCACGGCTTGGTTCAAACGCAAATCCACCCCGAGCCGGCACAGCTTGTCGGCAAGGGTGTCGGTGATGCGTTTGTAACCGCCGCGCAGGTAGCCTTTGACCTCGCCTTTCGACTCGCCTTTTTCGCGATTGAACCGGGTCCAGAACCAGAGCGCCGGCACCTCATGGTAGCGGTCGCCAAACTTGGCCTCCAGCATCGGCCGCCAGAATTTGGCGAAGGCGGCGCGGCCGGAGAGTTTTTCCAGCCATTGCGCCGTGGTGAGGTCGTCGAGGCCTTTGTCGGAAACCAGCCGCCCATAAAGCCCGGTGAAACCCACGCGCAGGCGGCTGAGGAAGGAGAGCGGCGCAAAACGCAGCAGGTCGAGCGCGCCGTTGAGCGGATAGACGCGGCCCTGGTCGGCACATGCAAAGGTGGAAGGCTTCCAGTAAATGTCACCTGTAAGGCCAAGGTCATCGAGCAAAGCCAGCAAGGGGCCGTCGCTCGGCAGCATGCAATGGTAGAATTTTTCAAATGCGCGGCCGTCGTGCTCGAAGAAGGTGCCGAGCCCGCCCAACTGGTTGGAGCCCTCAATGAGCGTGACGCGATGTCCTGCCCGTGCGAGGCGATACGCGCAGGTCAGACCGGAGATGCCGCCGCCAAGGACGGCGGTGTGGGGAGTGGTGCGTGGCATGTTTCAGTGTTCGTTGCTAAGTGTTCAGCAATCCGTTTTCAGTCTTCAGAAGTGCACGGCGAATCAGGCGGGTCATCGACGTGATCTTCGTCAGAATCTTCTGAATACTGATGACTGGTTACTGCCTCACAGGCGCCACGCTCGCAGCCCTCGGCAGCGCCTCGCCCAGCGTCGGCACCGGCAGTTTGGCGCGATAGCGGTTCACCACGGCGAGGTAGCGGCGCAGGGTGCGGAAGATGCGCAGCTTGCTGGCGCCCGCCTTCAAGTCGTAACGCAGGGTGTAAGGAATCTCGGCGGCGGTGGCACCGATGGCGCGCAGCTTGAGCAGCACTTCCAGCATGCAGACGAAGCCGCTCTCCTCGACCAGCTTGTCCCGGCCATAAGCCAGGATCATGCGCTGCAGGATGGCGGCGTCATAAGCGCGGAAGCCGGCGGAGTAATCACGCACGTTGGCGAACGGCACGACCGTTTTCATCAGCAGGAAGCAGCCCACACTGAGCGCCTGGCGATAGAGCGGCACGCCGCGCACGACGCTGCCTTTTTGAAAGCGGGAAGCGATCACCAACTGCGCCGAGCCCTGCTCGAGCAGGCGAATCATCGCCGGAATGTTCGCCGGATCGTGCGAGTTGTCGGAATCCATGGTGATGACGGCGTCGGCGGACTCGGCGGCGGCGGTCAGCCCAGTTTGGATGGCCATGCCAAGGCCGCGGTTGACCGCGTGCTGGATCAGGCGCAAAGGCATGGTCGCGGCGGCTTCGCGGGCGATGGCGGCAGTGCGGTCCTTGGAGCCGTCATCGACGACGATCACCTGGTAGCGAAAGCGTTGATGGGATAACGTCTCCTGGACGCGGGCGAGCAGCTTGGGCAGGTCCTGCTCCTCATTGTAAGCAGGCAGAACGATGGCGATGTCTTGGATCGTTTTCATGGCGAGGTTGACGGGGTGACAAGGTGAGGCAGGCTTCCAGCTTGCCGGATTTGACTGAACAAGCGCGCCACCTTCAGCAGCGTTTCAATCTGCCAGTGCTGGCGCAGGGTTACGAGCGTGTGGCGCACCAGGGCGATCTTGCGCGCGGCGGGCAGCTTCATGGCGGGGAAAAACGCCATCGCCGGCGCGTCATCGGCATCGAGAAAATCGGTGGGATGCAGCAGCAGCGAGGGCGCGGTGCCAGTGACGCGGCAGAGCGTCAGCGCCACACGCCAATATAGCCGCGCCAACGGCTCGGAGACGGTGGCGAGAAACAGCAGGTAACTGAGATGAATCGGGGTGCGAAAGAACGGCGTCGTGGTGACGGGCACCTCCACCAAGCCCGGTTCGATCTCGTAGGGCCTCTGTGCTCCAAAGCTGTCGCGGAAACTGCCATAAAGTCCGGAGCGTTTGGCCTTTTCCTCCTTCGGCAACTTCGAGGTCATGAAGAACCAGGCGCGAGCCAAGGGTCCAATGACTGTGGGAAAAGCGGAGGCGTCATAAGCGTAGCCACGCTCCCGCAGCAGCGCGCGCACGGCGGGTGAGGTGCTGAAGCCAGGCCCGCGAAAGCCTCGCGGCCGCTGGCCGCTGGCCTGCTCAATGGCGGCCTCTGAATGCTCAAAGTCAGCCCGCAACTGGGTGTCATCATAAAGATGCAGCCAGGGCTCGTGCAGGAAGGAGTGGTTGGCGATCTCATGCCCGGCGTCGGCGATGGCGCGCAGCGCGGCGTGGTTTTGCTCGAGTGCCGCGTCCTTGCCGACCACGAAAAAAGTGATGCGCAGGTCCAGATGGCGCAGCAGATCGAGGATGCGCGGGGTGACGAGGTCAAGATAGCTGGGAAAAGACTGCCAGCCGTCGAGCCCCTGGGTCTTTTGGTAGGCCCATTGGTTGTCGAGATCGAGCGAGACACTGGCGGGGGACACGGTCTTCAGGCGCTGAGGCGTTGCGACGCCGGTGCGGGCAGGAGGATTTCTGCGATGCGCTCGGCGGCTTTGCCATCGCCATAGACCTTGCCGGCTTGACGGGCCTGCTCGAACCAGGCGCTGTCGTTCACCGTCTCCTCCAACAAGCGCGGGAGCTCGTGCCCGCGCTCGCCAGCGAGCCGGGCAACCCCGGCCTGCACGCCCTCGGGTCGCTCAGTGTTTTCGCGCAGGACGAGGATGGGTTTGCCGAGCGACGCCGCCTCCTCCTGAATGCCGCCGGAGTCGGACACAATGAGCCAGGCGTCCGAGAGCAGGTGAATGAAATCTGCGTAGCCCATCGGCGTGGTCAGGATGACCTGATTGCAGCCCATCAACTCCTGCACCGCCGCTTCGCGCACCGCCGGATTGGGATGCACCGGAAAGACGATGCACAGCTCGGGATGCGCCTCGGCGAACTGGCGCAGCCCGCGCAAATGCGCGCGCATGGTGTCGCCAAAATTCTCCCGGCGGTGGGTGGTGAGCAGGATCATTTTGCGCCCGCGCACCCGGCGGCGCAGATCGGCAAGTTCCTCACCCGGCTGAGCGTTGGCCAGGGTCTGCAAGAGCGCATCGACCACCGTGTTGCCCGTGACATGAATATCGCCATCCGCCACCCCTTCGGAAAGCAGGGTCTGGCGGTTGAATTCGGTGGCGGCGAAATGCACGGAGGCGAGCCGGCCCACCACACGCCGGTTCATCTCCTCCGGGAAAGGACTGAGCGCGTTGCCGGAACGCAGGCCGGCCTCGACATGCGCCACCGGGATTCTGCGGTTGAAAGCGGCAAGCGCGCCCGCCATGGCGGTGGCGGTATCCCCTTGAACCACGACGTGATCCGGTTGCTCGCGGACAAGCACGGGGTCGAGTCGCTCAATGATTTTCCCGGTGAGGACGTTGAGCGGCTGATTCGGCGTCATGACTGCCAGATCGTGATCAGGCCGGATGCCGAAGAGATCAAAGAGAGGATCGAGAAGATCGGCGTGCTGCCCGGAATTCACCAAAATGGCATGGGCATCTTGCGACCGCACAGCCTGAATCAGGGGCGCGAGCTTGATCATTTCCGGACGGGTGCCGAGGCAAAAAAGAACGCGGCGAGAGTTCGGGGAAAAACGCAGCGGTGTTATCATAATTATGATAATAACACCGCACTGTCATCAAGGCAATCAAAATTGTGAAAATTATTGTTTTAGCGAATGACATTCTCAGAATCGGCTCAGTGTCAGCTTGTTGCGCACGCTTATCAGGTTCATGGAACCCCTTTATTTCAGCTCCCAGCGCACACTGCGCTGCCACGCTGCCCCCCCCACCAGCATCAAAATCGGCCCCACCACCACGAAGTAACGCGGCAGCGCGGGTGCCAGGGAGCTGCCTCCAAGGTAAAATGCCGCCATCGCTGCCAGCAGCCAGATCTCCACCGGAACCGTCCGCCATTGCCGCAGTGCCAGCAGCCCGCCCAGGGACGCCAGCAGAATCAACGGGCCATTGAAGACGATGAGCACCAGCGAACGCAGTTCCTCGGTCTGAAAGGAGCGCGGAAAACCGAAGGCGAGGCGGCAGAGGTTGCAAACCCAGTTGTAGGCAAAGGCGGCGGGAGCGAACTGCTCTTTCGCCGCCTGCTTGAAGAGTGTCTCGCGTTCCGCGACAGGGAGACGCAGAGCCATGCTAAAAAAAACTGAGTGATAAGGGGCCAAGTTGGGATCACTCCGCGCGTCTTCGTGGCTGAACCAATGCCCGTTCTCGCCGGGGTGATGACTGGTCATCCAGTAGAGCAATTCGCCGCTGTTGGTGGACCAGCAGGGAAACTGACCCGTCACTTTCCAGGTGTGATGCAGATAGGGCGCGCAGATCAAGAAGGCTCCGGCCAGAATCAAGAGCGCCCGCTGCAAAGCGGGCCGCCAGGCTTTCATGACCGGCCACAGCATCAAACAAAGACAAACCATGGCCGTCATCACATGGCCAAAAAACACCCGCGTCAGCGTGAGCCAGCCCAAAAATGCGGCGGCCGCCAGCAGCCATCGCCAAACCAGCCGCTCCGACTGCAGAGCCTGACAGAATGCCCACATAAATCCTGTGAGACAAAAAATCGTCAGCGGTTCCGTCATCAAAGCGAAACTCATCCAAACCAGCGTCGGGTGCAGTCCCGTCCACAACGCGCCGACGGCGGCGACAAATACGCTGGAATGGACGCGCAAAGTCAGCCAGACAAAGACAGCCGCACCGGCGAGGAAGCCCGAGTTCAACAAACGCGCAAGAAAAAGACCGCTGTAGTTTGGCTGAGGTTTGGGATGACTGTGCGCGTCTTCGTTGCGCGTAACTGTCTCCAGCGCCACAAATGGCGCCAGCACCAGCGGATAGCCGGGTCCGTTGACGAAGTCAGTTTCATCAAAAGTAGCCACGGGCTTGCCGATGAGGTGCAGAGCGCACTCGACATACCGACCCTCATCCCAAATCAACTCCTGGCTGTGCCGAACCACGGCCAAAGTGCCATGAATCACCAAAACCAGCAGAAACACGCGCCTGGCATCCCAGTTAAGGAGGCGCTGCCAGACCGGCTGCAGGATCACGGAAACTCGGCTCATGCCGCACTGAACCCGCTCCCGCCGCTTTTCGCCATCGAAGTTTTTGCGGAAGCATTGCCATCGGCGGGCGCGCCGGTTAAACTGCGCCAATTACCAGCGGAATTCGTATCCATGCCATGAAGCCGCGAGAACCTCCGATCCGCGTCAAGCCCCGCTCTGGCTTGCTGCGGGTTGCTTTGCTCATTCTGCTCGGCAGCCTCGCTTTGGCCGCATCCCCGCTGCAAGCCCAACTCGTGCGGCGGGTCAACACCAGCATCAAGCTGCCCTCGGTCCAGCCCGAGCCTTCGGGTTACACCACCGTCAACGCCCTCGGCAGCCTCACTTTCAACGCGCCCATCTTCGTCGCCTCCATCCCTGGCGACAGCACACGCCTTTACGTCGTCGAGCGCGGCGGGCGAGTGCAGGTGGTCACGAATCTGGCCGGCACGCCCGTGAAAAGCGAGTTCCTCAATCTCGCCGCTGTCACCGGTGTCAGCGGCCTCACCACCGGCGGCGAGAACGGCCTGCTCAGCCTTGCCTTCCATCCGAACTTCGCCAGCAACCGCGAGTTCTTCATCTTCTACAGCTTCAACTCCGGCGGCCTGCGCCAGCGCATCGCCCGCCTGCGCGCCGAGTCGGGCAATCCCAACCGCGCCGACCACAGCTTCATCGAGCCGCTCATCACTCAGTCCGACCGCGCCGGCAACCACAACGGCGGCACCGTGGCTTTTGGACCTGACGGTTATCTCTACATCTCAGTGGGCGACGAAGGCGGCGCCAACGACACCTACAACAACGCGCGCTTCATCGACAAAAATTTCTTCAGCGCCCTGCTCCGCATCGATGTGGACAAAAAGCCCGGCAGCCTGACGCCCAACGCGCATCCCGCCGTGCACACCGGCGCCTACACCATCCCGCCGGACAATCCCTTCATCGGCCGCGCGAGCTGGCATGGCCGTGCCATCAATCCCGCGCAAGTGCGCACCGAAATTTGGGCCACCAGCCTGCGCAATCCTTTCCGCTTCAGCTTCGACGCGCCCACCGGCCGGCTCTTCTGCGCCGACGTCGGCCAGAACAGCTACGAGGAAGTGCACCTCATTCGAAAAGGCGACGACTGCGGCTGGAGTTGGCGCGAGGGCAACGCCGCCTTCACCAGCGGTCCCGCGCCAACCACCCCGCCTCCCGCGCCCGCGTTCTCGCCCGCCGCGCCCATCCACACCTACGCCCACACCGGCGGCGGTCGCTCCATCACGGGCGGTGTGGTCTATCGTGGCAGCGCCAATCCCGCCCTCATCGGTCGCTATCTCTTCGCCGATTACCTGACCGGCCAAATCACTGCCCTGCGGCAGGAGGGCGGATCCTGGAAAGCCAAAAACCTCGGCACCGCCACCGGCATCACCGGCTTCGGCCATCATCCGCTCACCGGCGAGGTGCTGATGTGCGCCATGAGCAGCGGGCGTGTCCTGCGCCTCGTCGCCAGCGATCCCGGACCCGCGCTCCCCGCTGTGCTCTCGCAGACCGGCGCCTTCAGCGATCTCGCCACGCTCGCACCCGCCACCGGTGTCGTGCCTTACGAGGTCAATCATCCCTTCTGGAGCGACGGCGCGGAGAAGACGCGCTGGTTCGCCGTGCGCGGCAGCAGCGCCAAATTTGGCTACCAAGAAAACGCCCCCTGGACCCTGCCCACCGGCACCGTCTGGATCAAGCACTTCGAGATCGAGACCACGCCCGGCAATGCCGCCACCCGCCGCCGCATCGAGACGCGCTTCCTGATCAAGACCGCCTCCTCCGTCTATGGCATCACCTATCAATGGCGCGAGGATCAAAGCGACGCCGACCTGGTGCCGCTCGAAGGTCTCGACGAGATCATTCCTGATACCGACCCGCCACAAACCTGGCGATTCCCTGCCCAGGGCGAGTGCCAGGCCTGCCACACCCCTCAGGGTGGTTTCGCGCTCGGTTTCAACACCGCCCAGCTCAACCGGCCCAGCCCTCTGCCCAGCCATGGCAACCAGTTGCAGGCCCTCGCCGCCGCCGGTTATCTCACCACCAAAAATCTGCCACCGCCCGGCATGATGCCCGCGCACCCGGATCGCGATGACCCCGATCACAGCCTCGACCAGCGCGTACGCGCCTACCTCGACGTCAACTGCGCGCCCTGCCATCAGCCCGGCGCGCTCGCCTCCACCTGGGACGCGCGCCACCACCTGCCCATCGAAGCCACCGGCCTCATCGACGGCGAACCCGCCAACAACGGCGGCGACCCCGACCTGCGCCTGCTCGTGCCCGGCGATCCCGCCCGCTCCCTGCTGTGGCATCGCCTCGCCGGCAGTGCCGGCTTTTCACGGATGCCGCCGCTCGCCACCAACGTCGCCGACACGCAGGGCATCGCTTTGCTCACCGACTGGATCGAGACCAACCTCGCTTCCAGCATCACCCTTCAAAACCAGCCGGTCAGTGTCGATGTCAGCGCCACTGGCACCGCCGTCTTCAGCGTCGCCGCCACTGGCAGCGGCACGCTTCATTACCAATGGCAAAAGGACCGCCAAAACCTGCCCGGCGAGACTGGCGACACCCTCACCATCACCAGCGTGAGTCCAGCCGATGTCGCCGGTTACCGCGTCATTGTCAGCGACGACGAAGGCAGCCTGGCCAGCCGCGGCGCGTTGCTGCGCATCGTCATCAAAAAGCCCACCATCACGAGCGACCCGCCACCCGACGACGCCACCGTCAGCGCGCTCTTCGATTGGCCGCTCAGCGCCGATGAACCCTCCACCCTCTTCACCGTCACCGGCCTGCCCCGCGGCCTGCGCTACGACGCCGTCAATCGCCGCATCACCGGCCTGCCCACCCGTCCCGGCACTTACACCGTCACCATCACCGGCCGCACCAGCGCGGGCAAAGGCGAACCGGTTTCCTTCACTTTCACCATCGACCCGCTGCCACTGGGTGACGGACAGGGTGGCACCTGGGCGGCCCTGGTGGAGCGAGTCGCGGACCTCAATCAAAACCTCGGCGGACGCCTGCAATTCGATGTCGCCCCCACCGGCGCGGTCAGTGCCGTGCTCGCTCATGGCCGCGCCACGCACCGCTTCAGCGACCGCCTGCGCGTCGTTCCCGGCGGCGTGATCCAACTGCTCAAAACCCTGCGCCCGCGCGGCGCACCCGAACTCACCCTCGATGTCGAAATCGACCCCGCTGACGGCAGCTTGTCCGGCAGCCTTTCCAGCACCGCCGGCAGCGCCCATGTGGAGGGGCATGCGTTCCTCAATCCCGCCGCGCTGCCCGCCGACGCCGCGCGCGCGCTCAGTGGTCGCGCCTGGCTTGGACATGGCAGTTTGTCAACGGAGGATCAGGACGACGCCAGCGTGCCGCAAGGCGTCCCCTGGTGGCGGTTGAGCGGCCAGCGACGCCTCCGCCTCAGCGGCGCAGGCCGACTCGGCGAGGGCAGCGCGCTCACCTTCAGTCTTCAGGCGCGCGATCCGCATCTCACCTTCTACCGCAGCCTGCATCGCAAGCAGGGCAGCCTGCTTGGCCACTTCTCCACAGCCGACGCCGGTCTTTTCGGCCACGCTCCTGGTGATCCCGCTCTTGCCGGCTCGCTGCACTGGACCAAACTCGGCCCCGCCGGCAGCCGCGACCGCCTCTACGCCGCCGGCTTCTCCCTGCCGCTGACCACCGCCACCCACGCCGACGCGCCGCCTGCTCCCGCCATCAACCGCCTCGGCAGCCTTGATGGCACCGCCAACGCCGCCATCGAATTTCGGGATGGCGGACTCGACGGTGCCGCGCGGGCGCAGCTCGACCAACTCTTCCGGCTCGACCCCGCCGGGCGCGTCTTCCTCGATCCCGCCACCGCCGCGCCCGTCGCCCTCAAGCTCCGCGTCAACCACCGCCTCGGTTTGTTTAGCGGCAGTTTCCAGCTCAGCGAAAATGGCGTCCGCCGCGGCGGCCAGGCGCGCGGACTCTTTGTGCCTGATGCCAGCACCAGCGGCTTCGCCCTCGGCCTCGGCAGCTTCACCCTGCCCGGTCTGCCGCCCGCCAGCGCGCCGATCCTCAGCGGCCGCGTCACCCTGAGCAACAGCGCCACCGAGGAAGATGCGGATCAATCCGAAACCGTCCTCGCCTCCCCCCTCGAATAACAATCACTCCAACGAAGGCGCTTATGGATGAATGTGACGAATTCGACACTTTGCTAAAAGACGACCACGGCGAGAATGCGGACGGTGGACCGGCGCTTGCGTGACTGGCATTCAGGTCAACACTGCCGCGGCCTTCGTGCTTCGTTTCATGCCCACACTCCCCGAACGCTTTCAAGTCAGTCGGCGCACCTTGCGTTTCGACCGCTTGATGACGCGTTTGGTGACCTTTGGCGGGGTCTCTGTCATCACCGCGGTGTTCGGCATCTTTGCCTTCATCGCCTATGTCACCTGGCCGCTGTTTCGCGCGCCCACGATAACAAGCGCGGGGCAGCTCACCCTGCCGGCCTTGGCGGAAAACAGTGCCCTTGCGCTGGGTGAAAACGCCGACGCGGTTTTCCATTACGCCGGTGGTCGTGAGCTTTTGTGGCACCAACCGACCGGCACGCAATCCCTGCCCCTGGATCTGCCGGAGACCACTCAGTCCGTTTCCTGGAAGCTAAACGCGGTCAAAAAACGCCTGCTCATCGGCGGCGGCTCGGGAGAGGTGTTTGCCTTTGATTTGCTGCCTCCGGAATCACCTCAGCAAAGCCCCCATATCAGCAAAGCCACCCGGACAGAGTTGCTGACCGGGCTGCCTGTCATCGCCCTCGACCAGGCGGAAAGCGGCAGCCGGCGCCTGCTCGCCGCCTTGCAACGCGACGGCACGGCCATTCGCCTCGTCGTCACCGAGGCCCGCCATCAGCGCGACCTGCTCGGCGGTGTGCAAACCCAGACGCTGCCGTCCGCCGATCTCAGCGATCTGCTGCCCGGTTTCACTCCGGTGCAACTGCTCGTCCCAGGCTCCGCTGACAGCCTGCTGCTGCGCGATGCGGAAGGCCACATCGCTTATCTCTTCCGCGCTGCGGGCGGTTGGGAAGTGCGCCAGCGCTTCCATCCTTTCGACGGCGAGGTTCCCGTCATGCAAATGGCGCTGCTGCTCGGTGATGTCACCGCTCTCTTCACCGATGACCAGGGCCGGCTGCGTTTCTTCCAGCTTCACATTCCCGAGGGCTCGCCGCATCGCGTCTTTGTCCGCACCGCCGAGATGCGTCCGCTGTCGGGCACCATCGAATGGCTGGCGCCGAGTCCGCGCCACAAAACCCTGCTCGCCGGCAATCGGGAGCAGCTCGCGCTGATCCATGCCACCACCGGCAAAATCCGCCTGCGCCTGAAGCCTGACGCGCCAATTGCGCGCGGCTTCTTCGATGCGCGCGGCGCCCGCCTCGCACTGCTCGATGCAAGCGGCGCCCTGCGCTTTCACCAGCTCGAGGATCCGCATCCCGAAGCTGGCTGGCGCGCCTTTTTTGGCAAGGTTTGGTACGAAGGTCACGGCACGCCCAAGTGGATGTGGCAGTCCACCGGCGGTGGCGACGACTACGAACCCAAGCTCTCGTTGGTGCCGCTGCTGATCGGATCGCTCAAGGGCACGCTTTATGCGCTGCTGTTCTCCATTCCCATCGCCTTGCTGGCCGCGATCTACAGCAGCCAGTTCCTCGGCATGCGTATGCGCGGCTACGTCAAACCGGTGATGGAAATCATGGCTTCCCTGCCCTCGGTCGTGCTCGGCTTCCTGGCCGCGCTGTGGCTGGCACCCCTGATCGAGGACCGCGTGCCTTCACTGCTGCTGATGACACTCGCCATGCCCGTCACCGCGCTGTTGGCGGGCACCTTGTGGAAGCATGTGCCGCCGCGCCTGCGTCATCGCGCGCCAGCCGGGTTCGAGTCCTGGCTGCTGGCGCCGCTGCTGCTCGCCGCGCTCTGCAGCGCCTGGCAGTTTGGGCCGCTGCTGGAGAAAACATTTTTCGTCGCCACCCTCGGCGACGGCACCCGCGTCGCCGACTTTCGTCTGTGGTGGCCCGAAGCCACCGGCCTGCCCTTTGACCAGCGCAACTCTCTAGTGGTCGGTTTCATGATGGGGTTCGCCGTCATTCCGGTCATCTTCACCATCGCCGAGGACGCCCTCTCCAACGTGCCCGCCAGCCTCACCAGCGCCGCCGAAGCGCTCGGCGCCTCGCGCTGGCAGGTCGTGCGCACCGTGGTGCTGCCGGTCGCCTCCGCCGGCATCTTCTCCGCGCTCATCATCGGCTTTGGCCGCGCCATTGGCGAGACCATGATTGTCGTCATGGCCACCGGCAACACCCCAATCATGGACGAGTCGGGACGCCTCATATTCGGTTCGCACTGGAATCTCTTCGACGGCATGCGCACCCTCTCCGCCAATATCGCGGTGGAACTGCCGGAGGCTGCGCAAAACTCCACCCACTACCGCACCCTCTTCCTCGGCGCCCTGCTGCTCTTCCTCATCACCTTCGTCCTCAACACCGCCGCCGAAATCCTCCGCCACCGCCTGCGTCAAAAATTCAAAGTCGTCTAGCAAGAGCAAAGGGCACAAAGCAGAACGCGAAGCGCCCGACCACTCACCACTCACCACTCACCACTCACCACTGATTACTGATTACTGATCACTTATCACTGGTCACCCCACCTCCCCCATGCCCTCTCCCCCTTCCACCCGAGGCGAAGCCAAAGTCTGGCTCACGGCCGCCGGATTGGCGCTGGGGTTGCTGATGGTCACGGGCCTGCTCGGGCTCATCGTGTGGAATGGAGCCGCAGTTTTTTGGCCGCATCGCGTCACCGAGGTCAGCTTGCAGGATGGCACCCGTTTTGCGGGGGTGCGCGTCAAACAACAGAACCGCCAGGATCTGCTCACTGGCGAGGTCGTTTCCGAAGTTCAATTCTTCACTGGCAATCGCGACCGCTACGGCCTCGCCTTCCGTTTCATCGACGCGCGCGACATCCGTGACCGCAAGCAGCCGTCCGGTTACGCGGTCCTTGAGCGTCTCGAACACGGCAAGGCCATCGTCCTGCCAGACCATGTGCAAGGGGCTGACGGCGCGGTGCTCAACGCCACGGACAACGGCTTTGCAAAACGCCTGAGCGAACTGTTGAAACAACCGGAAAACCGCGCGGTCCTGCATTACCATCTGCCCACGGGCGAAAGCGGTGAACTGCCGCTCGCCGATCTGGTGCGCCTGCATTTCCCCAACGACATGACCGGCTGGCAACGCTTGCGTCATTTCGCGAGCCAGTTTTGGACCTTCGTCAGCACCCCGCCGCGCGAGGCCAACATGGAGGGCGGCATTTTCCCCGCCATCTTCGGCACCTTTGTGATGACGTTGTTGATGGCCGCGCTGGTCACCCCGCTGGGCATCATCGCCGCCATTTACCTTCACGAATACGCCAAGCACGGCCTGCTGCTGCAAACCGTCCGCGTCTGCGTCAACAACCTCGCCGGTGTGCCCTCCATCGTCTTCGGCGTGTTCGGCCTCGGCTTCTTTGTCTATGGCCTCGGGGGCTTCATCGACGCCGGACCCAGCGCGCCGCTGCCCGCGCCCTGGTGGTTCGCCGCCGCGCTGGGCGCCGTGCTTTCCCTTTTCGGCGCGCTGCTCATCTCCAGCATCAATCGCGCGCCAGCCCTGAGCCGCCCCGGCCGCCGGCGACTGCTGTTCAGCGAGACCGCGTTGTGGGGAAGCGCGGCTGTGCTTGCGATTTTGAGTCTGGCCAAGTGCCCCTACTTCCACGGCTTTTTCAGCCACAAACTGCCCAACCCCACCTTCGGCACCGGCGGCATTTTGTGGGCCTCGCTCACCCTCGCCTTGATGACGCTGCCCGTCGTCATTGTGGCCACCGAGGAGGCGCTCGCCGCCGTGCCACGCGGCGTGCGTGAGGCAGCTCTAGCCTGCGGCGCCTCGAAATGGCAGATGATCCAGCGCATCGCCCTTCCCGGCGCCCTGCCCGGTGTCATGACCGGCATCATTCTCGCCATGGCTCGCGGCGCCGGCGAGGTCGCCCCGCTGATGATCACCGGGGTCGTCAAACTGGCGCCTTCCCTGCCCATCGACACCGCCGCGCCTTTCATTCATGCCGAGCGCAAGTTCATGCACCTCGGCTTCCACATTTACGACCTCGGTTTTCAATCCCCCGACTCCGAGGCCGCCAAGCCCATGGTCTTCGCCACCACCCTGCTGCTCATCGCCCTCGTCGTCGTGCTGAACCTCGCCGCCATCCAAATCCGCTCCCACCTGCTGCGCAAGTACCAGGCGGCGGCATTTTGACAAAACTCGATCTTTCCTCGCGGCGATGAAGGGGGAGGTGAATATCATTCGTTTCTTCTGCGATGAACCTTGACTCGGGTCATTGTTCCATACTATGCTCTCCTCCATCAAGCTGCCCCGGCTTTTCTGCGGACTGCTGCTCGCCTCCCAGGCGAGTTCCGCGCCAGTGGACTTTGCGCGCGAGGTGCGTCCCATTCTGCAAGCGCACTGCTACGAATGCCATGGCGAGGAAAAGCGCAAATCCGGGCTGCGGCTCGACATCAAATCAGAGGCGCTCAAGGGCGGCGACAATCACGGGCCGGATATCCTTCCCGGCAACGCCCAGGACAGCCCGCTCATCCATTTCATCACCACGGATGATGAGGACAAACTCATGCCTCCGGACGGCAAACTTTCCGCACAGGAAATTGCCCTTATTTCCCGCTGGATCACCGAAGGCGCGGTGTGGCCGGAGGGCGTGGACACCGCCCAACTCGAGGATAAAACCGATCATTGGGCGTTCAAGCCGCTGTGCGGCGATTTCAAATTTCAAATTTCAAATTTCAAATCCATCGATTCCTTCATCGACGCCAAGCTTGCCGAAAATGGTCTGCGGCGCTCACCGCCCGCGGATCCCGTCTCTTTGCTGCGGCGCGTGACCTTGGATCTCACCGGCCTGCCGCCCACACCGGAGGAGGTGGCGGCGTTTTTGAGGGACGCGGATTTTTCCGCCGTGCTGGAGCGCCTGCTGGCCAGCCCGCGCTATGGCGAGCGCTGGGCGCAGCATTGGCTCGATGTCGTGCGCTATGCCGACACGCACGGCTTCGAAGTGAACACCGAACGGCCCCATGCCTGGCCTTATCGCGACTACGTCATCCGCGCCTTCAACAATGACACGCCCTACGATCAGTTCATCAAAGAACAGATCGCCGGTGACGCGATGGGCGCAGACGCAGCCACGGGTTTCCTGGTCACCGCCTCCGTGCTGCTGCCGGGACAAATCGGCAAGGACGAGCCTTCGAAGCGGCTGGCCCGGCAGGATGCCATTGATGAGATTGTGGTGAACATCGGCCAGACTTTTCTCGGCTTGAGCATCGGCTGCGCCCGCTGTCACGATCACAAGTTTGACCCCATCACCGCCAAGGACTATTACGCCATGCAGGCCTTCGTCGCCGGCGTGGAGTATGGCGACCGCGAACTGAGCACAGCGGAGGCAGTCGCGGCGCGCGAGGAAATGCGTCGTTTCAAAACACGCGTTGCTGAACTCGACAAACGCCTCTCCGAATTCGTGCCACTGGCGAACTCTGGAGCGACTCGGCCCATGGTGAACCCGGCGGAGAATCGCGACCGTTTCGCCCCTGTGAAAACCCGGAGTGTGCGCTTCACCATTCGCGAAACCAACAACCTCGAACCCTGCATCGACGAAATCGAAGTCTTCACCCCCGAGGGCGAGAACATCGCGCGCGACGCCACCGTCACCGTGTCCGGGGAGAAGGTGACCGCTGACCGCCACGAGCAGCGCTTTGTCAATGACGGCGAGTACGGCAACTCCCGCAGTTGGATGTCGAACGAAAAAGGCAAAGGCTGGCTGCTGCTGGAGTTTGCGCAAGAGCAGGAAATCGACCGCGTCGTGTGGGGCCGCGACCGCCTGGGCAAATTCAAGGACCGCCTCGCCACCAGTTATGTGATCGAGGTGATGGGCGGCAAGGGCGCGTGGAAAACGGTGGCTGATTCGGATGACCGTCAACCCTACGCACCCGCGGCCAGCGCATCGCAAGCCTTTTCCACCAAGGGTTTGGACAAAGATGAAGCCGCCAAGGCCAGTTCGATGCTGAATGAAAAGCGCGAACTGGAAAAGCATCTGCAAAATCTGGAGAGCACGCAAAAAGCCTTCGCTGGTGTCTTCCGCGAGCCAGATGTGATTCATCTGCTCAACCGCGGCGATCCCGAGCAACCCAAGGAACTCATCGAACCCGCCGTGCCCGCCGCGCTTGGCGCGGTAACCCTCCCAAACAAGGCGCCGGAGCAGCAACGCCGCCTGGCGTTGGCTGACTGGATTGCCAGCCCGGACAATCTGCTCACCGCGCGGGTGATGGTCAACCGCGTCTGGCATGGGCACTTCGGCACCGGTCTGGTCGAGACACCGAGTGACTTCGGCCGCATGGGCATGAAACCCTCCCACCCCGAACTGCTCGACTGGCTTGCTGCTGAGTTCATTCGTGGCGGTTGGAGCGTGAAGCATTTGCACCGGATCATTTTGATGAGTGAAACCTATCGACAATCGTCCGTCATCTCGGACCGGTCGGACCCAGCCGCCGCTTTAGCAAAAGACTCCGAGGCGCGTCACCTCTGGCGCTTCCCCTCCCGCCGACTCGACGCCGAGGTCATCCGCGACTCCATGCTGGCGGCCAGCGGCCTGCTCGATCTGAAAATGCACGGGCGCGGCTTCAACTTCTTTGACAAACGCGGCGGCCTCAGCGGCTTCGAGCCAGTCGAAACCCTCACGCCGGAGAATCAACGGCGCATGATCTACGCGCACAAAGTCCGCCGCGAACCCGAGTCCGTGTTCGGAGCCTTTGACTGTCCGGATGCCGGTCAAAGCACCGCCGTCCGCCGCTCCAGCACCACGCCAATCCAGGCGCTCAACCTCTTCAACAGCCGCTTCACCCTCGACACCGCCGCCGCCTTCGCCGCCCGCGTGCAAAAGGAAGCCGGAGTGAGCATCGCGGACCAAATCACTCGCGCCTACCAACTCACCCTCAACCGCGCCCCGACCGCCGCCGAACTCCACGACACCGAACCCGCCGTTCGCAAACACGGTCTCGCCGTTCTCTGCCGCGCTCTGTTCAACTCCAACGAGTTTTTGTTTTTGCCATGAGCCATCAACTATCTCCCAGTGGCCGCCTGCTGCTTGACCGGCGGCGTTTTCTCGGCGGCAGCGCGACCGCGCTCGGCTCCATCGCGCTGACCAAGATGTTGTCGGCGGAGGGAATGCTCATTCATCCCGCGCGGCCCTATGCGCCACGGGCCACCCACTTCCCGCCGAAGGCGAAAAACGTGGTCGTCATCTTCTGCGCGGGCGCGGTGAGCCAGCTTGAAACGTGGGATTACAAACCGGAGCTCATCAAATGGGACAACAAACCGCTGCCAGGGGGTCCGGCGGTCACCTTTCAAGGCCCGGCAGGCAATCTCGCGCGGCCGCAGTACGAGTTCCGCCCGCGCGGTCAGACCGGCAAAATGGTGAGCGACCTGATCCCGCATCTCGCGGAACTGACGGATGACATCGCGTTTGTACATTCGCTCACCAGCAAGTCAAACACCCATGGTCCGGCGGAGAACTTCCTCTCCACTGGCTTCACCCTCGATGGCTTCCCCTCGCTCGGCTCCTGGGTGACGTATGCGCTCGGCAGCGAGAGCCAGGACTTGCCAAGCTACGTCGCCATCCCCGATCCACGCGGGGTGCCGCAAAACGGCGCGAACAACTGGGGGCCCGGCTTTCTCCCCGCCGCCTTTCAGGGCACCACGATGAGCAGTAAAAGCCCCGTGCGGCATCTCTCCGCGCCCGGCGTCTCCGCGCAGGCCGACCAAGCCGCGCGTTCGCTGCTGCGAAAAATGAACGCGCGGCATCTTGAGGCTCATCCCGGCGATGAAAAACTGGCCGCGCGCATCGCCAGTTACGAGCTCGCCGCCGCCATGCAGCTCAGCGTGCCGGAGATCACCGATTTGAGCACCGAACCCGCGCACGTTTTGAAACTTTACGGCGCCGACGACACTCAAAACGCGGACAAGGCGGCCTTCGCCAAAAACTGCATCCTGGCGCGCCGACTCATCGAGCGCGGCGTGCGCTTTGTGCAGCTCTTCAACGGCGCCTACGCCAGCGGCGGCAAACTCAACTGGGACGGCCACAGCGATCTCAAAACGCAGTATGACGTGCATGCCTCCATCCTCGACCAACCCGCCGCCGCGCTCATTCGCGACCTCAAACAGCGCGGCCTGCTGCAGGACACACTCGTCGTGTGGTGCACCGAGTTTGGCCGCATGCCTTTTTTCCAAAAAGGCGCGCAGGGCCGCGATCACAACCCGGACGGCTTCACCTGCTGGATGACCGGCGCGGGAGTGAAACCCGGCGTCAGTCATGGCGAGTGCGACGAACTCGGGCAGAAGGCCGTGAAGAACCTTCATCCGCTGTACGACTTCAACGCCACCATCCTTCACCTGCTCGGTCTCGACCACGAACGCCTTACTTTCGAGCACAATGGCATCCAGCGCCGTCTCACCAACGTCGAAGGCCATGTGATCCGCGAGATTCTCGCTTCATAAGACTTGGCGACTCGCGCCATGGCTTGGCGGCCTTAACGCTGGAGCTTCTTACGCAGGCGCATCCAGGTGGGGACGTCGAGGTCCTCGCCTTCGACGAGGGAGGGTTCGGTGTTCTTGAAGCGGCCGCGGCCTTCGTCGCCAGCCTGGAACATGTCGGTCTCGGCTTTGCTGGCGGGAGCGTTGGCGCTGATGACGTTGGCAAGCACGCTGCCGCGTTTTCCAGCGGGGGCGTTTTCGCGCGCTTCGGGCTCCGACTCGGGTTCAAGCGTGGTGGGCGGCTCGGCCGGGAGGGCAATGGAGGCGGTTTCCGCGGCCGGGGCGACCACAGCGGCCTTGGAACGAGCTGTCGGAACTTCTTCTTCCTGCTCAAAAGTCACCTCGTCCGGGATTTCGGCGTCGGCGACTTCCTGGAAGACGCTGCCTGCACTGGCAGGAGCAGTCATGATGGCGGCGGCGGCAAAAAGATCGGGCGCTTCCGCCGCGGGTGCCGGACGTGATGCACTGGCGGCCATTGCTGGCGCGGCGGCTTCCTCCTCGTCGTCGTCCGCGGGCTCCTCCAACGGCAGCGGAGGCGGGGCGGCGGGCGCGGGTTCGTTGCGGGGCGGGGCGGGCGGTTCGAGGCGCGCGGTGGGACGCGCGACCGGGGCGTGGTTTTGCAGTTGCTCGGCGCCAAGGGAACTGAGCAGGGTGACAGCGACGGCATCGCCAAGTTTGGCATCGACAGCGACGCCAAAGAGGATTTGCGTTTGGTCGGGCACGTTACGGCCCACCTGCTTCATGATGCCCTCGACTTCGACGAGAGTGAGGGCGTCGCCGCCGGCGATGTGGACCAGCAGGTTTTTGGCTTGATGCAGGAGTCGTCCTTGGTCGATGAGCGGGCTCTTGAGGGCTTTTTTCAGGGCCTCGGCACCGCGGTTCTGGCCGCGCGCCTCGCCAAAGCCGAACAAGCAGCGGCCATTGGAGGCGGCGAGCGCCTTGGTGAGGTCCGCGAGGCCGAGCTTCACCAAGCCGGGGGTGGAAACCATGGTGGAAACCGCGCGCAGGCTCTGGGAGATGAGCTGGTCGGCGGCGCTGAAGGCTTTCTGGATGCCGTCTTTGGGCAGGATGAGCTCGCCCATGCGGTTGTTCTCAAAGAGGACGAGGGCATCGGCGCGTTTTTGCAGCAGCTCCAGCGCCTCCTCTGCCTGGGTGACGCGACGGCGCCCCTCAAAACTGAAGGGCATGGTGGCGACGACGAGGACGAGGGCGCCGGTGCCTTTGGCGATCTCGGCGATGACAGGAGCGGCGCCGGAGCCGGTGCCGCCGCCGAGACCGGCGCAGATGAAGATGATTTGATGGCCCTCCAAGGCCTTGCGGATCTCATCGCGGGAAAACAAGGCGGCCTCGCGCCCGAGGTCGGGGTCGCCGCCGGCGCCGACGCCGCGCATCAGCTCGGTGCCGAGCTGGAGTTTGACCGGGGCCATGGCATGACCGAGCACGCGCACGTCAGTGTGCATGCAAACGAGCGCGCCTTCCATGACACGGTCGAGGGTGATGCGATCCAGCACATTGGAGCCGGCGCCGCCGACACCAACAATGGCGGTTTTAAGGGGTCCCGGACCAGCGTCGGGGGCGTCTGAGTGTCTGTGATATTCGACCATGGCAGTGTGGGGTGGAGGGTGGGTGTTGGTTGTGTGTGTGGAGAGTGAAAATCCGAAGATCAGGGTGTCAAAGGAGTCGAAGGGCCGGGGAAAGGGGGGTGATCGGCAATCCGAATTTGGCTTTTCAGGAAAACGTGATGCTGGAGAGCATTTCGCTGACTTTGCGGGAGAGGCGGCTCAGGGGGGATAGAAAGGGTTTTTCGCTGTCGAGGATTTGGGCGTAGCGGATGAGGCCGATGGGGGCGGAGTACTTCGGATTTTCGGAGGTGGCGGCGACTCCGCTGACAGGAGCGGAGCCGACCTTGGTGATTTTCATGCCAAACACATCCCGCGCCACCGCTTCGATGCCTTTCAACAAGCTGACGCCGCCGGTGAGATAGACGCCGGCTCCGAGGTGACCGAGATGCGGCTCGCAATGCGCTTTGACCTGGCCCAGTATCTCCTGGGCGCGCAGACTGATGACCTCGTTCAAAAAGGCGCGCTCGACTTCGCCGATGACATGGCCGGTGTCGTCCTCGATTTGCAGCACGTCTCCCGCCGGCACGTCCTCATAAAGGGCGCTGCCCTCCTCGATTTTGAGCTTCTCAGCGCGGCCATTCGGGATCTGCAGGGCCATCGCGATGTCATTGGTCATGTGATCGCCGCCGAGAGGCACGCAGCCGGAGGCGGTGAGCATGCCGTCGCGGTACAACACAAAATCAGCGGTGCCGGCGCCAAAGTCAATCATGAGGGCGCCATGGGTCTTGGCCTCGCGCGAGAGCACCACCTGGGCGGCGGCGATGGGATTGAAGACGACGTCCTCAACCTCCAGCGGAATTTCCCGCACGCAGCGGATGGCGTTCTGCACGCGGCCGCGCACGCCGTGGATGATGTGGTAGTCCGCCTCCAGGAAACGGGCTTCGCGCCCGATGGGCTGGCGCACAGCCTCCTGCCCATCGACGATGTACTGGCGAGTCATGCTGTGCAGGAAGACGTTTTGCTGCGGGATGTTGACGTTGCGGGCGATCTCTTTGGCTTCCTCGACATCGTCCTCGGTGATCTCGCTCTGGTCCTCAGGCAGGCGGTGGCGGCCGACGTTGTTGAGGCTCTCAATATGACCGCCGGTGACGCCGAGGAAAACGTTGCGGATCATCACATCGCTGCGGTCCTCTGCGCGCACCAGGGCATCGTTGAGGCAGGCCTGGACTTTGTCAAAATCGACGATCTCACCCTTGCGCACGCCGCGCGAGGGCGCCTCGCCGACGCCCAGGATTTTGATCGAGCCATCGCGTTTCGCCTCGCCGACGACGACGCAGATTTTGTGGGTGCCTATTTCGAGTCCGGCGTAGATGGTGGTGCGGGCCATGGGGGGTGGAGTTGTCGGGAGTGGAGAGTTGTTAGTGAACAGTAATCAGCAATCAGTTTTCAGTGAGTAGTGAGTGGTAGCAGGGCGTGGGGTGTTTCTGAACACTGAATACTGGAGTGACGGTTTAGTTGGGGAAGAATGCGGGCGGGGGCACCCGCGCTCCTGGTGTTACTTGGCGGCGAGTTTGGGAGGCTGACGGAAGGTGACGGGGACGTTTTCTTCGGGGAGGAGGTTGAGCGTGGCGATTTGCCAGCCCTTCTGCCGGGCTTCGATCATGACGCGGTCGAAACGCGGGAGCTGGCGGTCGAGTTCGTCGGGGTTGAAGGTGATCTCCATGCCGTCTTCAAAATGAGCGACGAGGGCGTATTTGGCGGGGATCTCGCATCGCACCAGGGCGGACATGCCGCCATCCGCCCGTTTTTCCATTTCCTCAAGCAGGCGCAGGGCGGCGCGCACTTGCAGATCGCGCACCGGCAAGCCGGGATGCACCTGGCTAAGCTCCTCGAAATGGATGACCGGCAGCCGGGTATAGTCCCTCAAAATCACCTCGCATGGCATGGCCACCCCCTCGTCATCCAGCAGGCACCCAAAGCCGCTTTTCATCGAATGCAATCCGAGACGATGGCACTCCAGCCAGGCCACGGGCCGGCGCTGGATCACGGTCACCTCCATGCGCCCCTGGTAATCGCGCTTGGCGGTGGCGGATTTCACCTGCGGCAGTCGCTCCACTTTATCGGTGAGCGCGCGCAGGTCGATCCAAAGCGTGTCCATGCCTTCGACGAGGCCCATTTCCCGCACCAGCTTTTCCGGCCGCAAAGCGCCCTCGGTGAACACGGTCACCTCCTTCAATCCGAAACGCGGGTTGCGGTACATCGTCTGCCGCCATGTCACCACCGCCAGTGCCACCAGTCCGAACAAAGCCACCAGCCAGACCGCGCTGCGGAAACCGGCGCGACGGAAGGCGCGCTTTTTCTCCTCGCGAATTTTCGGCGTCTCCGGATTGCAATCGACCTTGTGATCGATCCCCCCCCCGTCAGTCCGGCGTGCTCCGCGTTTGGAGCGGGCGCGAGCAGCGGAAGGGGGACGGGAGGCGGACATGGCAGAGCAATTGCCAGAATTTTAGTTATTTAACCTTAACAATCAAAGAATTTGAAGTTGTTTTTGCAGATGCCGTGATTTTTTTGAGTTTCTGGAAGGTTTGGCAGTGGCGAATCCCCCCGCTTTTGGGGGCGTGATTCAGTTTTGGTGAACCGGAAGCGGGCTCGCGCACTTGCGCCGCTTCCCTGCCCGCCGATGATGCCGCCCATGTCCGCCAACGCCCATCCGCTGCTCGCCCGTGACGTTCACCGCCGCTACCACCTCGGCGGGCACGATCTCGACGTATTGCGCGGAGTCGATCTGGAGGTGAATCCGGGTGAGAAGGTTTTCCTCTGCGGCGCGTCCGGCGCGGGCAAGACGACCCTGCTCTATGTGCTCGGCGGCCTGGAAAAACCAACCTCGGGCGACGTGCTGGTGCACGGCAAGTCACTCTATCAATCCAGCCCCAAGGAGCGCGCCACCTTGCGCAATCGCGGCATGGGTTTCGTCTTCCAGCATTACTTTCTGCTGCCGGAACTGACCGCGTTTGAAAACGTGGTGCTGCCCGCCTGGATCGGCAAACGCGACGCCGCCGCGCGCGCGCGCGAGTTGCTCGACCGCGTCGGCCTCGGCGAGCGGCTCGATCACCTGCCCACCGAACTTTCCGGCGGCGAGCAGCAGCGTGTCGCCATCGCCCGCGCCCTGATCAACGACCCCGGCATCCTCTACGCCGACGAACCCACCGGCAACCTCGACGCCAAAACCGGCGCCGCCGTCATGGACATGCTGCTCGGCATCGTCAAGGAGGCGGGCAAAACCCTCGTCGTCGTCACCCACGACACCGAGATGGCCCGGCGCGGGGATCGCCGGCTCATTTTGCGCGGGGGGAGGCTGGTGGAGGAGTGAGGCGCTCTGAACTCAAGCTTGCCAACGAATGCTTGCCAGCTTTTCCACCCTGGGCTTTGTTGCCCGCTTCCGCCCTGCGCGGCCCCCATCCCGACCTCCGAATGAAAATCCACCTCGACGGCCAGTTGCTCGACAAAGATGACGCCAAGATTTCCGTGTTTGACCACGGGCTGCTCTATGGCGACGGCGTGTTTGAGGGCATCCGCATTTACCATGGCCGCGTCTTCCGCCTGACCGAGCACCTGGAGCGGCTCTACGAATCCGCGCGCAGCATCTGCATGGAGATTCCAATCCCGCCCGCGGAGATGGAGAAGGCCACGCTGGAGACCGTCGCCGCCAACGAGCTGCGCGACGGTTACATCCGCCTCGTCGTCACCCGCGGAGTCGGCTCGCTTGGGTTGAACCCGTTTCAATGCCCGCGCCCCAGCATCATCATCATCGCCGGCAGCATCGCGCTTTATCACCCGGAGAAGTACGAAAAGGGCCTCAACCTGATCACCTGCGCCACCCGCCGCCCGACGCCGGCCGCGCTCAGTCCGCAAGTGAAAAGCCTCAACTACCTCAACAACGTCATGGCCAAAATCGAGGCGATGCAGGCGGGTTGTGAGGAGGGCATCATGCTCAACGAGCAGGGTTACGTGGCCGAGTGCACCGGCGACAATGTCTTCATCGTCAAACGTGGCGCCGTCTTTACCCCGCCCATCTCCGCCGGCGGCCTCGATGGCATCACCCGCCAGGCCGTGATCGAGCTGCTGGGCAAACTGAGCATTCCCTGCAGCGAGAAAATGATGACCCGGCACGATCTCTTCACCGCCGACGAATGTTTCCTCACCGGCACCGCGGCCGAGGTCATCCCCGCCGTGCAGCTCGACCGTCGCGTCATTGGAAGCGGCAAACCTGGCCCGGTCACCGCGCGGGTGGTCGAAGCCTTCCACGAACTGGTCAAGCACGAGGGCACACCGGTGACTTACGGGGCGTGAGTTGGAGCGCTGGCGCTCACTCTTCGGCAGCGGCACAGCCCGGCCCTGCCGGATGATGGCGTTTTTCACAGACGCTTGTTCAGGAACTGCCGGCTTTCCACCACGCGCAGGATCGCCGAGGAGAAGCGGCCTTCGCCTTCGGTGACGGCGGCTTGCATCTCCTGGAGCAGAGCTTTGTCGGTGGGCAGCACTTGGCGGCCAAGGGCGTAGCCGAGCAGCTTGCGGCTGAAGTGGCGGGCGAACTGTGGTTGCTGGGTTTGCAAATAACCGCGCAGACCCTCGAAACCGGTGAAGGACGCGCCGCCTTTGACTTGGGCGGAGGTGTCGAGCGGGAGGCCGGCCTCGTCGCGCTCGCGCCAGCGGCCAATGGCATCGAAATTTTCCAAGGCAAAGCCAAGCGGGTCGATGCGATCATGACAGCCGGAGCAGGCTTTGGAGGCGCGGTGCTGCTCCAGCATCTCGCGCACGCTGGCGGGCTTCGGACCATGCTCCTGCAGCTCCGGCACGTCGCTGGGAGGCGGCGGCACCGGGGTGCCGAGCACGGCCTGCAGCAGCCAGTTCCCGCGCAGCACGGGGCTGGTGCGATGGCTGCGGGAGGTTTTGGTGAGCAGGCTGCCCTGGCCGAGCAGGCCGCCGCGTTGTTTGCCGCTGACGCTGACTTTGACAAGCTGCTCGCCAGCGACATCGGGCACGCCGTAGTGGCGGGCGAGACGCTCGTTGAGGAAGGTGTAATCGGCAGAGAGGATTTCGCGCACGGGTCGGTCCTCGCGGATGAGATGGGTGAAAAACAGAGTCGTCTCGCGATTCATGTCACGCCGCAGATCGGGGGTGAACTCGGGGAATTTCTGGTCGTCCACCGCGCTGTGATGCTCGAAGCCTTTGAACTCCAGCCACTGACCCGCGAACTCCAGCGCGAGGGCGTCCGCTTTGCGGTCGCGCAGCATGCGGCGCACCTGCACGGCGCGGCCTTCGGGGGTGAGCAGGGAGCCGTCGGCGGCGGCTTGACGGAGCGATTCGTCCGGCAGGGAGGACCACAAGAAGTAGCTGAGGCGCGCGGCCAGTTCCCAGGCATCAAGCGGTGTCTCCGTGTCTTCGGCGGCGCCGGCCAGGGTGCCGATTTCGGATTGGTAGAGGAATTTGGGCGAGACGAGAATGAAGGCCAGGCACTCGCGCGCGGCGGATTCGCGGTCCATCTCTTTGGCGCGGCTTTGCTGGTAGAGCCCGTTGATTTGCCCGCGCTCCTGGCCGCTCAAAGGCCGGCGCCAGGCGAGGCTGGCGAAGTGGTGCAGGTGCCCGAGCAGGCGCTCGTCATAAGCCTGCGACTGCGGCTCGTTGAGCTTCGCGGGCGCCACGAAACCCCAGTCCTCGCGCATTTGCTGGAAGTGTTTTTTCTCTTTGTCATCGAGCAGGGCGAGGAGCTGCTCGTCGCTGAAATAATAGACACCGGGGCCGGGGCTGCCACCGCGATGGAGGTTGCCTGCGACCTGCTCCAGTCGGCGCTCCAGGACATCTGGAAAGACCATTTTCATGCGATTGAAATCGCCCATGACGCGGCCCGATGCCTCGGTCGAGCGTTTCCAGACGGTGAGCACGCCAGGCAGGATGGACTGCGGATCAGGCGGGGTGTTGAGGGTGAGCGCCCATTGCACGGTGGCGTGATCCGCGTCGGGGTGGGAGAGATCGAGACGGCCAGTGCCGGTGAAACTGCTGGCGCCTGCGGGCAAGGGAAAAGGCACGATGGCGGGCGCCTGCAGGATCAGGGTGTTTTCATCGGCGGGCTGGCCGTCAAGCGTCTTGCCAAAGCGGGCGAGGAGCGCCTCGGCCTCCTGGATTTCCTTTTCCAAAGTCTCGCTGGTGACCCCCTCCGGCGCGGGCTGACCGGCTTCGATGACGGCGAGGGTCGTGCGATTTTTCGCGAGACCCTCGCGCATGAACGGCAGGTAGGGGTGCTTGGTCTCGCCAATGCGGACGGTGAAGTCGTTGAAGTGCACGACATCGCCGCGGTTGCCATCGCCGAGATCACCGAGCACGAGGTGGACGCGGCCTGGCACTTGGACATGGCCCGCGCCGGGCAGACCGCCGGAGGCACCCCAGTCTTCATTTTGCTGAAGGAACGGATCGGGAAGGCGGTAGGGGCGCAAACCGTCAGAGTCCTGCTGGCGGCGCTGCACACCCGCGCCAGGGTCCTTGGCACCGAGCCAGGAACGGCGTTGGGCCTGGATGTCACGCACCGTGGAGAGCACCGCGGGCGGCACTTGCTTCGGCTTGTCGGCGGCCGGTGGCGGCAGGGCACGCCAGGGGGCGCGGGTGAGGTCGAGGAAGCGCGACTGATACTTCTCGTCATGCAGCATTTTCCACCAGTTGGCGAGGAAGGCGGGGACCAAGCTGGCGTCCTTGGCGAGTTGGTCGAGCGAGGCGGCGCCGGTTTGCTCCTTGTGCTTCCATTGCCAGCAGGCCAGCAGGTAGTCCGCCTCGCGGAAATCGTCGCCATCCTTCGGCAGATGCGGTTCGGAGGCTTTTTGATACCAAACATAGAGCGCCTGCTGAGCTTGGTCTTTGACCTGCTCCGGGCTGCGCGGCCCGATGCGTTGCGGGTGAAATGTGATGCCGCTGCCGGGCAGAATGGTGGCGTGGTCGGCCAGCTTGCGCGCGGCGGCAAGGTACTTGTCGAGCTGGGAGGGGTTGACAAAAAGGGTGTCGCCAGTGTTGGCGAAGCCCTCGCCGCCACCGGCGTCGGGCTGGAATTCCTTGGCGAGGCCGTAGTCCACGCCGGTGAGGTCGCGCACGCTGCGATCGTATTCGGCGTTGGTCAGGCGGCGCAGAGTGACGGGCCCGGGGTCGCCGGCATTGGCGGCGGCGACGGCGTCGAGCGCGCCGGTGACCCAGGCCAGCAGGCGTTGTTTTTCCCCGGCGGTCGGCTGGGTCTCGTCCACGGGCGGCATCTCACCTTTGGCGATGACCTCCCGCACCTTGTCCCAGAGCGCGTACTCCGCTTCGACGGACGGATTTTCAGCGAGCCGGGCCAAGTCCACGCCGCCCTTCATTTTGCGCGCGTGGTGGCAGTCGTGGCAGGTGTCAGCCAGGATGGCGCGCACCCCCGGCCAGTCCGTGGCGGCGGCGGACGAGACGACGGCAAAGCAGGCGGAAAAGGCGATCCGGCGGAGCATGGGCTTGTTTTTGGGCTTAGCATACGAGCCAAAGCAGGCGCGGTGTGCAATCGCAATTTGGCAGGTTTTCCTGAACTCCGGCCAGGCCGGGCTGGTGACAGGATTGAAAATTCCGAAATTGATTGAATGCCCGCGCTCTGCTTGCATCCAACCAAACATGAATAAGCGCTTCCAGTTCCTGTCAGGATTTGCCGCCATCCTCCTGCTGTCATCGTGCGCGGATCCGGGTTTGTATTATCCCGCGGGCGGTTTCCCGGTGGGGGGCGGCCCGGCGCCGGTGGTGGTGGATCAAGTCGTCGGCGTGGGTCCCTACGGTCCCGGCGGCTGGGGTCCAGGTTGGGGAGGGGGCTGGAACCGGGGCTGGGGTTGGGGAGGGGGTGGTTGGGGTCGCGGCTGGGGCGGCGGACCTTACTACGGCAACGTCGGCTACCGCTGCAACCGCTGCAATCGCAATCCCTGCGCCTGCTCGCACCACCATCACCACCCTTCCTCAAACGCCCGTTCGTCTTCCAACCCCAACGACCGCAAGTACCGCATCCTCGCCGGCGATCTTGGCGGCAAAAAAAAGCCGAATGATTTTCACAGCCTCGACTGGTATCATGACCGCGGCTACAGCCTGCAGAACCTGAAAATCGAGACGGATCGAGGCGCTGTGATCGACAAGCGCCCCAGTGCCCAAAGGAGCTCCAGCCCCTCAAGTTCGCGCGGATCTTCATCCTCTGCTTCGAAGTCCAAGTCCTCATCCAGTTCCAGCAGTGGCCGTCCCGTGTCCACTTCCAACTCGAATTCGAACAGTTTGAGCAGCCACGTCAAAGGCGAATACATGAAGAAGCGTTGAAAGCGTGTCGGAATGCCTGCTTGACCGAAATAAGGACGGGCTGAGCGCGTTGATGGCGGCATGATCCGCGCCTTGCTCTGCTTTTGTTTGTTGATCCCCGGCTGGTTGGCTGCGCAAAACGCCCAGAAGAAAGCCGAGACCGAGCCGGCGTTCTCATGGGTGTCTGCGCTCGCCGACCCCCAGGGGCGGCCGAAAGGTTTGCGCCACGCGACCTTCAAAAGTCCTTCAATGGGCATTGAGGTCGGTTATCACATCTACCTGCCGCCCGGCTACGATTCGAGCAGCGAACGCTATCCAGTAGTGTATCATCTGCACGGCGGTCGCCCCGGCGCAGAGAGCAAAAGCGCGCGCCTGGCGGGCTTTGTGGACGCGGCAATACATAAAGGCGTGATCGCGCCGACGATCTACGTTTTCCCGAATGGCGGGCCGGTGAGCTGGTATGACATGCCGGAGATGAATAACGGCCTGGGCGAAACCGTGTTTGTGAAGGAACTGGTGCCGCACATCGACGTCACCTACCGCACCTGGGGCACGCGCGAGGGGCGGGCTTTGGAGGGCTACTCACAGGGTGGGCGCGGCGCCACGCGCATCATGTTCAAGCACCCGGGGTTGTTTTTGTCCGTGGCGCCGGGCGGCTCGGGTTATGGCAATGAAAAGCGCGTGCAGGAGAACGACGGCTGGGAGTCGCAAAACCTGCGCTTTTTGCCCGTCGGTTACAACACCTGGGACCTCGCCCAAGCCTTCGCCGCGCGGGCGGACAAGCCACCTCTCAACATCCTGATCTGGGACGGTACGAAGTGCTTCAATTACGAGTCCAACCTCGCCTACTCCGCTTACCTGAAGGAGCTCGGCATTGCGCATGAGTTCCTCAGCATCCCCGACGTGGCGCATACCGCCGCGGGCAGTTATGAAGTGAGCGGGGACGCCATCATGGGCCACCATCAGAAGACCTTTGCCCAAGCCAGGCCGCCTCAGGCGAACAAGTGAGTCAGTGGCTGGCCTTTGTCGGCGACGGTGAAGGGGCGCTTGGTGGGAGAGAAAATGACTTGTTGCAACGGCAGACCAAGGGCGTAGGCGATGGTGGCATTGAGGTCTTGCGGGCTGACTTTGCCTTCCTCCACTTGGGCGGCGTCCTTGTCGGTGCGGCCATAAGCCAGGCCGCCCTTGATGCCGCCGCCGATGAGCACGCTGGAGAAGACCGGGTAATGGTCGCGCCCCTGATTTTGGTTGATCTTCGGCGTGCGGCCGAACTCGGAGGCGAGCACGATCAAGGTCTCCTGCAGCAAGCCGCGTGATTGCAGGTCCTGGACGAGTGCGCTGAGGGCGGTGTCCAGGGTTTCACAAAGGCGCGGGGTGGTGATGAAGTTGGCGGTGTGGGTGTCCCAACTGCCGAGAGTGACCTCGACGAAGCGCACGCCGTGCTCGACGAGGCGGCGCGCCAGCAGGCAGCCCTGGCCGAAGGTTTCCTTGCCATAAGCGGCGCGCAGCGCCTCCGGCTCGCGGGTGAGGTCGAAGGCGACGAGGTCCTCGCTTTTCATCAAGCGCACGGCGTCGTCGTACATGTCAGCGTAGGCTTTGACGCCGGGCACGTCCCAGGTGTGCTGGAACTCGGCGTCAAAGGCCTGGGCGAGGTCACGCCGCAGGGCGAAGCGGTCATCAGTGACGCCTTTCTGCGGGCGCACGTTTTGCAGGCCGTTCTCCGGATTGTTGACCATGAGCGGCCCGTGTTTTTTCGCCATGAAACCGGCGCCGGGATGGCGGCTGTCATTGCCGATGAACACGCAGGGCGGCAGCGCCGGATTGCCAGCGCCTTGATAGAAGCTGAGCCAGGAGCCCATGCCAGGATGGCGGATGGTGCTGCGCATGCCGTAGCTGGTGTGCATGAGGTAGTTCGCCTGCTCGTGGGCGCCGGTGCTGGTGGCCATCGAGTTGATGACGCAGGCGTGGTGCATGAGCTTGGCGGTGCGCGGCAAATACTCCCCGATGCGCACGCCGTCGGCGCTGGTTTTGATGGCCTTGGTGGCGCCCATGACCTCCTTGTTTTCCGGCTTCGGATCCCAGGTGTCGAGATGGCTTTGACCGCCAGTCATGTAGAGGAAGATGACGTTGCGCGCGGTGGGAATCTGCGCGGCAGTGGCGGCGCCTTCGCCAGCGGCGAGGGCCTTGCTGGAAAACAAGTGCGCCATGGAAGGCAACAGGCCGACGCCCAGGCAAGTTTGCGCCATGCGGGCCAGCACAGTGCGGCGGGAGAGGTCGGAGCGGGGCGCAGGGCGCGGAGCGCGGAGCGCGGCGTGGGGAGAGAAGGAAGTGTTCATGTTGGAGTGGCTGGTGCTTGCTGCGGTTTGGATGGTGGAAAACTTGCTGGTGTCGAAGGTGGGGGAGATTGCCTGGTATTTATTCTCTGCCCCCTGCGCGCTGCCCTTTGCTACTCGATAAACAAAAACCGCTGCGTGCTAAGCGCGGCAAGGGTGAGGTCCTCCCAGATGGTTTTGCTGTCTTGATAGCTTTCGAGACGTTGCTTGATCAGGTTCTGCTCGGCTTCGCTCGGTGCGCGGGAAAAGAGGCTGAGGAAAAGCACCTCGATTTTCTCCTCGTCCGTTTTGGCGCGGCGCAGGTTCAGCGACAAAGCGGACCAGCCGCTGGTGATGCTGGTGCCGATACTGCCGTTCATCACCAGCAGCGCCTGCGGCACGGAGGCTTCGTCGCTGGCGTTCTCGATCACGTCGCGGTCGCTTTGGCCGAACTCGCGCAGGAAGTGGCCGCGCGGCGCGGGCGAGGGCAGCTCGGCGGCGCGCACCCAGGTCTGGTGCAGCGTTTTGAGATAGGACTCATAACCGCTCCGGCTTTTGTCGTCCTTGTAGCCGAGCAGTTTGGCGTCGGCATCGACGCGCTCTTTTAACAGCACCGGCAGCGGCCGCTCGCGCACCTCGACGCGCGGGGTCTCCAGCGCGTTCATCATGGCCATCTCCATTTCACCGCCGTCGCTCATGTCATCGAGCAGGGCTTTGACCTCGGCGTTTTCCGATTTCTCAGCGGCGGCGTGGAAGCAGCGGGAAACGGTCTCGCGCAAAATGCGCTGGCTGCGGCCCAACTCGCGCTGGATGTCGCTGATACGCGCTTTGTCGCCCTTGGCGCGCGCTTCATCGAGCTGCTTGCGCAGGGCGTCGAATTCCTTGTTCTGCTGCTTCATGTGCTCCGCCACTTCACGTGCGGCGGCGACGAGCAGTTCGGGCTCCGTCTTGTCGAGCATCTGCGCCAGCAGGTGGCGTTTTTCGGATTCGGTTTGCTCGCGCTCGCGGGCGGACCAGTTGGGTTGATCGGGCGCGGGGCTGACCAGGGTGACCATGCTGTCCCAGGCCTGCTCGGAGCTCATGCGACGGAATACCGGGCCGGTGAAATAGTAAGGCTCGCCAAGCGGCACCTCGCGTGTGCTGACGCGGGCATAAGTCTCGGTATTGAGCAGCAGGCGCAGGAAGGCCTTCATGTCGTATTTCATGGCGATCATCTGCCGCTCCAGGAAATGTTGCAGTTCGGGGTTCGAAGGCAGGCTGCGCTCGGTGAGCTCGTCGAGCGGCTCGATCAGGGCGAGGCCGAAGACCTTTTTCCAGAGGCGATTGACGATGAGGGTGGTGAAGCGCGGGTTTTCTTTGGAGGCAAGCCAGCCGGCGAACACTTCGGCGTGGTTGGTTTCCTTGGTGACTTCCACCGGGCGGCCAAACATGACGGATGCCTGCACCGCGTCCTTGGGTTTGGCGTCGGAGTATTTGTAATCGTGCGGCAGGCGCAGGGCGTTTTTTTGCTGCACCACCTGGGTGTCGCGCAGCGGGCGCACGACTTCGGTGATGGCCTGGCGCATCAGGTCCTGGGTTTCTTTGTCGAGCTCTTTGTTTTCGCGAATGAGCTTGCTGGCGGCGTCGGCGGCGGGGCTGCGGTAGCTGCCGGAGGTCATGTTGTGGGTGAAAGCGGCCATCTCGTAGAACTGCTTTTGCGTCCAGGTGTCGAAGGGATGATCGTGGCACTGCGCGCACTCCATGCGGGTGCCGAGGAAGACGCGGGTGGTGTTGGAAAGGTTGTCCAGCGGCATGCCGCGGTCGCGCATGTAATAGCCGACGGCGCCGGTGTCGAAGCAGGTGCCCTCGGCGGCCACGAGTTCGCGGGCGAGTTGGTCGTAGGGTTTGTTGTCGCGCAGGGCGGCACGCAGGTAGTTGAGGTAATTTTGCGCGGTGGTGGTGTTGGCCACCCCTTGGGTCTGAGCCCGCAACACATCGGCCCAGTAGTTGAAGAAGTGATGCGTGTAACCCTCGGAGGCGAGCAGGGCATCGATGAGCTTGGCGCGCTTGTTGGGTTCCTGCCAGGAGTAGAAGGCGCGCGCTTCATCGGGAGTGGGGATGCGGCCAATGACGGTCAAGTAGGTGCGGCGCAGAAACACCTCGTCGGACGCGGGCGGATTCGGCTTGAGACCCTGCTTTTGCCAGCCGGCGGCGAGCACTTCGTCGATCTTTTTGGCGGCAGGACCGATGTCCGCGGCGGGCAGCGGCGAACCGGAAAGGATCAGGCTGACGGTGGCGAGAGCGGGAAGCAGGAGAGCTTTCATGCGGACCACCTACGGGGCCTCAATGAGACTATGTCAGAGCTTGCCCCGCTTCGCCAATCTCTGCGCAGTGAACGACAAAATCGGGTTGGTCAGCCCGCTGAAGCCAGCGTAAAACAGCCGGTTGCGCTGTCAGTCCAGCGCGGCGAAATCCGCCTCTTGAAAGGCCGTCACCTCCGCAAGCCAGCGCTGCTCGACAAAGGCCGAGTGTTGTGGATGCGCGGAGTAGGCGTCGTAATCGGCCTGGGTGGTAAACCTCATGGTGATGCCGTAGTCATGGTCCAGTTTGGAGCTGATTTGCCGGTTGGCCCGCCACATGCACGCAGGATACTTTTCCCGCGCACGTTGGGACATTGATGCTCAATGAAATGCAAGTGGCAGTTTCCGTCTGGCTGACTGGCACGTTATCTGTGGAAGCAAATTGAAGAAGTAGTGAACTTCCAGCCAGTTCAAATTTTTCAGCTTTCATCTTGCAGCTTTTGCCACATGCTCAAAGTGGTGCCTGACGGGTGCCAATGGTTTTGTTATGAACACCACGGGCTCTCCGGAATTTCCTGCCACTCGCTGGTCAGTGGTGATGCAGGTGTGTCAGGAGGGGAATCCGCAAACCCGAGAGAAGGCGCTTGGTATGCTATGCCGCGAATATTGGCGGCCCCTTTATGCGTTCAGTCGGCGTTCGGGGCATAGCATGCACGATGCGGAGGACCTGACCCAGGGGTTTTTCGGCTACCTGTTGGAGCGCGACCTGTTTTCGGCGGCCGATCCGGATCTGGGCCGCCTGCGGACCTTTCTGCTGACCGCATTCCAGCGCTACATGGGCGATGTGAGCGAGCGGGAACGGGCTTTGAAACGCGGTGGCGGCCAAATTCATGTCCCACTTGATGTGGATGTGGCGGAGCGCCAGTTCGCCGAACCCGCGGAGCGTCTGACTCCGGTGGAGTTCTACGATAAACATTGGGCGCTTTCAGTGCTGCAAGGCACTCTTGATGAGCTGTCGGCGGCCGAGGCCGCCTCGGGAAGGGTGTCCCAGTTCAAAGTTCTCGAACCGTTTCTCAATCCAGCATCCGAATCGATGGTGGACTACCCAGCGGCAGCCTCGATTCTGGGCATTCGGGAAACTGCGGTCCGCAAAGCCGTGAGCCGACTTCGCCAGAGGTTCCGCGAAACCCTGCGGAGCCGCATCGAAGCGACTCTCCGCGATCCCACTCCCAAGCAGATCGACGAGGAACTGCTGGCGCTCAAAGCGTCGCTAAATCTATGAGGCGGAGCCCGCTTTTCCGATTTGCGTGTAAGGCCTAATCGTGTTTCAAAACCATCATGCCGGAAAAGCCTGCTGCTGCTTTGTTCGATCTGGGTCTGGGCCCGGCCGACCGGGGGACGGCTGTCGCCACCGCCTATGAAATGGCTGGGACCGTGATCGACCGCTATCGCCTGATCGAGCCGCTGGGCGAGGGCGGGTTCGGGGTCGTTTGGCGCGCGGAACAAATCGAACCGATTCACCGCGAACTCGCCCTCAAGCTGATCAAGCCCGGCATGGTCAGCCGCGAGATCATCGCTCGTTTCGAGGCCGAGAGCCAGGCCCTCGCGATGATGGATCACCCGAACATTGCCGGCGTGCTCGACGCCGGAACCTGCGGCGATGGCAGGCCCTACTTCGTCATGGAGTTGGTGCAAGGTGTCCCGCTCACTACTTACTGCGATTCCCGCCAGCTCACTGTGCGCGAGCGGTTGCGCCTTTTCATCGCCGTCTGCCACGCGGTCCAGCACGCCCACCAGAAGGCAATCCTGCACCGCGACCTCAAGCCCTCGAACATCCTCGTCTCCGAAATCGACGGCAAGCCGCTGCCCAAGATCATCGACTTCGGCATCGCCAAGGCGCTCGGCACTCCCAACGAAGCGATCCTCCACGACACCCTGCTGCAGACGCGCGCGGGATCGATCGTCGGCACGCCTCAATACATGAGTCCGGAACAGGCCGGCAGCGCGGCGGATGTCGATACCCGCAGCGACATTTATTCGCTCGGTGTCATCCTCTACGAGCTGCTCACCGGCTGCACGCCGCTCGCCGAAGCGGAGTTCTACGATGAAACGCTGCGCCGCATCCGCACGGTGGAGCCAGTGAAGCCCAGCAGCCGCGTGCATTCGTCCACACGGGAGGCCGCCGCGCTCCGCCGCAACCTCCGCGGCGATCTGGACTGGATCGTCATGAAGACGCTGGAAAAGGATCGGTCCCGCCGCTACGACACCGCAGCCGCCCTCGCCGCGGACCTCGAGCGCCACCTCGACCAGCAGCCGGTCAGCGCCGCCGCTCCTTCCTGGGCCTATCAGCTTTCGAAATTCACCCGCCGCCACCGTGCCGGAGTCATCGTCGTGTCGATCGTCGGGCTGATACTGTTGGTCTCGAGCGCCGTCAGCCTGTGGCAGGCCGACCAGGCGAAAAAATCCGCCGCACTGGCCGAGAAGAGCCGCCAGGAGGCGGAAGCGCAATCGATCCGGGCGCGCGAAGCCGTGGAAATCTACCTCAACAGCGTGACCGACAACAGCCGGCTGCGCGAGGCCGGCTTTTTCCAGCTGCGCAAGGAATTGCTCGAATCCGCCCTGCCATTCTACGAAGACCTCGCCGAATCCGGCGGCCAGGATCCGAAATTGATGGCCGATCGCGCATGGGCCCTCGGACGCCTGGGGGTGATCCACCAGGATTTGAGCGAGCCGCAGAAAAGCATCGCCGCGCTGCGGCAGGCGGTCGAGATCGAGAGCGAGCTGGTCGCCCGCTTTCCCGAAAATCCCGACTACCGCAGTGCCCTCAGAGTGAGGCTCAACAGCCTCGCGGTGATCGCGAGGAACGCGGGCGATGTCGATGGGGCGCTGGAATGGAGCCAGCAAGCGCTCGATCTGGCCAAGGAACTGGCACATGACTTCCCGGAGAATTCCCAATACCGCGAGGATCTCGGATTTCTGTATTCCAGTCTCGCGAACTCATACGCCCAAGCCGGGCGTGTCGATGAGGGGGTGGAAATCCTGCACGAAGCGATCCGTCTGATCGAAGAAATGCGGGCTGGCGACCCTGGTTCCGAGGAGCTGAAGTTTCTTTTCGCGGAGTTGCACGCGAACCTTGCCATCCTGTTATATCAAGAAAAGCGCCCCGGCGAAGGCGAAGCGGCATACCGCCAGGCGCTCGCCGTCTATGACTCGCTGGCCGCGCCGGAAAATTCCAGCGCCAGCATGCGGGTGGCACTCGCCACCGCGCTTCACAACTTCGCCTTCTATCTTCGGGAAAACGGCAAGAGTGATGAAGCTCTGGAATTTCACGCTCGCTCGATCGATCTGAATCGCAAACTTTGGGAGGAGAGTCCGGGCGATCCGGCTCGAGCTCGATCTTACGCGGTCGCCTGGCAGACCACCGCAGGCACGCTGGCGGGAATGGGCCGCTTCGAAGAGGCTGCGGACGGATTGGAATCGGCCCTGCAAGCCAGCCGCAGGCTCGCAATCGAATTTCCCGAGAATCCCCAATTTGGGTCTTCCGTCGGCGAATACAGCGAGGGTCTCGGCCAGCTCCGCCGCCATGCCGGAGATATGGAATCGGCACGAGGCCACTTTCTCGAAGCCGCTGCATTTCACCGCAAGGCTCTCGAATCCCGACCGGAAAACCCTCAATACCAGGCCGCGTCCAGCCGGGCACTCGTGGATGCCGCCGAAGCTTCCCTTGCCACCGGCGATGCCGCCACGGCCGTCGAATGTGCCACCCGCCTCGACGATCATTCCCACCGCGATGCCGGCCACGTCCGGCGCGCCGCCAGCGTCCTGGCCCGTGCGCTGCCCCTCATCGCCGCATCACCGGACCTGACAACCCGGGAGCGGGAAACGCAGTCGGCGCAAGTTCGGTCCAAGGCTCTGGATTTCCTCAGGCAATCCATCGCCCTCGGCGGCGATGGCCTCTCGCAACTCCGCCACGATCCCCATTACCAGAGCCTCCACGACGATCCCGAGTTCCTTGCATTGAAGGAACCCGAACCGGACCCCGATGGAATCAGCCCATCGCGCTTCACCTACGACTATCAGGCCGACGATCCCGGTCCGCGGGTCTGGACCCGGGACGGCGGCACCTGGACGGAAGTCATGCCGTCTGGAGGAACCAATCACTTTGAAACCGTCCGCCGCATCCGCACCGGAGGCGTTTCCGGCACTGAAATCCGCTCCACCAACCGCCCGCTTTGGCTTTTCATTCCCGATCTCGGGCAGCCCGATCCGCAGCTTCTCCTGATGCGGACCGAGCCCGGAAAGTGGCTCAGGCTGGGAGAGATCCAAGGCGCTGACTGAGAGGCTGCGTCGATTTCACTGAAACAGCATCAATTCATCCAGCGAAGCGGAAACCAAGTCACATCTCGCTGCACTTCCCCATGAAGAAAGTGGACAAGAGTCCATATCCTCATGAGCACCTACCACAAACTATATACAGCCGAAGACAGCGTCGTCGTCTTCATCGATCACCAGCCGCAGATGACCTTTGGCGTCGCCAACATTGATCGCGCCACGCTGATCAACAACGTCACTCTTCTCGCGAAGGTCGCAAAGGAGTTCCACATCCCCGCCGTCATCACCGCAGTGGAAACCGAATCGTTCAGTGGCTACGTATGGCCGCAGTTGCTCGACGTGTTTCCCGGCCAGGAAGTCATTGAGCGGACGTCGATGAATTCGTGGGACGACGAAGGATTCCGCAACGCGATCAAGGCCACTGGACGCAAGAACATCATTATCACCGGTCTCTGGACTGAAGTCTGCGTGACTTGGCCAACCATCGAAATGCTCGGCGAGGGCTATAACATTTATGTCGTGGAAGATTGCTGCGGCGCCACCTCGCTCGCAGCCCACGAAGCCTCGCTTTCCCGCATGGTACAGGCCGGCGCGGTCCGCGTGACAACTATTCCCGCCTTGCTCGAATGGCAGCGCGATTGGGCGAAGCGAGAGCATTACGACAAGCTCATGGGTCTCATCAAAAACCAGGGCGGAGCCTATGGCGTCGGCGTGGAATACGCCTACACGATGGTTCATCACGCGCCCCAGTCCGCACAAACTCCCCAAGTGGTGCCCCCCAAGGCGGCACATTGAAGTCCCCTCAAGGGCATGGCGACAGTCACTATACCATCGGCATGCCCAATACTGCTCCAGCCGCAAAACGAACCCATGCTATCGTTACTATGAGCGAGGATATTCACATCGCCATCACCCGACGCGTTCGTTCCGGACATCTCGCGGCTTTCGAGCGACTGCTGGCCGATTTTTCCAGCCGGTCGCTCGCCGAACCCGGCGCTCGTGGCATGCATTTCCTTCATCCTCCTCCCGGTTCCGACTCCGCTGAATACGGGATCTTACACAGCTTTTCCAGCGAAGCGGAAAGGGATGCCTTTTATCGGTCCCCGCTGTACCGGCAATGGTTGAAAGACATTGCTCCATTGACAGAGGGCAAAGCCATTCACCGCGAACTCTCCGGTCTTGAGGCCTGGTTCCGCCATCCCGGAGAGCCCATCCCGCCTCGATGGAAAATGGCCGTGCTAACATGGCTGGCAGTCTGGCCGGTCAGCATGATTGTCCCGGCTGCGGTGTTGCCAATCGTCAGCCCCTTTCTTCACCCAATTCTGGCCTCTGGCACAATTGCGGCGGGCATCGTCAGTGTGCTCACATGGATGGCAATGCCGTTGCTTGTGAAAATGGCCCACCCGTGGCTCCAAACCCACGATCTGGACCCCGAATCCAAAAATCAAATTCCATGAAAGCTGATCTCATCCTCGAAAATGGCCGCATCACCACGCTAGACCCCACACATTCCGAAGCGAAAAATCTCGTCATCGCCGATGGCCGGATCGTTGGCGTCGACAATGCCGATAAAGTCGAGCGCGGACCCGAAACCAAGGTTATTGACCTTGGCGGGCGACGCGTGATCCCCGGACTCTACGACTCCCACCTTCACGTCATTCGAGGGGGACTGAACTATAATATGGAACTGCGCTGGGAGGGCGTGCCGTCCGTTTACATCGCACTCGAAATGCTCCGTCACCAGGCCGCGAATACTCCAACACCACAATGGGTTCGAGTCGTCGGCGGTTGGAGTGAATTCCAATTCGCCGAGCGACGCATGCCGACCTTGGACGAGATCAACGCCGCTGCTCCCGACACGCCGGTCTTCGTGCTACACTTTTATTGCCGGGCGCTGCTGAACAAAGCCGCGCTTGAATTCTGCGGCTACACGAAGGACACTCCGAATCCTCCAGGGGGCGAGATTGTCCGTGATAAAGCCGGCAATCCTACCGGCATGCTCGTGGCCCGGCCAAATGCGATGATCCTTTACGCCACCTTGGCCAAGGGGCCGAAGTTACCCGCTGAGTATCAATACAACTCGACCCGTCATTTCATGCGGGAACTAAATCGTCTTGGACTCACTGGAGTATGCGACGCGGGCGGCGGGTTTCAGAATTATCCCGAAGACTACGAGATCATTCAGCAGCTTCGCCAGCGCGACGAGATGACCCTGCGGATCGCCTACAATCTCTTCACGCAAAAGCCCGGTGGCGAGCTGGAGGACTTTGTGCGCTGGAACAAAATCGTGAAGCCCGGTCAAGGCGACGACATGCTCCGCTGCAATGGTGCCGGCGAAATGCTGGTCTTCTCTGCGGCCGACTTCGAGGACTTCCTCGAGCCGCGTCCCGACCTTGAAGAGAAGCTCGAGAGCGAACTCGAGCGGGTGGTGGGATTCCTCTCCGAGAACCGCTGGCCCTTCCGCCTTCACGCGACCTACGACCAGTCGATCAGCCGCTTCCTCGATGTCTTCGAGCGCGTCAACAAACACGCGCCGCTCGCCGGTCTTCATTGGTTCTTCGACCACTGCGAAACGATCTCCGACCGGAACATTGAGCGAGTGAAAGCCCTCGATGGCGGCATCGCGGTTCAGCACCGCATGGCCTTCCAGGGCGAGTATTTTGTGGATCGTTATGGATCAAAAGCCGCCGAGCGCACGCCGCCTGTCCGCCGGATGCTGGAGATGGACGTGCCCGTCGGAGCAGGTTCGGACGCGACACGGGTCGCAAGTTATAATCCCTTCATTTCACTCTACTGGCTTTCCACTGGCAAAACCGTTGGCGGATTATCCCTCTACCCCGACAAGGCACTGCTTTCCCGAGAGGAAGCCCTGCGTCTCTACACGCACGGTAGCGCATGGATGTCCCGTGAGCAGGAAACGCGCGGCACGCTTTCGGTGGGTAAACTTGCCGACGTCGCGGTTCTCACTGCGGATTATTTTTCGATCCCGGATGAGGCAATAAAAAGTCTCGAATCCGTGCTGACGATCCTGGGCGGAAAACCGGTTTATGCTGCCGAGGAGTTCGCGCCGCTCGACCCCGGTGTCCCGCCAGCCATGCCCGAGTGGTCTCCCGTCCGGAGCTATCCAGGCTATTGGAAGGCCAACTCCGCATCGCATTTTCAAGCCCATGCTCTGGGTTGCGGCTGCGTTCAACACGTCACGAAGCCAGCACGGAAAAACCCGTTCAACCTGCCGCAGTGGATACTGGGCCCGCGCGGCCTGCTCGACGGCGGCTGCGAATGCTTCGTGTTCTAAACAAGGCTCTATGAACACACGAATCATCACCGCGCTCGCACTTTTCTGCCTGACCGGATGCGCCATGACCACGCCAGTCAAAAAAGCGGATCTCCAGTCAGCAGTCGATGCGGCAGAAAACGCTTATTTCCGACTCCCGGCTTCGCTCCCCGCCTACAACTCAGCCGTTCGAAAGCTGGTGGAAAGCTTGGAGAAAAGCGAGCCTACCGAACTCGCCCGATCCCTGACTAAGCTCGGAGTGAATGTCGATTATCCGAACATCGGGCTGCCGCTGCAACACATCGAATTCGCCAATCAATCTGCCGACCCCACCGCGCTCGGCATCCCTGTCGTCCTCGGATACGGTAGCTCACGCGCGCCGCTTTATCCTCCTGAGGGCCTCTTCGTCGATGCGACCGCAGTCTATGAGCCTTCAAGCCTTAAACTCGTTACCGGACAAAAAACCTTCTCCGCTAAAGGTCACCAGCTGCCGCTGGCCTTCGATCCCACTGGGGCCAGCAATCAGCTCAAGAGCCGGGCCAAGCGCCTCGCGAAGTCAGGCTTCCGCAGCATGATCCGACCGGAGTCAATGACTCGAAAACCACAGATCTATTTGCTGGAACCCTACGACCCCCAAAAGACGCCACTGCTCATGGTGCACGGCCTGCAATCCACGCCTGTCGCCTTCGCGATGCTCGTCAATGCTTTGCGCATGGATCCCGAGATCCGGAGCCAATATCAGATCTGGCAATTTTACTATCCGAGCGGGACCCCCGTACTCGCCAACGCCGCCGCTCTGCGCGATAGCCTCAACGAAACGTTCGCGCAATTGGATCCCAACGGCCGCGCTCTTGCCAGTCGCCGCATCGTCGTCATCGGCCACAGCATGGGCGGCGTGATTTCGCACACTCTGGTGAGTTCGAGTGGGAACAAGGTCTGGTCGAGCGCATTCCGTGTGCCACCCTCGCAGCTCAAGGGCGACCCGGCTGCGATTGCGAATCTCCAGCACGTGCTCCATTTCAGGCGTGACCCGCGAATCGGGCGCATCATCTTCATGGCTGCGCCGCATAGTGGCAGCCCCATGGCAGATTCGTTCATCGGACGGCTCGGCACCTCCCTCACCCGTCTTGGACCCATGGAGGAGACCGGTTACAGCAACCTCGCCCGCCAGAACAGCGAGTTGATGCACCCGGACGCCTCAGAATTCTCTGCCGGAGGCCGCTACTCGGCCGTGCGAACGCTCTCTTCCAAAAGCACCGCCCTCATTGCCCTTGCCAATCTTCCCATCCCGATCCCCTTCCATAGCATTATGGGTCAGCAACGCCCAGGCCCCAAAGAACAAGGGTCCGATGGGGTTGTGCCCTATTCGAGCAGTCATCTTGACGGAGCGGATTCCGAACTCATCGTTCGCAGCGGACATAACGTGATCAACAACCCCGAGGCCATCGCCGAGGTCATCCGCATCCTGCACGAGGATCAAACCACCACCCGTCAATGAAATTACCGAGCCCCTCATTGAAGCTCTCTCTTCAGAATACAGTCTGCGAAAAATTCAAATTCCAAAGAAAAAAATGAAAGCTATATTAATTGAACAATTTGGACCTTCAAACGTGATGAAGCTGATAGATCAGCCCACACCCAATCCAGGTGACGACGAAGTTCTTGTCAGAGTGAAGGCCACTTCCGTGAACCCTGTCGATATACAAACTAGAAGGGGCGACTACAACAATGTTATTGCATTACCAGCCAGGCTCGGAGTTGATTGTGCAGGCGTCATTGAAAAAGTTGGAAAAGATGTCCATGGTTTTCATATTGGAGATGAGGTGTTCTATGTCCCGAGGCTACTCGCAAACGAGGGGAGTTATGCTACGCATCATGTCGAAAAAGCATCCATCGTTGCACAAAAACCTGAAACGATTTCGTTTGAGCAGGCTGCCACGTTACCGTTAGCCGCTGGTACCGCATGGGAGTGTTTGGTTGAGAGGGGGCGCTTAAAGTCTGGCGATAAAGTTCTCATTCATGGCGGAGCAGGAGGCGTCGGTGTGTATGCAATCCAGATTGCAAAGTTCTTTGGAGCACACGTGGTAACTACATCTGGCCTACACAACAAAGATTTTGTGGAAATGCTAGGGGCTGATATCGGTTATGACTATCGCAAAGCATCGTTGTATGAAGACCTTCGTCGCGACTATTCCTCTGGTTTTGATATAATCTTAGATACTGTTGGTAAAAAGACAATAGAGAATAGTCTTTCATTACTGGCTACCTCAGGAAGGTTAGTGTCAATTGTCGATATTTCCGAGCCTCAAAACCTGATTAGTGGCTGGTTGGTGAATGCAGAGATCCATTTTGTTTTTACAACTCAATCAGCGAAAAGGCTTGCTGAAATCGCAAAAGTGGTCGATGCGGGTGGCATTAAGTCTATTATTGAACGAGTTATGAAGTTGAGTGACATCGTGTCCGCTCATGATCTAATCGAGACTGGAAACAGAAAAGGTAAGATTGCAATCTCAATAGATGTGTGAGTGTGGGGGCTAGTGGTAAACGGAGCAGGCAGGCAATCAGTGCCCTGACGGTTGACTCGGGCAAAGACGAAAGGATTTCGCGATGACCACCCGCTACGGATTTCAGCGAGTCGGCGAAGTCGATGTTTTTTACCGCGAGGCCGGGCCGCTGGACGCGCCGGTGATTCTTCTGTTGCACGGTTTTCCAACGGCCAGCCACATGTTCCGCGACTTGATCCCGCTCCTGTCAGATCGGTTTCGGCTTATCGCGCCAGCCCGACTTGCCCGGTTTCGGACAAACCAAGGCGCCACCACGCGGGGCCCTCGACTATACGTTCGACCGGCTTGCCGAGGTGATCGAGAGATTTTCCGGGGCGATGTCGCTTGATCAATATTCGCTCTATATCTTCGACTACGGTGCGCCGGTGGGCCTGCGTCTGGCGATGCGGCATCCCGAACGGGTGTTCGCGATCATCTCACAAAACGGCAACGCCTATATCGAGGGGTTCAGCGACGAATGGGGTCCGTGGGAGGCCTATTGGAGCGAGCCAAGCGCCGCGAACCGAGAAGCCTGCCGACCCTCGCTCGCACCGGATACGATCCGGATTTGGCAGTATGGAACCGGAGCCGACAAAAACCTTTTGTCGCCCGATGGCTACGAACTCGACATCGCCTACATGGCGCGACCTGGCGCGGAGGAGATCCAGCTCGATCTGATTCTCGACTACCGCAGCAATGTCGCTCTCTACTCGGCTTTCCAATCCTACTTCCGCGAACACAGCCCCCCGCTTCTCGCCGTCTGGGGACGTCATGATCCGGCGTTTCTACCCGCCGGCGCTGCCGCCTATCAGCGGGATCTCTCAGAGGCGGAGATACATCTGCTCGACGCCGGACATTTCGCGCTCGAAACGCATGCTGCAGAAGTGGCGACGTTGATCCGCGAGTTTCTCAATGCTGTATTGGACTAATCCTACATACAACCAAGCTTGGAGAGACCCAGGACGTTGAACGAGCTGGACGAGTCGATTTGGCTGAAAATGCATCAATTCATCCAGCGAAGAGGAAACCCGGTCACATCCCGCTGCGCTTCCCCATGAAGGAGGTGGACAAGATCAAATGATCTCCACGTCCCGAGAACCGATTAGCAATCAGCCAAGACAAATACAATACCATGAACAACAACAAAACCGGCCTCAAAGCCCTGCTCCGCCCCGAAGACAGCATCCTCGTGCTGATCGACCATCAGCCCTACCAGTTTGCCAACCTGCACAGCCATGAGCCGACCATGATTGTCAATAACGTCGTTGGCCTCGCCAAGTCCGCGAAAATTTTTGATGTCCCCACCATCCTCACCACGGTGATAGAAGAACGCGGCGGCTATCTCGTCAAGGGACTGCAGGATGTCTTCCCCGAGCAGAAGCCGATCGACCGCACATTCATCAACACCTGGGAAGACCCGAACGTCACCGATCTCGTGAAGGAGAGCGGCCGCAAGCAGCTCATACTCGCTGCGCTCTGGACAGAGGTCTGCCTCGCGATGCCAGCGATTCAGGCACTCGGTGAAGGCTATGACGTTTTCATTGTCACCGACGCCTCGGGTGGCGTCAGCGCGGAGGCCCACGACATGGCCGTGCGTCGCATGGTCCAGGCTGGAGCGGTGCCGATCACCTGGCTGGCCGTCGCCGCTGAATGGCAGCGCGACTGGGCGCGAGAAGAAACCGCCGCCGGACTCTCCACTGTCCTCCTTGAGCATGGCGGTGGTAGCGGGGTTGCCCTTGCCTGGGAGATCCAACTCTTGGCAAATGCACAGCAAACGCAGAAGTAAATCGAATTACAAAAGCGAAAACGAAACAATGAATGAGATACTCAAAGATAAGGTCGCGCTGGTCACCGGCGGATCCAAAAAGCGCCGAGCCCCACTTCCAGACCGACGTGACCCGTCGCTTCGAAGCGGACGTCGAAGCGGGCAAGGTCCTGGCAAATACCGTCAAACTCGCCGCCCTTACCGCGGAGGACTTCGACATGGTCTTCTACCCGGGAGGCCATGGTCCGCTTTGGGATCTGGCCGAGAGCAAGGATTCGTCCGACCTGATCGAGTGCTTCATCGCGGCGAACAAGCCGGTCGCGCTGGTCTGTCACGCGCCGGGGGTGCTGCGCCACGTGAGGACCCCGGAGTGCCACCCGCTGGTCGCAAGCAGGAGGGTGTCCGGTTTCACCAACACCGAGGAAGCTGGCGTTGGCCTGACCAAAGTGGTGCCCTTCCTGGTGGAGGACGAATTGAAGGCCTTGGGCGGCAACTATTCGAGTGGCCCGGACAGGGGCTCTTATGTCGCGGAGGACGGCCTGTTGATCACCGGCCAGAACCCGGTTTCGTCGTCGGCGGCCGCGCAGCGTCTGGTCGACAACTGCCTCGACTCTGAGAATGAAAGGATCTCGCGATGACCACACGCTACGGATTTCAGCGAGTCGGCGAAGTCGATGTTTTTTACCGCGAGGCCGGGCCGCTGGACGCGCCGGTGATTCTTCTGTTGCACGGTTTTCCAACGGCCAGCCACATGTTCCGCGACTTGATCCCGCTCCTGTCAGATCGGTTTCGGCTTATCGCGCCAGCCCGACTTGCCCGGTTTCGGACAAACCAAGGCGCCACCACGCGGGGCCCTCGACTATACGTTCGACCGGCTTGCCGAGGTGATCGAGAGATTTTCCGGGGCGATGTCGCTTGATCAATATTCGCTCTATATCTTCGACTACGGTGCGCCGGTGGGCCTGCGTCTGGCGATGCGGCATCCCGAACGGGTGTTCGCGATCATCTCACAAAACGGCAACGCCTATATCGAGGGGTTCAGCGACGAATGGGGTCCGTGGGAGGCCTATTGGAGCGAGCCAAGCGCCGCGAACCGAGAAGCCTGCCGACCCTCGCTCGCACCGGATACGATCCGGATTTGGCAGTATGGAACCGGAGCCGACAAAAACCTTTTGTCGCCCGATGGCTACGAACTCGACATCGCCTACATGGCGCGACCTGGCGCGGAGGAGATCCAGCTCGATCTGATTCTCGACTACCGCAGCAATGTCGCTCTCTACTCGGCTTTCCAATCCTACTTCCGCGAACACAGCCCCCCGCTTCTCGCCGTCTGGGGACGTCATGATCCGGCGTTTCTACCCGCCGGCGCTGCCGCCTATCAGCGGGATCTCTCAGAGGCGGAGATACATCTGCTCGACGCCGGACATTTCGCGCTCGAAACGCATGCTGCAGAAGTGGCGACGTTGATCCGCGAGTTTCTCAATGCTGTATTGGACTAATCCTACA